>Ga0208864_1000381_pt1 | contig 14611 bp, 7 predicted proteins | sample CryBogmetaGMA05M_FD_184542 | JGI IMG/M metagenome (GOLD analysis project Ga0208864, IMG submission 184542) | Freshwater microbial communities from Crystal Bog, Wisconsin, USA - MA0.5M (SPAdes) | ecosystem: Environmental > Aquatic > Freshwater > Lake | place: Crystal Bog, Wisconsin, USA...
GGCTTCGATCATTTCGCGGCCGACAGAAGTAACCGGTCAGAACGGTGCCGCAGCCGACCAATCGCAGTCGACTGACGGTCACGCAAGCGCGGCTGTGGACGCCCGAACCCAGATGACGTCGACACTGCAGCGAATCTGGTCGCAGTGTCTCGGCGTCCCAACCATCTCGCCAAGCGACAATTTCTTCGAACTTGGCGGAGACTCACTGCTGGCAATCGGCGTCGCGATGACCGCGACGCATGAGGGTGTGGACCTGACTCCACAGGATCTCTATGACCATGACAGCCTCTCGGCCCTTGCAGACACTCTCGTTGCCCGCTACGCCGCCGGTGGGCTCACAAGCCAGGTCGGGGAGGATCTGAGTTGTCCGGTCCCGCCTAACATCGCGCGATTCCTGGATAACGGTCTTGCCGAACCCGGCCGCTGGCGGGTGCCACTGGTGTTGCGACTCGATTCCCGGATCAGCGCGGACGACATTCGCGCCGTGATGACTGCGCTGACCAACCATCACGATGCATTGCGGACGAGAACCGTCGAGCGGGCCGGAACATGGGAGCAGCAGACAAGTGAACCTTGCGAATTCAGCGATCTAGTCGAGCTGTCGCTACCTGCTGATGCTCAGCCGGACAGCCCCCGGGAACGGGACGCGCTCTCGACAATCGTCTCCGACACCGTTGGCGGCCAGGACTTCAGTAGCCTGCCAATGACCGCGACGTATGTCGTTGATGCGCAGGGGAATCCGCGGTTCCTGGTTCTGACCGTGCATCAGATCGTCGACGACGCGGCATCGCGGGAAGTAATCGTGACCGACCTGCTGACCGCGTTCGCCCAACGGCTGGCCGGCGGCGACATCTCTCTGGAACCAGTCAGCACCAGTTGGCGGGAATGGTCGCAACGCGCTGCGGCGCTGGCCGGTCACCCCGCCGTACTCGACCGGCGAGGCTACTGGATCGACACCGTGGCGAAGGCGACCTTGCGGGTGGCCGATGTGAAGACTGCCGGTCCACCGAGCCCCGACGATCTGAGGCGGGTGGCTATGGAATTGACGCTTGAGCAGACATCGCAGGTGGATAACGCCCGTCGATTACTGCGGGCGTCTACCGATGAGATTCTGCTGGCCGCTCTGGCGCGCACCATCGGGAACACTGTCGGTGATGGTGTCGTGGCTGTCGACCTCGCCGGCGCGGGTCGGTTGGTGCTGCGCCCGGAACTGGACTTGCGTCGCACCGTGGGCTGGTTCTCGACCATCTATCCAATCGCCCTGTCGTGTGTGGCCTCCTCAGGTTCCAGTGCAGGGCAACTGCTTGAGGAGGTCGGCCAGACCTTCAACGCGGTGCCTCACCACGGGATCGGTTACGGGCTGCTCAGGTATCTCCACGCACCTACAGCCGGATTGCTGGCGGCGACGGCCCCGCCCGATGTCTTCCTTTCCTATCTGGGCATGATCCCGGAATGGCCGGAGAGCGACGCGTCGGTACAGTTCGACAGTGACACCGAGCTGGCGGTCCGTGACGCTCTGCCGGGTCTGGGCCATCCGATCGAATTGAGGGTGTATCGGTACGGCGGTGTGCTACACGTTGACTGGTGGTACGACCATCGCCGTGTTTCCCGAAGCACCCTCGAAGCGCTGGCGGAGCAGTTCCCGGCCACGCTGATCGGACTTATCGTCGAAGCGGTGGAGGGTGATCAGGACAACGACGGCTCTGATGCCGAGGACGAAGCGCTCGCCCTGGTTGACCTGTCGGCAGCTGTCTTCGACGACGATGAGTAGGTAAGGGACACGATGTCGCAGTCCGACAGAGGTGTGGACGTTGAGGGCATCGGCAAATCGTTCGGTTCGGTTGCTGCGTTGCGCGATATCTCGTTCCACGTCGGCCGGGGCGAGGTTGTTGCTCTACTCGGACCGAATGGCGCCGGTAAGACGACCACGGTGGAGATCCTGTCGACGTTGACCACTCCTGATCGTGGACGTGCCCGGGTGGCGGGCCATGACGTGGTCAGCGATGCCGCGATGGTCCGGCGGTCGATCATGCTGACCGGGCAGCACGTCGCGCTTGACGACATGCTGAGCGGGTACGAGAACCTCGTGATGTTCGGGCGGTTGCAGGGATTGAAGAAGTCGGCGGCGCAGGCGCGGGGGCGTGAACTGCTGCGCGAATTTGATCTAGAGCAGGCCGCTGGCCGCCGGGTCGGCACCTACTCGGGTGGGATGCGCAGACGTGTCGATATCGCCTGCGGGTTGGTCGTTCGTCCTGAGGTGGTGTTCCTCGATGAACCGACCACCGGCCTGGACCCACGCAGCCGCCAAGCCGTGTGGCAACTGGTCACCACATTCAAGGAAGCCGGAATCGCGACCCTCCTGACAACCCAATATCTGGAAGAGGCCGACGCCCTCAGTGACCGGATCGTCGTGATAGACCACGGCACCGTGATCGCACAGGGAACCGCGGATGAACTCAAGGATCGCACCGGCGGCACCTGCTGCGAGATCGTTCCCCGCAAGCTGTCCGAGATCCAGGCCGTCGCCGATGCGCTGGGCCCGCTGCTGCCGCCCGCCGCCCGATCCGCGATCACTGCGGACTCAGACCGCATCAGCATCCCTGCGCCGGATGGACCTGGCACGCTGAGCGCCGCTCTGTGGCGATTGAACTCGGCCCACATTGAGCTTGCCGATATCATTTTGCGGAAGCCTTCGCTCGATGATGTATTTCTTGCTCTGACCGCGGACCCGGCCGTCGAATGCGACACCGAGGTCATAGCTCGTGGGACGTCATCGTGACGGTTATGACCACCGCACGACCTACCCCGTCCACCCTGCAGCAGTGGTGGGTGCTGGCTTCCAGGATGATCGTTCCGACACTTCGTAATGGCGAAGTCGCGGTCGGTATTGCCGCATCAGCGGCAGTAACAGCGAGCTTCTACATCCCGCTGAACCGGCTCATGAGCGGGCCGGACCTGCCGATGAGCAGTTACGCGCAGTACCTCATGCCGCTGATCGCATTGCAGGCCATCGCGTTTGCGTCGGTCTCGACCGCATTCCGGGCTGCCACCGACGCGGTCCAGGGACTCAACCGACGGCTCCAGGCCTTGCCAATAGCCCCGCTGACCCCACTCGCAGCCAGAATCTCGGCGAGTGTCTACCGGTGCGCCATCGGACTGGCTGTCGCGCTGGTATGCGGTTACATCATCGGTTTCCGATTTCACCGCGGTCCGCTGTACATCGCCGGCTTCTGTGGGCTGGTACTGCTGACCGGCCTGGCGCTGGCCTTTATGGGCGACGTCATCGGCACCAATTCGCGCAACCCCGCGGCGACGACGCAGTGGCTACTGTTGCCGCAGTTGATCTTCGGGTACTTGTCCGTGGGACTCCAACCATTGCAACGCTTTCCCGATTGGATCCGTCCCGTCGTCCGCGATCAGCCCGTCTCGCAAATCGTCTACGCGCTGCAGTCTCTGGCCGGCGACTCGGGATCGTGGGCGGTACCGGTCACCTGGTCAGTGGTTGGACCCGCTCTGGCGTGGGTTGTCGGCATCATCGTGCTGACCGTGCCGTGGGCTGTGGTGGTCTTCCGGCGGAGATCCTGATGGCGGTGCTTGTGAATGCGCCGCGAACTGTTGGCGACCAGTCATATTCGGAGAATTCACTGGGCCGCCTGCTTTCCAACAGCCGAGTGCTCACCCGGCGGTTGCTCGTCCGCTTGGTTCGTAACCCGATCACGATCGTGCATGCACTGTTGTTGCCGGTGGGATTCCTCATCACGTTGAACGTCGTCCTAGGTGACTCGATCACAGCAGCAACAGGCGAGGACGGCCTGTACCGCAGCGTGCCTCTGGTGGCGTTGTTGGCGGCGATGTCCGGATCCACCGCGGGGATGGTGGGGATCACCGCCGAGCGGCTGGACGGCTTTCTGGCCCGACTGTGGGTGTTGCCTATTCATCGCGCCGCAGGTCTGTCGGCGCGACTGGCCGCCGAGGTCGTCCGGCTTTTAGGTACGACGCTGGTCATCCTCTGTACCGGGATCATCCTCGGGTTCCGATTCCACCGCGGGGTTGCGGGCGCGGTTATGTGGCTCGCTGTTCCAGTGATTTTTGGTATCGCGTTTGCAGCCGTGGTTACTACGGTGGCGTTGTACTGGCCGAAAGCCGTTCTGGTGGAGGCTATTCAAATCGTCGGACTGATTGGCACGTTCTTCTGCACCGGACTCGTACCAGTAGACAAGTATCCTGACTGGGTCCAGCCACTCGTCCGGTATCAGCCAATGTCCACGGCCGTGGATGCGATGCGTGGGTTGTCAGTGGGCGGTCCAATTCTGATGCCGATTCTGCAGACCGTTGCGTGGTCCGCTGGGATCGTTGCGATATCGCTGTGGCCGATCATCGTGGGCTACCGCAGGGCTAGCACCAGCCGATAGTTGCCTTGAATAACGACACAAACTAGGAAGAGCCGACAGTGTTTGCATCAGCACCGATTCGCTATCTGGCGCGATCTGAAGAGATCTTCGCGCAGGGCCGCAACTTCATTGGAATCAATCTGAGGGTGAGTGGCCGTATAGATGTGGCGGCGCTGTCCGAAGCGTTCGACACGCTGCTGCGCGTCCACCCGGTACTGACCGGCCACCTCGAGCCAGCCGGTGACGGGCGCCATCAGATCGTGGCCGACGAATATCTTCATCAGGGAATGTGGCTGGATAAAGAGGGTCAAACGGTGGTCGAACGGATGCCAGACCAGTCCGTCGCGCTGGTCAACCTCAGGGCGAAACTTGGCGACGAGCGATCCGACATCACGTTGTATACCCACCACGCAATGGGGGATGGGCACCACCAGTTCGCGTTGCTCGAGCAGTTGATGGGTTGGTACACGGACCTGTGCACCAGCGGCGAAATCGCTCCGGTGAATGTCGACCCAGTGCCGCTGTCGCTTGAGGCGGTGCTCGAAGAGCGTGGGGTCATCCAGCAACAGCAATCAGGTCTCGAGCGACTCTATCCGGCGATGTTCGCCTACGAGCTGCCGCCGTCGAAGCGCAATCCGGCCGGTGGAAAACAACTTCCAGTTCGGGTACCGACGGCCCGGTGTCGGCTGTCCCGGAGGGAGACTCAGGAACTGCGCGAGATGTGTACCGAAAATCGCGTCAGCCTCAACTCGGTTACCGCGGCCGCGATACTGCTGGCCGAGTGGAGGCTTCGTGGCACTCCACACATTCCGATCCCCTACGTGTACCCGGTGGATCTGCGGTACTTCCTTACCCCTCCGGTCGGCTCCATGGAATCGACCAACCCGTTGGGTATGGCCACCTACCTCGCGGAGATCAAGGCCGATACCGACGTGTTGAGTCTGGCCCGCGAAATCACCGAGGCGTTCCGGTCGGACCTTGCCGACGGTGTGGTCCAGCAGTCGCTCCTGCACTATCAGTTGCAGTACGAAGGCAATCCGCCGGGATTGCCCGACGTCGTCATGGCTACCGATGGCGGTGAGATGCCGCCTATCCGCACTCCGGCCGGGCTGACGATCGAGGAGTACAGCAGCGAGGTGTTATTCGCATCGTCGGCCAACGTTGACTTCTACACCTGCTGCACCTACGACGACCAGCTGCTCGTCGAATACCACACACATGCGCCCGCGCCCGCGCCGCAGCGGTGTGTGGAGGAGATTCACAGCGTGCTGGTCGCAGCCCCGTCTCAGTACCGGGTGGTCACAGACTGAACCAGTCCGGGCGCTATGGGGCCTCGTTCACCAGTATCTCGGTCAAATGTCCGGCCAACGTTCGTGCAGTGTTGTAGGTAGCGATCGTCTTGGGTGTGAGCCGCACACCGGTCTGGGTCTCGATTTGTGTGCGCAACTCGAGGATTCCCAGGGAATCCAACCCATGATCTGCGAAAGAACGGTCGGGATCGATTGCGCGTCGCAAGATCAGACCGGCTTGATCAGTGACCACGCGGCGCAATCGGTTGGGCCATTCGTCCGGGGACAGCGAGGCGAGTTCGGCGAGCACGGTGGGAACGCCGCCGGCATGGTGTCCGGCCCCCTCCCGGAACGCTTCCGCGAACGGGCTGCGTGCGGCAAGCGCGGTCAGTAGGGGCATCCCGGTCAGGGGTAGGTAGCCGGCGTGCGGGCGATGGTGACGGAGCAGCTCACGGAAGGCGTACGCGCCATCCTTAGGGCTGATCATCGTCACGTTGCCCCGTTGGGCGACGCCCGCGCCGGCACCGATATCAGCCCATGCGCCCCAGGCGATCGCGCTGGCAAGTACACCCTGGCTGCACTGCCATGACGTGAAGGCATCCAGCCAGCTGTTTGCCGCGGCATAGGCGCCCTGTCCCGGTGAGCCGAGCAGCACCGCAGCGGAGGAGAAGCTGCAGAACCAGTCCAACTGCGCGTCGGCTGTTGCTTCATGCAGGTACCAGGCGCCGTAAACCTTCGGCGCCCAGTCGCGTTCGATCAGTTCCCCGGTGATGTTCTCGAGTGTGGCGTCGTCGACGACGGCGGCGGCATGTAGGACACCGCGTAACGGCAGTCCGGTGGCTGTTGCAGCTGCGACCAAGCGTGCCGCGGTCTCTGGGTCAGCGATATTTCCGGCCTCCACTTGGATGTCGGCTCCACCGGCCCGCAGTCTCTCGATCGTCTTCTGTGCCTGTGGATTTGGTTGGGATCGCGATGTCAGCACGATCCTTCCGCATCCTCCGTTGGCCATCACGGCGGCCAGGAACAGTCCGAGCCCGCCGACACCGCCGGTGACGATATAGCTTCCATCGCTGCGGAATACCTGAGCCTGCGGTGGTGGCACGACCGCGCGGATCTCTCCATGCCGCGGGACGGAAAGGACGAGTTTGCCGGTGTGTTCGGCCGCGCTGATCGCTCGGACTGCGGTTGCAGCTTCACTCAGGGGATAGACCGTGTGTTCGGGCACCGGCATGACTCCGTCGCCGACGAGTTCATAGACCTTGCGCAGAAGCACCCCGATTTGCTTCGGGTCGCTGGTGGTCATCAGCGCCAGATCGGCGTAGAAGAATGCCAGATTCCGCCGGAACGGGTAGAGGTCGACGCGGGTGTGCTCGTAGACATCGCGCTTACCGATCTCGACGAAACGTCCGCCGAAAGCCAAGAGCTCAAGTCCGGCGCGTTGGGCCGGACCGATCAATGAGTTGAGCACGATGTCGACGCCGTACCCGTCGGTGTCGCGACGGATCTCATCGGCGAAATCCGTTGAGCGGGAGTCATAGACGTTGCCGATACCCATGTCGCGGAGCAGTTGGCGCCGAGCGGGGCTACCCGCTGTGGCGAAGACTTCGGCTCCGGCTTGGCGTGCGATCGCGATTGCAGCCTGACCCACACCTCCGGTGGCCGAGTGGATGAGGACGCGGTCGCCGACCTGAATCCGGGCCAGGGCGTGTAATCCATACCAGGCTGTGCCGTAGCCGGTGGAGATGGCGGCGGCCTCCTCGATGGTCAGGCCGTCCGGCAATTTCGCCGCCAGTCGTGCATCGCAGGTGACGTATGTGCCCCAGCATCCGCCGGCGCCGAATCCGCCTACTTTGTCACCGACCCGGTGCTCGGTGACCCCGGGTCCGACTGCGGTGACAACGCCGGCGAAGTCCAGGCCGAGTTGCGGCTGTTTCCCGTCGAAGGCGGGGTAGCGGCCGAAGGCGGCCAGCACGTCGGCGAAGTTGATGCTGGATGCGCCGACGGCGACCTCGATCTGACCGGCTTCGGGCGCCTTCCGTTCGACGGTGGCCAGCTCTATGGTCTGAAGATCGCCGGGGATGCGGACCTGCATCCGCATGCCGTCGCGCTGCGGGTCGACTACCGCGGTGCGCCGTTCTTCGGCCCGCAGCGGAGTCTGCTGAAGCCTAGCCACGTACCAGGAGCCTTCTCGCCAGGCCGTTTCGTCCTCGTCGGAGTTGCTCAGCAGTTCATCGGCCACCTGCTCCGCGGCGGTGCGGGGATCGATGTCGATCTGAGTGGGCCGCAGTTGCGGATGCTCGGAACCGATCACTCGCAGCAATCCCCGGATTCCGCCCTGGTCGAGGTTGATGCGGTCGTTGGGCGTGACGGTCTGCGCGTTCCGGGTGATGACGTACAGGCGAGGTTGCACACCGTCGGTGGCTGAGAGTGCGCGTGCAATGTGGACGACCTTCCCGACCAGGTCTTGGCCCCGGGACAGACATTCCGGACCCTGATCACCGACCAACGGGGGCGCCAGGACGACCACACCGGTCAGACTTTCAGCTGCCAGATCACGGGCGGCCAGCTCGGTGGTGGCATCGAAGCGCATCGTTCGGCATTGCCCACCGGCGCTGAACAGCGCCTCGCTGAGTTGCGACGGAAGATCGTCAGCGTCTCCGATGCTGATCAGCAGCCACACACCGGCATTAGCGCTCGGCGACGACGACGATGGGCGCTCCTCCCATTCGACGGTGACCAATCGGTCCGACAGCAGCCGTTCGCGTTCACCGCTCTTGGTGTCACCGGTGCCCATCCGCAGACAAGTGACTGAAAGGATCACCTCACCGTCACGATCCAGAACTTCGAGGTTCGCCTCGATCAGCGTGGATTCGGACTTGGTGATGGTGACATGGCAGTAGCGCGCGTCCCGGCCTGCGCCGAAACGTTGCAGTCGACCCACGCCCAAGGGCAGGAGTAGGCCACCATCGCGCGCCCCGGCGAGCAGCACATGGGCGCCCACCGATTGGAAGCACGCATCGAGCACGGCAGGATGCATGCAAAAGCCAACATGCTCAGCCCGGATGCCAGTCGGCACTGTGATTTCGGCAAGCAGCGTGGTGCTTTCAGCAGCACTGTGCACGCGTGTGAGTCCGTTGAACGCGGGTCCGAACTCGATGCCCCGCGAGGCCAGTGAAGCCCGGATCTCATCGCCGGTGACCGAGTCGGGATGAGCGACGAGAATCGCCTCGATATCGCGGTGAACAGATTGCGGCTCTCCGGTGTTCGCGCGCAGCACAGCGATAGCACGTTTCGCCACTTCACCGTCGATTGCGGTCGATACCGCGAAGGAGGCAACGCCGGCGGCTTCCAAGGCCGCAACGGCAGTGACCTCGGTGTGTTCGTCGAGCAGTAGCAGTTCTTCGAACTCGACGTCACATACGTACGAACCTTCGGGGAAAATCTGCTCGGCCGCGGCCAGTGCCATCTCGCAGTACGCCGCCCCCGGCAGTGCGGCGACGTCTTTCACCCGATGGTCGCCCAGCCACGGCGAGGTAGCGGTGCCGACATCCGACTGCCAGGCGTGGCGCTCGGGTTCCTCAAGAAGTCGAACGTGTGCTCCCAGTAGGGGATGCGCGGCGACGCTGTGGTGGCTGCGCACACCGGCGGTGCCCTCGCGGGTGAGTAGGTAATCTCGGTGGGTCCAGGTGGGCAGTGGGGCGTTCACCAACTGTCCGACCGGGTAGAGCACCGAGAAATCTACTGCCGCACCCGCGCTGTGCAGGTCCGCGACGAAGCCGAGCAATCCGTGCGGCATCGGCTGTTCGCGCCGCACGCTCGCCAGAGCGGTCGCCGGAGTATCGAGACCCTGTGCGGTCTGTTCGACGGCGCGGATCAGTAGTGGGTGTGGTGACAACTCGCCGAATACCCGGTGACCGTCCTCAAGTGCGGCCTGGACCGCTCCGGCGAAGCGTACGGTCTGCCGCAGGTTGTCCACCCAGTACTGCGCGTCGCAGTCCGGTATGGCGCGCGGATCGGGTCGGGTTGCCGAGTAGTACGGAATCTCCGGTGCCATCGGGCGCAGATCACTCAGTGCTGCAGCCAGATCATCGAGGATCGGGTCCACCTGTGGTGAGTGGGATGCGACGTCGACGGCCACCTCGCGCGCCATGATCTCGCGGCGCTCCCAGTCCGCCACCAGATCGCGCACGGTCTGGGTGTCTCCGCCGATCACGGTGCTGTTCGGGGATGCCACGACCGCCACGACGACATTCACTATGCCGCGAGTGGCTAATTCAGCTCGAACGGCTTGCTCGGACAGATCGACCGAGGCCATTGCACCGGACCCTGCCAGGCGGGCCAGGAGCTTCGAACGGCGGCAGATCACCCGTACGCCGTCTTCAAGGGACAGACCCCCTGCGATGACGGCCGCTGCCGCCTCACCCATGGAGTGACCGATCACGGCACCGGGTCGGACTCCGCGGGACTTCATGGCTTCAGCCAACGCGACCTGCATGGCGAAAAGGGTTGGCTGAACCCGTTCGATGCCGGTCACGGTTTCCGGCGCCAATATCGCCTCGGTGACCGAGAAACCGGACTCGGTGGCGATCAGTGACTCAAGGCTTGAGATGGTCGCGGCGAATACCGGCTCGGTCCCAAAAAGATCGGAACCCATCTGCGCCCATTGCGAGCCCTGTCCGGAGAACACCCACACCGGTCCGCGGTCATCACGGCCGATCCGAGCCGGATACGGCGTATCACCATTTGCGACTTCGCGCAGGGTGGCACACAACTCGTCGCTGTCGCAGGCGATCAGCGAGGTGCGCACCGGCCGGTGGCCGCGTCGGCGTGCCAGCGTATAGGCTAGGTCTGCCAATTCAGTTGAATTCTTCTGCCGCTCAACCCAATCCGCAAGGTGGCGTGCAGTCCGGCGCAGTTCGTCGGCTGAGGTGGAGGAGATCGGAAACAGCAGTGCACCGTCGGAAAATCTTGCACTGGCGTGCTCCATGACCGCTACCGAAGGCGCTTGTTCGACGATCGCGTGCACGTTAGTACCGGAGACACCGTAGGAGGACACCGCGGCCCGGCGCGGCCCGGCGATACCGGTGGGCCACGGTGTTGCTTCCCGTGGCACGGTCAACCCGCTCTTGATTTGGGCCAGGGCATCAGGCAACCGGTTGAAGTGCACCATGGACGGCACAACTCCGTGTTGGACCTCGAGCACCGCTTTGGCGAAGCCCAAAGCTCCCGCCGCGGCTTCCATATGACCGAAGTTGGACTTCGCCGAACCGAGTAGTACGGGCCCGGTAGTTCCGTATGTCGTTGCGAGGCTTCCGAATTCGATCGGATCACCGACCGGAGTTCCAGTGCCGTGTGCCTCAATCGCACCGATTGTGTCGGGGTCGATATCGCCGGCGGCGAGTGCGGCCCGGCAGGCAGCGACCTGAGCCTCCAACGATGGCGTCGCGATATTGCGGGTTCGGCCATCGGAGTTGGCGGCGGTACCGCGAACCACGGCCAGGATCGGGTCGCTGTCGCGAAGCGCGTCGGCCAAACGCTTGAGCACCACCACGACGCAGCCTTCGGAGCGGACAAATCCGTCGGCCGCCTCATCGAAGGCGTGGCAACGGCCGGTCGGGGAGAGCATGCCCTGCGAGGACGCCCAGATGTTCTTCCGGGGCTCCATCATTACCTGGACTCCGCCGGCCAGGGCGAGATCGCTCTCGCCGTCATGCAGGCTGCGGCCGGCCATGTGTACGGCGAGGAGGCCTGAAGAGCATGCTGTGTCGAATGTCAGGGCCGGCCCGCGTGCGTCGAGCACGTAAGCCACTCGGCCGGAAGCCATGCAAGCGGTGGACTCGGTGAATCCGTAGACACCCTCATCGATGGCCAACGGGGTCTGGTCATCGTGCGAGAGACCGAAGAAAATTCCGGTTGAGGTGCCACCCAGCGAATCGGGCGCGATGCCGGCCCGTTCGATGGCTTCCCAGGATGTCTCGAGCAGTAGACGGTGCTGCGGGTCCATCGCGATGGCCTTGTTGTCGGGCAGCCTGAAGAACGGTGCGTCGAAACCTGCGATGTCGTCGAGGAACGCTCCCCACCGCGAGATCGTTTTTCCGGGCACCCCGCGCTCCGGGTCGTACAGCTCGTCGGCGTCCCAGCGATCGGCGGGGATCTCGGTCACCAGATCGGCGCCGGCCAGTAGGGCGTCCCAGAGAAGTTCCGGGGTGTCGATACCGCCGGGAAGCCGACAGGCCATTCCTATCACCGCTATCGGCGTTACCCTGGCCTCGCCCACGGTGGCTTCCTCTTTCGGACGTGTCTGCGCGGAGACCGACGCCGTCTGCGTAATGGGGACGGCTTGTTGGCCGCCCGCAGGAAGTGCGATTTAGCGATTCGCACGTGATCTCAGGATAACGAACGTCGACCGTGGATGGATTGGCGTCGACGGATCGGGAGGTGGAATCGCCTATGCCGAGGGCCATCTTCCCCTTAGGGCGAACATCTGAGTTTGCCGCGACCCGAGAATCAGGTTTCTAGCCAGGCGCGGTTGCCGTACCCGTCGAGATGGGTGACCTCACCGACCGGTCTACGGGTCGTCGGCCCGTATCGGCCCTTGGGCCAGCCGAGGGGAACGACGCAGTACGGCGTGACCGACAGTGGTAAGCCGAGAATCCGTCGCGCCGAGGTCATGTTCCACAACGGCAGGGTGACCAGGCCGGCGCCTAGGCCCATGGCCCGGGCCGCCAGAAGCAGGTTCTGCACGCTGGGGTAGATCGACCCCGCGACACCGGAGGTCAGCACGTGCGGTAGCGGCATGTAGGGCAACTGCCCACCGCGGACACCGCCGCCGAGGCAGGGTACGACGAGCACCGGGATCTCGGCGAAGTGGTCCACCTGCCATTGCACGGCCCGCAAGAGTTTCGCCATCGGGTCGCCACTGGTAACCAGGCGCCGCCGCAGACCCGCCGAGGTCGTCCACGGACGGTATTGCGTCGCGAGTGCCAGCGACCAGGCCTGCCGATAGCGTTTGGCCAACTTCTCCTTGATGCGACGATCCTTGACGACGATGAACTCCCAGTTCTGCCCGTTCGAGCCGGTCGGGGCGCGCAGCGCCAACTCGATGCACTTGACGACGATCGCGTCGTCGACCGGGTCGGGCAGAACACGGCGGATGGCCCGCTGCGTCATCATCGCTTCCACCAAAGGCATGTCCAGGCGCGCGATCGCCTCGGCAGTACTGGGAATCGGTGCAGGCGTTTGACTCATGCGCAGCGACATTACGACCAACGATGTGTAATGGGGGCATGACCTCGCGGGAACCACTACCGGCGAACCGTGTTGATCCGCTGCCCACGCCGCGAATTCCACCTGGCGGGCGACGCGAACTCGGACTGTTCGGCTGGCTGTTCTGCAAGCTGACCGCCCGGGTTTGGGGAGTGCCTGAATTTCATCTGTTCACGGTGCTGGCTCAGCACAAGCGCCTGTTCTGGTCATGGGCGCCGTTCAGCGGCATTCTGCTAAACCGGGGACGGCTGCCCACACGGGACGCAGAGTTGGTGATTCTGCGGGTGGGCCACCTCCGCAGCTGCGAATACGAGCTGCAGCAACACCGTCGAATTGCGCTGCGTCGCGGGGTCGATGCCGAGACTCAGCGGGCGATCTTCGCCTGGCCGGACGCTGACGGACTCTCGGAGCGGCAGCGGACACTGCTGACCGGAGTTGACGACCTCATCGCCACCCGCATGCTCTCCGATCAGACCTGGCAGCTGCTGAGCCAATATCTGGACCGCCGCCAGCTGATCGAATTCGTCACGCTGGTCGGCCAGTACGACGCGCTGGCCATGACGCTGAACACTCTCGGCGTACCGATGGACTTCCCGGACTGAGGTTTATCAGCAGCGGTTTACCTGAACCGCGACTGAGCGGTGCCGCAGCGATCTACCGTGAGTCGGTGACCACAGAGCATGCGCGGCCAGCCGCCACCGGTCAGGATGGCCGCCACCTTTACACCTGCCCGTTGTGTGAAGCCATGTGCGGCTTGGAGATTGAGGTCGATGACGGCCGCGTCACCGGAATCCGAGGCAACCCCGACGACACCTGGAGTCGCGGGCACCTGTGCCCCAAGGGTGCGTCGTTGGGCGCCATCCACGAAGACCCGGACCGGATCCGCAATCCGATGATTAAAGTGGACGGGCAGTGGCAGGAGGTCAGCTGGGACGCCGCATTCCGGCGGTGCACCGAACTGCTGGCGCCGGTGATCGCCGAACACGGTATTGGCGCTGTTACCTGCTACGTGGGTAACCCCTTGGCGCACTCGTTCTCGCTCGGTCGCTACACCGGTGTTCTGCTTGGAATGTCGGGCATACCGGTGAGTTATTCGCCCGGCACCGTCGACCAATGGCCGAAGAATCTGTCGTCACACCTGATGTTCGGCAACTGGTGGGGCTTTCCGGTGCCGGACATCGAACGCACCGATTTGTTGGTGGTGATGGGTGCCAATCCGGCTGCCTCGCAGGGTTCTCTGCTGGCGGCGCCCGATGTGATGGGCATCCTCGGGCGCATCGGCACGGTGATCGTCATCGATCCGGTACGCACTGCCACCGCAGCCAAGGCTGACGAATGGTTGCCCATCACCCCGGGGACCGACGCCGCACTACTGCTTGCGGTGGTGCACACCCTGTTCGAGGAGAACCTCGCCACGGTCGGTCGCCTCGGTGAGCACATTGCCGGAGTCGAGACGCTGCGTGAGGTTACCCGGGACTGGTCACCGGAGCGGGTAGCACCGGTCACCGGTATCAGCGCTCAGCGAATCCGCGAGCTGGCCCGCCAACTTTCGGGTACCGAGAAGGCCGTTGTCTACGGCCGAATTGGCTTGTGCAACCAGGAATTCGGCAGTCTGGCCAGCTGGCTGGTCGACGTGGTGAACATCCTCACCGGCCACCTCGACAC
>Ga0208864_1000382_pt1 | contig 14600 bp, 9 predicted proteins | sample CryBogmetaGMA05M_FD_184542 | JGI IMG/M metagenome (GOLD analysis project Ga0208864, IMG submission 184542) | Freshwater microbial communities from Crystal Bog, Wisconsin, USA - MA0.5M (SPAdes) | ecosystem: Environmental > Aquatic > Freshwater > Lake | place: Crystal Bog, Wisconsin, USA...
TGCTCGAGGGCGTCGTCGGCCGATTCCCCGGCGCGGGTGACGGGGCCGTGGCTGTGGCTGCCGTGGTCGGACATGGAAGGCCTTTCGTCGATGGTCACGAGGTTGGGGCGGCTCCGGCATCGCCGGGTCGAACGGGTCCGCGGGGGCCCGTGCGACGGATGACTAGAACAGGTACATCAGCGGGAACAGGAAGATCCACACGAGGTCCACGAAGTGCCAGTAGAGACCGGCATTCTCGATCATGCCGGCCTGTTTCGCGCCGAGCCGGTACGTGAGCAGGATCGCGAACACGATCAACCCCACGATGACGTGCACCGCGTGAAAACCGGTGAGGAGGAAGTAGGTGCTCGCCCACATGTTGCCTCCCGGGATCACCACCGGCAGCTTCAGCCACGGGAAGGCGTCGTTGAGGCCGTGGCCGCCGCCATGGTGGGCGCCGCCGCCGGGTCCCTCGGAGGGCAGGGGCATCACCTGATCGGCCACCACGGCCATGTCGAAGGCCTGCTGGTCGGGGCTGGCCAGCATCTTCTGGATCTGCTGGAGCCGGCGCCGGCTCTCCTGCTGCTCGGCGGAGAGGGCCGACTCGGGCATCTCGTCGAGCTCCTTCAGCCGATCGACCGTCTCGGGCTCCTTCCATCCCGCGAGCGCCGCGGCCTGGGGCGACCCGTGCCGCCAGACGGCCCAGCGATACTTCGCCGCGCTCCAGCCGCTGGTCGGCTCGCGACGGAGTTCGTCGAGGCGGGCCCGCACCGCCGAACCGTAGTAGAGGTCGGGCCGCTCGTAGAGCCGGCCCCGCGGCGACGCGGGATAGATGCCGTGATCAAACTTCGCCACGTATTCGTAGGCCTTCACGCCGAGGAACACCGCACCGAGCAGGAACGTGAGCACCATCCAGAGCTTCGCGAGGGAGGTCTTGTTGACCCGCGCCGCCTCGAGCGCGAGCACCACGGTGACGCTCGAGCAGATGAGCACGAAGGTGTTGAACGCGCCGATCGGCTCGCTGAGGTGCACGTGATGCGGCTTCGGCCACACGGAGGCACCGAATCGGAGCACGACGTAGCTGCCGAGCAGCGCCGCGAAGAACATGATCTCCGTCGAGAGGAACAGCCACATGATCAGCTTGCCGCGCGAGAGCGGCAGGCCGGGCTGGTATTGGAGGGTGACGTGGCCGTGGCCGTGGTCGTCACCGTGGCCGGAGTGGCCGTGATCGTGTCCGTGCGGGATGGAGGCGGCGGAGGCGGTCATGGGGAACTCGGGGACTCGGGTGACTGTTTCAGACGGGCCTGCCGAACGCGACCGCCGCACACAGCAGGCCGAGCAGGGAGGCGAGGGACGTGAAGAGGAGGAGCCGCGCCGAGGGCTCGTCGCGGCGGATTGCGAACCGGGCCGACGCCAGAACATAGACGATCCCCGCGACGGCCGCCGTGAGGAAGAGCCGGATGCTGCCCGAGGGCACCGCCAGCACCAGGCTCGCCGGCACCATCGCGAGGGCGGCGGCCAGCGACTGCCCGCCGGCGCGGAGGCCGGAGGGATCGACGACGGTGAGCATCCGCAGGCCGGCGGCGGCGTACTGCGTTCGGTAGAGCCACGCGATCGCCATGAAGTGCGGAAACTGCCAGAGGTAGAGGACGGTGGCCAGAGCCGCGGCCGCCAGGCCGCCACGCGCGTCACCGGCCGCCAGCCGGGCCGGGCCGTCGGCCGCGAGCCAGCCGATCGCCACCGGCAGGGCGCCGGCGACGGCACCCACCGCCGTGTTGAGCGGCGTCGTCCGCTTGAGCGGCGTGTAGACCGCCACGTAGAGACCCCACGTCGCGGCGGCGGCGGCCGCCGCCGCCCACCCCGCCGCCGTCGCCGCGATGGCGACGCCGGCCACGCCGAGGACGGCGGTGAGTCCCCAGGCCGCGGGCACCGCGATCCGGCCGGTGGCGATCGGTCGCGACGCCGTGCGGCGCATGAGCCGGTCGGTGGTCCGTTCGAGGATCTGATTGGCGATGCTCGAACTCGTCGCGACGAGCGCCGTTCCGACGAGGAGCCAGGCGAGCGCGGACGGGTCGTCGGGCCGCCCCCCCGTCAGCCACGATGCGGTGAACACGGTCGCCAGGACCATGATCGCAATCCGCGGCCGCGCCAGCCGCGACACGTCGGCGGCCCACGTCGCGACGGCCCGCTCACCGAGCGCACCCTCGACCGACAGCGGCGCGAGCGCCCCGGCTCCGGCGATATCGGGAGGGGGCGTCATGCGAACGCCCTTCCCGGCGCGACGGTCGTCGGGCGGGCATGGCCGCGGAGGCCGCCCGCCTCGATGGCGAGCACCACCGACGCCCCGAGAATCATCATTCCGAGCACGACGTGCCCGGTGACCACCGCGGCGGACCACACGCTCCGCGCCACGAGCGGCCGGGCCGGCATCCAGGCCTCGGGGACGAGATCCCCCGGCACGCCCCAGTTCGCCACCCAGGCCCCTGCCCCGAGCACGAGCTGCACCGCGACGAGCCCCGCGATGCCCAGGGCCCAGCGCCGCGCGGCCGCCGGTCCGTCGGTGTTGATGGCCGCCACGCTCACGGCCGCGAGCACCGTCACCGCGACCGCTCCGAGGATGTGCAGGCCCACGAGCCCATGAAACGTGGCGGGCTCCACGCCGGCGTCGAGGTGCCGCAGCTGGGCACCGGCGACGAGTTGGAGGTACGAGGCCACCAGCAGCAGCACCGGCGCCCGCGAGGCGACGGCCCGCGGCCCGCCGTCCGCCCCCCGGCTCGTCAGCGTGGCGATCGCCACGGCCACGGCGAAGAAGAGCGGTCCGGTGCAGGCGTGGACCTTGGCCACGGTCTTGTCGTCGAGCAGCACCCGCGCTCCGCCGAGGGCGCCCTGGAGGATCACCAGTGCGACCGCCGCCACGACCAGCCAGCGCACGGCGGGAGACGCAGCCGATCGGGCGGCGCAGGCCGCGAGGGCCAGCGTCACGATGCCGGTCAACGCCCCGAGCAGCCGGTGGCCGTGCTCCAGGAACAGATCCCACGGCCCGCCCAGCCACTCGCCCAGCGGGAAGAGAAACATGTTGTGCCCATACGTCGCCGGCCAATCGGGCACCGCCATGGCCGCCTCGTACGTCGTCACGAGGGCGCCGAACGAGAGCAGCACCGCCGTCACGGCCACGAGCAGGCAGGCCACGGGATGGGTCCAGTTGATGGAGCGGCTCGTCATCGAAGTGCTGGTGCCCACGGGCTCGGGTGGCCTGCTTCTCGCGTCAGTGCGCGGCCGCTGCCGCGGCTGCCGCGGCGGCATTCGGCGGATCGGTCTGCATGAGGTGATCCTTCTCGACGCCCGGCACCGAATACTCGTACGGGCCGCGGTAGACCACCGGTTGGTAGTCGAAGTTCCCGTGGCCCGGGGGGCTCGGCGCCGTCCACTCGAGGGTGTTGGCGTTCCACGGGTTCCGGCCCGCGACCGGTCCCCAGAACATGCTGTAGATGAAGTTGGCGGCGAAGATGACCTGCGTCGCCACCATGCCGATCGCGCAGTAGGTCATGAAGGCGTTCAGCGGTTGGAGGTGATGAAACGTCTCGTAGTGGTAGGCGTCGGCGAGCCGCCGCGGAAAACCGACGGCTCCCAGGATGTGCATCGTGAAGAACGTGCCGTTCAGGAAGATGAACGTCAGGAAGAAGTGCACCTTCCCCCAGAACTCGTTCATCGTGCGGCCGAACATCTTGGGGAACCAGAAGTAGATCGCGGCCCACACGCCCATCGCCGTGCCGGCGAACAGCACGTAGTGGAAGTGCGCCACGATGAAGTAGGTGTCGTGGATGAAGATGTCGACGGGCGTGGCCGCCATGAAGATGCCGGAGAGCCCGCCGATGATGAACATCGAGACGAACGACATGGCGAAGAGCATCGACGTCGTGAACTGGATCTTGCCGCCCCACAGCGTGCCCAGCCAGTTGAACGTCTTCACGGCGCTCGGCAGCGCGATCATCATGGTCGACACCATGAACGTGATGCCCAGGGCGGGGTTCATGCCCGACATGAACATGTGATGACCCCAGACGATGAAGCCGAGGCCCGCGATGCCCGCGATCGAATAGACCATCGGACGGTAGCCGAAGAGCGGCTTGCGGGCGAACACGGTGAGGATGTCGCTCACCATCCCCATCGCCGGCAGGATCATGATGTAGACGGCCGGGTGGCTGTAGAACCAAAAGAGGTGCTGCCAGAGGAGCGGCTGGCCGCCGCCGGCCGCGGTGACGGTGTTATTCACGACGTTCCCCTCGGGGGAGAAGAAGCCGGTGCCGAACATCCGATCGGCCAACTGCATGAAGCCGGCCGCGGTGAGCACCGGCAGGGCGAAGGCCTGCAGCACCGCGGTGATGAACATGGCCCAGATCGTCATCGGCAGGCGGAACATCGTCATCCCCGGGGCCCGCATGAGGATGATGGTCGTCATGTAGTTGACGCTGCCGAGCATCGACGACACGCCGACGAACGTGAGGCCGATCAGCCAGAGGGTCTGCCCCCAGCCGCTCGCCGGGGAGGAGGCGACGTTCGTCGAGAGCGGGGGATAGCTCGTCCAGCCCCCCGACGCGGCACCGCCCTCCACGAAGAAGCTCGCCCCGAAGGCGAAGAAGGCGGGCCACATGAACCAGTACGAGAGCATGTTGAGCGTGGGGAACGCCATGTCGTCGGCGCCGATCATGAGCGGGATCAGGAAGTTCCCGAACGCGCCGGCGAGGATCGGGATGATGACGAGGAAGATCATCACGGTGGCGTGCATCGTGAAGAGCATCGTGTAGAACTCGGGCGACATCTGGCCGCCCTCCTGGGCGAACAGCTTGCCGAGCACCGGCACGTCGGACCACGGCCAGGCCACCTGCCAGCGGACGGCGAGCGCGAGCAGCCCGCCCACCAGGAACCAGAGCAGCGTCGAGAACAGGAACTGCAGCCCGATGACCTTGTGGTCCTTGGAGAAGACGTAGGTCGAGAGAAACTCGGCCACAGGCCGATGCTTCCGCGGCGCGTGCAGCGCGGCGGAGCCGTGGACGGTCGTCGGGGCGACGGTCGCTGCGGTGGGCGGGGTCATCGTGCAAATCCTCCGGGGGCGGGGCGTGACTCGGTTCGTGGTCGCGTGATCAGTTGGATGCGGCGAGATCGCCGGGAGACTCGGGGGGCGGCTGCGTGGTCTGCTGTTCGGCGTACTTCCGCTCGAGCCAGGCGTCGAAGCTGGCCCGCGGCTCGAGCGTGATGCGGCCCTTCATCTTGTAATGGCCCCAGCCGCAGAGTTCGGCGCAGACGATGTCGAACTCCCCGGCCTCGCGGGCCTTGAACCAGACCGGGATCTTCATCCCCGGCACCGCGTCCTGCTTGATGCGGACGTTGGGCAGGAAGAAGCTGTGCAGCACGTCCATGCTCTTGAGTTGGATCAGCACGTCCTCGTCGATCGGCAGGTGGAGGTCGTTGACCAGGAACAGGTCGTCGGCGGTGCCGAGCGTGCCGTCACGACCTGGATAGCGGAGCCGCCACTCGAACTGCCGTGCGACGACCTCGACGGTCGGCGCCATCGCCGGGCGACGCATCTTCACGTCGGCCCAGGCGTTCATCTGGTAGATGGCGAGGAAGAGCAGGGTCGCCGCGGGAATGATCGTCCAGACCACCTCGAGCGTGTGGCTGCCCTGGATGTAGGTCGCCGCCCCCTGCTGCTTCGCGGCGTCGTACTTCCACATGAACCAGAACAGCAGCACTTCCGTGACCACGAACACGACGCCCGTCAGCGCCAGGATGAAGTAGAAGAGCGAGTCGATGCTCGCCCCATGCTCCGACACGTCCTTGGGAAGCCAGTGGTCGTACGCGGGCGCGATCGCGAACGTCGCCACGCCGAACACCGGCACGGCGAGAAACAACAGCGCCCAGAAGATCCCGGCCAGTCGCTTGCCCACGTCTCGTGACTCCCTGAACCCGTCGACCCCGGCAGCCTCGCGGCCCCCGGCAACCCGCTAGAACCGATCCTTCGCCACCATCGGCCGGTCCGCCCCGAGTTCCCCGTCGAACTCGTACGGCAGCGACCGGAGGTAGTTGACGATGTGCCAGATCTCGGCGTCCGCCACGCTCCCCTTGGCACCCGGACCCGACGGGCCGACACCCGGCATCGGCGCGCCGTTGATGCCGGTGTAGAGCCGGCGGTAAAGATCGAGCGGCCGGCGTCCCCCGCGGTACACCCCGAGGCGGAGGTTTCGCGGCGGGATCGTCCGCGGCCGGAGGGCGTCGCCCTCGAGCACGCCGGCAAAGGCGTGGAGCCACTCCGCGCGGGCCCGGTATTCGGCGAGTTTCTCCGCCGGCATCCCCGACGTCGACGTCGTGCGGGAGGTCTCGAGACTTCCCGCCACCTCCTTCGACACCTCGACGATCGCCTTGTTCCAGTCGTCGTAATCGTTGGCCTGGCCATCGCCCAGCGCCGTCACGCCATGACACTTGACGCATCCACCGTCACCGAGGAAGAGCGCCCTGCCACGGGCCACCGACTCGCGATTGGCGAGGTCGCTTCCCGGGAGCGAGAAATCGATCCCCGCGGGCACGGCGGCGACGGGAATCTGCGACTCCTCCGCCACCTTCCACTTCTCGACGATCGGAGCCAGGATCTCGCCGACGAGGAACTCACGCGTCGTCGGCAGTTTGTCGCCGCTGCCGAGCTCCTGCTCGGCATACCCGAAGAGGGCCGCCTCGGTCTCGCCGCGGATGCTCAAATACCGGACGTATTCCGCGAGCGCGTCGACCTGCCCGGCGCTCAGAAGGGCGAACGACGGCATCGACGTGCCGGCGATCCCCTCGTGGAGCACACGCACGAGGTCGGCCTGCGTCGGCTTGGCGTCGCGCCACGTGCTCTTGAACTTGAACTTCCCCGGCCGGTAGTCCCGCGGGTAGGGATTGAGGAACGCGGCCGTCGGCCCCATGCCGTCGCCGGAGATGCCGTGGCAGTGGACGCAGTGCTCGCGGTAGAGCCCGTTCTTCCGGCCGACGATGTCGCTGCGGACGGGACCGGCCGCGAGCCTCAACTTCGCCTCGTCGAGCCCCGACTCGGCCAGGGCGACGGGCTCGTCGGGCGTGCCAAACAACGCCTCCAGAATCGTGGCGACCTGCTCCTGACGCTCCCGCGACCACGACGTCCACGAGGTGTTCAGTTCGGAATCCGGCGCGGCCGTCTTCGTGGCCTGCACCATGTTGAGGCGGAACGACGCAGGAGGCGTCTTCCCGCACCCAGCCGCGAGGACGAGGAGGGCGACCGAGGCGACGACGAGATGACGGTTCATGGGATGTCGGGGGTGCGTGGACATGACGGTGAAACGGATGTGCCGTGGATCACGCTCCCAGGCCCGCGGCCGGCACCTCGAGCGTACCGAGATCCTTGACCTCGTCGGGCTGCAGCGTGATCAGGAACCGGCCCTTGGGATTCCACTTGAGCTCCGGCCGCTCGATGCCCACGCCGCCGCCGGAGCCGGTCGACCGCGCATGCCACACCTGGAACTCGAGCGGTTCGCCCGCCGGCAGGTCGGCGATCTCGAACGACCCGTCGGCCGCCGAGATCGCGACGTAGCCGTCCTTGCGAAAGATGACATACGCCTTCATCCAGGGATGGATGTTGCAGGTCACCGCCTTCGGGGCGCCCATCTCCGAGTCGGGCTTGTAGGTCGTGCCCTGCCCGGCCGGTATGAGTTGGTTGAAGCTGGTGCCGTCGACGTTGGTGTTGTGGCCGACGGGATCGCTGTTGTGCACGTCGATCGGCTGCCCGACGCGGGCCGCGAACACGGGCGCGAGGAACTCGCAGTTCTTCTGATCGAAGAGCAGCGGCGCGGCCGGCACCGGATTCTTCACGCGACTCGACTTGCGGACGAAGATCACCACATCGGCGAGCCCCTTGGTCGACGCATCGACCCGCAGCGACCGGTCGAAGAGCTTCGCCGATTTGCCGCAGACTTCGGTGTCCTTGTCGACCGAAAGCGGCTTGGGTTCCGCCGGCGAGCCGGCGAACGCGAACCGGCCCTTCAGCGTCGCCCAGCCGGTGCCGGTCGCCGCGGCTTCGACGCTGCCATCCTCCGCGGCCGGCGCCGCCACGATGAGCCCCGCGCGGATCTTCTCTGCCGCGGCGGCATCCGCGACCGGTGCGGCGACACGCTGGGCCCCGCAGCCCTGGGCGGAGCACACCACCACACACAGCCCGAGCATGCGGAGCGACGCCGATGAAATCATGGATTGCCCTCGCGTCACTTCTGGAAGGCGCCGGGCGCCAACTGGATCTCGCCGAGGTCCGTGCCTGACGCGGCCACGGCCACCTTCTTGCGGCCCTTCGGCGCCTTGTCGTCCTTCCCGTCGATCTTCATCTCGGTGAGGTAGCCGGCCTTCTCGTGCCAGAACTGCAGCTCGACCTCCCCGACCGGAACGTCCTTGATCTCGAACGTGCCATCGGCGTTCGACACCGCGGCGTAGGGATTCGGACGAACGACCAGCCAGGACTTCATCCAGGGGTGGATGTTGCAGGTCACCTGGGCCGGCACGGCCTCGTCGCTCGTGAACTTCACGACCGTCTCGCCGCCGCCCGGAATGAGATTGTTGGAAGGCGGGTTCTTGACCGTCGCGATATTGCTGTTGTGGCCTACGGTGTCGGAGTTCTTGACGACCAACTCCTGGCCGACCTGCACCACCACCACGTGGGGTTGGAAGCGACAGCCCTTGTTGTCGAGCACGACCTTCTCACCGGCCGACTTCGCGGCCTCCGGCTTGACCTTCACCCCCTTGTCGCGGACGAACACCACGACGTTGGCGATGCCCTTGTCGGCTCCGACCACCAGCTCCTCCGCGAGCAACTTGTGCTTGCCGCAGACTTCCACGTCCTTGTCGGCCTTGAGTTCGCCGGCCGCCGGGGCGTCGCCACTGAAGACGAACTTGCCCTTGATCGTGCCCCATTCGTCGGCCGACGCCGCGACGGGAATCGCGAGGGTCATCGCGGCGGCGGTGCACAGCAGGTTCGTACCCCAGAAGGAACGCGTCATCGGGGAGGCTCCGGAATTGGACGGGACGGAATGCTCGGAACAGGCGGCTCGGGACACCTTCAGTTTAGTGCCGGCGCGACGGCCGGCGAGGCCGCGGCCGAACGGGGGGGCGGCACGGCCGGCGTCGCCGTCCGCTCCGCCGCCGGCACGGGATCGGCGGCGGCCCCCTGGGCAGGCGCGGCAGGCTGCTGCCGGAGAAACGCCTCCAGCGACAGGTTCTGCTTCGCGAAGGCGTCGAAGTGCATGAGCAGATCGGTCAGGGCGTCGAGTTGCTGCTCGCTCGTTCCCTGGTAGAGATCCTGGCTCACCGGCTTGTCGAACGGGATGTTGACCGGCATGCCCGTGTAGGGGAGGAATCGCTTGGGATTGCCGATCCACCCGTGGACGTAGTCGGGTCGCAGCCGTTCGTGCACCCTCTGGAGCTGGGGGGCGAGCGCCTTCACGCTGCCGGGCGGGGTGTAGTCGCCCACGAGGTGACACTTCACGCAGTAGTTGTTGTTGGTCACGATCTTGAGCGCCCCGTCGAGATGGCCGGGATGCGACTTCTCGGCCTCGGCGAGCGAACTGTCGTCGAGCCTGGGGTCATAGACGTAGGGATAGTCGGCCCCGTCGACCGCGGCGAAATAATCGACGAGCGCCGCCGCCTTCTTCGAGTCGAAGTTGAACTTGGGCATCCGCAGCACGGCGGGCGGCCGGATGGTGTGCGGATTGAGCAGGAACTTGTGGAGCCAGGCCGACTGCACCTTCCGCCCCTCGCCCACGAGCGGAGGAGGCAGCCAGCCCCAGGCGTCGTCGGGCTTGACGTTCGGGTTGGCCACCTTCTCGTCGGCGATCACCACCGGGAAGAGAAGCCGTGCCAGATCGCCGCCGTGCGCCGGGTAGTGAGCGCCGGCCGCGATCGCATCCTCGGGCACGACGAGGTTTTGCCCGCCCACCGGCCGCGGCTCACCGTCGACGAGCGCGTCGTGCCAGAGCATGAACGGACGGTGAGGCACCGATTCGGCGTCCCCCTCCTCGATCGCCACTCCGTCCTCGTCGACCAGCAGCGGACGGCCCGTTTCCGCGTCGAGCACGGGCATGCCGACGAGCGACGCCCGGCGTCGACCCTGACGGTCGGTCGCGAGGGACGTGGCCACCTGGTCGGGCGTGAAGTGCGGGGAGAGGAATGGGTAATCGGCGACGGCCGGCGACTCGCCGAGCGTGCCCGGCTTGTAGCGGATGTCCCAGCGGTCCATCTGCAGGACGTGGCAGCCACCGCAGTTGTACTGCTCCGCGACGACCAGACCGTCGAGGCGGGCCTTCTCACGCGGCCCGGGCTGGTACACGTATTGTGGCGCGGGCGGCTCCGCCACGAGGCCGAGCACGAACGTCATCACGGCCTCGCGCTGGGCCTGATCGAACGGGAACTGCGGCATGCGGTACCGCTCGTTGTAGGTCTTGTTCTCGACCTTCTTGTAGTCGTAACTCCGCGGCGCCCGCAGTTTCTGCCAGAGGAAGCCCTCCCGCTCGTGGCCGAGCAGTTTCTGCAGGAAGTACCCGGTGTCGGGATCGACCGATTCCGGATCGACGTGGGCCTCGTCCGCCGTCGCGGCGTAGGCGAGGTCGGGGGCGAGCGCCTCGTCGGCGGCCTCGACCGCCGGCCTCGCCCCGGTCGCACCGCCCGCGTCATGGCCGTGCCCGCCACCGTGGTGACCGTGCCCGCCGGCCAGTTGGTGCGTCACGAAGTGCGACACCTGCTCAAACGCGATCCGCGACGGATCCTTGCGGCCCCAATCGGCGAGCGCCGCACCGGCCGGCTTGCCATCCTCGAAGCCGGGAATGTCGTGGCACGAGTAGCAGGCGAGCTTGTTGATCGTCTTCTTGCCGACGTAGGCGAGCAGCGTGCGGTCGCGGCCGGCTCCATCGAGGTCCACCAGCATCCGCTCGTCCCCCTGCACGGAGTTCGGATCGGCACCCAGCCCCTTCGCGAGCACCTGCTGGGCGCGGGTCGAGGTGAACCGCTCCTTCAGGTACATGAGGGCCAGTTCGTCGAGGGCCTGCCGCTCCTCGGCGGTGAGCGAGTTCTCGGCCGGGATGTTCTCGGGCTTCCAGCCTTCGGTCGATCCCATGAGGTATTCGGTCGCGTCGGCCGCCGGGTCGCTGACCGTGCCGTCGGCCAGCCTGACGGGCTCGAGGAGCACGTTGGGCATGATCGTCTTCGGGTGGTATCGCGACGGTTCGCGGAGCCAGCTGTAGAGCCAATCGCGGCCCTTCGGGCTCGACGCCGCCTTCGCACCGATCCGTGAGAGGTTCGGGCCGTGCGTGCTCGTCGCGTCGGGGAAGTCGGCGTGCTGGTGGCAGGCGAGGCAGCCCCGGAGTTGCACCACCTTCCTGCCCCGGCCCGCGTCAGCCTTGGCCGTGATGCCGTCGAACGGCTTCACGTAGTCGAACGGCGCACTGGCGCCGTTGAGGTAGCTGATCATCGAACGGATCTCGAGCGGTTCGTACCGCATCGACTCCTCGAGCCCCTTGCCCTCGAGGTGGTCCCAGAGCCCGAAGAACCGCGGCATCTTCGTCGAAGGGCGGAAGTCCTGCGGATTGCGGAGCCACGAATAGAGCCAGTCGAACCCCACCTTGCTCGCCACGTGCCGCAGCGATGGCCCGACCTTCGGCAGCGTGCCCGGGGTCTCGGGATCCTTGAGGAGTCCCGCGAGCTGGTGCGACCGCGGCGACAGCTTGCCGTCGCCGCCCGCGGCGGCGTCCCGATCGATCGCCTCGCGCAGGCGGTGGCGGGCCCCCTTCGACTCTGGGCCCGAGCGCACCTCCTCCACCCACCGCACGAAGGTGTCGCCCATCTGCCCGAGGCCCGGATCGGCCTCGAGCGCCTCGGCGACCTCGTGGAAGTTCGACTCCAGCCGCATGTCGGGGCCGATCCGCTTGTCGGGACCGGCCCAGCCGTTGATCTCGTGGCAGCCGTAGCACCCGTACTGACGGATCAGGTGGTAGCCCTCGACGAGCTTCGGGGCCGGGGGATCGGGATACCGCTCACTCGGCTCGAGATCGACGACCTGGTGGTGACATTTCAGGCAGCTCGACTGTTCGAACCGATTCGGGAGCATCGGATAAATCCAGTGATGGTTGTTGAACCACCCTTGCTCGTCGTGCCACTCGTGCGCCTGCTTGGGCGTGTTGGGCGAGTGCGAGGCCCACTTGAAGCTCGTGGCACTGCCCTGGCCCTGGTGGCAGATCGTGCAGCCGAAGTTCTTCATCGGGTGCGGACTCGAGTCGCCCACGAACAGGTCGAGACGGGGGTGCGTGGAATAGGGCTCGGGAACCCCACGACGGACGCTGACGGCCAGCGGCTTGCCCCAGGCCGGCGTCTCCACCAGCCCGCTGACGGCGACCTGCCGCGCGAGCGTCTTCGCGCCGCCGATCGACTCGATCACGTCGCCTGCCTGCAGACCGGCGACCGCCGCCGGCGACTCCGGCACGACGACGCTCACGGTGGGCTCCTCTGGAGAAAAGATCCCGCGGGCGGCGAGCCGCAGGCCGTAGAGCTTTTCGAGCGCGTCGTTTCCGTCGCCCGACACGACGGCGTCATCCGGCTTCCCAGCGGGCGTCTGCAGCGCGACCTCGATCGTGCGCGCCTGCGGATAGGCCGGATCCGTCGGCGCCCCGGGGGCCGACTTGTCCATGCCGCGGTGGCACGTGGTGCAGCGATCGAACCGCGCCACGTCACGGAAGTTGTTGTTGAGCGTGAGCTGGGGCAGCCAGATCTGGTCGACCCGCAGCGGGCCGTTGAACGCGTCGAGCACCGGCAGTTCGAGGAGGCTCTTGCCCGCGTTCGGCCGGCGCTGCTCGAACGTCTTCTGCAACTGCACGAGCTTCGTCCGGTGATCGGCCACGTCCTTGGCCGCGGCGTCTTCCCCGGCGGTCAGCCGCTGGAGCAGCGAATCGAGCGTCTTGCGATGGGTGTTGGCCTGCTGGAACGCGAGCGTGGCGGCGGCGACCTGCTCCCGCTTCGCGTCGGCCAGGGACAGCAGCTCCGCCTGCCGCGCGGAGGGAGCCTCCTCCGCGACCGCCAGCTCGTAGTCGGCCCGGTTTTTGTCGAGTTCGGCCCTCCGCAGCTTCAGGCTCCCCGCGAGGTTGTCCTCGCGGAACTTGCTCCGCCTCACGATGTCGCGGAGGCGCTCGAGCAGGTCGCCGCGGAGCACGATCCGCTCCCCCGCATCCTTCTGGCTCCCGAGCTGATCGATGTCGAGTTGCGCCCGGTCGGCGGCCTGCGCGTCCTCCGGCGCCGTCCGCACCTCGGCGATGAAGGCCGCGGCGAGCGCCGGGTCGAGATCGGCCCGCCGCGCCTCCGCGAGCGCCTGCTCGAGTTCGGACCGCCGCGCCTCATAGGACTTCGAATCCTGCTCGTCGATCCGCGCCGCGGCCGACCACGTCTCCAGCTCGCGGAACTCGCGGGCATACTTTTTCCACGGTCGATTGTGGTCCGCCGTGAGCATGAGCACGGTCGCCAGCAGCAGCAGCACCGCCGCCACCGCGAACACGACGTGGAGCAGTTTCAGGTTCCGCCAGGTCTGTTCTGTTGCGGGCATGGGGTTTGACGCGGTCTCGACGAACGCGTGGGAGGGGAGTGCGTCACGTGCCGGCCGGCGCGACCGGCGCGGCCGGCCTCAGAAGTTCAGGGAGATTTCCGGGATGCTGATGATGTACTTCAGGTTGAGCGTCCAGCGCAGGATCATCTTCAGGGGCAGCGTCAGCATGAGCAGCATGAGGTTGGCCATGATCATGTAGCGCACGAAGCCCATCTTCGCGAAAAACCCGCGAAAGACGGTGACCGCGAGCAGCGGTGGCAGGAGCACGAGGTAGGCCCCCATGACCACGAGGCCAGGCGCCTCGCGCAAGAGGATGTAGCCGAACTGCGTCAGCCCGCTCGCCCCGGAAGGGGCCTTCGGCAGCGGTTTGTCGAGCAGGTTCACCCAGAACATCTGCGGCAGGTCGACGTTGTTGAGCACCTCGACCTTGTAGGGCGTCCAAAACTCGAACGGGCCGAAGAAGTTCCAGTTCGGGCCACGGAGAAACGTGCCGAGGATGATCAGCGTGATCCAGAGCACGAAGAATCCGAACTGGAACGTCAGGTAGCTGAACTTCCGCTCCTCGATCGAGTAGTAGCCGTTGCCCTTCTTGTTGTAGTCGAGGTACGGCATGGCCATGAGGCCGAAAATCACGAGGCTCGGCAGCACGACGCCGGCGTACCACGGGTCGAAGTAGACGAGCATCTCCTGCAGTCCGAGGAAGTACCACGGGGCTTTCGACGGGTTCGGGGTCTTCACGCTCGAGGCGGGCTCCTCGAGCGGCGCCGGGAGGAAGATGGCCCAGATCAGCAGGAACGCGGACACGGCAACCATGCAGATGAGTTCGGTGTAGACGAGATCGGGCCACACCAGGACCTTCTCGTCGTTCTCCTTCTCGAGCGGCGGCAGCCCCCGCGCGATCCGCTCGTCATTCACCACGGCCTGCTTGGTGGCCACCCACGTGAAGAACGCCAGGAGGAAGACGAGCCCCACGATCGGCACGTTGTCGGGC
>Ga0208864_1000384_pt1 | contig 14569 bp, 8 predicted proteins | sample CryBogmetaGMA05M_FD_184542 | JGI IMG/M metagenome (GOLD analysis project Ga0208864, IMG submission 184542) | Freshwater microbial communities from Crystal Bog, Wisconsin, USA - MA0.5M (SPAdes) | ecosystem: Environmental > Aquatic > Freshwater > Lake | place: Crystal Bog, Wisconsin, USA...
AGATGGAGCGGATCGACGCGGCCCTCCACGGCTGGCCGCAGGCCCCCTTCCGCACGAAGCTCGAGACCGACGCCAACTACAAGCGGATGCTCGCCTACGCCCTCGAGCCCGCCCACGCGGCGGCCGTGCGCGTGGGCGTCGCCTCGCACAACCTCTTCGACGTGGCCCTCGGCATGGTGCTCGCCGGGCGGATGGACGCGGCCGACGCGGTGCAGTTCGAGATGCTCGAGGGCATGGCCAACCACCAGCGGCGGGCCCTCTTCGAGCGCACGCGCCGGCTCCTGCTCTACGCCCCCGCCTGCCGCAAGGAGGACTTCCTCAACGCGATCGGCTACCTCATCCGCAGGCTCGACGAGAACACCGGCCCCGAGAACTTCCTCGGGCACGCCTTCCGTCTCGAGGTCGGCGGCGCCGAGTGGCAGCTGCTCGAACGGGCCTTCCGTGCATCGTGCACCACGGCGGTGGGCGATGCGCCGCGGCGCACGCAGGACCGCGCGCACGAGACGTTTCCCGCGCCCCTGCCCGAGCGGCCGTGGCGCGACTTCGTCAACGAGCCCGACACCGACTGGTCGCTCGAGTCCAACGCCGCGTGGGCCGCCACGATCGTGGCCCGCGATCCCGGCGCCGAGTCCGGCCGCGTGCTCCCCCTCGTCGTCGCGGGCCGCGAGGTCGTCGGCGGCCGGACGCGGCCCTGCCACGATCCGTCGCGGCCCGGCGCCGTGCTCTGCAGCCACGCCGTGGCCGGCGACGCCGAGGTCGACGAGGCGGTCGCCTGCGCCGCGGCCGACGCCGACGGCTGGCGGTCGCGGTCGGTCGACGACCGCGCGGAGGTGCTCGGGCGGGTGGCGCTGGAGCTGCGGCGGGCGCGGGGCGACCTGCTCCACGCCGCGCTCGCGGACGGCGGAAAGCTCCTCGGCGAATCCGATCCCGAGGTCTCCGAGGCGGTCGACTTCGTCGAGTTCTACCGGGCCGCGGCCCGCTCCTTCTTCGCGGTCGAGGGCGTTTCCGCCCGCGGCTGCGGCGTGGTGGCGGTGGTGCCCCCCTGGAACTTCCCGCTCGCGATCCCCTGCGGCGGCATCGCCGCGGCGCTCGCCGCCGGCAACACGGTGATCCTCAAGCCGGCCTCCGACGCCGTGCGGGCGGCCTGGGAGGTGTGCCAGTGCTTCTGGCGGGGCGGGGTGTCGCGGCGCACGCTGCAGTTTCTCCCCTGCCCGGGCTTTGGCGCGGGCGCCCGGCTCGTCGGCCACCCCGACGTGTCCGCCGTGATCCTCACCGGCGGCACCGCCACGGCGCTCGCGATGCTCGCCGCCGCCCCGGCCCTGCGGCTCTCGGCGGAGACCGGCGGCAAGAACGCGTCGATCGTCACGGCCATGAGCGACCGCGAGCTGGCGATCCGGCACGTCGTGCACTCCGCCTTCGGCCACGGCGGGCAGAAGTGCTCGGCCACGTCGCTGCTCCTGCTCGAGGCGGAGGTCTACGACGATCCGGAGTTCAAGCGGATGCTCTGCGACGCGGTGCGGAGCCTCCACGTCGACTCCGCCCGCGAGCTGCACGCGCGGATCGGCCCGCTGATCCGCCCGCCGGCGGGCGCGCTCGAGGAGGCGCTCAAGACGCTCGAGCCGGGGGAGACCTGGGCCGTGATGCCCCACCGCGTCGGTGACAACCCCTGCCTCTGGTCGCCCGGCGTGAAGTACGGCGTGACCCCGGGCAGCACGACCCACATGACGGAGTTTTTCGGGCCGCTGCTCGGCGTGATGCGGTTCGAGCGGCTCGCCGAGGCGATCGACATCGTCAACGCCACCGGCTACGGGCTCACGAGCGCCATCCACAGCCTCGACGACCGCGAGATCGCCCTGTGGCGCCGCGGCATCCGCGCCGGCAATCTCTACGTCAATCGCGGCACGACCGGGGCGCTCGTGCTGCGGCAGCCCTTCGGGGGCATGGGCCGCTCCTGCATCGGCCCGGGCATGAAGGCCGGAGGCCCCAACTACGTCGCCTGCTTCATGGACTTCGCCGACGCCGGCGGGCCGGCCCCCGCGACCGCCCCCGTCGAGCATGCCGACCTGGCCGCGCTGCTCGCCCACCTGCCGCCGGGCCCGGAGGGCGACCGCCTCCGCGCGGCGGTGGCGAGCTACGACCGCGCCTGGAGCGAGGAGTTTTCCCGGGAGCACGACGACGTGCGGCTGCTCGGCCAGGACAACGTCCGCCGCTATCTGCCCTTCGCGGCGGTCTGCGTGCGGATCGTGCCGGCCGACACGTTCTTCGACGTGGTGGCGCGCGTGGCGGCCGCCCGCGTGACCGGCGCCCGGGTGATCGCGTCGTTCGCGGCCGGCTGTCCGCCCGAGTGGCGCGACACACTCGACGAGGCGACGGCCGCCTGGGCAGCGGGCATCGAGCTGCTCGAGCAGTCCGACGACGCCGTGGCCGCGCTCCTGGCCCGCGACGACGTGCGCGTCAGGTTCGCCGCCCGCGACCGCGTGCCGCCGGCGTTGCGGCGCGCCGCCGCGGCGGGCGGTCACTGGATCGCCGACGTGCCGGTCGTCGCCGCGGGCCGCGTCGAGTTGCTCCGGCATCTCCGCGAGCAGAGCATCTCGCACGACTACCACCGCTACGGCAATCTCGGCCGTCGCGCCGCGGAGCCCCGCCGCGGCCTGCCGACCTGATCCGCCCGCTTGTCCGCGGGGCGTTCACCGGCGTACAACTCGGCCATCGGACGGCGCCGCACCGGCCGCGAGCCGGTGCGGGGAACGAGCGGAGCGTGAAGAGCACGAGGAGCCTGGCATGGATGAGTTCGTCGAACCGCTCGGCATGCGGGTGCTGATCCGCAAGGACGAGAGCCGTCACAAGACCCGGGGGGGCATCGTGCTGCCCGACCAGGCCGAGATCCCCACGATCACCGGCCGCGTCGTCGAGGTGAGCCTGCAGATCGAGCGCGACGCCGACTTCCCGATCGAGAAGTACGACAAGGTGCTCTTCCATCCGAAGAACTCGATCCCCGTCGACTTCGAGCAGAACAACCTGCTCTACGTGGTGCCGATCGAGGACGTGGTGGCGGTCTTCCGTCGCAACGACGACGCCCGCAAGGGGCGGCGTGCCAAGCCCGACAGCGACGAGCAGTCGCCCGACGACGCGGCGTCGTGAGTGGACGGCGGCGGGCAGGCGTCTCCCGGGTCCGGGCCGCGCGACCGTCTCACCCGGCGTGGCGGAGTGCCCGGGCCGGCGTGGCGACGGGCTTGCGGCCCCGCGCGGCCAGCGCGATCGGATGTTCGAGGAGCAGGTTCGTGAACAGCCAGTCGGTGTCGGGCTCGACGGGAAGCCGCGCCAGGAGCGCGTCGGTGTCGAGCGGCATGAGCCGCTCGTTCGCCTCGTCCACGACGCGGATCGCGAAGCCCTGGCGCAGCCGCTGCTCGAGAAAGTCGCGGGCGTCGCCGCCGGCGATCTTCAGCCCCCGCGGCCAGAACTCGCTGAGCACGCGGCCCACGCGGCCGGCCGCGAGGATGCCCCGCATCCCGCCGAAGACGGCGGCCTCCGCCCCCTGCACGTCGATCTTCACGAGATCGAAGCGGCCTTCGTGGTCGGCGAAGTAGTCGTCGAGCGAGACCATGTCGACGTCGATCGCCTGCCGGTCGTCGGCACCGTCGTAGATGCGGTGGTCGCCCCGGTTGTCGGGATTGAGGAAGAGCCTGGTCCTTCCCGAGCGGTCGGCCACGGCGGCCCGGACGAGCGTCACGTTGCGGTAGCCGTTCTGCCAGACGTTTTCCTGGAGCAGTTCGAAGTTCCGCGGGTCGGGCTCGAACGCGTAGACGTGCCCGGCGTTGCCCACCTGCCGGGCGAACTGCAGCGTGTAGTAGCCGATGTTCGCGCCGATGTCGACGACCGTGTCGCCGGGGGACACGAGCCGCTGCACGAGCCGGGTTTCGTAGGGCTCGAACCAACCGTGCTCCCGCAGCCGCACCGACACGACGGTGTCGTGGGGATCCACCCGCATGCGGTGGCCGCCGACCCAGGCCCGCGACATCTCCTGGCGGTGGATGGCCGCCAGCTTCGCATCGATCGACTGCAGTTGCCGTTCGAGATCGGCGACCCGCTCGCGCAGGCCGTGGGGCTGGACGAGCCAGCGGGCCCCGCCGAGACGGCTCCGCAGCTTGGACCAGAGCGACATGGCTCGACCTCCTTCCGGTGACGTTCGTTCACACCTGCACGAAACGCTCGAGCAGCGGCGACTCGGGGCGGCTGAGCCGCAGCTCCCTCCGCCATGTCGCCATGTCGTGCGTGAGGCACGATTCCACCGACACCTCGGGCAGGCAGTCGCGGCCGATGTCGTCCCTGACGAAGAACGCGTTGAAACACCGCATCTGGCTGCCCACGAGCCGGTAGCCCTTGCGACGGCCGAGGCCCACGAAGGCGGCGAGCGACGCGCCGCCGTGCGGCATGCCGGGCTCCGAAATCCGCCAGACGAAGTCGCTCTCGTACCGCATGGTCACGGAGTCGTCAGGTCCCCAGGCATTGTCGTACTCCACGACCACCACGCGCGGTGACGAGCATTCGATCGCGTTCCAGATCCAGTAGTCGTTGCCGTCGATGTCGACGGTGAGCACGTCGATCTCCCCCGCCATGCCCTGGTCGTGGAGGAAGCGGTCGATGGTCTCCCGCTCGATCCAGTGCTTCACGGCCTTGGGGACGAAGCCGAAGGTCTCGCGGTGCCGCGAGTAAAACTCGTTGGCGATGGCGATGTTGCGGTCGTCGCCGTCGACGAGCAGGGCGTTGTAGCCGTGGTTGAGAATCAGGTTGGCGGAGTTGCACTCGACGCCGTCGCCGGCGCAGATCTCCACGCACTTGCGGGTCGTCATGCCGATCAGCGAGAGGATGTAGAGCAGGATCCCGTCCTCGCCGTTCTGCGAGTAATTGCGGAACTCCACGTCGGCGAACGCGGGCAACGGGCCGCCGCCGCGGTGCAGCTCGCGATACCGCTCCATGAGCAGGATCTGAGTGCCCTTGCAGATGTGCCCGACGGTGCCGTAGGCGTGCTTGCCGCCGTGCATGCCGCCGGCCGGCGGCCGTGGGCCGGTGGCCGTCTCCTGACCGCCACCCCAATCGCTCGCCGGATGGTGGCGGACGCCCAGACGGGATCGCATGTACGCCGTGAGCCTGCTCATTGGCATCTTCTCCTCGGATGTGCCCCGCCGGAATCAGTTTCCCGCGGGCGAAGCATTCGTGATCGTCGTGCACGCGGGCGGCCCGCGCCGCCCGGAGTCCCGCCGCCGCCCTCCCGCGCGGCCTCAGGCGGCCTGCCGGCCGTCGTCGCGGCGGGCCCGCGGCGGTTGGATCGTCTCCCGCGGGCCGTCGCCCGAGTCGGCCGGCCTGCCGAGCAGCTCGCCGAGCGCCGCTTCCAGCCGCGCGGCCACGGCCGCGGAGCCGGCCCAGGCCCGCATGCCGGCGCGGCAGCTGTCGGACAACGCCGCATATCGGTCCGGGACGGCGGCGACGCGATAGCTCTCCGCGATCTGGTCGCGGAGCGACGTCCAGACGATCCGTCCCCAGGTCGTGCGCTGCCGCAGCCGACGGTCGTGCGGCCAGGCGCTCGGCTCGGGATGCGACTCGACGACGAATCCCGAGCCCGGGCCGAAGTAGTCGCTCATCGACGAATGGTCGGGCGAAACGCCCGGCCGCCCGGCGGCCAGATAGTTCATCAGCGGCAGGCAGTTGCCCTCCGCCCGCGTCGCCTGCGCGTAGTAGGTGGTCGCGCGACAGAGGGCAAGCATCTGCTCGTCGGAGAGAAACTCGCAGATGAACACGACGCGGCAGCGGTGGCGGACCCCGCGGCTGAGGTAGTGATCGATGACCTTGCGGACCGACTTCTCCCGCTTCACGATCAGCTTCACCACGAGCGTCGCGTCGGGGCGGTCGGCGAGCGCCGCCAGCCAGCCGCTGAGCAGGTCCTGCCAGTTCTTCCGACCGTCGTCGGGGTTGAAAATGCTCGTGTAGACGATGCCGGAGAGCTCGAGGCTGTCGGTTTTCGGGTAGGGCAGATGGGCGAAATCCGGACGCCGCCCCGACCGCCATTCGGTGTGCCGCTGGGCCTTGACCCAGGCCGACAGCCGCTCGTAGCGGCGCGTGCCCACGATCCCGCGGAGTGCGGCCCGCAGCATCTTCTCGCACGCCTTCAGCCGGCTGCGGCCCCGGCTCGCGCCGCGGGGCGGCGCGTCAGGCTCCCGCCCCTCGTCGAACACGTAGGCGGGGCACCCGATGCGGTGCGTCTCGCCGTCGCGCCACCGGGGGATGTCGAAGTAGGCGTCGGGCGTCGGCACCGGCACGATGCGGATCGGCGTGGTCGTCCCCCCGCGGATCAGCGCCCGCTCCGTGAACGGGCCGCTGACGATCACGAGGTCGCAGCGAGCGGCGGTGGCGGGCCAGTCGTTCTGCGGGTTGTCGTCGAATCCGTGATCGGGAACGTCGGGAAACTCCCAGGCCGGCATGACGACGTTCGCCGCACCACGGGCGAGGGTGACGTCCTGGAACGGCAGCACGCTGAAGTGGATCGGTCGGGCACCGCGGCCGACGCACTCGTCGATCGCCCCCTGCAGGTCGCGGCGCGCGTTGCGGATCTCCCGCACGGCCCCCAGCCGCTCGAGGAGCGGACGGAACAGCCGCGCGACGAACTCGTGGGAGTATCCGGGCGCGCCGAGGTTCCTGCCGTCGGGGGCACCGAGCATGTAGGAGGTGAGGAAGAACTCGCACGGCCTGCAAGCGCCATCGGCGAGTTCGCTCTCCTGCTGGACCGTCATGATGTCCGGGTTCCCTGGTCGCGCTGCGGCCGCGTCACCGGCGGTGATCGCCCGAGCCGTCGTCCTCCTCTATCGGAACCCGGTCTTGGAAAACTTGAACGGTTGAGTAGACCCTGCCGGCGAAAGCCGTCCGGCGCGCGGACGCGAACCTTGCCGCGCCGCCCGCGGCGGCCCCGCCCGGCCGGCGGCCGCGATGATGGCGATTGCTCGCGTGGGGCCCCCGGCGATCGGCCCAGCCGACCGCGGGCCGGGATCGGGCTCACCGCCGGCGGCGGACGACGGCGTATTGGCTCGTGGCCACGTCCTTGATGGCGTCGGTCGTCGATCCCATCCACTTGGCGAACCAGCCCAGCTTCTCCGGTCGCAGGTAGCTGAACTGTCCCCAGCGGACCATGTCGAGGCCGGCCCGATCGAGGGCGGCGAGAAACGACGCCTTCGAGAACTGTCGCACCGGAATGCCGTGCGTCTGATCGGAGCTGTCGGAGGCGTAGCGGTCGAACGCCTCGCGGCTGCGGGGTGTCTGGTCGGACTGGAACGTGAAGCGTTCCGCATCCTGCTGCGTGGTCGCGATCACCCCGATCCCGTCGTCGGCGAGCAGTTCGGGGACGTCGGCGAGAATCAGGTCGCAGGTGCGGGTCGGCACGTGCTGGATGACCATCGACACCACCACGATGTCGAACCTGCGGCCGGGATGCGCGGCGCGGTAATCGGCGCTCGTACAGTGGTGGATCTGGATGCGGCCGCCGTCGTGGAAGGAGGCGTGGCAGGTGCCGAAGCGGTCGGCGTCGGGCTCGAGGCCGACGATCGACGCGACGTCGTGCCGCATGACGTCGACGACGCGGCCGAGGCCGCAGCCGATGTCGAGCAGTTCGCTGCGGGGCTTGCAGGCGGCGACGAACCGGAGCGTGGCGAGGTATTCCTCCTCCGGATCGCCGGAACCGTCGCCGATGCGACTGGTGAAGTTCCGGTTCCAGGCCACCATCTGGTCGTCGCCGGCGTTGTAGCGGTAACCGCCCATGTCCCCGTCTCCTCGTAAGCCCGCGCGACGCGACCGAACGGCCGTGCCACGATCGCCCCGCGCCGGGGCATCGCCGCTCGTTCGGGAAGCGAGAAGGCCCGGGCACACGTGAGCGATCTCGTCAGCGGGGCGTATACCCGCGGCGATTTTTCCGCGTCAAGACGTCGTGCGACGGCGGGGCACGCGCGGCGCGGCTGCGGAAGCCCGCCCGACCGCCCACTCCGCTCAGGTTCCCCCGTTCCCGACGATCAGCCGTGGACGGAGGCCGCGAGGACGGGATCCCAGTCGCCGAAGCCGCCATCGGCCCGGATCACGAACCCCGGCTCCACGCCGGCGACGGGGTCCGGTGGCCGCGTCCCCGGCACCTCCGCCCGCACCGCGGCGAAACCGCGGCCATGCCGGACGATGAGTGGCGATTCGGCGAGAAACCGCATCACCGGGGGCGTGGCCGCGTGCCAGCCGACGAGCCAGTCGTGCGTGAGATCGTCGGGCGGCACGATCCGTCCGCCCCACGTGTGCTTGACGTGGAGAAGTCCGTCCGCGAGGCAGGGACGGCAGTTACGCATGTCGACCTCGTCGCAGCCGTGCGACCGGGCCAGTTCGAAGCAGGCGAGGTGGGTGGCCGACATGCCGCCGCACCGCAGGTGCGACGCGTCCCCCCGCGCGCACGCGGCGGCCAGGCGGCGCAGCGACCGGCCGCGCACGTCGTAGACGAGGCCAGCGACCGGCTCGGAACCACGCTCGATCCAGACGAGCCCGCCGCCGCGGAATCGGCCGCGAAACCAGCCGGCGGAGCGGAGATGCGCGTCCGCGCCGTGGCGCAGCCGCGTGTAGGGAACGTAATCCCGCTCGATGAACGTCGCGAGGTCGCGGCGATCATGGCTGATCCGCCAGGTCAGGCCATGCCGCCGCGCGCACCGCTCGCTGCGTCGGGCCTGGCTGGAAGGAAAGGCCGCGCCCGCCGCGGGCACGGGGGCGGCCATCCGGATCCACTCCGGCACGCGCAGGTAGCGCGTCGCCGGGAATCGCGCCGCCGAGAAGAGGTCGACGCGGGCCACCACGACGTCCACCCGCGGTCGCCAACGGTCGAGGACGTCCGGGAGGCGCCACACCGGCACCGTGCCGAGCCGCTCGACCGTCCGCGCGGCCGCGCCGAGGAAGCGATCGGGAAGGTAGCGACTCCACCGCTCCGGGCCGGCCACGAGCATGCTGCCGCGGGCCCCCCGGTGGAGCACGACGGGCAGCCGCGGCAGCGCGTGGTCGGCGACGCAGACGAGCGCGGTCCTGAGGCGGGGGTGCACGGCGGGAATCCCCGAGGATCCAGGCCCGACGCCGCCGGGCGGCGGCCGACGTTCAGAGGCACTTGAGGAACTCGAGCACGGCGAGCCGCGCCTCCTCCGACAGCCCGTCCCCGAACGTGTGCCCGGTGTTGAGCATGCCGGTGTACAGCTGCGGCTTCGCGGGGTCGACCTTCGCCCCCTTCACGCTCTCGAGCGCCCGCCGCAGCGACTCCCACTGTTGCGGCGACCGCCAGTCCGGGTCGAACACCCGCACGTAGGGCTCCCGTTCGATCTGCTCGAGCACCTGCTCGTGGCTCTTCGACGACTCGTCGATGAACTTCCAGCCGATCCGGGCCTGGTCGTAGTTGGCGGGGTCGGTGCTGCTCGGCCGCATCGAGAACTTCCGCGGCCGCGTCGACGACTTGAGCAGGTTGTAGACCGTGGGCACCGACGCGTTGTGGAGGTAGGGGCCGCGGGCCCAGATGCCCACGAGCGGCGGCGCGACGTAGCGGTGGGTCGTCGTCACGGTGCCGCTGAGAAACCGCTTCCGCTCCTCGACGTCGAGGTCGAAGATGCCGATGATCCGCAGGGGATCGGTGCCGAGCTCCTCCTGGTCGACGAGCCGGTTGGGAAAGCGCGTGAGCTCGTAGGCCTTCGGCCCGGTCTTCGTGAACTCGCCGTGGCAGCGGCCGCAGGTCTCCCGGAAGACGGCATGGCCGGCGTCGGCCCGCTCCTCCTGCACGTCGGCGATGAACGGATACCGCGGCGTGGAGAGCGTCCTGAAGTAGTCGGGAACCGACTGCCTGAACACCTCGCGGGCCTCGGCGTAGTCCGCGCCGAGGTGGTCGCGGCTGATGGCCATCGCGTAGGTCACGTCGGCGACGTTGCCCACGAATCCGCCGTCGACGTAGAGCCCCTGCCCCTCGGTGCCGGCGGTCTTGTACCGGTAGTTCGTCCAGGGCTGCGGCTTGAGGAACGGGATCAGCGGCACCTCGGCCTCCACCCGGCGCGTGTAGCTGCTTCCCCGGTCGGCCACGAACAGCTTGTCGTAGCGGAGCAGGCTCGGCTTGATGCCGTCGGGCCGGACGACGGGCACGAGGATGCCGAAGAAGTCGGCCGAGTCGACGAAGAACCGCGGGAGGTTCTTGGCGAAGAGGAAGCCCGGACTCGTGCCGCCGGCCGTCGCGATGTTCTGGTGGAACCGCTCGAAGTCGAGGAAGACGTTGGGGATGCCCTCCGCGAACCGGGGCTCGGGATTGCGCGGGTCGGGATTCGTGAAGAGCATCGTCGAATGACAGAGTCGGCAGCTGGAGACGAGTCCGGGCGCGCCCGACCCGACGACGCCGGCCTGCGTCCGCAGCAGGCCCAGCGCCACGGTGAAGTCCTGATGGCTCTCCGGCACCGGCCGGTGGATGCCGTAGCGGAGGTCCATCTCCCGCCACCAGGCCGGGCTGAACTCCCGCACCCCGTCGAGCCGGGCCCGTTCGGCGTCGTCCATCGCCTCCTCGGCCCAGGATTCATTGAGCGTCTCGAGGCCGTCATAGCTCCACATGGGCCTGGCGAGGTGGAAGCGGCTCTCGATCTCCAGCTTGCCGGCGTCGATGGACCGGCCGGCGGCGATGAGGGCCTTCGTGCGCTCCGACTGGTGGTCGAACGGCACCCCGCCGTCGGCCGCGACGTGCCCGCCGGGCACCATGGCCACGGGGGAGAACCGCGTCGGCATGCGGATCGCCGGATTGGCCCGCAGCGTTGCGGCCGCCCGCTCGGAGAGCGTCTTCAGCCCCAGCAGGTAGATCGCGCCTTCGTGCCGGGCGAGCGACTCCGCCGCGGAGTCGGAGAGCGTGGCGATCCCCTGCAGTCCCAGCGGCCCCTTGTGGCCCGCCAACACCGCGGCCACCTCGTCGGAGATCGTCTTGACGCCGTCCATCCGCAGCATCTGGCGGTGCGGGGCCAGCGCCGCGGCCACCTCCGGCGACAGCGTGCGGAGGCCGTTGAGGCGGAGCATGCCGTCGTGACGCCCCAGCGCCGCGGCCGCCCGCTCGGAGAGCCGGTGCAGGCCCGAGAGCCCGAGAAAGCCGCGGTGCGTGGCGAGCAGTTCGAGCTGGCGATCGGTGAGGGATTCGAGCCCCGACAGCCGCAGGTAGCCCGCGTGCTGTCCCATGCGTTCCGCGATCTCGTCGTTGATCCCCTTCAGGCCCCGGAGCGACAGGCCCCGCGGGCTCGTCGGGGTGATGAGCGCGAGGGCCGTGTCGAGCGGCAGGTCGGCGAGACCGTCGAGCTCGATGACGGCATCCGGTCGTGAGAGCCCGGCAGCCGCCTCCGGCGACAGCGACTCGAGCCCGTTGAGGAGAATTGCGCCGTCGAATCCCGCGATCCGCTCGGCGACCTGCGGCGCCAGCAGCCGGAGGTGGCTGAGGTCGAGATCGCCCTCCGTGCCCGCGAGGGCGATCGCCTGCTCGACGGAGAGCTCTGTCACCGTCGGCGCGTCGCCACCGGTGGCGGGAACATGCTCGGCGGCTCGGGCCGCCGAGACCAGCACGGCGACGAGCAGGCCGAGGCGGACGACGGCGCCCATCGACGAATCCCTTTGGGGGTGCCAATCTCAGTGCGAATCTCGGTGCGACGTGCCGTCACGGCGACGCCTCGTCGCGGCCGATGCAGCCCGCGGGACGGCGCGGCGGCAGCAACGCGTGGCCACCCGCGCTCGCCAAAACACCGGTTCTTCCCACGATACCAGAGGCCCGTCTCCTGCGCCGACGACGCCATGACTCTGGGAAAGACGGGGCGAGTTCGAGACGACGATGTTTCCCGGATCGCCCAGCCTCTGCCCCGCGAGGCGCGCCCGGGAAATAGCCTCACGGCGCTGCGGGAATCGGCACGATTTCAGCGGTGAACCGATCGGCGACGGCGCTACTGCGCGCCGGCGCAGCGCCCCTTCGCCCCCCGACGCCCTCCACGGGGCGGACACCGCGAGTGACGAGCCACGCCGCCGACAGTTCGCCGCGACGCCGGGCGCTGTGCCTGCTGGCGGCGGCCTGCGCGCTGGCCGCCACGGGCTGCACGTCGTGGGGGCAATACTGGCGCAACGGCATGAAGGTCGGTCCGGCCTACCTGCGGCCGGTCGCGCCGGTGGAGCACGCCTGGATCGACGCCGACGACCCGCAGGTGCGGTCGGCATCCGACGTCGAGACGCAGTGGTGGCGGCAGTTCAACGACCCGGTGCTCGACCGGCTCGTGCTCCAGGCCTACGAGCAGAATCTCCCGCTCCGCGAGGCGGGCTTCCGGGTGCTGGCGTCCCGCGCCGCCTACAACATCACCGTGGGGGGCTTCATGCCGCAGTCGCAGCGGGCGCTGGCCGCCTACGAGCGCTGGCAGCTGAGCAACAACGTCGCGGCCCTGCAGAACCTCGCCGTCCCGCCGTTCAGCCTCTGGCAGACGGGCTTCAACCTCTCCTGGGAGTTCGACGTGTGGGGGAAGATCCGCCGCAACATCGAGTCGGCGGGGGCGAAGTACCAGGCCAGCGTCGAGGAATACGACGGCGTGCTCGTGACGCTGATCGCCGACGTGGCCGACCGCTACGTCGACTACCGGATCGCGCGGAAGCAGGTGGCCGACCTCACCCGCCTGGCGGCGATCCAGCGGGATTCGCTGCGGATCGCCGTCGACCGGTTCACCGGGGGCGTGACGAGCGAGCTCGACGTCTCGCAGGCGCGGCTCAACCTCGCCAAGACCGAGGCCCTGATCCCCGAGTTCGAGCGGCAGGCCCGGCTCGCGTCCAACGCGCTGTGCGTGCTCCTGGCGATCCCGCCCGAGGATCTGGCGACGCGGCTCGGCGACGGCGACATCCCGGCGGTGCCGCCGGCCCTCGCGGTGGGCATCCCCGCCGACCTGCTGCGGCGCCGGCCCGACGTGCGGCAGGCCGAGCGGCTGCTCGCGGCGCAGAGCGCCCAGATCGGCGTGGCCGAGGCGGAGCTCTACCCCGCGTTCTCGATCAACGGGTATCTCGGCGTCTACGCCAACGAGCTGGGGCAGCTGTTCGAATCCGACTCGATGTTCGGCGTGGTGGCCCCCGTCGTGGACTGGAAGATCCTCAACTACGGCCGCCTGCTCAACAACATCCGCCAGCAGGACGCGAAGTTCCAGGCGCTGGCCGCGGGCTACCAGGAGACGGTGCTGCGGGCCGGCCGCGAGGCGGAGGACGGCATCGTCATCGCGATCAAGGCCCGCGCCGCGGCCGCGAAACAGCAGCAGGGCGTCGACGCCGCCTCCCGCTCCGTCGAACTCGTCGAGACGCAGTACACGGAGGGGATCGCCGACTTCAACCGCGTGTTCGTCGTCCAGCAGACCCAGGTGACCGAGCAGATCAGGCTCAACGACAACGTCGGGGGCGTGGCCAAGGGGATGATCCAGATCTACCGCGCCCTCGGCGGGGGCTGGCAGCTCCGGCTCGAGGAGCTCGCCGCCGACGGCCAGTCCTGCAAGCCGCTGCCGTGCGTCGACGGCGGTCTCTGCGACGACTACGTCGGCAAGCAGCCCCCCGCCGGCTTCGACGCCTGGTGCCTCTGGCCAGAGTGGCTCCGCGGCCACAAGCCGCGGTGATCCCCGCGGCCCGCCCGGCGCACGCGACGCGGATCGGGACGCGCGGCCGTGCCCGTCACCGCGCCCGCCCCTCGCGGACGAGCGTCACGAAGAACACGGGCGTGAGGAAGATGCCGAAGAGCGTCACGCCGAGCATGCCGCTGAAGACGGCGAGTCCCATGGTGCGCCGCATCTCCGCCCCCGCGCCCTCGGCCACCACCAGCGGCAGCACGCCGAGGATGAAGGCCAGCGACGTCATCAGGATCGGCCGCAGCCGCAGCCGGCAGGCCTCCACCGTGGCCTCGCGAAGCGGCCTCCCCTCCCGCACGAGCTGGCGGGCGAACTCCACGATCAGGATCGCGTTCTTGCAGGCCAGCCCGACGAGCACGACGAAGCCCACCTGCGTGAAGATCGTGATGTCCATGCCCGCCCAGGCGACGCCCACGAGCGCCGACAGGAGGCACATCGGCACGACCAGGATCACGGCCAGCGGCAGGGACCAGCTCTCGTAGAGCGCCGCCAGCACCAGGAACACGAGCACGACGCCGAGCACGAAGAGGAACGTCGCCGTCGATCCCGAACGCAGCTGCATGAACGCCATCTCCGTCCACTCCGACGCCACGAGCGGCGGGATCGTCGCCTCCCGCTGCAGCCGGTCGAAGTGCCCCTGCACGATGCCCAGCGCCGACGTGCTGCCCGTGCCTGCCGCCGGCTCGCCCTGGACGGCGACGGCCGGGTAGAGGTTGTGCCGCATGACGAGCGAGGGGCCGACCCGGTTCTCCACGCGCACGAGCGTCGAGAGCGGCACCTCCTTCCCCCCCGCTCCCGGCACCGCCATCTCGTCGATGGCCCGTCGGAGGTCGCCGCGGTGGGCCGCGTCGGCCTGCACATTGACCTGCCACGAGCGG
>Ga0208864_1000388_pt1 | contig 14527 bp, 20 predicted proteins | sample CryBogmetaGMA05M_FD_184542 | JGI IMG/M metagenome (GOLD analysis project Ga0208864, IMG submission 184542) | Freshwater microbial communities from Crystal Bog, Wisconsin, USA - MA0.5M (SPAdes) | ecosystem: Environmental > Aquatic > Freshwater > Lake | place: Crystal Bog, Wisconsin, USA...
CCAAATTCAGGCCAGCTGCCATGGCCAGCAACAGAGCCCGGCGATCGGCTTTGCCGTAAAGGCCATCTGCGGGCGCCATGCCATAGATGAAGGTGGTGGCGCGGCAACCTGGTAAGGCAAGGGCTTCGCCTAGATCGGCCACGATGGGAATGCCGTTGCTGATGCCGTCTAGTAGCAGGCCTGCATCAATTCCAGCCGATTGGCTATCAATAATTGCCCTAATTTCGAAGGCTTCACAGAAGCGCACGAGACCGTGGGCGGTTTTACCGTCGAGCCCAGCAAAGTTTCCCTCGCAATAAACAACGGCAGCCGACTGCACCGCAGCTTGATGCGGTGCAGACAGAATGGTCAGGTCATTGACCTGCTTTAGAAATGCCAAATAAGCCAGGCCCCATCAGTTACCCAGACTTGAAACAAGTTTGGCTTGGAGATTTCAGGGCTCAGAAGTGGCCGCTGGAGGGGGTGGATACATGAATACTAGGCGGTTAACCACTATTTCGGCTATTTGTTTTTTGCCATTGCCCTGGGCCAGGACTAGGGCCCTTTAGGCCCGAAGCGGCGCATCAAGGGGCTCATCCATTCGTTGCGTTCCTTCCCGTGGTGGATCCGCTTTGGCAAGAGACGGCAGCCCAACTGAATTCAGCCCTGATCCCTGCGGCTATCCCTGGGGAGGGCTTCAACGGGGCCCGCTGATCGGGTCGCTTCGAACCCTACCTAGGCTTTTTCCGTCTCGGCAGATGGCCAACCCCAATGGGAAGTCAATGGGAGAACTTCCTACAGAACCTCGGCGAGTGGCATGGCTCCTTTGCCTCCCTCGATCCCAGCGGCACGATCGTGGACAGCACACCCTCAATCCTCAGCCTGGAGCAGGGTGAAGAACAGCAGTTAGTCCATTTCAAGCTGCGCCGCTTCGGGAACGGGCTCGACAGCGCACCCACCCGGGAGATCAGCCAGGAGTACCGCTCCTTAGGGAAGCAGGTGGTGTTCTTCGAATCCGGCACCTTCTGCAAGGGTTCGCTGCAATTGGCTCCGGGCACGGTCTTCGGCGCCGAGTTCGGCTTCGTGGCGGGTAATCGCCGCCACCGGTTGGTGCAGCTCCACAGCCCGGAGGGGGCTTTTGAGAGCCTGGTGCTGATCCGGGAGTTCCGAGCTGGCAGCGGCTCCAGCGAACGGCCACCCTTGGAAGTCGATCACTTGCTGGGCCATTGGACGGGTCAGGCCGCCACGATCAGTGCCGAGTGGCCCGAGCCGGATCTTGCCCCCTCTCACTTAAACGTCCATCGCGAAGGCGACGGGACTCTCACCTTTCACACCAGGATTGGCGCCGTGGAAGAGACCATCGGCGGGCAATCCGAACGCCTGATGCTGCTACCTGACAGCGGCTATTGCCTGGTGCCCCTGCAGGTGAGTCACCGAGAAGCGTTCAGGGTGGAAGCCGGCTGGGCGCCCTGCCCAGACAGGCTGGAGCGGTTGATCCGTCGCTACGACACCAGCGGGGCATGGATCTCGACCACCTGGATCAGCGCCGTCCGGGATTGAGCAGCGGCGACCATCGAAAGCACTTAATAATCTGTTAAGATTGTCGAGACATTTCGTTGCACTCATGGCTGACTCCCCAACCAAGTTCGGATTCGTCGCCTTCGCCGAGACCTGGAATGGCCGTCTGGCCATGCTCGGTTTCGTGATCGGCCTGGGTACCGAGCTGCTCACCGGTCAGGGCATCCTCAGTCAAATCGGCCTGGGCTGATCAGCGACTCGCTTCCACATGGCCGGCCTTATGGGGTCGGTCATGCGGCTTTGGAATGTATACCCTTCCCAAAAACTTTTATCGAGACCGCGCTTCTTTTTGTAATTGCACCTTAGGACATATTGCCAATTGAGTAAGTCTCCTGGGAATCTCTAAAAGTCGCCCACCATTTAGGCGTTAAAAGTGATAAATATCTGAGGATTTTTTAAGTACTTGAGGATAGCACCCTATCCCTCGAGCATCTTGTGGAATCGGGCAAGGCGGAAATCACCGGGCACGATCCGTATGCATCCGCTCGCAGTGTCCCTAGTGAAATAAATGGTGTTAAGCTTACAATGGAGCCAAAGGCATCATCCCCTCGGATTTGCGACACACTGATCCCCTACTTTGATCCAGAATCCCTTTGGCTTGGTGTCTATGAGGTGAGCGGAAGCAAAAATGAAGCTGCAGACAGTTTCGCCCATCCTGCTCAAAGTTTCTGCATTGAGCAGATCACCTGCCTAGACAAGCTCTCCTTGTCGGATCTCAATAACGACACCTGCTGGTTTTACCCCACGAAAGACGGTGAATATTTGAGCTGGGAGACTCAGCATTCCATTATAACGAAGCCCGGCTATCTCGCAGACGGGAGCCTTCTTGATGATCAGCATCAATACAAGCGCAGTCATCTGAATCTTCTTTGATCGCTTATGTCTAATGGTGGAGAAAAAGTATCCGGCTTAAGTCACCAGCCTTGGGCCTCAAAGCAAATCCCTGAACTCTTGGGGTGTTAATCCCGCATCGCGGGCGATCGCTCCCATCGTGATGGCATTGATGGGGTCGTGGCGGGGAATGACAAGCCTCTCGAAGACCGAGACAGCCTCCTTTTTGGCTGATGCCTGGCAGCCGCGGCATTACACCGCAAGCTCCAGGGTCTCCACCGTTTTCACCCCACCCTCTTCTGCTTCCACCTCGAGCCAGAGCTCAATCGCTTCCCAGATGTTCGCCAGGGCATCCGTGCGGCTATCTCCTTGGGAATGGCAGCCCGGCAGGTCCAGGCAACTCACAGACCAGCCTTCTTCTGTCTCAAGCAGCCGTATGCGATACGCCATGGCCACAACAACGCTGCCATCAGCCTATCGGCGCCGGACGGGTACGCACCAATACCAAATGCAGACAACGGCAAGGTTGTTTGGGGGAAACCCCCAAACAATTGGCGCAATTAGCGCTTCCTCAAGCCTTTCTCGATCTCAGGCCGGCCTGACCATAAGGCCAGCTAACTAGCCGAAAACATCTCTTGCAGCAGACAAACTACTGTTGTCGCAAGGCAAGAAAACTTATGGGTCGCCTGAGATTCGAACTCAGGACCAATCGGTTAAAAGCCGAGTGCTCTACCGCTGAGCTAGCGACCCGCGCCTTTTGGGCACCCATGGAACGTATCACCCTGGGGTGACCTCCTCAAAGCCCCCTGACCATGGCCTTGAGAATGGGCCCGCAATCCCCGTCAACATGAGCGCCTTCCCCTGGCCGGAACCCCAGATTCACAGCGACGCCTGGGTAGCAGGCACCGCCGTGGTGATTGGGGATGTGCACCTTGCCGCAGGAGCCAGCCTCTGGCCCCTGGCCGTCGCGAGGGGCGATCTATCCCCGATCCGGGTGGGAGAGGGCTCCAACGTGCAGGACGGAGCCGTGCTGCACGGCGATCCAGGCCAACCGGTGGTGATTGGGGTCGATGTCACCATTGGCCACCGGGCCGTGGTGCATGGAGCCCGCCTCGACGACGGCTGCCTGATTGGCATCGGTGCGGTGATCCTCAATGGCGTCACCGTGGGCGCAGGGGCCCTGGTGGCCGCAGGATCCGTGGTCACCAAGGATGTGCCTCCAGGAGCCCTGGTCATGGGTACCCCGGCCACGGTGAAACGCCAACTCAGCGACGAAGCCATCGCCGAGCAACGCCTCCACGCCCAGGGCTATCGCCAATTAGCCATGGCCCATGCCGGCCGCTCCTCGAGTTTCTAAACACTGCGAGAAGAGGTCAATTCAGCCGGGAGGTGCGTGGCAGTCCTTAAGATCGCCCAATCTTGTCTCCTCCCTTCCATGGACGCACGGCTGGTCCTCGTTGCCGCTCCCATCCTGCTTGCTGCCGGCTGGGCCGTGTTTCACATCGGCCGGGCAGCCGTCGGCCAGCTGCAACTGATGATCATGCGCGCCCGCACTTGATCCCCTTCTGTTGACCTGGAACGGCTCCAAAAGGGCCCTGCTGCAACGCTGGCTGAGGCCCCTGCTTCCAGCCGACCTCCGGCCTGAACCGGCGGAGCTTCTGGTGATTGGAGCTGGCTTGGCGGGCACGGAAGCCGCGTGGCAAATCGCCCGGGCTGGCCTACGGGTGCGGCTGGTCGAGATGCGGCCGACCCGGCGCTCCCCCGCCCACCACAGCGCTGAATTTGCCGAGCTGGTCTGCAGCAATAGCTTTGGCGCCCTATCCAGCGACCGGGCTGCAGGCCTGCTCCAGGAAGAACTGCGCAGGCTGGGTTCCCTGGTGATCGGCACCGCCGATGAGCACGCGGTGCCAGCCGGCGGCGCCCTCGCCGTCGACCGCGGCCGCTACAGCGCGGCCCTCACGGCAGCCTTGGAGCACCACCCCCTGGTCACCGTGGTGCGCCAGGAGCAGCTCGGCCTGCCGGGTCCCGATCAGATCACGGTGCTGGCCACCGGTCCGCTCACGGCCGATGCCCTGGCCGAAGACCTGCGCGCCTTCACCGGCCGGGACGACTGCCACTTCTTTGATGCCGCCAGCCCGATCGTCGAAGGCGACAGCATCGACCTGGGCGTGGCGTTCCGCGCCAGCCGTTACGACAAGGGCGATGCCGACTACATCAACTGCCCGATGGACAAGGAGCAGTTCCTTGCCTTCCGCGGGGCCCTGCTCGAGGCAGAACAGGCCGAGCTCAAGGACTTCGAAAAAGAGAGTGCCAACTTCTTTGAAGGCTGCCTACCGATCGAAGAGCTGGCCCGCCGCGGCGAAGACACCATGCGCTACGGGCCCCTGAAGCCCATTGGCCTTTGGGATCCCCGCTGGGGCGACGTCAATGACCGCGATGTCCGCCGGGCCAATCGGGCCTATGCGGTGGTGCAGTTGCGCCAGGAAGACAAGGACGGCCATCTCTGGAATCTGGTGGGCTTCCAAACCAACCTCAAATGGGGGGAGCAGAAGCGGGTGCTTCAGATGATTCCTGGGCTGGAGAAGGCTGAATTCGTGCGCTTCGGGGTGATGCACCGCAACACCTTCCTGGAATCCCCCCAGCTGCTCGACGCCACCCTGCAATTTCGCCGCCGCAAGCGGCTCTTCGCCGCAGGGCAAATCACCGGCACCGAGGGCTATGCCGCCGCCGTGGCCGGCGGCTGGCTGGCCGGCACCAACGCGGCCCGGCTCGCCCTTGGCAAGCAACCCGTTGCGTTGCCCCCCACCACGATGATTGGCGCCCTCACCCATTTCATTGCCGAGCCCCGCAGCGGCAAAGGCTCCCGCAAAGCCGGCTTCCAGCCCATGCCCCCCAATTTTGGGCTCATGCCCGAGCTGCCCGAACGCATCCGCGACAAGCGCCGCCGCTATGGGGCCTACCGGGACCGGTCCCTAGCCGACCTCCAGTCGTTTGTGGGCTGAGGCTTGGAAGTGGGCGCCTAGGGTCGCCCCATTGCCTATCCAGTGGCCTGTGAGTGCGAGTCCTTCCTTAGACGCCGTCGTGATTGGCTCGGGCATTGGCGGCCTGGTGACCGCCTCCCAACTCGCCGCCAAGGGGGCCAAGGTGCTGGTGTTGGAGCGTTACCTGATCCCGGGCGGATCCGGAGGCAGCTTCAAACGCGACGGCTACACCTTCGACGTGGGCGCTTCGATGATCTTTGGCTTTGGCGATCAAGGCCACACCAACCTGCTCACCCGCGCCCTCGCCGATGTGGGGGAGCACTGCGAAACCATCGCCGATCCAGCCCAACTCGAATACCACCTTCCCGGTGGGCTCACGGTGGCCGTCGATCGGGATTACACCAGTTTTGTGGAGCGGCTCAGTGCCCTCTTCCCCCATGAGGCCCAAGGGATCCGTCGCTTCTATGACACCTGCTGGCAGGTGTTCAACTGCCTCGATGCGATGCCGCTCCTCTCCCTCGAGGATCCGGCCTACCTGGCCAAGGTGTTTTTCCGGGCCCCCCTGGCCTGCCTGGGCCTTGCCCGCTGGCTTCCCGTGAACGTGGGCGATGTGGCCCGAGCCCACATCAGCGATCCAGCCCTGCTCAAGTTCATCGACATGGAGTGCTTCTGCTGGTCGGTGATGCCAGCGGATCTCACCCCGATGATCAACGCGGGGATGGTGTTCTCCGATCGCCATGCCGGCGGTATCAACTACCCCAAGGGAGGAGTGGGGGTGATTGCCGAGAAATTGGTGAGCGGCCTGGAGCGTCATGGTGGCTCCATTCGCTACCAGGCCCGGGTCACCAAGGTGCTGCTTGAGGGCGGCAAGGCGATGGGCGTGCAACTGGCCAGCGGCGAGCAGATCCATGCCAAACGGGTGATCTCCAATGCCACCCGCTGGGACACCTTTGCTGGCGAGGGCGGCAGCGAGGGCAGCGTGGCGCGGCCGCTGGTGGATGAAGCGCATACCCCCAAGAGCGAAGCCGCCTGGCGCAGGCGCTACAAGCCCTCGCCCTCCTTCCTCTCGCTGCACCTGGGCGTCAAAGCTCAGCTGATTCCCCCGGGCACCCACTGCCACCACCTGCTGCTCGAAAACTGGGGGGCCATGGAGGACGAACAGGGGGTGATTTTTGTGTCGATCCCGACCCTGCTCGATCCCGCCCTGGCTCCGGAGGGCCGCCACATCGTGCACAGCTTCACCCCCTCCTCCATGGAGGCCTGGACTGGGCTAAACCCCTCCGACTACGCCGCCAAAAAAGAAGCCGATGCCCACCGCCTGATCCAACGGCTTGAAGCGATTGTGCCGGGGCTCGCGAGCGGCATCGAGCACCGCGAGGTTGGCACCCCCCGCACCCACCGCCGCTTCCTGGGCCGCATGGGGGGCACCTATGGCCCCATCCCGAGCCTGCGCCTGCCTGGCTTGCTGCCCATGCCCTTCAATCGCACGGGCATCAACGGTCTGTACTGCGTCGGCGATTCCTGCTTCCCAGGCCAGGGCCTCAATGCCGTGGCCTTCAGCGGCTTTGCCTGTGCCCACCGCATTGGCGCCGATTTGGGCCTCAACCCCTGGGCCCTGCCCACCTAACCCCCCAGGCTCCATAAGCTTGGTCATGCGGCGTGCCCTGTGATGAGTTCGGCTCCACCCCCCAGCTCGGCAGACCTGGCCCGCTATCTGGAGGCCCGGGGTGAACTGGGCAAACCCTGGATGCTCCAATTGCTCCGCTTGACCAAGCTCAAGGAGAGCAAGGACGACCTCGACCCCCAGGAGTACCTGGCGCGGTTACAGGAGGCCCACGCCGACCTGATGCGCCTGGGCGAATTTTGGAAGGGGCGGGAGCAGGAGGTGTTTACGGGCCGTTACCAACCACAAGAACTGCTTGAGCCCTTGCCGGGCTCCGCCGACGATCGATGAGCTATCCCATGGCCCCCGTGATCCGGCTCACCCTGGTCTGCCTCTACCTCGCCCTGGTGGCACCCTTGCCCTGGCTGGCCCCAGCTGAAAACCGGGCAGGGGTGGGGCTCGCCGTTGGCCTGGGCCTGGCTCTGATCGTGGCCCTCACCAGTGAACAGGTGGAGCTGGATGAGTCCGGTATCCGGGTGGGCCATCCCAGCTGGTGCAGCTGGTTGTTGCGGCGGGGCTGGGCCCTGGAGTGGCAGTCCATCTCGGCCCTCACCCCGGTCGCCACCAGCCAGGGAGGCCGGGTGTTTTATGTGCGCAGCCCCGAAGGTTCAGCGTTTTTACTGCCCCAACGGGTCGCCAACTTTGACGACTTTCTCAGCCGCTTTGGCGCGGCCACTGGCATCGACACCACGGCCATTGGCAGGATAAGTCCGCCATGGACCTACCAACTTCTGGCTGGCTTCAGTGCCACCCTCTTGCTTGCCGAACTGGCCTTTGGCCTAGGGATAGCTGCCCGAGGGCTGTAACACCTGGTCAGCCTGCGGCTCCGAGGTGCCCGCCGGCAAGGTTTCCAAGCTGAAGCGATAGCCCTGCTGGCGCATCGTCTCGATGCCGCCACCCTCACCGAGGCCGGCCTGTTCCAGCTTGCGGCGCAGGGTCAACACCTGGGTATCCACCGAGCGGGGACCCCCACTAAAGGGTGGCCAGGCCATGCGGAGTAGCTCCTCCCGGCTTCGCACCACCCCAGGCGGCATCAGCAACGCGCAGAGCAGGGCAAATTCCCGGGGGCTCAACTCCACCGGCTCATCACGCAAGGTCACCTGCCGGAGCAACACGTGCACCTCCAGCGGGCCCACGCAAACCCGTTCCTGCAAGCCACTGGCACTGCGGCGCAGGAGCGTACGGGCCCGGGCCGCCAGCTCTTCCAGGCCGAAGGGCTTGCGCAACACGTCGTCGGCACCGGCGTCCAGCAGGGTGACCACAGGCTCAGACCCCGTGCGGGCCGTGAGCACCATCACCGGACAACGCAACTGGGCTGCCAGCCGAAGGGCCGAGCTCTCATCCAGCAGTTCGGCACTGATCAACAGGTCGGGCGATTGCTCTTGGCAAACCTCAAGGGCTTCCCGGGCCGTGGCCACCGCTGCCGCCAAATGGCCGTCCTGGCGCAGCCGTTGGGCCAAAACCGTCCGCAGGGTTCCATGGGGATCGACGACCAGCACCCGATGGGGCTGGATGGCCTGGGCCGAGGGGGCGGCTTGGGGCTGCTGGGTCACCATTCACCCAAGTTAATGGTCATCGGGCTGCCAAACCCGTATCAGGCGATGCCTTGCCATCTGGCACGTGGGCTGGGTGCCGCAATGGGGAGTCCCAAGGGTCAGAATGGGGTTACGGGTTCCATCGTCCATGACAGCCCTCCAGCACCCCGAAGCCATTCGCCATTTCCAGTCGCTGTGCGATGCCTGCCAGGAATTGGCGCACCGTTACCACAGCCCGGCGGAGATGCGGCTCTATGCCGATGGCTACCTGCACGCCCTGCGGCGCACCAGCATCCTCGACCCGATCCCCCAACGGCGGCTCGAGGAACTGGTGGATCGCTGGATCATGGACCCCTCCAGTTTTGTCGGACCCGATGGGGATCCACGCACCCTTTACGAGAGCGGACGCTCCTAACTAGCGAGGGCCACCTCGATCTTCTCGCGCAATTCGCCCGAGTTGTACATCTCGATCAGGATGTCTGAACCGCCAATGAATTCCCCGTTGACATACACCTGGGGGATCGTCGGCCACTCCGAGTATTCCTTGATGCCCTGACGGATCTCCCCATCGGACAGCACGTCGAAGGTCTCAAAGGCCACACCCAAGGAATGCAGGATCTGCACCACGTTGTTGGAGAAGCCGCACTGGGGCATGAGCTTGTTGCCCTTCATGAACACGAAGACCGGGCTCGTGGCGACCAGGTCGTCGATGCGCTGTTTGGTAGTGGCTTCCATCGATTAAGCGGGGGTAGAGGTTTGCAGGGCTAGGGCATGGATGGCTTCGCTGGCCAGCTCCTGGCGCAGGGCGCCATAGACCAACTGGTGCTGCTTGATGCGGTTCAGACCGGTAAAGGCGCTCGAGACAACCTTGACCTGAAGATGGTCGCCACCTCCGGTGAGATCTTCGACCTCAACGGAGGCATCCGGCAAAGCACGGCCAATCGCCGCCTTCACTTGGTCAAAGTTCACCATCAAGGGCGCCCTAGGTAGGGGGGAAATCTAGGGGCTCGAGACTCGAAAACGGTCCCTACTTGCCGGAAGGGGCATCTAGCACTTGGCCGGCGGTGTAGGGCGTGGTGGCGAAGCCAATTTCCACCAGGCTCTGGTAGGCCTTGCGACCCTCCGGGGTCGCTGGGGTCATGACTTTGACAACCTCCACCAGCAGGGGCACCGCCACTTCTGGTTGGTTCTGGCGACGGAAGACAGCGGCCAATCGGAGATTGGCCTGGGCCAAGGTTTCGAGGGCTTCCCGGCCCTTCTGATCCATCTCCCGGGGAATACGGGCATCCAAGCCCCGGAAGGAACCGCTCAAATCGCGGTAAAAACCCAACAACTTGCGGCAGTAGTCGCGGGCCAGGTCGTATTGCTTGCGGGCCTCGGTGAGGTTGCCACTAGATGCGGCCTGGTCACCTTTCGCCAAGGCGGCCTGCACAGCATTGATCGTGAGGGCTGCATCCACGGACTGGACCTGCTGCTGGGCCGAGGCCCCAGGCAGAACTTGGATCCCCAGCGACCGGGGGGCAAGCAACGGTGGCAGGGCCAACGCCGCGAGGGCAAAACAGGTGCCGCTAAGGGTGCGGATGGACCTACGCACAAACAGACAGTCAAGTGCTTTGAACTCTAAGGGCCCCGCTCCCAGCTCAGCCGTCCAGGCCAATGGCGATGCGCGCCTGGCCTTCAGCCAACAGCATCGCCGCCTGCAATCGTTGGTTGAAGGCAGCAGCCGCAGCCCGACCCTGGCCTGAGATCACCAGGGGCTCACCAAGGCAAATCGCAACCCTGTCGCGGAAGCGCGGCCGCCCATGGCCATAGGCAATTCCCACCGGCACCACCGGAACATTCACCCCCTGGCTAGCGGCTAACAGGGCCAGGCGGGCCAAGCCCTGACGCAACTGCATCGGCGTGTGGTCGGTGCGAATCCGCCCCTCAGGAAACACCACCAACTGGTGGGATGTTTCCAGCAAATCGACGGCGTAGCGGAGGGTGGCGGTGGTGGGACGGGCCTGGTTCACGGGGAAACAGCCCAAGCGATGCAACAACCACCCCTGGAGCCCCTTCATCTCATCAAGGGTGACCATGAAGCGGCAATCGCGGCCGCTGACGCGACGGCCCACCGCATAGGTGATCACCAAGGCGTCCCACCGCGAGCGATGGGTGGGGGCAAGAAGCAACGGGCCATCCAGCGGCAACCGCTCCTGGCCCAACACCTGCACCTGCTTGAAATAGGCCGGCAGGGCGATGTCCTGGGTCACCACCGTGGCCAAAGGCGCCAGCCAGGGGCTGATTCCGTTACAGAGGCTGCGCTCGCGGCGGAGGGATGCGGAGAACTCCAGCTGGCCAGTGGATTGGGCTGTCTGTGCCGCCACCAACCTTTCCGAACGGGATGGCCAAAAGCTAAGGCGCCGGGCCCAGGTTTTGAGCCAGCGTCGGGCAGTTGGCCCGGCGGTCGACTGTTGGTCCATAGGATTTCGCTGCGGGGCTGGTCCCTCGGCCCGCCCGAACACCTTTGAGAGCCCATGGCCAGTCTTGGCGTCAACATTGACCACATCGCCAACGTGCGTCAGGCCCGCCGCGCCTTGGAGCCAGACCCGGTGAGTTACGCCCTGCTGGCCGAATTAGGGGGGGCCGATGGCATCACCGTTCACCTGCGGGAAGACCGCCGCCACATCCAAGATCGCGATGTGGACCTGCTGCGGGCCACGGTGCGAAGCCGCTTGAATTTGGAAATGGCGGCCACCGCCGAAATGGAAGCGATCGCGCTTCGCGTCAAGCCCGACATGGTCACCCTGGTGCCCGAGAAGCGCCAAGAGGTCACCACCGAAGGGGGACTGGATGTGGCCAGCCAGCGGGACCACCTCAGGGGCCTGGTCGGCCGGCTCCAGGACGCAGGCATCGGGGTGAGTTTGTTTGTGGATGCTGATCAACACCAGCTCGAGGCCTGCAAAGCCACTGGCGCCCGCTGGGTAGAGCTGCATACGGGCACCTATGCCGAGGCCCCCTGGAACCAGCAACCCCTCGCGTTGGCCAGGCTGAGCGAAGGCAGCTTTATTGCCCGCAGCCTCGGCCTACGGGTCAATGCCGGCCATGGCCTCACCTATCAAAACGTGGAGCCTGTGGCAGCCATTGAAGGGATGGAGGAGCTCAACATCGGCCACACGATCGTGGCCCGCGCCCTCGCCGTGGGGTTGCAGGAGGCCGTGCGCGAGATGAGGGCTCTGGTCCAGAATCCGCGCCGCGACCCCCTGTTCGGCAGCCACCAGCCATGAGCACCTTTTACTTCGTTGCCGCCAGCGAGGCGTTCCTCACCGAAGAAGAGCCCCTCGACGAGGTGCTGCGGGAGCGGGTGCGCCATTACGGCGAGCAAGACAAGGCCATCGACTTTTGGTTGGTGAAACGGCCCGCCTTCCTCGATGCCCCCGAACTCGAACCGGTCGCCAGCGCCGTTCCCCGCCCAGCCGCCGCGGTGGTGTCAACGGATGGGAAATTCATTGCGTTTCTCAAGCTGCGGCTGGAATTTGTGGCGTTTGGCCAATTTGAGGCGCCCAGCGGCTCGATCCCCAACCCCCTCGCTGGCGCTTAAAAGGCCGGCGCTTAAAACAGGCCCAGAAAGCGCTTGGGTTGCTGGGTGTCCTGCTGATAGCGGGGCTTGGCGTCACCGATGGTGAAGACCGCCTCTTTGTTCTTCCACCACACCCAATCGCGAATCGGCGGGGTGTTGGCCAACTCCTCCCGGCTCAGGCCCAAACCCAGCTTGGCCGAGGCGTCGAGCAGCACATCCAGCATCTGCTCGCCATTGGAGCAATTGGCCAGGGCCTCATTGGTGCGCTTGGCCCCATCGAGCGCTCCCACCAGGGCATGGACCCGCTGGGCCACGGGCAACGACTTCAAATCCTTGGGCGGCGGCGTTTCGATCGAAGGTTCCCGAGCGCTCGAGCGACCGTACCAGCGATCTCACACCGAGCCGATGGGGGGGCTGACAACCCGCCGGTTCAGGGGCCAGACTGTTACCAACGCGATGGACTGATGACGCCCCCCTCACGTTCCCCAAACCATTGGGTTATCGGGGACGTCCACGGCTGCGCAGAACCATTGCAAGCGCTGGTTGACCAGCTTCCCTCCCGCGACATGCTTGTGCTGTGCGGGGATGTGATCAACCGGGGTCCCAGGATTCTGGAAACCATGGAGTTGGCCTGGTCCCTCGTGGAGAGCGGACGGGCCATCTGGCTCAAGGGCAACCATGAGGCCGACCTGGTGAAAGCCCTGCGCCGGGGCAACTGGTCCTCCCAGAGGGCCCTAGCGGGCAGCGACACCTACCGGCAACTCGGCGAGATCACCTGCCGCCGCTGGCAAGAGCGCCTCGCAAACCTGCCCAAAACCTTCGTGCAACCCGGTTGGGTTGCCACCCACGCCGGCTTTAATCCCAAAACCTGGAAGCCCGATCTGAGCATCCGCATGCCCTTTTGGCAGGCCTACGACGGACGCTTTGGCGATGTGGTGATCGGCCATACCCCTGGGCCCCGGGTGCGGCGACTAGGGAAGATCGTGATGGTGGATACGGGAGCCTGCTACGGCGGCGATCTGTCGGCCTATTGCCCCGAAACCGGCGAGATCCACCAGGTGGCAGGCCAACGGGCGATCCCCCAGTCCCTGAGCCTCGCATCGGTCAGCCACCAGCTGGAAAGCTGCCTGCCCTAGAGGCCACCCCTTGCTCACCGTTTTCCGCAGCAACCGGGCGGAACTCCTCGCCCAACTGCTCGCAACCCAACTGAGGCTGGCCCCCCCCGGCCCCTTTGAGCAGGTGCAGGTGGTGGTCAACACCTGGCCCACGAGCCGCTGGCTCGGCGAACAGCTCGCCATGGGGCTCGGCGGCATCGCCGCCAACATCCGTTTCCCTTTCCCCGGCAGCCAACTGCGCCGAATTGTGAATGCCCTGGTGGAGGGAGCGTCCCCAAAGGAGGGATCACCCCAGAACGATCCCTGGCGGGCCAACCAGCTGGTGTGGCCAGTTCTCGAGCTCTTACCCGAGCTCGTGGAGCAACCGGAGGCCCAACTGCTCAAGCATTGGCTTGCCGAGCACAGCATGGGGAACCAGCTGGAGCTAGCCCACTGGCAGCTGGGGCGGGCGATCGCCGATGCCTTCGATGACTACGCCCTCTACCGGCCCGACCTGTTGGCTGCCTGGTGGCAGGGCAAGCCTGTGGACGGCCGGGGTGCGCCCTTGGCCGCTACCCAGCTCTGGCAACCGCTGCTCCTGGCGGCCCTGCGCGACCGGCTCGGGGAACAACCCTTTGGCCTGAAGGTGCAGGCCGCGATCCGCCAGCTCCGCCAAGGGGCGCCCCCCGCCGGCACCTTGCCCAGCCACGTGCGTTTGTTTGGCCTCAGCAGCCTGGCGCCGATCCAGGTGCAATTGCTCCAGGCGATGAGCGCCCATACCCAAATCGACCTGTACCTGCTCACCACCAGTCCCGACCTCTGGCAGCGCTGCACGGGTCGGCGCGAACGCCTCAGTACGGCGGTGGCCCTGCAGGAGCCCTTCGGAGGGGATTGGTTCATGGAGGCCCCGGGCCTGGAAGCCCGCTTTGGCCGCCTGGGCGGGGAGTTTCAGCAGCTGCTCGAGGGCACCGGCGAGAGCCTGTTGGGGCAGGCGCAAGACCGGGATCTGTTTTTTGCAGCGGCAACCTCCCACCCAGGACCTGGGCCCGTCCCGCTCCTGGCCCAGTTGCAACAACGGCTGGCCCAGGGGGATGGCGAAATGCCTCTGGAGCGCTCCCCAGGGGATAGCTCCCTCGAGTTCCACCCCTGCCCAGGGCTGGTGCGACAGGTGCAGATCGTGCGGGATCGGATCCTGCAATGGCTCGCGGCTGATCCAAGCCTGGAGCCCCGGGACATCCTGGTGATGACGCCCCAAGTGGACGCATTTGCGCCCTTGGTGGCCTCCGTCTTTGGCGATAGCGAGGCCA
>Ga0208864_1000398_pt1 | contig 14324 bp, 7 predicted proteins | sample CryBogmetaGMA05M_FD_184542 | JGI IMG/M metagenome (GOLD analysis project Ga0208864, IMG submission 184542) | Freshwater microbial communities from Crystal Bog, Wisconsin, USA - MA0.5M (SPAdes) | ecosystem: Environmental > Aquatic > Freshwater > Lake | place: Crystal Bog, Wisconsin, USA...
CACCTCCAGGTCGTAGGTGCGGGCGGCTGAGAAGCCGATATCGCCGGTGCAGAGCTCGATTTTGCGGTAGGGCAATTCCAGGGCTTCGAGCACCGCTTCCGCATCGGCGGTGATCTGCTGATGGGCATCCCCCGAGTGGTCGGGGTGGCAGAACCAATAGAGCTCCACCTTGTTGAACTGGTGCAACCGAATCAGGCCGCGGGTGTCGCGGCCATAGGAGCCCGCTTCCCGGCGGAAGCAGGGGCTGTAGGCCACGTAGCGCAGCGGCAGCTGGTCGGCGGGGATCACCTCATCGCGATGCAAGGAGGTGACGGGAACTTCAGCGGTGGGGGTGAGCCAGAGGTCGTCGTCGGCGCAGCGGAAGCTTTCTTCGGCAAATTTGGGCAGCTGGCCCGAGCCCGTCAGGCTGGCGGAGTTCACCAGGATGGGCGGCAAAACCTCCCGGTATCCCTTGCCGGCGTGCAAATCGAGCATGAAGTTGATCAGGCTGCGCTCCAGCCGGGCCCCCTGGCCCATCAAGGTCACAAAACGGCTCTGGGCGATTCGCACCGACCGCTCGGTGTCAAACAGACCCAGGCGCTCGGCGATTTGCCAGTGCTCTTCAAGGGTTTCACCGCTCGCGGCCTGGCGGGGTGAGCCCCAACGCTTGATCTCAACGTTGTCGGCTTCGCTCTTGCCATCGGGGGCATGGGGCGAGGGCAGGTTGGGCAGGGCGGCCAATTGGTCGCGCAGTTTGGCTTGGAGCTCCTTTTCTTCCTCCTCCAGCACCGCCACCTGTTGCTTGATCCGGTTGCCTTGGTCGCGCAGAGCCTGCACAGCGGGGCCATGGGGGGCTTCACCCCCTTGAATCAGGCCACCCACTTCCTTACCAATCCGGTTGCCTTCGGCCTGGAGATTGCTGCGCTCTTCCTGCAGATCGCGCTCCTGCTTGGCGATCAACTGCAGTTTGGTGAGGTCAAGCACCATGCCGCGACGACCCAGTTGCTGGGTAATCAACTCAGGGTTGTCGCGCAGCAGACGCTGGTCGAGCACGGTCTTTGATCGGGTGGGCCGAAGCCTATCTGCGGGCTATGGCCAACTGCCCTTGCCTCAGAGCACCTGAACCACTTCGTCCACTTCAGGGATGGCTTCCCGCAGCTTGCGCTCGATGCCCATCTTGAGGGTCATGGTGCTGCTGGGGCAGGAGCCACAGGCCCCTTGGAGGCGCACCTTGACAATGGGGCCGTCGATTTCCACCACTTCCACGTTTCCGCCATCGGCCATCAAGTAGGGACGCACCTCGTCGAGGGTGCGCTCCACGTTTTCCATGGTGAGGGCCCGGGGATCGTTGGCTACGGCAGGAGCTTCTGCAGCGGCTTCTGTGGTGGGAGTTGGTGTGCTGGTGCTTTCGGTACTCATGGCTTGGGCTCGGGCCTGGTGGGTTTCGATACCTGGAGCTTAGGAATCCCCAGCTGGAGCTGGCTGGCCTTGCTCCTTAGGATTGCTGCCATGACTGATGTGCCCGTTTCCAGGATTCGCAATTTCTGCATCATTGCCCACATCGACCATGGGAAATCCACCCTGGCCGATCGGCTGCTGCAGGAAACCGGCACGGTCGCGGTCCGCGACATGCAAGAGCAGTTCCTCGACAACATGGAGCTGGAGCGGGAACGGGGGATCACGATCAAACTCCAGGCGGCGCGGATGGAGTACACCGCCGCCGATGGCGAGAGTTACATCCTCAACTTGATCGATACCCCCGGCCACGTCGATTTCTCCTACGAGGTGAGTCGTTCGCTGCAGGCCTGTGAAGGGGCTCTCTTGGTGGTGGATGCCAGCCAGGGCGTAGAAGCCCAGACCCTGGCCAACGTGTATCTCGCGCTTGAAAACGACCTCGAGATCATTCCGGTTCTCAACAAGATCGATCTCCCAGGAGCCGATGCGGATCGGATCAGCGAAGAAATTGAGGCGATTATTGGCCTCGATTGCTCAAATGCCATCCATTGTTCTGCCAAAACAGGCCTGGGCGTTCCCGACATTCTTCAGGCGGTGGTGGACCGGGTGCCACCACCGCCCGACAAGGTTGCCGAACCCCTCAGGGCCCTGATCTTCGACTCCTACTACGACCCCTATCGGGGTGTGATTGTCTACTTCCGGGTGATTTCCGGCTCCATCAGCAAGCGCGACAAGGTGCTGTTGATGGCGAGCAAGAAGACCTATGAGCTCGACGAAGTTGGGGTGATGGCGCCCGACCAGCGCCAAGTGGATTCACTCCATGCCGGGGAGGTGGGTTACCTGGCGGCCTCGATCAAGGCCGTGGCCGATGCCCGGGTGGGCGACACGATCACCTTGTTCAGCAATCCGGCCACGGAGGCCCTACCGGGTTACACCGAGGCCAAGCCGATGGTGTTTTGCGGCCTCTTCCCCACCGATGCCGACCAATACCCCGACCTGCGCGAAGCCCTCGACAAGCTGCAGCTTTCGGATGCGGCCTTGAAATACGAGCCCGAAACCAGTAGTGCCATGGGTTTTGGCTTTCGCTGTGGCTTTTTGGGCCTGTTGCACATGGAAATTGTGCAGGAAAGGTTGGAGCGGGAATACAACCTGGATTTGATCGTCACCGCACCGTCGGTGATCTATCTGGTGAACATGCTCGATGGCTCCACCTTGATGGTGGACAACCCGGCCACCTTGCCCGACCCCCAGCAGCGCGAATCGATCGAAGAGCCCTACGTGAAGCTCGAGATCTATACCCCGAACACCTACAACGGCACCTTGATGGAGCTGTGCCAGGAGCGCCGGGGTGAGTACATCGACATGAAGTACATCACCACCGATCGGGTCACCCTGCACTACGAGATGCCCCTGGCCGAAGTGGTGACCGACTTCTTCGATCAGATGAAGAGCCGCACCAAGGGCTATGCCTCGATGGAATACAGCCTGATCGGCTACCGCAAGAACGAACTGGTGCGCCTGGATGTGCTGATCAACGCTGAAAAGGCCGATCCCCTCACCACGATCGTGCACCGCGATAAGGCCTACAACGTGGGCAAGGGCTTGGTGGAGAAGCTCAAGGAATTGATCCCGCGCCAGCAGTTCAAAATCCCGATCCAGGCGTCGATTGGCAGCAGGGTGATTGCCTCCGAGAGCATCAGTGCGATCCGCAAAGACGTGCTCGCCAAGTGCTACGGCGGCGACATCTCCCGAAAGAAAAAACTGCTGCAGAAGCAGGCCAAGGGCAAAAAGCGCATGAAGGCAATGGGCAAGGTGGACGTACCCCAAGAGGCCTTCATGGCCGTGCTGAAGCTCAACCAGTAACCAGTCGCGTCAGGGGTGCATCCATCCCATACTTGGGTGCATCCTGCCTTCGGCTGGCTTGAGCAACGTGGTCAGCTCTCCCTCAAGTGATCGGCATGCGGTCAGTAGGACAGATCTGGCCCGGTGGGGGTTGCTCGATCGGGTGCTGCGTGAACGCTGCATAGATGGTGTGTTGGCCGATCGCTCCTTGCCAGAGCCAGCTCAGTTGGTGGCCCTCCGCCTGGATTGGGAACAACGGCACAATTTGACCAGCCCGGAGCAGGTTCAAGCCTGGATGATGCAGCATGGATTGGATGAGGAAGCCATCGATCGGATGGCCTCCCGCTCCTGGCAATGGTTGCTGTGGTGCCAAGAGCGCTGGGGTTCTGAATTGCAGACCCTCTTTTTAAAACGCAAGCCTGAGCTCGATCAGGTCACCTATTCCATGCTGCGTCTTCGTAATGGCGAGCTGGCTTCTGAGCTCTATTTGCAAATCAAGGAGGGAGACGCGTCGTTTGCGGATTTGGCCCAAGAATTTTCCGAAGGTCCGGAGAAGGAGGCTGGCGGTTTGGTTGGTCCGATGCCCCTTGCCCAGCCCCACCCTGGATTGGCCCGGTTGCTGCAGGTCAGCCAACCCGGTCAGCTTTGGCCCCCCAAGGCCCTCGAGGGGTGGTGGGTGATTGTGCGGCTTGAGGCATTGCATGGCGCGGTCCTCGATCAGGCGATGCAAGAGCGCTTGTTGCTTGATGAGGGAGAGCGGGCTATCGCCCAGCTGCTACAGCAGAACACCATGTTGGGGGCCTAAAGCTCGCATTTCTCTAAATCCTTTGCGAGAATCAGTGATACTTGCTGCATTCAGTGGCATGCGTTTCCGCCTCAACCCTTGGACCTTGCGCTTGCTCTTCGGGTTGTTGCGGGATGGTCACCTTTTGACCAGCTCGGTCAATCTGGCCAAGCCCGCCTAGCTGAATCCCTCCAGCCCCTGCGCTTGCGGCCTGGTCAAAAGCTCTACGACTTCGGCAGTCTTCCCCCTGGCATTGCCTTGGTGGTGAAGGGCCAGCTGAGGCTCTTGGGACGGGATGAAAATGGTGAACCCTTCACCATTCAGCGGATTGGTGCTGGGGGGATGGCAGGCCAGGTCGCCTTGCTCAGGGGTGTTCCAGGCCATGCCTTGGCCGCCTCCCTGCCGACCCAGCTCTGGCTGTTGCCAGCGGAAAACTTTTTGCAGGCGCTCGGTGAACAACCCTCGCTGAATGCCAGTTTTTCGGGTCCAAGTATTGAGGAGTTGTATGCGGCGGCGGCGGCCAGCCGCAGGCCTGAATTGCCCAGCCGGGTCACCCTGCGGGACTGGGCGGCTAACCAGATGCAGGAGGCCCCGGGCGAGCAGCAGGTTTTGCTCTTACCCCCGGGAACCCACAGCTTTCCCGAAGGCTGGACATCCTGGTTGGTGAGTTCAGACAACCTGGAGGGTCTCGAGCCAGGCCGGGAAGTTCAAGGTCCAGTGGAATTGGCTGTGCGCGGCAAGTTGCCGGGTCGCTTGCTTGCCCAGCCATCGTCATGGCCCCCCCTGCGGCTGCCCGCCGCCATGGTGGTGGATCCCGATTTGGAAGGAGATGCCACCGAACCCAATGTGGTTTTAGATCCGGAATGGGTGGAAACCCCTGGCTCGATCGTCGCGTTTCAGCGGCAAACCGATGCCCTGGAGGATTGGTACGGGCGGCTTAACGATGATGGATCCTTCCCCCAGATGCGCGGCGAAGGGCCGATTGATGAGCCCCTGGCCTGCCTGCGGATGCTGGCGAGGCACTTCGATTTGCCCTTTCGCAGGGATGTATTGCGGCGCATCTTGGCCGATCAATTGCAGCGGGAGGGTGAAGACAGTATTGCCCTGATCCAGTTGGCGGCAGTCTGTGACCTGATGGGGCTTCGGGCCTCCATGCTGGAAGTCAATGAAGCCCAGTTGCAGCGCTTGCCAACGCCAGCGGTGATCGTGCAACAGGGGCGACCGTTAGTCATTTGGCAATCAGGTCCCCTAGAAGCACTGGTGGGCAACCCGCGCAAGGGTCAGGAAAGGCTGGCCTATGCCGACCTGAGCGATTTCAATGAGGAAGGGAAGTTGGCGGTGCTGTGTCTGGAGAGAAGTGCCAGCACTCCTAAGGCCCGTTTTGGATTGAGTTGGTTTTTGCCTGCTCTGATGCAGCATCGGGTCGTCTTGGTCCAAGTGCTCATTGCAAGTTTTTTTGTTCAATTATTTGCGCTTTTTAATCCCCTATTGATTCAGCAAATCATTGATGCGGTGATTAGCCAGGGCAACTTGAGCAGTCTCAATGTGCTGGGTACGTTGCTGGTGGGTATGGCTGTAGCCCAGGCGGTGCTGGGATCCTTGCGAACCTATCTCTTCTCTGATACCACCAATCGTATTGATATATCCCTAGGGGCCACAATTATCGACCATCTTCTTCGGCTCCCATTGGGATACTTCGCCAAACGTCCTGTTGGTGAAGTGAGTAGTCGCATTAATGAGCTTGAGAAAATACGCCGATTCCTAACTGGGACAGCCCTAACGGTAGTTTTGGATGCTTGTTTCTCTTTGATTTATATATGTGTGATGCTACTCTACAGCGTGCAGCTTACATTTTGGGCCTTGGCAGTTGTGCCGCTCTTTATTGTCCTCACCATTGCCGCTGCCCCTGTGATTCGGCGGCAGCTTCGCAATCAAGCTGAAGCCAATGCCAGGGTTCAGAGCCATTTGGTTGAAACCCTGGGAGGGATGGAAACGGTTAAGGGCCAGGGCATGGAATTGCACAGTCGCTGGCGCTGGCAGCAACTCTATGGCGGTCAAATTCAGGCAGGTTTCCATAACACTCTCACCAGTACGGCTGCGGGGTCGGCCAGTAACTTCTTGGAGCAGTTTTCTGGCTTGCTCGTGTTGTGGGTTGGGGCCACCCTGGTCTTGAAGGGAGAAATGTCACTTGGCCAGCTCATCGCCTTCAGAATTTTGGCTGGCTATGTAACCAGTCCAATGCTCAGATTGGCAACGCTCTGGCAGAACTTTCAGGAGACAGCTCTTTCGCTCGAAAGGCTCGCTGACATTGTTGATCACCCAGAAGAGATTGAAATCGCCGGTGAGCAATTACCACCACTGCCTCCCATCCAAGGCGCCATTAGCTATGAAGCAGTCAATTTTCGCTTTGCCAACCATGGCCCATTGCAGTTGTTAAATGTCAGTTTTGAGATCCCACAGGGTTCGTTTGTTGGGGTTGTGGGAACCAGTGGTTCTGGTAAAAGCACATTGCTGAAACTACTAACCCGTCTCTATGACCCAACAGAGGGCACGATTCGTATTGATGGTTATGATATTGCCAAGGTTGATTTGTATTCCCTGAGAACCCAGATTGGCGTGGTTCCCCAGGATAGTTTGCTCTTTGATGGCTCGGTGATGGCGAATTTGGCGCTGACCAGGCCTGATGCCTCATTTGAGGAGATTTCCAGGGCCTGCGAGGTGGCGTGTGCCCACGACTTTATCCAGGCCATGCCAGCTGGCTATAGCAGTTCGGTGGGCGAGCGGGGAGCGGGCTTAAGTGGTGGGCAGCGCCAACGCATTGCAATTGCCCGTATGGTCCTTAAACGTCCCCGGTTACTGGTGCTGGACGAGGCAACGAGTGCCTTGGATATGGATACTGAAAAACAATTAACACGCAATTTAATGGAGGTCTACCGCGGGAGCTCTGTGCTTTTCATCACCCATCGGCTGGGTAGCTTGCGCCATGCCGATCGCATTTTGGTGATGGACCAGGGTGCGTTAGTTGAGAGTGGTTCCCATGATGAGCTGATGAGCCTGGGAGGTCGCTACGCCACTCTTTACAATCAGAAGGAGGCTTCATTGACTTGAGCGATTTGATTCGCCATTCTCCAGCTTCCAAGTTGGTGCGACCCCTGGATTACCAGGAGGTCAGGTTGAAGCCGCCACCGGTCTGGAGTCAGGCTTTGGTGTGGAGCATCATTGGCACTGCAAGTTTGGCTTTTGTGTATGCCTGCTCAGCCAAGATCGATGAAGTGATTGTTGCAACTGGTGATCTTCAAGCCCAGGGTGCTGCCAGGCCGATCATGGCACCCGCACCCGGGGTTGTGAGTCAGATCTTTGTGAAAGAGGGAGCTACTGTTGTGGCGGGTCAGCCGCTGTTGAAGTTTGATGCTGATGTAAGCCAGAAGCGTGCCACAACACTTAAAAATCAAATTAGACTTGAGAATCAACGTCTAAGCGAACAAAATAGGGCCTATCAGGCACGCCAGGAAAGTCTTATTTCACGGAAAAAAAGCTTGCAAGGTTCTGCAGATACGGAAGCCCTGATTGAGCAGAAGATGACTCCCTTGGTCCGGGAGGGGGCGATCCAAATTGTTCAGCTTTTGCAGCAAAAGAATAAAGTGCAGGAACTGCGCTCAGAAGTGGCTCAGGCGGATGCCAATATTCGTGAGGTACAGGCAGAAAAGATCAAGACACAGCAAGAATCGCTGCGTAGCATCAGTGATTTAGAGCGTCAGCTGGTTGAGGTGAACAAAGCCCAGCAGTATGAAGTCATGCGTTCCCCACTAACTGGTTTGGTTTTTAATTTGGTCCCGTCCAGTCCGGGGTATTCAGCCAATGCGAATGAAGTTCTTTTGAAGGTTGTTCCCCGGGGAGCTATGGAAGCCAAGGTCTTCCTCACCAACCGTGATGTGGGCTTTGCCAGACCAGGTCAGGTGGCGCAGGTTCGTGTGGATGCATTTCCGTTCACCCAATTTGGATCCATTTCTGGCCAGTTGAAGTCGGTTGCAACCGACTCCCTGCCTGCTGACCAGCAGAACCCCCAAACCCGCTTCCCTGCGTATGTCTCGCTTGAGCACCAGTACCTGAGCAAGGATGGCATTCGCTATCCAGTTCGATCCGGTCAGAGTGTCTCAGTGAATTTGGTGCTGCGAGAAAAGCGGGTCATCACATTAATTACCGATGCCGTCGAGAAGGCTTTGGATTCCCTACGTCGGATTCGCTCAGCTCCCTCTTAAGATGGGTCACTGAGAGATCCCACGTCGCATTTAACCTCTCCGTCGTTATGGCCACCAGAAGCACCAGCGAAAAGGTCAACAGTTTTCTGCAATGGTTTGAAGCTCTTGACTCAGCCGAGCAAGAGATCTTGATGACCATGGTCTACAAAGAAAAACGAATCCGAGACGTGGTTTGTTCCCTTGGCTCCATGGCCCAGGAGCAGAGACAAGAGGTTTTCCAGCGCCTTGGTTTGCCAGTTGATTTGGTCTCCCGGATTCCTCCTCCCGACCCTGCAGCTCTCAATGATGTCGAGGTGGAATGGGAGGACTGGAAGGCCCCTGGAACCACCCCATGAACAGCACGGTTGCTTAGGCCCATGGACTCTTTGTCGGTTGAGTGCTTCGCCACCACTGCTGAGCCATGACTATGCCTGATCCCTTGATCGGGCCGAGGGCTGGTTCCCCTGCTTCCCAGCGCGGAGCCTCCCCTTCAGTCAGATCAACGCCAGATTCTTTCTCGCAGCGGGTACAGCGGCTTTGGCCTGAACGGATTGGTCTTTCGGGGCTGATGTTTGCCCCCTTTGCCGGTCAGTTGCTTCTGGCCTTGGCCTTGATGATGGGTCTCAGCTACCAAATGGCGGCCTCGATTATTAATCAACTTACCCAGGAGCTTGGTGAGCAGATCGGTGGGCGAGTAGTTCAGGAACTGGATACCAGGATCGGTGCCCCCCGGCAGATCAATACAATCAACAATCGTTTGTTCACGAGCGGCCTGGCATCTCCAGGCCAATTGGAGAGTTTAGGACCGCTTTTGCATGCTGAAATGGAAGCTTTTCCTGGCATGGGTTCGGTCCAGGTCGGCACACTTTCAGGAGCGTATTTACTGCTTCAGCGGGATGGCAATGATGGGATTCAACTCAGCTATCAACCCGCTGGTTTGGGGTTGCGTCCCCTGACCACATGGTTGACATCCTCGTCCGGTTCGCGGCTTCAGGTGTTGGGCTCTACCCCCTTTGATGTTCGCAATGAGCTGTGGTTTCGACAGGCTCTGCGACCAAATGGCACGCCAAGTAGTTCCTCGCAACCGTTGGGCCCATTGAACCATCCCTGGGGTGCGATTGGAGGCGATATTCAGCTGCCGCAGATCAGTCAGTTTTTGCGCAACTTGGAGATTGGTCAGGGTGGAGCCGTGATGATCGTGGATCGACGGGGATTGTTGGTGGCTACCTCTACAAAACAAGAGGCTTTTCGTTTTGTGAAGGGTGTTGTGCAACGCCAGGCTGCGGCAACAGCTGCCGATCCTTTAATCCGCGGGGCTTCTCAAGCCGTTCGTGATCGTTTTGATCTTGAGTTTGCTGAGCGTAGGGATATTGATGGCAAGACCTATATGTTAGTCACGAATCTTTGGAGTGATCCTGCTGGTACAACCTGGCAGGTGATTGTGGCGACACCTGAAGACAACTATTTGGGTAGCGTTAAAGCTACTATGCGCAATAGTTTTTTGATCTTACTTGTTACCTTTGGCTTGATGGTGTTTGTCAGCAGAGCCACGGCGGGCTTGGTGGGGCGTCCTTTGCGCCGGGTGGCAACAGCTGCCGATGCAATGGCTCGAGGTGATTTGGATCAACGACTTAGGGGTACAGGGGTTGATGAGGTGAATGATCTGACGATCTCGTTTAACTCCATGGCAGGCCAGCTACGCCAAAGTTATGGCGATCTTGAGACCATGAAGGATTATGCTGAATCCATCCTAGAAAGTATGAGTAATGGTGTGATCACGATTGCTGATAATGGTTTGATTCGCACGGCCAACCAGGCAGCCTGTACCTTCTTTGGCGTAGAGACTTCAAGTGTTGTTGGCAAAAAAGCTGTTCAATTTTTCACAGGCCCAAATCGTTGGCTCATCGAACGCTTCGAGCGTGTTAATAAAAGTGGTGAGAGCTATGTGGTGATGGATACGGAGCTGAATGTTCAGGATAAGGAGCGCTCAGCAAACCTGTCGATTCTTCCTTTACGTGATGAACGTATTGGTCAGATTGGCACGATGTTGATGGTGGAAGATATTAGTGAGGAGAAACGCATGAAGGGAACGATGGCCCGTTATATGGATCCCGTGGTGGCAGAGCAGTTGCTGAGTGGTGGCTCCCAGAGCTTGGGAGGAACTGAAAGTATGGCCACTGTCTTGTTTAGTGATATACGCAGCTTTACATCGATTAGTGAGGCTCTCGGTGCCCAGGGAACGGTGAGTTTGCTGAACGACTACTTCACCTTAATGGTGGATTGCCTCGTTCATGAAGGCGGCATGTTGGATAAGTTTATTGGTGATGCCATTATGGCGATCTTTGGCTTACCCCTGCCCACTGAAGGGGATGAGGATCGGGCGATGCGCGCGAGCATCGCCATGTTGATGAGTCTGGACCAGTTTAATATCGACCGGGCTGCGAATAGTCAGTTGCCTGTGCACATCGGTATTGGTTTGCATACGGATGAAGTTGTCAGTGGCAATATTGGCTCGCCTAAGCGAATGAACTATACGGTGATTGGCGATGGTGTGAACTTGGCATCGCGGCTTGAGTCGGCTTGTAAGTTTTATGGCGCAGAGTTGCTGATTAGTGAAGCCACATCCCAGCGGCTTGCTTCAAACTATTGTATGCGAGAGGCTGATATGGTGGTGGTCAAGGGTAAGTCTCAGCCGGTGAAGATTCATCAGGTGTTGGACGCCTATAGTCCTGAGCGTTTTCCTGCTAGGGAGATGGTTTTGCAGGCCTATGGCGAAGGCCTCCAGGCCTATCGCGCCCAGAAGTGGGACCAAGCCATGCGGGATTTTAATCGTGCGATCGAACTCCATCCAGGAGATAAGCTCAGCATGATGTATTTAGAGAGATCGGAGCTTCTGAAAGCCGAACCGCCTGGCAGTGATTGGGATGGCGTTTGGACCATGACAAGCAAGTAGACCCTTGGCTAGTACTTTTAGTTTCGCCTAAACCAAGCTAAAAGTTGGTTGACGCAGCCCTATCGCAAGGCTTAGCTCAATGAGGCTAGCCACATTGGCCTTCTCAGGACTGAGTTGCCTACCAAGTTCGATTTGGCGCTTTTGGAGATTGGCTCTGATTGGATGCCCGCCCAAGGGATTGCTACTGGGTTTTGCTAGCCAGGCTTGGAGTTGATCCAATTCTGTCGATGTCAGCTCTTGAACTACGGACCGCAGCCGATCAGGTTCCATGAATTTGGTCTCCCGGCCTAGGTGCTCAACGGTGGCCAGTTCAGCTTTGATTTCAGGATCTAGGAGTAGTAGTTCGTTGGTTGTTAAACCAATATTTTCAAGTTTGAGGCAAAGCTTTTTGAGTTGGGTGTCAAAACTTGCCTGATGACGTTGGGCAGCCGTATCCAAGCTGAAGAGTAGCTTTTCTTCTGCCAGAATTTCAATGGCATCGTCATGTAGTTCTGCTGCCACCAATCGATCCAAGCTTTCAGTACTTCGTATCAGGAAAATAGCGATTACTTTGTTTGCGCGGTTCATTGTTGAGGCCCGCTTTGTTTGATTACTCCATATTGCTTCGGCCCATTGCCTTAACAGCCCCGGGCTTGTTTTATTGATGATATAGATGCTTGCACCACCAAACAGGAGTGCATTGAGGAGTTCGCTGCTACGCTCTGGATCAATTCCTAGTTTTTTATTGATGAAATCGAGAGGTGCAGATTTGTTCATCTGGTTGTTTCCAATGTTTTCAAGAAGTTTCAATCCACCTGATGCTTGAAGTAATCCAAGCCGTTTGGCCCAAGTCCTTAGATCATCTTGAGAGCTTCGCTTGAGCCCCTTCACAAGCTGTTGGTTCTGGCCTTCACCACTCGTGGAATCATCTGTGACCGTGATGCTCTGGACTTCACTTGTTACGGCCGCAAGGGTGCCAGTGCCTTGGCTATTTGACGCCTCTGCTCTTGTTGCGGAGGGAGTTACCTCATCGCTATTGGCAACTTCGAAGATGCCAAGACTTGTAGTGCTTGTAGGTGTATTCCCGCCGCTGCTGCCGCTACTGGTGCCGCCGCTGCTAGTTCCGCTGCTTGTGCCGCCGCTGCTGCTAGTTCCGCCAGTAGCTCCACCACCTTCGCCAGAAGGGCTAGCTGCAACGCTCAAAAAGATTGGTGCACCAGGGTCCCGGATGCTGCCAATTGTTAGGTCGTCATCGCCGCGAGCATTGTCTTGGATGTATACGGCTAGATAGACTGGACCACCGTATGTAAGCTGATCGCTACTTGTTAATTCTATATTTCCTGTGATTTCAAGCCTGGCACCTGTGAAGACGTTGAAGTCATCTGGTCGGTATTCGAATACTGATAATGTTCCATCTGCTAATAGTTTTAAGTACTGGATCTTCAGCAGATCTGTCCAGGAAAGGTTAGCTGGAAGCTCGAATTCGAAGCGGGCTACCGATCCTGGAGTGTCGAGAGCCAGAGTGAATTCAAGCAAAGGTGCTATGGGAGTAATGGATTCAACTTTTCCTGCTGTAGATTCTTGCCCCAAATCAGTCGATGTGACGCCTGCTAGATCGTTTGAGGTTAATGTTGGACCAACAGTGACGGTTAGTTCTCCACCTAGGCCTGTGGCGGAGAACAGAATTGCCTGATCGGAGTTTCCGGTGCCGGGCAAGACTGATGTCTCGCTTCGAATTGTGGTGTCTTCCTGTGTGCTGAATGCAGATTCTTTTAGCTTGAAAGTCGTACCAAGTGATAATGAGTCTAATTCTTTTAGGGTGTCATCCTGAGCTGTAATGGAGAACGAAATTGACTTTAGATCTTGTGCATTAATTATCTCCGCACTTCTGAGTTCATTTCCATTCGTGATTACGAGTTTTTGGGCTAGTCCTGGGTCAAATGTCCCAAAAAGGGTGAGGTTCTTGAATAAGAGGTCCTGTGGTTTTGTGTCTGGATCTATGGCTGCAAATGTGCCAAGCAGGGTTCCTGGCACGACTGAACCATCGGCTTCAATTAGAATGTTGCGCTCGGTTGAGAAGAATATTTTTTCTGGACCTTGTGCTGGTTTTGGAGTGATATAGGTTTGCAGCTTAACTATTTCTGCACTCGCTGCGCCTGATGATCCTGAAATCAACAGAGATGCGGAGCTGAGCAAGCCCTCTGCATATGATTTGCTGTTGTCCAGAACCCTTACTGAGAGTGCACCTGGACTCCCGCTGAACGATGATGAGGCTTTAAAGCGCAACTCGCATGTTGGAGAGAGGATCAATGGTGTGCCTTCACTTACGATTGGCAGGTTTGTCCAGGTGCCTCCATTAGAGCGAAACTGCCATCTGCCATTAAGTGGATCTGTAGATGCCGCGTTGGCAACAATTGCGATGCCATTAAATGTACCGAATAGGTTGTCGGGATTGATGATGTCACTAAATACTCCGCTTCCTTGCCCAAACAGTTCGTCGATTGTTCGGAAGATAATTTTCTCCTCTGCACTTGTCCCTTGATCCATCGGAGGATCCAGTAGGTTGAAATTGATCTCTGATATTCCGACATTTGGTGCCTTATTGGCAGCACTTTCGGCTGCAATTTTTAATGTACTTATTCTTGTGTTGTTGGTGTCGTCTTTTACTTGGACATTGATTGTGAGGAATCCTCTGTCCCGAATGATTTCGAGCTGCTCTTTCGAAATTGATGAACTTAGAAATATCTCACCTGCGTTGCTGATTTCAACAAGATTGTTGTCATCATTTATTCCATTTTTTGAATACAGGAGTTCGATCTGGCGCGTATCTGGATCGTTAGCTAACAGCTGACCAATTGCAGATCCATTCGAATCACTAGATGCAAATAGGCTGTCACTGCTAAGAGCCAGCGAGCTTGGTGCTGCTGCAACAATGAGGACTAGGTTGACGATCTCTGCGCTAGCAGCGGCTGATCCACCAGTGGACAAGGGAGAGGAGAGTTGGCGGGCGGAAGTAATTAAGGATTTATTGCTGCTGTCAAGGAGGCGTACACCGAGGGCGCCTGGTTCTCCCAGGAAGGTGGCTTGTGGTGCA
>Ga0208864_1000399_pt1 | contig 14323 bp, 3 predicted proteins | sample CryBogmetaGMA05M_FD_184542 | JGI IMG/M metagenome (GOLD analysis project Ga0208864, IMG submission 184542) | Freshwater microbial communities from Crystal Bog, Wisconsin, USA - MA0.5M (SPAdes) | ecosystem: Environmental > Aquatic > Freshwater > Lake | place: Crystal Bog, Wisconsin, USA...
GGGTGAGGAGGGTGGGAATAATGATGTTCAGGACGGTGTCGATGGTGTGTACGAGAATGAACACGAAGATAATGGTGCCGGTGTGGGTACGGACAGAGGTGAAGATGGGAACGAAGAGCTGGGTCTGTTTGAAGATGCAGCAATGAATGAGGATTTCCTACATTTGAACCCTGTTGCAGATGTTTCTCGACAAAGAGAGAGACCATTATCTGAACTACTTCTCGATGATGACGATGAAGAAAATGTGCTTCGAGGGACAACTGATGTTAATTATAATGAATATGAGAGCGCGAATAATAGTGATATTGAGTATTCTCTTGACGAATTAGTGAACAAGTTTGAGAGGAGTCAGCAGAATTATCGAGGGTATGAAAGTGACGATGACTCGTATTTCTCAGATATACAACGCGAACGTCCCACTTTTGAAGATGTCAACGAGAATGAAGATGATTATCATCATGAAGAATATGATAGTAATAGCAATGAGAATGGAGCAAGTGAAGATGAGGAGGAGGGTGAGGAGGAGGAGGGTGAGGAGGAGGAGGGTGAGGAAGAGGAAGAGGAGAAGGATTTACATAGAGATAATGAACCAGACGGAGATGGCAAACATGAGCGAGACGTAAATGGTAATGATTCAGGAAGTGAAACATCTTATACTGGAAAAGATTCAGTTGATCGAGGTTCTGAAAGTGGACATAAATATGCAGGCAATAAGTATGGCAATACGAGACGACTGGATACTTGGAGTTCTCACGGACGTGAGGGAATGAGTGATGTAACAAGCGCTCACAATGAGAACGAACCGATTGATGGTAAGTACGGTGCATCGTCGTCGTCGTCGTCGGTACCGAAGAATGAGATTTCTTCTACGAATTCATCTGAAGTGAATGCGCTGTTAATGACAGAATACGACATTTATCCATTTGTCCTTGATAGGATGAAAGATAATATTCATTATTACATACACAGCAAGACCAAGAACATTCGTTCACAAATCGAGGAAATGTTAAGCAAAGAGTATGAACGTATTCGTCACACACGTGGCGAGAACAGTGGAACGCTGAGTGGTGACACGAAAGATGCACTTGTTGAGCACGTTCTCCGTGAAGTAAGTGGGAGCGTATCTCGTGACACTGTGGATCCATATGCTCTGTATAAAAACCTCAACATGAATTCGTCAAAACTGGACGTTGTGAAAATGGAGAGGACGGCATTACAATGTAGCGATATATTCCATGAATGGCTCCGGCTTAAACGCAAGGACGTCTACGACGTCAGGGTAACGCGTAATGGAGTGCAAAAAACGTATGCTCAAGTAAGTTCGCCTCTAATTGCAGTGATGGCGCACATAGCAGTGACGACGATGCTCAATGCTCCTTCTTTGATGAAGGGTGTGATAGTCGACGAGAAAATCATTCTTACGTGGCTTCATCAGATAAACATGCGTTACAAAAACGAGAGATTCGCTACTAATATAAGTCAATGGTTAGATAGGTTCAAATTCGCGCCGTGCACTCGAGATGACAATAAAAGGATGTTGAGGAGCGAAGAAGATAAGATCATTTATACAAAGAGTATTAAAGAAGTACCACTTAAAATTACTCGTTATTTCATACCAGACCTCCTTCATCTTCGTAAAACCAATCTCAAGGATGCAAAGTTGCCTATTGAAGATAACAACGTCTTTAGTAACGTCATCCAAGCGTCCTCACATCCCGTGCCGCACTACACGTTTTACAGCGATCTCATAGAACCGAACAAGCTCCAATTCACCTCGTCTGCAATTGCAGCAATAGCATTCTTGATTTCCAAATGGGAATTGGAAGACATGATCACAAATGTGCTTACAACATACATGGCAACTCCAAATGTGTTTTATAGGCAAGAATGTCGTACAAATACACCACTGGGTGTAAAGAATACGTTAGACGAAATCTTGTTGTTGGATGAGCGAGGCAGGGCGCACGCGACAATTGTGAGGAATCAATTAATTGTAGACAGCGATGAGCATGAAGATGCAAACGAGAGTTCAAATGTAAATGTAACGAGTGCTGTGCAAAGTGGAGACGGAGCAATGCGCATCCCCGACGACCAAAAGAATGTGATCTTACGTGAGTACGACAAAATGATCAATGGAGAGCTTAAGGACCTCGAGCAAATCATGAAGACAAGGATCAAGCAAACATTGCTGCATGTTTTCATGCCGAGAAATGAAGATGTAACATCTGCTCAATCTAAGCTCAGTGAAGATGATTTAATGCAGAAACTTGAGTCTAAGTTCAAAGAAGTCGAGAAGAGAGTTATCGAAATTCTGCAACAGTACTCTCCATTGTTCAAACGTGCTGTGAGTAAGTTCGACATGCGCAAGGAACCACACTTACTTGCTACTACAAAAGACGTGAATACACCGGTGGACAAGTTAGCCAAGGTCGAGCGGATCGTCGAATTTCTCCAATTGTACCTCCCATCATTGATTACCAAATTTCACATGCATCAAAGCCCACATTTATTTGTTTTGACGCTCAGGACCAACATGCATAAGAAGTTCAACTATGTCCAACTCAAATTGCATGCATATCAACTGCATTTGCAGATGGAACGAGTGAAGACTATACGAGAGAGTAAGGATTTTATGCGCAAACGAGACATGCAGCAACAACTTGACGCACAATTCAAAGTTTCGGGTATCCTTTCAGAACGTCGAGCTCCAACTAAGAACGATGCTTACATCTCTAACATTGACTCATTATATGATGAGTTACGATCGAAGATGAGAACAGTGCAGCGACAAGTGAAGCGAGAAGAACATGACGTGAACGACGATCCGAGAGACGTCGAGCAAGACAACAATGAAAGTTTCGGCGCACAAGACCTCGAACGTGTAGAAGCAGAATTGAAGGCGTACTTGTCAAATAATAACAACGCCAGTTCTAACACACTTGCAGAATCTGAAGGTCAGATTCTGAACGAGTCGTCAATCTCCAATATTGATACATTGTATGCCACATTACGTCCGAGGATGGAAGAACAATTGAGAAACAGAGAAGAACGAGACGAGCAGAATGAGACGGGTGAAGTTGAGCAAGTGAACAACGAGACTCTCAATGCGCAACATCTCGAGCGCGTGGAAGCAGAGATGGAGACGTTCGTACAAAATTCTATCAATGCTGACCTCAATTCGTCTTCAAGTAACGAGGAGGAATTTAAGAGCAGATTCGATGGTGTGAAGGCATATTTGACACATGCATTGCAACAAATCGACCTGAACGTTGCTAATTTAGAAGTATCCAGACACGATTTTGAATTCGATGTGCACATCAATCGAATGCATCGCAAGATCGATATATTTCAGCTTCGTATGCACGAGAAGTTCATTCTCGAATTCACGTCCAGACATAATATGAGTGAGTATGTGGCGTCAATATTTCCGCAGCTTCAGTATAATCTTGGCAGTTTGAACTACATCGACTTAAACGAACCTAAAATAATGCAGAACATTTCGGACGAGTTGAAACGTAATAATGAAGATAAGGACGTTTGGCATATGACATGTAATTATTTTATCAATCAGTCGAGACGCGAGTACTTCATCCTTGCGAATGGACAAGAACTCGATCGTGATTTGGAGATCGGTCTACTTGACGTAACTCTCTCAAAACTAAATACTCTTGGATTAAAATCTACACTTGGAAAAGAAGGGTGGGTGAGCATCGAGAAATATAGACGACGACTCAAAGTAGAGTTGCAAGGTATTCAGAACTTGGACGAACTAAACGGAGTCAAAAACAGAGTGGAATTAGAACTTCACAAGATGGAAGTCGCTCGTATGCGAAAGCATCTTGATGTTGAGACGAAGAGAAGCAAGAGTGGTGGTTTCTATGGTGTGACGACAGTCGCAAAGAACATCATCATTGACGATATTACAGATTTAATAACTGAACTTCGCAATACGCATACTTCTTCAAGTACTTCGACTGTCGTGAGTGTAGACGTTATTCAGTTGTGGGAGACTCATCGAACCAACATTGAGAATGGTAATCTCAATCCACATGATCTAATGGATTTTCTTGAGAATACATGGATGGACATAGAATATCGATTCCGATTTCAAACTATACACGATGAGTTTCGAAAAATAAACATATCCTCCTTCAAAGAAGATGTGCGCGTTGAGATAACGCAAGTAGGAAGTAAATTGCGAGAGCTCGAGAATGTGTCAAATTTTACAAATGCAAATGTGCAGAGTGAGATTGACTCTCTTCAAATAACAGTTCGCTCATTTTCAAACATGACTGGAGAACGCGGTGCGATGAATGCAGAATTTATCCGGAGACGTCGTGAAGCGGATTTACAAGAAATAGAGCAATTGATTCCTAATATTAAAAGTGAGCAAGGAAAAACTACTGTCATCAAAGAACTCAACGTTTTGAAACAACGTTTGGGAGAAAATTTTGGGATGGAATTCTTCGATGATCAGGTAACGGAACTTCTGAAAAGAGCGCGAAGTCGAACTAAAACCAAAAAAGAAATTGCAAAGAACTTTACTCAAAAAGTAATGCAGGTGCGAGAACCATCGGAAATAATAAGTTCACTGTTCTCGCTAACAGATGACGTCAAGCGTGCTAAACGATATAATGAAAAGATATCTCTATTCCAAAAGCGTCTTCATGAGAAGTATAAGATGGATACATTTAAGGAAGATGCAGATCGTTTCAAGAATTACATAACACAATATAAACTAAATAAACAAACGCAGAATGCAGGATCATCCGTAGAGGAAGTACGGCAAGGAGATAATATTTTTAGTTCCGAAGAGCTGCTCAGTGATGCGGACATGTTAATCAAGTTTGCAGAAGACGAATTCGAGTACGTACTTCCATTGCGAAAAATACTCAAGATTCTCAAGCGCAGGATGGAGTGTAATGATATATTCTCGGGATACATGATCGACATTAATCTGCATCAGAAAAAGAACGACATCAGCGTCTCTGAATCGAGAAGAAATGTCGTACAAGAACTTATGAACAGTGAGGACACTACACTTAGAAAACAGACACTGTTCAGAGATCTGAAAGTCGCCGAGAACAAATTATCTCATGCGCGAACAGCGTTTAGTTCGCTGATGTCGAAGATGCTCGAACTCAATAGTGTTCTCAGTAACAAGTTGGATCACACTCACTTATTTTTCACAAAGTACAAAAATGCACTCGAACAGAACTTACGTGTCGCAATGAAGAAGAAGTACTTGAGTCGTCTCTTAATGTCTGAGCTCCGCAATATTTCTGAGCAGGAAGTGCCCAAATCAAAGAAGAATAAGATCATCATAACGAAACTCAATAAGATGCAATCAAGAGCGACGAACGAAAGCAAGGTGTTGTTACACCAGATTTTGAGTTTCATGCGAGTCTATTATGAAGAACGAACAGAGCGAAATAAGATCATTCGGAAGCTGAATGAAGTCAAAATGCAATTGCAAGACGACGTGGAGCAGTTTAATTTGCACGGCGAGTTCCAAATCCAGATAAATTACAACTTAGATGTGCTACCTCATATACAAGTACACAATCCACTCGATTATATGAGTCACGCAAGTGAAGCCGATGTTCAGATCAATGAACTTGAAAGTATGTTGCATACTATCGATGGATATGAAAGACGAATGAATGTACTTGTATCAATCGACGAGTCGACGAGGAGCAAGCGTAACGCACGACGTGTACGCATAGACGCGGCAGTGCAAAATGAGGAGCGGCGTAGCAATGAAAATGAAGCCGAAGAAGGAGGTGATGAAGATATATGGGAAAATGTGAATAATGAAATGCAAGGCAATGAAATGAATAATGAAGTGCAAGGCAATGAAACGAATAATGAAGTGCAAGGCAATGTAACGAATGTTCGAGATCTACAAAAGAGACGACTTGAAATATTATTTGCAATTCATTCGGGTAGGACTAATGGTATGACAGCGGAGCAAATTTGGGACTTTTTTGATCCAAATTATGAGATTAAGAAGCGGGATTCCATGAGCTGCAAGGAAACCTTGGAGTACCTGAACACGTCATTCCATAATGATAATCATTGTAAGTGGCGTATGCAGCCTACTCCAGGTTTTTTCTGGGCGATTATATGTGGCTTGAAATTAAGTGGGAGTGCATATTTCTTCAATCAAAATCTGGGATTCTCCGGCAATGCACGGTCGCCGTACGAATCAAAAGAAGTGTTGATATTTCAGGAAGTGATGAAGAAGGTGGATCACATATGTGCATATATAGAGAACAACACGCGTACCGTCTTAGATCTCGAAAAGGCACGTGACGTGTTGAATGAAGTACGTCAGCAATTGCAACCGAGGAAATTAAAGACGTCGAAATTGGAAAATGCAAGCATAGTAAAGAAGGTATTAAACAACATATATCAATCATTGCAGAGAAATCGTCGAACTCAATCTGCAGAAAACGTAAATGCAGCTTTAATACAAATACTGGACGTTTTAAAAGAGTACACGCTAATAAATTCGAAATTGGAAGACGAACGATCTGTTCCTTTAATTGCCAAGTTTGATGTTGATTTAATATCGAGCGCAATGGCAGCTATTATTAAAATGAAACAGTTGCGTGAGAATGTAATTATTTGGGGCTCGAAGCATCCTACTTTAGTCAATGCCCTTTCGAAAGAGAGAAACTACATTCAACAAGTCTACGATGAAACTTCGAGTATAAACGACGTATCTATTTTTGGGTCGGTGAACATGCTAAAAGTAACAATCTGCATTGCGAAAGAAATATTGCATGGCACATTGAGAAAAATCCATCCGATTGTGACTGTATACAAATATAACGAGAATGATACTACTGAAGGTAAAGTATCAAAACATGCGTTACCAATATACGAGTGTGCATCCGAAATATTGAACAATCCGACAACGTGCATCTTACTACTTCAACGAAGTATGTCACTACATTATGACGCATTCATACTTGAATGTACTGCAAATGAGATCACTCTGAGCAATGCGGAAGGACTCAGTAATGATGACTTTGAATGGAGTAGTGAGCATGATGAAAATTCTGAGATTAATGACAGTGCATCCGATGACACCAATCACATCACTATAAATAATGGCGCGAGACCAAGTGGGATACCACCTGCAAGTACTTCTCACAACGCGGGGCCAAGTGGGATACCATCTGCAAGTACTTCTCATGGCGCGGGGCCAAGTGGAGTCACATCTAAGAGCACTGCTCACACACCCAGTGCTGCTCATGTCTCTAAACCTAAGGACGTTGGAATTCGTATTCGGACAAGAGAGGAGTTGATCCAAGAAGGTATTGAAGATGAGGATGGTGACGTTTCAGAAGATTCATTATCAGATTCAGATTCAGAAGAATATGAAGAAATATACGAGAAACATAGATCTCCAAAACACAAAGACGAAGAACATAATGACAAAGAACATAGAGGCGCAACTTCTACGCATGAAGATGAGTCTGAAAACGATAATGCCTTTGGAAGTACATATGGAAGACCAGGCAGCAGTACAGACGAGATTGGAGATGGACATAATAGCTGTGTTAATTGGATGACATGCTCAGAGAATCCGATAACACGTTGGCAGGAACTTACAAGAGGTGAGCGTACAGAATTATTGGAAAAAGCAAGAAAAATCAATAAGACACGCAAAGAATTAGTGGAGTATCTGAATACACATTTTAGTAGTGATGGGAGATATGAATGGCGCATCCAGCCTGTAACAGGTGACGGAGCGTGTTTTTATTGGTCAATGATTTGTGCACTGAACATGTCCGGCAAAAAATTTTTTGTTGATCAAAATTTGGATGGGACAAATAAAAGAACTGCGGAAAGTCCGTTTGAGTTACAAGAAGTAATTGATTATGCAAAGTTTGTAGACTTTGACTTACACACGAATGAAGAATCGAAAATTGAGAACTTTAACATTCTAAATTTACCCAAAATATATGACAAGGTTCGTTTGATTAAAGAAACATATAAACCGTCACCGAATGCGGTAGAAGCGTTCGACGCTATCGTACAAATGAAAATATTGCGACAACGTGCAGTCGACTGGTGCCTCAAAAGTGAGAATGAGGATTTTAAGAACAAAGTAATAAATACACTTTCTACCCAATTATTGGATTCTACGTGGGTCAAAGAACAGTTCATTATTGCAACTGCATTTGACATGAACATTCGTATATACATACTGGATGAGCTCAATCAAAACAAAGACAAAGATAACGATACGATAGGTTTCAAAGTATCTGCATTTGGTTTAGATTCTAAGAAGAAGGAACTTGCGATCATACCATTAGAATACGCTATTTGTGACGTACTCAAACATCCAGATCATACTGCAATGTTAATTAATCACCGTATTTCACATTACAATGCACTTATTTTTACAGACAAGCAAGGAGTTATGAACTCAAAGTCAAGAAGACGCAGAAGATTAAATAATTCGAGTTTAAAAAAATACGAAGCGGGTCACTCAAAAGACGTCATTCACTTGGACTCAGATGAGGACGAACCAGGTCACTCAAAAGACGTCATTCACTTGGACTCAGATGAGGACGAACCGGGTCACTCAAAAGACGTCATTCACTTGGACTCAGATGAGGATGAACTGGGCCACTCAAATATAGTCAACTTGGACTCCTCAGACAACGACGAAGCACGCACAGACGCCGAGCTTTTATTGCTTCTTCAAAAGTACCATGAAAGTGTTGTAGATTTGGATCCGTAGATCCATATCGTAATGATCAGAATACTACGGGACTAATGATTACATTTGACAGCAAAGAGAATCTCTTCTCCACAAGGATTTTTTTGGGGGGGAGGGGGAGAGTAAGTGTGTGCGTGTGTGAGTGAGTGAGAGAAAGACTCACATATACTTCAAACTCAATCACGAGAAACGAGCAAATGTCTGCTCAGGAGTTATTGGCATGTACTTTAACGTACAGAGCGTCACCCACTCGTCATACGTCAATTCCACTCAAGTTCAATAATAAGGAAGAGGCAATCTCGACTTTCTTTGAGGTGTTGATGCACGAGGCGCACGAAAGCATGTCAACGCCACTGGACCACTCACCTCAGCGACCATACTTACACCCAGTGGACATTGATACGTCCGAGCCAGGTATTATTGACTCAAGGGAGGGTTCACACGTGATGCGATGCACTCCGAACATGCGTGTCAGGTACGACCACTTCAAAACTCGAATGTTACGTGCATTGCGTAGTGATGTGGACACCGACTTGAGCAAAGTTGCAGACGCAAAGAATGAGCGTGGGAGCATGCACAGTGTGAGTGACTCGATGGAGAGTGCATTGACTCACGCTGATAATATTGACATGTCGTCGTCGTCCAGGAGCGGTAAAGTAAGAAGAGGACGAGTTTTGAATGAGGACGACGCACTCGCTCGTGAGGAAAAGAAGGCTGCAACTGCGATGGCGAGGGAGGCACGTGTGAAGCAGCGACGTGAGGAACGAGCAAATGAGACATGCGAGGAACGGGCTGCGAGGCTACTTGAAGCTAAGTGCAAGCGACAAGAACGAAAGGCAAGAGCGGCAGAGAAAGGAGATCCTGCTTGCATACACGCTGAAGCTTCGTCGACAGTAAGCAATTCACAACTCGAAGATGGCAACTTGACTTCTGCAGATGCGAGTGTAGGACCTGGAGTGCACGACGAGAAGGACGATGAATTCGTAGTCGTGCATGACACATCAATTCAATCGGAGCTCGCGTCGCTCAGAAAACGCCGCAAGAGATCAGATGTCCACTTCTTCGCCCACCCACTCCCTCATCACCGTCACTTGCTCGCCCTTCAATTATGTGATCCGTGCACAGAGATACTTGACGCTCTCCTCGTTGGTAAAGCGACAGACGCAGTCGAGGTGATCCAAGGTCCACCTGGAACGGGTAAGACACGTGCACTTGTCGACAGGTTGAGATGCGCACACGGTCGTGTATTTCTGTGCGCGCCAACAAATGTCGGCGTTGTCAATCTGTACAAACGTGCGCTTGAGTCCGACTTTGTCGACGCGGCTGAAGTATCAATCGTCCTCCCACCCGAGCGGATTCCACAGGGCACAACTGTTCACTCTAATGATCCACGACGACGAGTGGTGTGCTCGACAATATCATCTCGTTCTGGCCCGATCCTGCTGAGTCACAACTTTGCGAATGTATTTGTTGACGAGGCAGCGATGTGCCAGGAGGCGTGGATGTGGACATTACTCCGTCGTGACGTACGTCGACTTGTGCTCGCAGGTGACACGATGCAGTTACCTGCGATCGCATCGGCGTCGGGCGTTGCGTTGCGTCACGAACGTTCGTTAATGGAACGACTTGTCCAATTGAAGTATGCGAACATAGTGACAATGACGATCCAGAATCGCATGGCACCTCAGATTCTCGAATTCCCAAATCGCGAGTTTTATGACGACTTGCTGCAGTGTGGACCTTTTGCTCCATCACTTGGACGCGTGGAAGTAGTTGAAGTTGTCGACGGTGTAGAAGAGGTTGTGCATTCATCGTATCGAAATGTACGCGAAGCGGAAGAAGCCGTGCGTCTTGCGTGTGAGATTGCGAGTGCCTCACAAAACGAGCCCTGTGGTATTCAGACAGCAGCTACAACTGAAGTTGTTATTCTCACACCGTACGCGGCGCAGGCTCTCGTTCTCTTATCTCTCGCATCAGGACGACAAGTGCACACACTCGATTCGTTTCAGGGTCGAGAGGCAACGGTGGTAGTGCTGAGTGTCGTTCGTGACGGCTCAAGCGGGCTTGGATTTTTGTACGACAATCGGCGTTTGGCAGTTGCACTTACACGTGCTCGCGAACGTATGATTTTGGTCGTGAGTAAGGTGCGTCAATGGCCACCGTGCTTGCTTCGCACGTATGTAGAAGAGCATGTGTAATTTATTTTATTATTTTTCTTCTTGAAGAGAGGATAGAACGAGAGGAGAGGCGTCAAAACATTCATACAAACAATTGTTTCTTGGTCTGACGCCATTCTTTTCTAATCAAAGAAGATTGAACTACATATGAGATGCCACCTCAAGAAACGGCACTGCGCTCGTCAATTGCACTCAGAAGGACCCTCATATTTTGAAAGTTCGCACTTCCAACAGTCACGGAGTGGTCAAGTCGTGCTTTCTTGCATTCGGTATGTGGAGAGAAAAGCGTACTTGGACGCTTGAGAGAACGTATGCTGTCAGCCGACGGTACCGTCGAGAAGAGACTCGAGTCATTGTGTGAGATTGGAGCAGCGTGGAGTGACGTGTCCGCATAAACTGCACGCGAATCGACATCGTCAAGAGTGAAGAGCGACGGCTCGACTTGCTGCCTCTCACTATTGTTCTGCGCCTCGGGCGACTGAGACGAGAGAATGGATGTGATTGGAAGTAGCACTGGGCTCTTAGAGCAATGTTTGTTGAAATTATTCGCAGGATCTTGTGGTGCGCACAGCATCTGCAATAGATCTGCATCAGTGAGTTGTAGTAGATCTCGAGGTTTAGAGGGTTGATGCACCGACGGAGCGACGTCGTCGTCAAATGAAATTAAGTCGGGTTTGCTATTGACGTCTGATGTCGGAGGTGGTGATCGTGATGTTTCGTGAATCGTTGCTTTATTACATCGTCGCCGTCCTCTTGAAGAGATGTCGAGTTGTTGGTCGTGTAAGTTGACACGCTCGAGCCACTCGGTTACAAAAGCATCGTTCTGAGCGATGTTGAGGAACCACGAGTGGATTCGCTTATTTGTGAGATGGTGATTTGGAAAGACGAGCGACGAATCGACCTTTGCAGCAATGACTGCGATTGCAGCTACGCGCGTCGACGTGAAGAACCCGACATTGAGCGACTTGACGTCTTGGTTCACATACATGAGCGCCTGAAACGTTGGAATTTTACGTGGCTTGCCGGGAGCTCTGCGCACGTAAAAGTACGTCGGTTCGTTTGTCAGAGTCTCAATCTCGCTCTGTTCGAGAATCTTCATGTGAGGTTCCATTGCGTCACGAAGACGACTCGGTAGTGCATCGTAGTCGAGTCGTAGTGTGGAAACGCGCCCAAGACTGCTCTCGACGTCGTCGCGCGCGGCGTGATCAATAGTAGCACTCTTGTCGTCGCGCACATCACTGTCTTTGATGGGCGCTTGACTGGCATTCGAGTGTGGTGATTGGCAAGTGGTAGTGGCGGTAGTTTCGGTGTGTGTGTGTGTATGCGCTGAGCAGCGAGTGGGCGCGTCGCGCACGCAGCAGCATAAAGGTATCAACGTCTGCACGTCGTCGTCAAGGAACAAGTGCTCGAAATTCAAGTTGCGGAGATTGAGATGAGCGTCACGTACAACCTTGTATTGATGCACGAGGAGTTGTTGCGCGGTGTCGCACAACCGGAAAAAAAAAACGGGGAGACGCAAGTTCGGCGAGAGTCGGTGTGTTTCCAAGAAAGAAGCACGCAAAGTGTCAAATGCGGCGTCGCACTGCTCACTGTCCGCGTGGTGTGCGTAGACGTCATTTTCGTGGTGGTTGTGGTCGTCATCTTGTTGAGGTGCACGTGGACTTTCGTTCGTCTCGTCCTCTGCATATGAGCAAGTATTTGTTCTCGAGCTTAAGGTGCACGTAGACACATTGTCGTTCAACGTGTACGTCGACGGCGAGCGTGCGTCCACAGAACACGACGTGTTGGTTGAATCGAGGAAATCGTCATCGTCAATTCCTATAGGCCACTGCGTCCACATGAAATTGTGAGAACGTGGGAGGTCGCTGGGAGCGAGGACTTGTTGATTGTGTCGATCCGACTGGTTCATGAACAACATGGGTCCTGTGTGCACAGCGCAGTTCACACGTGCTTGCTTTCTGAATTGTGTCTTACTTAAATTACAATTATGTCTTATATCGCACAGTACATACCTAAGATGTATTATGTGATAGTGTGAATTCCACAGTTTTGTATATTGTGCGTACAGTGAATGAGTGCATGAGAACGGGTTAGAAAAGCAAGCACTTTTGAATTCTAACCGTTACATTCATAACTTAGAGCGTAAGATCGGCACGAGATTTGGCACAATGTCGGGAATCTTAGTCTTGAAATCCTCGATATCTTGAGCTGACAGTGCCCCTAACACTCGTTGCGTAACACCCATTGTGTCGAGGGTGTCGAGTGAAGAGTTGCCATTGTAAATATCATTTGCGAGCTCCATTGCAACGTCCTGTATGCCTCTCATCATTGGCGTGGGAATTGCGGACCATATGGTGGACATTGCCAATGTCTGAGTGAGAAGCGACCATTGTTCTTCGGTGAGGGGGACCGACGAATTGAGTGATGGATATGTGGCACATATATGATGAAAGGAAGCGACGTCCTGATGTTGGACGAGTTCAGATACGGTGTGTCCATTTATTACCTCGGAAGCAAGCTGACACAATCGTGTTGCGAGGTCCTCACTCTCATCGTCGTTCCACTCGACTCCACGAAGTGAGTGTAGTTTGCGCCACGCGTCAGTGACGACATTGCACATTCCACGATCGACGCCTTGTGATGGTGGTGATTGTGCCTGTTGTTGTTTTGAATGCGCAGCACGCATCTCAAACGACGACGAGTGTGACGACTTGGCATTCCATGGTGGTGTTGTTGCTGCACCTTCGACATTGGCATTTGAGTGCATGATAGACGATGGAAGAAGGAGCTTGCCTTTGCGCTTGGCGATATCTGCACTGATCTCTGTTGTTGTGGGTACACGCAGCCTATCTTGCCTATGGTACAAATACGCTGAGGATGTGAGCTCGTCAACGTACTGCCAAAACACAAGGACGTCTTTAGAATGAAGCTTTGACACTTTGGTACGCCAGTGTGTAAAGTACGTCGACGATGCAGCGACTGCATCAATGTCACGATATGCAATGGCATGTGATACCAACGCTGGTCGTCCGAGGATGGACGTCACTGCCTTTGCATACTTTGCACATCCCTTGATCAGTGGAGTCTCACATGCATCGAACCATCTTTTGATTTCGACATCGATGTCAATAGTGGCTCCGGAGTCGATGTTCCATTCTTTGACAATGGTGCACTCTGGAAAATGATCGATGAGAGATAACGTAAAGTGCTCAAATAGTTCCGCAAACGCAACTCGTGCTTTTTGAATGAATATGTCTCGCATGGCGTTCGGAACGAGTGTCACCGCGGGAACGTGTACAAAGAACTGTAAAAATAACAAGCAAGAGTCGTATTGGAATCACATGCATAAAAAGATGAGCGTATATATGAACTTACTTTGATGTTTGCTCTTTGATAGCTTCCCCCC
>Ga0208864_1000401_pt1 | contig 14297 bp, 10 predicted proteins | sample CryBogmetaGMA05M_FD_184542 | JGI IMG/M metagenome (GOLD analysis project Ga0208864, IMG submission 184542) | Freshwater microbial communities from Crystal Bog, Wisconsin, USA - MA0.5M (SPAdes) | ecosystem: Environmental > Aquatic > Freshwater > Lake | place: Crystal Bog, Wisconsin, USA...
CCCTGCCAGTGGCCCTGACGCCGTTCCCGGATGGCAGGCGTCCACCGCACCGCCCGCAGCGGCTGTGCCCGCCCCCGCCCCCGACGGCGTGGCCACGGTGTCGGTGCTCACAAATCCGCCCCCAGCATCGCGGGCTCCCGTCACCGCCTCCGCTGCTCCGATCGCCTCCGCTGCTCCGATCGCCTCCGCTGCTCCGATCGCCTCCGCTGCTCCGATCGCCTCCGCCGCTCCGATCGCCTCCGCCGCTGGAATCCCAGCCGCGCCCGTCACCAACTCCGCCGCTCCAGTATCATCGCGCGGCCGGACGGCCTTGGGCGTCCGCACGGTGCCGATCGACCGCGGGATCCAGGAGCGGTTTCGGCTGCCGCAGCCAGCGGGCGCGTATGTGATCGGCGTCGTCGGCGATCTCCCAGCCTCGAAGGCTGGCATCCCGCCGGGCAGCGTGATCGTGTCGCTCGCCGACCGTCCGGTGCGATCGCCGGAGGATCTCACCCTGCTCGTGGCCTCGGGTCCAACGGACCGTCCGCTCCCCATCCACTACGTGCTTCCCGGCGGTGCGGAGAAAAAGTCGGAGGTCGTTCTTCAGTCGCTCGAAAGGCCGCTCGAACAGGCCCTGGTCGGCGAGCCGGCGCTGCAGTCCGCGACATCGGCTCCCACGCTTCAGCCGAACCCCGCGACCCGCACCAGCCGCCGGCCGGAATCTCCTCGCGACGCCGACGCGACGGAACTCCGCCGCGAAGTGGGTCGGCTCCGCGGGATGCTCGAGGCCGTCGAGCGGCGGCTCGAACGCCTCGGCCGCTGACTCGGCCTCCACGCGATCCGCACCGCACCCGGCCGGAGGCATGCTCGGCGCCGGCGGCAATGAGGTCTCCGACCCACCTGCGGTGTGTGAGTTCGAAGCTCCAGCGGACTATGGGCGCCCAGCGTCCACACGTGTCACCGGCTTCTGCGCGTGCCTCCGATCCGGCTGCTTCGTTCTTTCCATCAAATCAGCGAGGGACTGACCGTGCCCCAGGAGCCGGCGTATGCCGCCACGTGAAGCCAGGATGGCGAAACGTAGGCGGCATCCGAGTGAGCGAACGGCACGAAGCCGTTCGCGAACGTCCGGCGACGGGGCATGGTCAGTCCCGAGCAACGCGGCCCAGGAGGACCCCATCGCTTACGCGATTGGGCTTCCTGATGGAGCGAACGTCAGGCGGCGGTTCGATCCCCGACCTCGCGGCTGGCCGACGCCAGGCCCACTCGCGCGAGCTCCGCGTCGAGCTCCACTCCCGGATCGCCCTGGAGCGCCGCGGTTCGGCGGGCGACGCGGGACGGCTCCTTGCGGACCGGCCGCTGGTTCGGCCGTCGCCCGCCGGTGTTCGCCCAGGCTTCCGCCTCGTCGGAGAGATGCGTGAGCAGCCGCTCGATACCGGCCCGATACCGCTCGATCCCTTCGCGATCGAGGGCGGGCGGGACGGCGATCGCCCGGCTGACGATGCCGCGGGCCCGGGAGAACGGCCGCGGGATCGCGAACCGGTCCCAGGTGCCCACCCGCTTGGGCCGATCGTAGCCCATGCCCATGGCCACGATCGGAATGCCGAGGGTGCTGGCGAGGAACACGCAGCCGGGCGCCAGTCGCCGCCGCGGTCCGCGCGGGCCGTCGGGCGTGATCGTGAGGTTTCCCGCGGTGGCCCGCTCAGCGAGTTCGCGGAGCGCCGCCGATCCGCCGTGGAACGTGCTCCCGCGGACGACGCCGAAACCCATCGTCCGGGCCACCCGGTCGAGAATGTTGGCATCCCAGTGCCGCGAGAGCAGCATGGAGATGTTGGAATGGCCGCGGAGATAGAGCGGCATGAGGATGTTCTCGTGCCAGAACACGTAGATCTTCGCACCGCGATAGGCGGAGCTCACGGGATCGACGGCCGGATCGCCGTAGTCCACCTTGTAGTCGAGCGTGCCCATCCACTGGCGAATCACGGCCGTCGAGGCCAAGGCCCAGCAGCCGATCGCGAACGAACTCTTGAGCTTCACAGTCGTCGGTCCTTCCCTGGACGCAGAATCCTCAGCCGCCCCACCACGTGCCCTCGAACACCTCCTCGGCCGGCCCCGTCATGAAGACGTGACCCCCGCGCTCCCAGGCAAGTTCCAGCCGGCCGCCCGGCAGATCGGCCGCGATCGTGCCGGCGGTGCGGCCGGTGAGCACGCCCGCCACGCAGACCGCCGAGGCGCCGGTGCCGCAGGCCATCGTGATCCCGCTGCCGCGCTCCCAGGTCCGCATCTTCACGTGGTCGGGGGTGAGCACCTCGACGAAGTGCACGTTTACCCGCCGCGGGAAGCTCGCATGCGTCTCGATCCGCGGCCCGACCGTCTCCAGCGGCACGCGGTCGACGTCGCGGCAGTAGAGGACGACGTGGGGATTGCCCATCGACACGCAGGTCATCCGCGGGTCGAGGCCGCAGTCGCGCCACCACGGCTCCTCGACAAGGAGGGGGGCACACGACGCGTCGATCACGCGGCCGACGCCGCAGCCGGTCACCGGAATGGCGGCCGCGTCGAGCAGCGGTTCGCCCATGTCGACCCGCACCTGCGACGTCCTCGGACCCGTCGGGGTCACGTCGAGCGTGAGCACGCCGCGACCCGTTTCGATCGTCACCGGGCCGGCTGGCGCACGGCCGCGGGCGACCACGAGGTGGGCCACGCAGCGGACCCCGTTGCCGCACATCTCCGACTCGCTGCCGTCCGCGTTGAACATCCGCATCCGCGCGGTGGCCACCGCCGACGGCATCACGAGCACGAGGCCGTCGCCGCCGACGCCGGTGTGGCGGTCGGCGATCACCGGCGCCAGCGCCGCGGGATCCGCGGGTGTCGCCTCGGCGAAACAATCGACGTAGACGTAATCGTTGGCGGCACCGTGCATCTTGACGATCTTCATCGGTCGATCCTCAGGTCTTCCCGGGCGAGCGGCGGCTGGGCCGTCGTCGTCGCCCCACTCTACCAATCCGAGGCCAATCACCCCGTTCACCGCGGCCCCCGATCCTCCCAGACCGCCGCCGTGGCGCCATCGGCCCGGCGGCGCGACTGCAGCCGCTGGACGGCCGCGGCCAACGTCGGGAAGGCCTCGGTCGACGTGGTCGGCTCCGAGATCGTGCCATCGACGTGCACGAGCATGAACTGCCCGCTCGCGCCGCCGAGCAGCCGTTTCATCGCCGGCAGCTGCGTTTCCGCCTCGCCCATGATCGGCCGCAGCACCAGGTTGATGCCCGAGTCGAAGTCCACCTCGCCGTTGCCCACCAGGCTGATGGCGTCACCCGAGAGTTCGATCGTGTCGAGATACGCGTGCGGCCCCTCGATCCTGAAATCAACGAGGCTGCTGGTGAATGCGTTGCGATCGGGATTCTTCACCCGCAGGATCTTCAGCAGGGCCACCGTGACCGGGAGTTCGTAGATGTCGGCGTCGGTCAGCTTCACCTGGCCACGGCCGACGAGCGAGTGCGTGCCGGCCCGCGAGCCGCGGATCTCGATGCCACCGTGCACGCGCCCCCGGTAGCGATGAGGCCCGCCGCGCATGTCGCCGGCGAGCCGTGCCAGGTCGGCGTTCGTCAGCGCTGCCGTCACCGCGAAAGCCCCGGCCTCGCCCGCCGCCACGCTGCCATCGACCTCGAGCACGCCGTCGGCCACCCGCGCGGTCATCCGCCGCGCCGCCACCCGCGGGTCGGCGCCCGCCTGCGAGCCGAACCGGGCGCCCGCCGCATCCATCGCCAGTGGCCCGCGGACGGCCGTCAGCTGCACGCCGCGCCACATGGCGCTGTCGATCGCCACGTCACCAAGACTCCGCCAGGTCGTGCCGTCGGACTGGCCGCGGAGCCGGATTCCGCCATGCACGTGCTCCAACGGCATGCCCACGTCGACCGCCGCCTGTTCCATGTCGAGCTGCATGTCCCAGGCCGCAGCCGCCGGACCGGGCGTCGCCTCGGGGCGGCCGCCGGGGCCGGCCACGACCTGCGACGCCGTGGAATAGATCTCCAGGGCGCCATCCACCGAGAGCATGCCCCGCAGCCGCACGCCCGCGACCGCCTGCCGAAGCCCCGCAGGGAGCGCCCTGAGGACGTCGTGGTCGGCGTGGAAACGGTCGGCCGCCAGCCGGGCGAACGACACGTGCCAGCCGCCGTCGGGCGAGAACCGGCAGGTGCCCTCGGCCGACACGCTCGTCCGCGCGTGCGCGCCACGGACGTCGTCGAAGGCGAGCACGCCGTCCTTCCAGTGCAGGCGGCCGTGGAGCCGCTCCAGCCGGTAGGGAAACCACGCCGGCTCGATCGACACCGTGTCGCCCTGCGGCGCGGCCATGATCTCCACCTCGGTCCGGCGCTGCTTGACCCGGTGCTTCACCTCCGCGGTGAACTCCGCGGTGCCACGCGGCGTGACGTCGTCCCAGATGCGACGGACGCCCGGCGGCAGCGCGTCGCGGAGTTCCTTCTCCAGCACCACGTTCGTGCCCGCGAGATGCAGCGTCAGTTCGCCGTCGTCCTCGCCGATCCGCTGGAGCCGGCCCGTGCACCGCACCACGCCGGTGTCGTTCGACCCGGTGATCTCCCGGATCGTCCAGTTGCCACGGTCCATGTGGATGCTGCCCGTCACGTTGCCGAGCGGATACGGAAAGCCGGCGTAGGCCATGGTGCACTGGTCGAGGTGGATGCCGAGTGAGTTGGCGAATCCGTTGGGAAGTTCGGCCGCGCGGTCGTGCCGGAACACGAAGTCGAACGTGCCGGCCCCACGGAGCGACCGCACGATGTCGGCGCTTCGCGTGGGCATGGCGGCGAGCAGCGCGTCGTCGATCCGCATCCCGTCCCCACGGACCTCGACGAACCCGTGGCCTCCGGGCGTCGTCCGCACGGCCGCCTCGACGGTCACGGGATGCCCGCCCGCCTCGCCCGTGAGGTGCATCGAGAGCAGTTCGTCGCGGAGGGTGACGGTGCCGACCGTGCGATCGACGCGGTACGGAAACCGGTAGTACGTCAGCGACACGTTGCGGCAGCGGAGCGACACGTCGGGCGTGATCGTGCCCGCCTGCCGCACGAGATGCGCGCGGACGTCCACCTCACCCGCCGGCAGCAGCTTGCTCCAGTGCGTTGCCACGGCCTGAGGCAGCAGGCCTTCCCAGTGATGGCCGACGAGCATCCGCTCCGCCTCCACGGTGATGTCGAAATCGGCTGCGGGATCCCAGCCCCCGAGCCGGCCCGAACCCCGCACCAGGGTCGAGCCGGAGTGGGCCTCCACCCGCTCCACGCTCACCCCGCTCGGGTCGGCGGTGAACGCGGCCGACACGTCGCTGATCGCGAAGGGAAGCCCGGGAACCTCGAAGTGCCCCGACTCCAGCCGGCCGGTCGCGCGAAAGGCGGACCGATCGAGCGCGGCGAGGTCGCCCGCGGCCCGCCACTCCACGTGGAGCCGGCCCCGCAGTCCCGCCAGCCAATCGGTCGGCGTCGCCGTGGCCTGCACGAGGCTCCGCAGCCGCGGCGAGAGCTCGAGCGATTCGACCTGACCCGAGAGTTCGTAGCCGCCGCCTGCGGAGATCCGGCCTGCGAACGCGGCCCGATCGAAGAGATCGCCTCCCACCGCGCCCTGCACCAGGATCGCGCCGGTGCCGTCGACACCGGCGGCCGGCTGGAGACTGATGCCGATGTTCCGGAGCGTCAGCCGGCCGCCACCCCCCTCGGCATCGACGAGCAGCGTCGCGTCTTCGATGGCGACGGGAACGTTGAGGCTGGAACTGCCGCGCCGCGCCACGAGCGGGCTGAGACTCCAGCCGCCGTCGCCGCTGCGGCGGGCATGCACGACGGGCCGCACCACCCGCAGCGCGGTGATCCGCGGATCCCCCGCCAGCAGGTCCTGGAGACCGGTGCCACAGGCGACCCGCACCTCCTCGATCGCGATCAGCGTGTTCCTGTCGGACGGCTGGGCGGGATCGACGACGGCGATCCGCCTGACGACGATGCCCTCCCCCTCGAGAAGACTCGCGCCGCCGACATGCACGGCCAGGTTCGGAAGCGCCGCCTGCAGCCGCATCTCGACCCGGCGGCGGATCTCTTCGCCGACGCGGTTCGACCCGAGGATGACCGCGACCACCACCGCCGCGACGGAGAGCGGCAGCACCCAACGGACGATCGTCCAGAGGAGGTCGGCGAGGGATCTCATTGGGCCGGCGCGCAGGCACCCCGAGGCTGACAAACGGGCCGGGAAGGTAGGGGCCGATGCCGCGGGGGGTCAAGGCACGGAAGCGGCTGCGAAACACCGGAGAACCCGCCATTTCACCAGCCTGCGTGGATTGCTATAGTGCCGCATCATCGCCGGCTTCCGGGGGGAAACCGGCCCGTTCATTCCCCGGTTTCACCATTCACGAGGCTCCAGCGCATGGCCGCCACTCGCACCTCCCATCAGGCCGACGCCCTCGCCGGCGCCTACCCCAACGCCCACCGCCTGCTCTGGGCCGGGTTCATGGCGATCCTCGCGGCCGGCGTCGGCTTCGCCATCCGCGGCGGCATCCTCGACAACTGGCGGGAGCAGTTCGGCTTCACCGCCTCCCAGGTCGGCCAGATCACCGGCGCCGGGCTGACCGGCTTCTGCTTCGGGATCATCATCGGGGGCGTGATCGTCGACAAGATCGGCTACGGCAAGCTCGTCGCGGTCGCGCTCGCGGGCCACATCCTCTCGGCGCTCGTCACGTTCAGCGCCTCGTCGCCCGACAATGCCTACCAGCTGCTCTTCTGGGGCTCGTTCATCTTCGCGTTCGCCAACGGCACGCTCGAGGCCGTGGCCAACCCCCTCGTCGCGACGGTCTTTCCGCACAACCGCACCCACTACCTCAACATCCTCCACGCCAGTTGGCCGGCCGGCATGGTGCTGGGAACGGTGGCCGGATGGCTGCTCGACGATCGCCTGCACTGGGACTGGAAGGTCCAGCTCGCGCTCTACCTGATCCCGACCGCGATCTACGCCCTGATGTTCCTCGGCCAGACGTTCCCGAAGTCGGAAGCGGCGGCGAAGGGAGCGAGCTTCGTCGACATGTTCCGCGACGTGGGCATCCTCGGCGCCGCCGTGGCCTGCTACCTGCTCGCGCTGTTCTTCGGGGACATCCTCAAGAACTTCGTCCCCGACAACGCCGCCGCGATCGGCTACGCCCTCGGCGGACTCCTGCTCCTCGCCGTGGCCGCGATCACCAAGTTCTCGCTCGGCTCCGTGATCCTGTTCATCCTGTTCGTCACCCACGCGCTCGTCGGCGCGGTGGAACTGGGCACGGACAGCTGGATCCAGAACATCACCGGCAACTTGTTCTCGTCCGAGCAAGGCAAGGCACTGTTCATCTGGACCTCGGCGATCATGTTTGGCCTGCGGTTCTGCGCCCACTTCATCGAGACCAAGATCGGCCTCTCGCCGATCGGCCTGCTCTTGGTCTCGTCGATCCTGGCCTTCGTGGGCCTGCGGTTCGCCAGCGGGATGGACACGTTCCCGGCGGCGCTGGCGGCGCTGGGCATTTACGCCGTCGGCAAGACCTTCTTCTGGCCGACGATGCTCGCCGTGGTCGGGGACCGGTTTCCGCAGACCGGCGCCGTCGCCATGTCGATCATGGGCGGGATCGGCATGCTCTCCGCCGGCCTGATCGGTGGGCCGGGCCTCGGCTACTGCAAGGACCGCTTCGCCGGCGAGTCGCTGCAGGCGACCAATGCAGCGGTCTACGAGCAGTATCGCTCGGAGACGCCGAGCCGGTTCCTCAACATCCCCAGTTCGCAGGTCTTCGGCCTCGACGGAGCGAAGGTCAAGGCGGCCCGGGACGCGGGCGTTGCGGCCTCCGCGGAGCAGAAGCAGGCGGTCCAGGCCGACCAGCAGGGCGACCGCGAGACGCTCAAGGCCGATTCCGCGATCCCGGCCACCATGGCGGCGATCTACCTCGGCCTGATGCTCTACTTCGCCAGCATCGGCGGCTACAAGCGGGTCACGATGTCGTCTTGAGACACCCGCTGCGGCGTGACCCGCCGCAGTCCGAGGCAGCCCCCCGGGAGCCGCGACACGCGGACGCAGCCCGGCAGGTCGGTGGCGGAGGCTCCGCGCTCGATCGGCTCGGGCTCCGACACCCAGCCCGCCAGGGCGGTGTAGTGTCGTGCCGTCATCCCTTGCTGGGGCCAGCCTTCGCGCCGCCAGAGCGACACGAACACCTCCGCCACAAGGTGCTGGTCGAGGCCCCGCAACTCGTGCGTCCGCAGCACGACGCTGCCGTCGGCGTGCCGGCTGGCGTGACTCTCGAGCAGGTGGTCGGCGGCGCTGCGGATCGCAGCGGCGACGAGCGCCGCCTGCTGCCCGAGCCGCACGAGCGACTCGGAAGCCGCCGGAAAGGGGCCCGCGGCACACCGCGGCAGGATCTCGTGGCGGATGAAGTTGCGGGCATGACGCACGTCGGCGTTCGTGGGATCCTCGCACCACGGCTGATGCATCGACGCGAGAAACTCGCGGGCCGCGCCCCTGCGGACACCGAGCAGCGGCCGCACGAGCGCGACGCCCGGCAGGAGGCTGCGGGCTGAGGGCATGCCGCCCAGCCCCGCGAGCCCCGTGCCCCGCAGCATCCGCTGGAGGATCGTCTCGGCCTGATCGTCCGCCGTGTGCGCGGTCACGACGTGCCGGCCGCCGTGCGCGAGGGCCGTCGCCCCCAGAAACTCGTACCGCAGGCGACGGGCCCGGCCTTCCAGCCCCTCGTCGCCGACGTCGTCCCGCACGGCGATCCGCCGCCAGACGCAGGCGAGCCCCAACCGCTCCGCGAGCGCGGCGACGAACCCGCGATCGGCGGCGGCATCCACCCGCAGATCATGCTCGGCATGGACGACGATCAGCCGCCGCTCGAGCCCCTCGGGTACGAGCCGGCGGAGCGCGATCAGGAGAGCCACGCTGTCGGCGCCGCCCGAGACGGCGGCCAGCACTGGCATCGTCCAGAAACCGGCCGCCGGCAGCGCGGCGGCCACGGCCGCGACGAAGGCCTCCACCGCCGCCGCAGGCTCCGCCGCGCGATGCCCGTCACCGGTCTGGAATGCCGTGTCCATGGTTCGTCGTTTGCCCATTCTGCCAGACGTCCAGCCCGGAAGCGGGATTGAGCGACCCGCGGGGCAGTACTACGCTCCCCGCCCTGAAGGTCGAAAGCCGGCCCCACCACCGAGGATACCCCCATGCTCGCCCCTGCGGCCCGTTCGTTCCGCCTGGCAGCCGTCGCCGTCGCGGTCCTGCTGCCGACCGCCTGCGGCTGCTCGACGCTGTTCACCGCGGCCTACCTCCTGCAGCCGGCCGACGTGCCGGCGGAGTTCAACGGCCTCAAGGGCAAGCATGTCGCCATCGTCTGCCGACCGATCGTGGAACTGGAGTTCACCGACGCAGGCTCGGCCCGCGAGCTGGCGTCGCTGGTCGGCTCCCAGGTCGAGAGCAAGGTCCGCCGAGCCCGACTCATCACCCAGCAGGAAGTGGCGCGGTGGATCGACGAAAACTCGTGGGTGGACTACCCGACGCTCGGAAAATCGCTCGATGCCGATCTCGTCGTGGGCATCGATCTCGAGGAGTTTCGGCTCCACGAGGGCTCGACGCTCTACCGCGGCCGTGCCACCGCCCACGTGCGGGTGTTCGAGGTGGCGACGAAGAAGGTGCTGTTCGACAAGCGAATCGACGACTTCGCCTTCCCGGCTAACTCCGCGATCCCGGCCACCGACCGCTCGGAGGGGGAGTTTCGCGGCATGTTTCTCCAGATGCTCTCGCAGAAGATCGCGCGATGCTTTCACGCCTACGAGAGCCGCGATGTGTTCGCCGAGGACAGCCTGACGTTCTGAATTCACGCGAACCACGGGCTTCCTGCCCGTGTTCGCTGGGGCCGTCACGGCTGCAGCCAAGGTGCAGCGCGGACGGCCGAAACTCGCCTTCCGGGCGAGTCGACACGCGAACCACGGGCTTCCTGCCCGTGTTCGCTGGGGCCGTCACGGCTGCAGCCAAGGTGCAGCGCGGACGGCCGAAACTCGCCCCGATGGTCCGTAGGTTGAAAACCTGCGGCCACTTCAGCATGACGAGCGAGGGGCTGCCCGTGCCCGAGAGCCGGGCTATGGGAGCAAGCGCAGGCAGGATGCCGAAGCGCAGCGGACATGCAGAGAGCCTCGGCCAGGAAGGCCGAGGCGAACGTCCGGCGACGGGCACGGATAGCCCCGAGCGGGGCAGCGCGCCGGGCGGAGATCCGCAGGTTGAAAACCTGCGGCCACTTCCGGCACCTGCGGCCACTTCAGCATGACGAGCGAGGGGCTGCCCGTGCCCGGGAGCCGGGCTATGGGAGCAAGCGCAGGCAGGATGCCGAAGCGCAGCGGACATGCAGAGAGCCTCGGCCAGGAAGGCCGAGGCGAACGTCCGGCGACGGGCATGGGTAGCCCCGAGCAGGTCAGCGCACCGGGTGGAGATCCGCAGGTTGAAAACCTGCGGCCACTTCAGCATGGCGAGCCCGGAGGCTACCCGTGACGCAAGAGCCGCGTCAGAGCCGCTTCACGTCCCGCTTCGGCTTCGGAGGCGCGAGCATCCGCCGCATGTCGTCGGCTGGACGATTGTTGCCCCCTCCGCCGTTGTTCTTCGGCGCGTTCACGCCGGTGTGGGCTTCCTCCCACCGGTAGCCGAGCGGCATCCGCAACTCGACGGCCGCATACTGCGCCCACGGGGTCCCCGGATGCTCGTCGATCACCCGCGTCAGGAGCATCCGCGCCTGCGCGGCGAGCTTCTCCGTCTGCGACCCCACTGCCGCGATGTCGTCGTCCGGCACCAGCCGCCATGTGTCGTTCTTAGGATCCTTGAACTTCAGGCCCGACTTCGCCTGGGCGAGCATGATGTTGTAGGCGTCGGTCCGCACCTTGAGGGCCAGCACCCTCCCCAGCGCGAGGTCGTATCCGGCCTGCCAGCGCTTCTCCTGAATCGCGTCTCGGTCGGGAAGGCCCGCGGCGAGGATCCCGTACAGGGCGTCGATCTTCGGCTGGAGTACGGCCGCCTTCTTCTGAGCCTCGCCCAGGAGGAGGACGAGCGCCCCGTCGTCGCGACGGGGAAACTCGAGCCTCGGCCCCTCCATGCCCGCCACGTCCGAACTCTTCGCGGCCTCGACGAGCGCCTTCATGGCCCGGTTGCCGGCGAGCAGCTGGTCGATCTTGGCTGCCGGCTCGTAGTCGGGCCGGTAGGCCCGCATCACTTCCGGATCGAAGAAGTAGCGGAGATTGGCCGCCATGTCGGCCACCTCGCCGTCGGCGACGCGGCCGATGGCATTGCGATTGGCGTGCACGCAGAAGTAGATCCCGCCGGTCTCCGCGCAGAGCTTGGAGAGGCTGAACGGCCCGAAGCCCGAGTCGATCGGTTCGTCGGCCTCGCGGCCCGACCGCACCCGCACCACCTCCGGATAGAGCGACTCCGGCCCCTGCTCGACCACGGCCCACTGCACGTCGTCGGCGTACTTGGGATCGAACTCCTTGAACTTCATGCGGACCTCCCGCATCCCGAAGGGCGCCGGAACGCCGACCACGTACACCCGCATCGCCTGGGTTCGGCAGAAGGCGGCCACCTGGTCGGCGTACTGCTGGTCGTTCCCGACTTCGTCGGTGAAGGCGATGATCATCACGTTTCGCTTCGTCGCGGAGCCCCGCACCTGCTTCGCCCGCTGGGCCGCCTCGGCGATCGCCGTGAAGGTCATTTCGACGCCAGATTCGTCGACGGGAATCGAGTGGATCGCGTCGATCACCGGCTGCGTCTCCCGCGTCGCATCCTTGATCACCGGCGTGACCTTCTGGCCGTAGGCAACCACGAGGTTCAGCAGTTCGTGGCCGCGGGTCTCGCGGCCGCTCGCGGCGAGCTCCTCGAACACGCGGACCAGCCGCCCGGCGATTTCGCGCCGCTGGCCGGCCAGGCTCACCGACTGGTCGAACACCCAGCAGACTACGGTCGAACGCTGCTGGAGCGATGCGGCGATCTCCAGCGTGAGCCGGTCCACGGCCCCTCCGGTGCCGGCCATGCCCACCCCGGTCTCCCCGTTGCCGAGGCGGCCCGTCTCCACGAATTCTCCGAGTTCGCCGCCGGTCGGCAGGTCAGGAGGGGCCACGGCGATCTCGCCGTCGAGCGTCGCCGCCACATCGAGCGCGACCAGCGGGTCGGCGGCGACTTCCGGTGCCACCGCCATCGCGACCTCGAGATTCTCGGCAGCGGACTCGGCGGCGGATGCCTGCTCGGGCGCGACCACCATCTCCGGCGCGACCAAGACCTCGTCCTCGACCGGTGCCGCGGGGGAGACGATCGTGATCGCCCGGGGCCGCGGATCGAGGTTCCCCGTGCCGACCAAGGCCAGCGCCAAGAGCACGATCACGTGGATCAGCAGGCTGGCGGCCCAGGCCGGAGCATCGCCGGCGAGCGAGGATTCATCCTCGCTCGTGCGGTCCCACCAGTGTTTCGCGGACGCCGCCACGGCCATGACCGCTCCTCGGGTCGCTTCCCCGCCTGCCCTCAGGACTCATCGGCCGACCGATGGCCGTTCGCGCCCTGCCACCGATATTCTATATCGCCGCCGGCGCTCCCCGCCGGTATGACCGTGATTTCCCGTCCTCCGAGCCGAAGCCCATGCCCCGCCGTCTCGTCCCCTGGTGGCCTTTGCCGGCCATGCTGCTCACCCTGATCGCCCGTCCTGTCGTGACTCAGGCGGCGCCACCGGCGGCGCCGACAGCGGCCACCAAGCCGGCCACCAAGGACACGGTCGCCGAGGTGAGCCTCGAGGCGACCGACGGCGCACCGATTGCCGCGTGGCACTACGCCGCTCCGGCAGAGGCCCCCGCCGCAGGAATCGTCATCCTCCTTCACGACCTCGGCGGCTCCCACCGCACCGTGGAACCGCTGGCCCGGGCGCTGCAGGCGGCCGGCTGCGCGGTGGTCGCCCCCGATCTTCGCGGGCACGGCGCGTCGAAACTCGCCGCGCTGCCGGCCTCCCAAGAGGACCAGTCGAAGCTGCTCCGAAAGGGAGACTTCGAGATGATGGCCGCGTCGCGCGGCGGTCGGGTCCGCGAGCAGTCGGAAATTCGCGGCGACGTCGAGTGCGTCCGCAACTGGATCGTCCAGGAGATGAAGCAGGAGCGGATGCCGAAGGCACCGCTGTTCGTCGTCGGCTCCGGTCTCGGTGCGGCGGTCGCCGTGCACTGGGCCGCGGCCGATGCCGCCTGGCCGGACCTCGCCAGCGGCCCGCAGGGCCGCGAGGTGGCCGGCATCGTGATGATCAGCCCGACGTTCGCCACCAAGGGGTTTTCCCTCACGCCCGCGCTCGGCAGCGAGGCGGTGCGCCGCACGATCCCCATGCTCGTGCTCGCCGGCGCCGATGACCGCGACACGAACAAGGTGTTCGAGCAGATGAAGCGGCAGCGGCCCAAGGAGTGGTACGACGGCCGGCGGCCTCCCGGGGGCGGGAAGGATGCGTCGCCCGCCAAGGTGGCCGATGCGTCGCTCCTGCTCCTGGCTCACCCCTCCGACCGCACCGGCGATGCGCTCGCCGCATCCAAGTCGACCGACAAAAACGGCCGGGCGGCCGACCCCGCCGCAGTCATCCCCGGGTTCATCCGGGTCGTCGCCAGCCGCGGCGCCTGACCCGAGTTCAGGGGAGGCGAAGTTCCATCCCCGGCACAGCGAGTTCGGGACTCCGCAGGCGGTCGCGGTTGGCCTCCCAGATCCGCGCGGCCGCCCGCCGATCACCGTAGAAGCGTTCCGCCAGCGTCTCGAGGGTCTCGCCCGGGGCGAGCCGCACCGTGGTGGCGGGACGGGGCGGCGGCACCGAGGGGACGGGCGACTGCCGGCCGTCGAGCCACGTCGCCGAAGCCGGAACAGCCTCGATCTGCCGCGGGGTGACGGCGGTGGGCGGAGGTTCGATCGACCGAACTCCCGCCGGCTGAGTCGCAGCGATGCCCGGCATGGCCCACGGGGGCGGCAGCCTGATCTGAGCGCCGATCGGGAGGAGGTCGGGATTCGGAATCAGGTCGCGGTTCGCGGCCCACAGCGCCGGCGCCGCGCCGGGGTGCCCGTAGAACCGCGCGGAAATGGTCGCGAGATCATCGCCGTCGCGAATCACATAGGTCGATGGAGCCGGCTCCGCGGCCACGGGCGACTGCCCCACGGCCGCGGGAGCCGGCGTCGGCACGGCCCAGGCTGCCGCCGCTGGCGGCGGTGCGTGGGCGTCGAGCAGCGGGGGAGGCGGAACCTGCAGCGTGGACCGGTAGGTGCCGTTCATGCCGGGTGCCTCGGCGAGC
>Ga0208864_1000408_pt1 | contig 14087 bp, 12 predicted proteins | sample CryBogmetaGMA05M_FD_184542 | JGI IMG/M metagenome (GOLD analysis project Ga0208864, IMG submission 184542) | Freshwater microbial communities from Crystal Bog, Wisconsin, USA - MA0.5M (SPAdes) | ecosystem: Environmental > Aquatic > Freshwater > Lake | place: Crystal Bog, Wisconsin, USA...
GCGCATCAACTTCCTTATGTCGACAAGACACGGACATTAATTGTTGGTCAGTCGCATGGCGGCTGGACCACGCTTGCCTACGGCGCAAGTAAACCCGACCCATCCGTGAAGGGCCTGATTAATTTTGCTGGCGGCTTAAGAAGGGAGGGCTGTGGTGACTGGCAAAGCGATTTATATAAAACAGCCGGCATATTTGGACAGGAAACTACGCTTCCAAGCCTCTGGTTATATGGTGATAATGACAGTTATTTCAGCCGCCAATTGTCAGATCTCATATTTGCAAACTATCATCGCGGTAACCCAAATGCAAAATTGATTAACTATGGCAGCTTTGGCTCAGACTCTCATCTGCTTTTTACCAGCACCGATGGAAAGATAATTTGGCAACCTTATGTCAATCAATTTTTAGAAAGCCTTGGACTGCCAAGTAAAGTAGTCAATTAGCCGCTTAGACTTCTAAATTATCAATCAGCCGGGTTTTACCTAATTTTGCCGCGGCTAATATGACTAAGGGCGTATTGTCATTAGGGCTTGGTATTGATAAGTCTTTTTGCTGGCGAATGGCTATATAGTCCGGCTTCCAGCCACGTGCGATTAAGGCGCCTTTCACTTTTTGTTCTAGGTGTAAAAATTGTTTCGGATCACTTGCCCCTAAACTCAATATTTCGTGGCGCAAATCTTCAAGGGCAATTTTCAGCTGCGGCGCTTCCGTGCGCTCGTTTTGCGAAAGATAGGAGTTGCGAGAGGAAAGGGCTAGGCCATCTTCAGCGCGGATGGTTTCGGCAGAAATAATTTGCATGGGTAGGGCAAATTGTTGCACCATGCGGCGAACAATCATTAATTGTTGGTAATCTTTTTTACCAAAAATGGAGACGCTAGGCTGTACACAGGAAAATAGTTTCATTACTACCGTGCAAACGCCGACAAAAAATCCTGGCCGAAACTCACCCTCAAGAATGTCGCCTAATTGTTGTGGCGGATTAATACGGTATTCTTGTGGCTCGGGGTATAAATCTTTTTCGTGCGGCGCAAACAAAACATAAACCCCTTCTTTTTCGAGTTTAGCGATGTCGGCATCCATTGTGCGCGGATAGGAATCAAAATCCTCACCCGGGCCAAATTGCAAGCGATTAACAAAGATACTCGCCACGACAGGGTCTCCATATTGCCGAGCTAAGCGCATTAAAGAGAGGTGCCCTTCATGTAAGTTACCCATTGTGGGTACAAAAGAAGCGCGATTTTGGCCACGCAAGTGCGCGCGCAACTCCTGTATATCGCTAATAATTTTCATGTATTTGGCGAATAGGCCAAGCGCACATAAATTGGGGCATACGGCTCTGCTTGAGTGATTTCGATTAAGGCTTCACGCGAGAGCTCTAACATGGCAATAAAATTAACGATAATAACTGCCACCCCCATGCCAGTAGCAATTGCCTCATCAAATAATTCACTAAATTCAACGAAGCGGGTATTTTGAAGGCGGCGCAAAATGCGGGTCATAAAATCGCGCACCGATAATTCTTCACGGGTAATGGTGTGATGGGCATTGAGATTAGCACGATGTAAAACGTCACGCCAAGCTGTCTGTAAGTCACTAATATTTACATCGGGCCAAACGACTGCTACCGTAGTATCGATGTGGCCATGGGCAATTTGAAAGTCGCGACCTTGTTGCGGCATACGCTCTAATTCTTGCGCAGCTAATTTCATTCGTTCGTATTCCAATAAGCGTCGTACTAATTCAGCGCGCGGATCTTCAACCTCTTCATCGCTATCCGCTTTTTTCATCGGCAAGAGCATGCGCGATTTAATTTCGATAAGCATTGCCGCCATTAATAAGTATTCGGCAGCAAGTTCTAAATTGATGTGACGAATTTGATCAATATAGATGAGGTACTGTTTAGTCACCTCTGCCATTGGAATATCGAGCACATTGAAATTTTGTTTGCGAATCAGATATAGCAATAAATCTAGCGGCCCCTCAAAGGCTTCTAAAAAAACTTCTAAGGCATCGGGCGGAATATAAAGATCAGTAGGGAGCTGGAAAAGAGGCTCACCATATAACTTGGCAAAAGCTTCCGACATCCCATCGGTGACTGATGGGGTACTGTCGTTTTCGCTCGCGATTGAATCAATCATTCGAGTAGACGTAAGCGCGTTGCCTTATTTTTGCCTCAAGGGCGCGGCGCTGATCTTCTGCACTGATTGGTTTTTTATCCCAAAGTAAGGCACGTCCCTCTTGCTGGCCTGCCTCTAAATTGGGACGATCGACCTTTAGTTGCGTTAAAAAGCGGGTGATATCAGACTGATATTTTTTCATGGGAATGCAAATTTCTTAATGTTTTCAGTTACTTATGGTAATTAATATGGGCTTCACTGCTTTACCAACCCACCATTATTAACGATTTTGCGATCACTCAAGGGCTTATTGATTTGCTGAAACTAGGGCCTCAATTTGGCTGCTTTCAACTCGGCCCATTAAATGTTGGTAAGGCTGAATGGGATTTTTACTACTTAAGGGCACGGCAATATCCTGCCATTGCTGTGGTGGCAGGTTTAAAAATTGTTCAACGCGGATCGCGACCTGCGGGAGCACCGGTTTTAAATAAAGACTGAGTGCGCGAAAGGCTTCAAGGGTAACGCTACATACCGTATGTAAGTCTGCTTTACGTGTAGGGTCCTTCGCGAGATCCCAAGGTTTTTGCTCATCGACAAACGCATTTACCAAGTCTGCCAATTCCATCACGAGCCTTAAGGCTTTTGCAAATTCACGTTCTTCATAAAGCGTTGCAATGGGCTCGCTGGCAGCGCGAATTTGCTTAAGCAAAGCATGTGACATAGCAGCATCATGCACTTGCCCAGCAAATTGCTTGACTAAAAATCCAGCACTACGGCTTGCAATATTGACGTATTTACCAATGAGGTCGCTATTTACACGGGCAATAAAATCTTGCAAATTCAGATCTAAATCTTCCATGCTGGCATTTAGCTTGGTAGCAAAGTAATAGCGAAACCATTCTGGATTAAAGCCGGTTTCAATTACGCTATGCGCAGAAATTAAGGTGCCACGCGACTTACTCATTTTTTCGCCATCGACTGTCAGAAAGCCATGAGCAAAAATATTGGTTGGCGTTCGATAACCAGAAAAATGCAGGGTAGCAGGCCAAAAAAGGGTATGGAAATAAAGGATGTCTTTACCAATAAAATGATATTGCTCGGTAGTGGTGTTGGGCCTTACCCACGCTTCGAAATCCAACCCCTTTTGTTGGCAGTAATTGAGAAAGCTGGCGTAATATCCAATTGGGGCGTCGAGCCAAACATAAAAATATTTACCAGGTGCATCAGGAATTTCAAAGCCAAAATAGGGGGCATCGCGCGAAATATCCCAATCACTTAATTTACTTTCGCCAGCTTCACCAACCCATTCTTTCATTTTATTGCGGGCTTCTGCTTGTAATGGGGTTTTGACTTGCGTCCATTCGCGTAAAAAAGCTTCACAGCGGGGATCAGACAGTTTGAAGAAATAATGTTCTGAGGCCTTACGAATTGGCGTCGCGCCACTGACTACGGAATAAGGCTTGATTAAATCGGTGGGTGCATAGGTGGCACCACATTTTTCGCAAGAATCACCATATTGATCAGCTGCATTGCATTTAGGGCAATTCCCTTTAATAAAGCGATCGGGTAAAAACATTTCTTTGACAGGATCATAAGCTTGCTCAATCGTGCGCTTTTCAATTAAGCCAGCTTCGCGCAACTGAATGTAAATTGCACTTGCGAGGGTTTTATTTTCGGGGCTATCCGTGGTGTAGTAGTTATCAAAAGAAATTTGAAAGGCGTCAAAATCGCGTTTATGTTCTTGCCAGACTTTGGTAATTAAGGCTTGTGGAGTAATGCCTTCTTGTTCAGCACGCAACATAATCGGCGTGCCGTGCGTATCATCTGCGCAAACATAGTGCACTTCATGACCTCTAAGACGTTGAAAGCGCACCCAAATATCGGTTTGCACGTATTCCACTAAATGACCAATATGAATTTGGCCATTGGCATAGGGCAGCGCAGAGGTAACTAACATCCGTCGCGCCGACTGCGTCTGGGCTGGGGAGGACAAATTGTGTTGGGGGCTACTCATACAGGGTCAATTCACTTCTCTTCATATCGGGATAAAACACTCAGTTGCAAAACCTCAATTATGCTGGGTCAGCAGCAATTTTAGACTGCGGTTAAAGTGATGAGCCATGAGTTCGCAAATCATCCTCTCAAAAGCCACGGTGCCAGTTGTCCAGGAAGTGGGCATTACGGATGAGCTTGGGCGGAAAAAAACCACTTTCATCCCTTGTGAGCGTTCTCTCACGATTTATTTAGATAAGCGTGAGGTCGTGACCTTAATGACCCTCGGGGCCGCCCCAGAGGCCTTAGTGCTGGGGTATTTGCTCAATCAACGTTTAGTCGAGTCTCCAGATGATATTCACAGCATTCAGGTCGATTGGGAGACCGATTCAGCGGCCGTTAAAACGCATCGCAGCTCGGTAGATATCGATGCGCTGACGAGCAAACGGGTGGTAACTACCGGTTGTGGACAAGGGACCATGTTTGGCAACTTAATGGAGGATATGCAGCAGATTCGTTTGCCTGCTGGCCCCAAGTTAGCTCAAGCGGCCATTATTTCTCTGCTGGAAACAGTCAGAGCCTTTGAGTCGATTTATAAGCAAGCTGGCTCAGTGCATGCCTGTGCAGTGTTTGAACGCCTGGCTGAAGATAAGTTAAGTTTGCTACATTTTGTTGAGGATGTTGGCCGACACAATGCAGTTGACTCTATTTCTGGCTTGCTTTGGCTTGCGAACCTACCCGGGCGGGATTTAGTGTTTTATACAACAGGGCGACTTACTTCCGAGATGGTCATTAAGGGCGCACAGATGGGCATTCCTTTTCTCCTAACCCGCTCAGGTGTAACCCAAATGGGTCTGGAGCTAGCCCAGAAAACCAATTTAACCTTACTAGCGCGTTGTTCAGGCAAGCATTTTGAGATCTATAACGCCGCTGAACGGGTCGTTTTAGCCAATCCAGCCGGCTAATTTACCCCTAGAGGGGCAGGTTGGTTTTACAATGCCGCCATGACTATTAAATCAGATACATGGATTCGGCGGATGGCTGCAGAGGGAATGATTAGCCCCTTTGAGCCTGGCCAGGTACGTCTTAACGCAGCGGGTCAAAAAATTGTGAGCTATGGCACTTCAAGCTATGGCTACGATATTCGTTGCGCAAATGAATTTAAGATTTTTACCAACATCAACAGTACGATTGTTGATCCAAAACAGTTCGATGAAAAATCATTTGTCGATTTTAATGGCGACGTATGCATCATTCCGCCTAATTCATTTGCCTTGGCACGCACCGTTGAGTATTTCAAAATTCCGCGCAGCGTATTAACTATTTGCGTTGGCAAAAGTACTTATGCACGCTGCGGCATCATTGTTAATGTCACGCCATTTGAGCCAGAGTGGGAAGGCTATGTCACGCTGGAGTTTTCTAATACGACGCCGTTGCCAGCAAAAATCTATGCTGGCGAAGGTTGTGCCCAAGTGCTCTTTTTCGAGAGCGATGAGGTTTGCGAAACTTCGTATAAAGATCGGGGCGGTAAATATCAGGGTCAGCAGGGCGTAACCTTGCCTAAAGCCTAACTAAGTCTAACTAAGCCTAAGCAGTCTTAACAACGCATTAGAAAGTCGCCATGAAATTTCGCTTTCCAATTATTATTATTGATGAAGACTTTCGTTCCGAAAATATCTCTGGTTCTGGTATACGCGATCTAGCTGAAGCAATTGAGGGCGAAGGAATCGAAGTGATTGGTCTCACCAGCTATGGCGATCTCACTTCATTTGCCCAGCAAGCATCGCGGGCCTCCTGTTTTATTTTGTCGATTGACGATGAAGAGTTTTTAACTGACTCCGAGAGCAATGAATTGCCAGCGTTAAATAATTTGCGCGCTTTTATTGTCGAAGTACGTAAACGCAACGAAGATATTCCGATTTTCTTGTATGGCGAGACCCGCACTTCGCGCCATATGCCAAACGACATCTTACGGGAATTACATGGCTTCATTCATATGAATGAAGATACACCTGAGTTTGTAGCCCGCCATATTATTCGTGAAGCTAAGGTCTACCTCGATTCATTATCGCCACCGTTCTTTAAGGCACTAACCCATTACGCCTCGGAAGGCTCTTATTCTTGGCATTGCCCCGGCCATTCTGGTGGCGTTGCTTTTCTTAAAAGTCCGGTGGGACGTATGTTCCACCAATTCTTTGGTGAGAATATGTTACGGGCCGACGTCTGCAATGCGGTAGAAGAACTGGGTCAACTCTTAGACCATACCGGACCTGTATTAGCTAGCGAACGCAATGCAGCCCGTATTTTTGGTGCCGATCATTTATTTTTTGTCACCAACGGCACTTCAACATCAAACAAAATTGTTTGGCATTCTACTGTTGCTCCTGGCGATGTAGTGCTAGTCGATCGCAATTGCCATAAGTCGGTTATTCACGCCATTACGATGATGGGAGCGATACCCGTTTTCTTAATGCCTACCCGTAATCATTTGGGCATTATTGGCCCTATTCCTAAAGAAGAGTTTGAGTGGGTCAACATTAAAAAGAAAATTGATGCAAACCCATTCATTAAAGATAAGAATGTGATTCCCCGCGTAATGACCTTAACGCAAAGCACCTACGACGGCATTATTTATAACGTTGAGATGATTAAAGCCATGCTCGATGGCAAAGTCGATTCTTTACATTTTGATGAAGCTTGGTTGCCCCATGCTGCTTTTCATCCCTTCTATAAAAATATGCATGCCGTAGGTGATGATCAGCCGCGACCGAAAAAGAGCTTGCTGTTTTCTACGCAATCAACCCATAAATTGTTGGCCGGCTTATCGCAAGCATCGCAAGTCTTAGTGCAAGATGCGGAAGAACGAAAGTTAGATCGCGAGTCTTTCAATGAGGCTTATTTAATGCACACCTCTACGAGCCCACAGTACGCCATCATTGCTTCTTGTGATGTCTCAGCGGCCATGATGGAGTCGCCAGGCGGCACAACTTTGGTTGAGGAGTCGATTGCAGAAGCAATGGACTTCCGCCGTGCTATGCGTGAAGTAGATGCAAAATTTGGCGCAGACTGGTGGTTTCAGGTGTGGGGTCCAGACCAAATTGCGGAAGAAGGCATTGGTGAGCGCGCTGATTGGATCTTGCAGCCCAATGCGCAGTGGCATGACTTTGGTAATTTGGCGCCTGACTTCAATATGCTTGACCCAATTAAAGCCACAGTAGTCACTCCCGGCTTAAATATCGAAGGGGTGTTTGGCGAAATGGGCATTCCGGCTGCCATTGTTACCAAATATTTAGCGGAACACGGCGTGATTGTGGAGAAGTGCGGGCTCTATTCTTTCTTCATTATGTTTACGATTGGCATTACCAAGGGCCGCTGGAATACCCTCGTTACAGAACTGCAACAATTTAAAGATCATTTTGAAAAAAATCAGCCCTTATGGAAAGTCTTGCCTGAGTTCGTTGCCAAATATCCACTCTATGAGCGTATTGGCTTAAAAGAAATTTCTGCGCAAATTCATGATTTTTATAAAAGCCATGATGTTGCGAGAATGACCACGGAAATGTATACCTCGGATATGGTACCGGCGATGGTGCCTGCTGAGGCATGGGCCAAGATGGCTCACAAGGAAGTGGATCGGGTGTCGATTGATGATTTAGAAGGGCGCGTTACCGCCATGTTGGTGACGCCTTATCCACCGGGTATTCCCCTTTTGATTCCAGGGGAGCGGTTTAATCGCCGCATTGTTGATTACCTCAAATTTGCCCGTGACTTTAATAAGCGCTTCCCAGGTTTTGAGACCGATGTGCATGGCTTAGTAAAACGCGATGTCGATGGACACAGCGAATATTTCGTTGACTGCGTAAAAACTACCGCCGTAAAACAACTAAGCTAAGTTAGCTTGCTAAGTCAGCGCGCGCTTGCTTAATAGCGGCAAGCACTTGTTTTGGCGCAGTTCCACCGAGATGAGCGCGAGCCTCAACAGAACCCTGCACTTGCAATAAAGCAAATACATCTTCAGTCAATAAATTCGGCTGGTCCTGTAAGCCACAGGCGCTTTGCAATTCAGCTAAGGTGAGCTCGTCAAGCGCACACGACCGGTTAACGCACGTTTTCACTGCAAGGGCTACCGCCTCATGTGCATCGCGAAATGGCAAACCCTTTTTAACTAAATAATCGGCTAGATCGGTTGCCGTAGAAAAACCTTGTTCAGCTGCCGCTAACATCACTGGCGCATTGACCAGAATATGCGGCACGAGATCGGCAAAAATACGCAGTGTATCGAGCAATGTATCTGCCGCATCAAAGAGCGGCTCTTTATCTTCCTGATTATCTTTGTTATAGGCTAGGGGCTGGCTTTTCATCAAGGTTAATAGGGCGATGAGATCACCATAAACCCGACCTGTTTTGCCGCGTGCTAATTCAGGTACATCAGGATTTTTCTTTTGCGGCATGATGGAGCTACCAGTACAAAAGCGATCAGGAAGATCAATAAAGCCAAAGCGTGGGCTTAACCAGAGTATGAGTTCTTCGGCGAAGCGTGAAATGTGCATCATACAAGTGGCAGCGACCGCGCAAAACTCAATTGCGAAATCACGATCAGATACTGCGTCTAAAGAATTGCGGCAAAGACCATCAAAAGCAAGCGCTTTTGCGACCTGCATGCGGTCAATCGGATAGCTAGTTCCAGCTAAAGCAGCCGCACCTAGCGGCAATTGATTAAGGCGTTTACGGCAATCGGCTAGTCGACTTGCATCGCGACTAAACATTTCATAGTAAGCCAACATGTGATGACCAAAGGTAACGGGCTGCGCCACTTGTAAATGCGTATGACCGGGCATGATGACTGCAGCATGTTGCTCGGCTAAATTGAGAAAAGCCGTGCGCAGATGAGTGAGTGCCTCAGCCGTGTCATCGATAGTCGCGCGCAAAAAGAGTCGCAAATCGGTGGCTACTTGATCGTTGCGTGAACGACCAGTATGGAGTCGTTTTCCCGCATCGCCAGCTAACTCGATCAGACGGGCTTCGATATTCAAGTGCACATCTTCCAAAGCCAGTTGCCATTGAAATTGACCTGCGGCAATTTCACTGCGAATCTGCGCCATACCCGCTTCAATAGCCGCTAAGTCTGCTGCGCTAATAATCTTTTGTTGTGCCAACATAGCGGCATGCGCTAAGGAGGCCGTGATATCCACTTGCGCAAGGCGGTGGTCAAAACCAATCGAGGCGGTATAGCGTTGCACCAGCGCATCAACGGGTTCTGTAAACCGTCCTGACCAGGCTTGGGCTTTATTGGCAAGGGAATTTTTAGATGAGCTCATAAACACAGTATATTGTGGCAAGTTATGTTGATATTTTAATTCCGATGCAGACCAATCCTAACCCCCTCAGTTTAACCATTGCTTCACGTGAAAGCCGGCTGGCAATGTGGCAGGCCGAATATGTCCGCGATTGCTTACAAAACCTCTATCCTGAGTGCGTCATCACCATTTTAGGTATGACCACCCGTGGCGACCAGATTTTGGACCAATCTCTCTCAAAAGTGGGCGGCAAAGGCCTATTTGTTAAGGAATTAGAGACCGCCCTTGAAGATGGCAGGGCTGATTTGGCAGTTCATTCGCTCAAAGATGTGCCGATGAATATGCCCGAGGGGTTCGAGCTGGCTTGCGTTATGGAACGAGAAGAGGCTCGCGATGCCTTGGTTTCGAATGACTATCAATCCCTTGATGATTTACCCAAGGGCGCCATTGTGGGAACTTCAAGCCTGCGTCGCGAAGCGGTCTTACGCGCCTCATACCCGCATTTACAGATTCAGTCTTTACGGGGTAATTTAGACACCCGTTTAGGTAAATTAGATCAAGGTCAATATCACGCCATCATTTTGGCTGCTGCAGGCCTTAAGCGTTTAGGCTTAGCTGCGCGGATTAAAGCACTCTTACCACTCGATCCATTTACGCCTGCGGCAGGTCAGGGTGCACTCGGCATTGAAATTCATTCCCGTAATACTGCAATGCGGGCGATCTTGGCGCCTTTAAATGACCCTGCTACTTGGTTGGCAGTCAGTGCCGAGCGGATGGTATCTCGCCAATTGGGTGGCTCTTGTCAGGTGCCTTTAGCAGCGCATGCAGTATGGAATGGGGCCCAACTAGAGCTACGCTCTTTTGTGGCGAGCCCTGATGGGTTACAAATCTGTGAAGCTGCCGCCAGCAGTCCAGTTGTCGATTTAGTGATGGCTGAAGTGCTAGGTCTTAAGGTGGCCGACGATTTAATTTTGCAGGGTGCAGCCGCATTAATTCCTGCACCATTACCCTAGGCTTTTTGGTTGAATTGGGTCATGAGCGAGTTATCGATTGCCCCGACCATTATTGTGACGCGTCCCATTGGGCAGGCACAACAATTAATTGAGCAATTGCAAACTGCCTTATCTGCAGCGCCTAATGCAATAGCGCAACAGACTAAAGTATTAGCCTTACCGCTCCTTAAAATTATTCCCAAAACCGATTTTCAATTACAGGTTGATATCCCCGCGGCAATCAGTCAGGCTGACTTGGCTATTTTTGTTAGCCCAAATGCCATTGAGTGCGGCATGCGTTTACTCAGTGCTCCTTGGCATGAATTAGCGCCGATGCAGTTGCGAGTTGGGGTGATGGGCGAAAGTAGCAAAAAATCACTCTTGCAGCATGGGGTCGATTCCCAAATGATTTTGCTGCCACGCAATCCCCAGCAGTGGGATTCAGAAGGTTTATGGCAGACATTGCAAGCAGAGCAAAAAAAACACGATTGGGATTGGACTGAACGCCGCGTCATTATTTTTAAAGGGGATGGCGGCCGTGAATGGTTAGCCGATACTTTAGTAGCAGCGGGAGCACAGCTAGAAACTTTTGCAGTTTACAGCCGAGTTCCTTTAGAAAAATCAAACCCATTATGGCAAGCAATTCAGGCAAATCCTCGCGATAAAAAGCTTTGGCTACTGACTTCCTCGGAGGCTGTACGTTATTTAGGGCAGTCTGATAAAGATCAGGTCGCGCTGAATTTACAACTGGCAAGCGCTTTATGTCCACATCAAAATATCGCGACACTAGCTAGCGAAATTGGTTTTGGTGACGTACGACTCTGTGACTCGGGCGACGCCGCTTTAATTAAAGCAAGTTTGCAGTGGGTGGAGGAGCTGACAGTAGACCCGGTAAAAACAATTCGCTAACTAAAAGCGGATGACCGTTAAGGAAATACATCGTGCGCCGGGCCCACAACTGTGGTGGGAGCTCGGGGTATTTTTTTTGACAAGCACGCCAGATGGCCTGTTTGCGGTTGAGGCGGGCAATATGGCGGACCGTTTTGCTGCTTATGCCATAGGTATTGGCAAATAAAACTGCGCCTAAGGGCTTATTGCCTAACTTTAAAATGCCGCGGTTATGACCGCCTGAGCTAGTACTTGGAATGACGCTGCGTGCCACCACTACCGGTATACCTTGAACACAAAGCAGCACTTCTCGCACGCGACAACGCTGCAGTGGTTTTTTAAATAAACGGGATTCTTCAGGTAAAACATGTTGTAGTTCATCGGCTAGAACGATGACTTCTAAACGCTGAGCAAAAGCGAATTCAATTTTTTTGGTCAGCGAGCCACTGTCACTAAGCCAGTCTTGCCAAGCGGGTGGCGCACGATGCAGACCACCTTTGGCGCGTAAAGCACCACCAGAATCGACCCGATTCCATACAGAACGGAGACGATTGTGGTGGGTCAAGATTAACTACTGCTATAGGATTTGCGCGGCGCGCCTGATTTGGGTTTAGCAAATTTAGGGCCAGTGCGATTATCGGTTGGTCGGGCAGAACGTGATTCTGGACGCGAGTCTGAACGTGCGGCATAACCACCAGTGCTAGTTTTGCCAGCATAGCCACCACCGCCTCCACCAGAGCGTCCACCGCCAGCGCCAGTGCGACCACCAGGTCTGCCACCACCACCGCCGCCACCGGAACGACCACGACCACCACCAGGCCGGCCAGAGCCAGCGTTGGGGTTAGCAGTGGGCTCAAGGCCTGCAATGACCGATGAGGGAATATCTTGTTGGGTAAAGCGCTCAATTGCTCTGATCTTGACGCGATCACGGTGCTCAACCAAGGTAATAGCAGTGCCATTACGACCAGCGCGACCCGTTCTACCAATTCGATGGGTATAGTCTTCGGGTTTCATTGGCAAGCCAAAATTAATCACGTGACTAATGCGGGGTACATCAATGCCGCGAGCAGCAACATCGGTGGCCACCAAAATTTTAGTATGGCCTTTACGCAATGAATCTAAACGCCGCATACGTACTGCTTGGGGCATGGCGCCGTGTAAAGCACTGGCTTCATAACCATTCGCGCGCAAGGTATCAGCAATTTTTTCGCTTTCAACTTGGGTGCTAGCAAAAACCACAGCTTGATCTAATTCAGGATCCGAAAGTAAGTGGGCGAGTAAGCGATGCTTATGCGCCATGTTATCGGCCCAATGTAATTTTTGCGCAATATTGGCATGGACATCACCAGCATGGGCTAATTCAATACGACCCGCTTGTTTGGTTAAGCGGGTTGCTAAAGACATTACTTTTGGATCAAAGGTTGCCGAAAACATCAAGGTTTGCTTGCGACCACGGCAGAGTTGGTCAATGGCTTCGAGATCGTCAGCAAAGCCCATATCGAGCATACGATCGGCTTCATCAATCACTAATTGTTGAACATCATCTAAACGCAGTGCGCGCGTTTTATTCAAATCCAGTAAGCGACCTGGAGTTGCCACAACTAAAAGGGCGCCTTTAAGCGCTTGGATTTGTTTGCCATAGGGCATGCCACCCATGACGATAGCAATGCGGATGCCTTTTATGCCGCGCGATAAATTAATCGCATCGGCAGCAACTTGTTGTGCTAATTCACGGGTTGGGCAAAGCACTAATACTTTTGGTTGTGCGCGACCAGGTACAGGTGATCCATGGGGGTTGCTAGCCACCAATTGATGTAAGAGGGGTAATAAAAAGGCAGCGGTTTTTCCACTACCAGTTTGGCTGCTTACTAACCAGTCGCCACCGCTCATTGCAGCAGGAATAACCTGTGCTTGGACAGGGGTCGCAGCAGTAAAGCCTAAGCTAGTAACATTGTTAAGCAGGGGCTCTGCTAAACCAAAAGAGGCAAACAAAGTTGGCTCTAAAGGATTCTTGCCTTTGCTAGGCAGGTGGGTTGTTTCATTTGTGTAAGTCATGTCTTCACATCCCGTTGGGGATGTCTCCGGTTGTGCGCTTCGGTTGTTCTCTCAATGAGATACGCGAGCGCGATGGTCTATATAAGGCATCGACCATCAGACAAGCGGCAGCGGGGCTATAAACACAATTTTTAAGCAACTTTGAACTACAGTAGTGCTGAATATGTGAAGCAAAATCGCTGAAATGTGTAAATTGCTGGGGGCGATGTTTCAAAAAGCCTCTTATTATGGCAGATTTGATCAATTAAAGCAAGGGTTTATCACTAGAGATGAATTGGACTGAGCTCGGTTTAAGTGTCGGTATTGTCAATTTCCCCACCTATCTTTTGGGCACCATCATCATCGTGCTTTTGCCCGGACCAAACTCACTCTATGTTTTAACCATTTCGGCACAGCGGGGATGGCGAGCTGGAGCATGGGGTGCGTGCGGGATATTTTTTGGCGACTCCATTTTGATGTTGGCGATTGCGCTTGGTGTTACTGGTTTATTAAGCGCCTCACCAATGACGTTTGCGGTAGTGCGTTATCTCGGCGCCGCTTATTTAGCGTGGTTAGGTTGGGGGCTGATTCGGGGTGGGATCAGGCGTTGGCCAAAGGCACAAGCGCTTTCACCTAAGGATGCCTTTGCCGCTATTCGTTTGGCGCAACTCCATCCTTTGTGGGCTGCATTGGCTTTATCGCTGACAAATCCCAAAGCCATTTTTTTCTTTGTGTCTTTTTTTGCGCAATTTGTTGATCCTACTTA
>Ga0208864_1000415_pt1 | contig 13987 bp, 11 predicted proteins | sample CryBogmetaGMA05M_FD_184542 | JGI IMG/M metagenome (GOLD analysis project Ga0208864, IMG submission 184542) | Freshwater microbial communities from Crystal Bog, Wisconsin, USA - MA0.5M (SPAdes) | ecosystem: Environmental > Aquatic > Freshwater > Lake | place: Crystal Bog, Wisconsin, USA...
CCTGTTGACCACGCTGTTGGCGCCGATCATCGCGTCGTCCCCCACGCGGATGCCGCCGTAGAGGACGGCGTTGGGGCCGATGAAGACACGGTCGCCGATCGCGGGCACCCCCGCCCGGCCGCGCCGGCTGTGCGACACCCCCACCGTGACGTTGTGCATGATCGTGCAACCGGAGCCGAAGACGGCCTCGGTGTTGATGTAGCTCTTGCCGGCGTGCTCGATGCGGAAGCCGGGGCCGATGCGGACGTGACGCGAGAGATACACGCCCGTCCGCCGATTCAGCCGCCGCAGCATCAGGTAGGACACCAGCAGACCGGGGTGCCAGCGGCCGGCGGCCGAACAGTGCCGGGCCAGACGGTACCAGACGAGCAGGGCGAAGGTCTCGTCGAACCAGTAGGCGCGGAGGAAGCCCGGCCAGGAGAACCGGGGACGGATCCGTTCGTAGTCGCTGCGGATGAGCTGAAAGACGGTCATCGCGGTCGGCATCGGGGTCGCACGGTCACCCCGGCGGCGGCTCCGCCGCGGACGCGGGGTAGTGACGTTTGCCGACGACACGGGCGGGATTGCCCGACACGACGTCATAGTCGCCCACGTCGCGCACGACCACCGCCCGCGCCGAGACGACGGCCCCCTCGCCGATCGTCACGCCGGTGCCGATGAACGATTCGGCGAAGACGTAGGCGCCGCGCTTGACGTGGATGGCGCCGATCACGAGCGGCCGCGCGGGATGGGAGATGTCATGGCTCGCGCCGCAGAGGAACGTCCGCAGGCTGATCGTGGCGTCGACGCCGATCCGCACGGGTCCGATGTCGTAGCAGTGCACCTCCGGCCCCAGCGCCGCGCCGGCCTCCATCGTGAGATTCCACGGGGCCCAGATCCGGGCCGTGGGGTAGACGAGGGCCGTGGGGGCGATCCGGCCGCCGAACGCCCGCAGGAGCGCCCGCCGCCAGGCGAAGCAGGGCACCGGCGAGAGCCGGAAGAGCACGGCCGCCACCACGCCCCACGCCAGCCGCGCCAGCTTGTGGGAGAGCGGAAACTCACTGCGGAGCGGCTCGGTGTAGAAAGGCCGCGAGTCGTCGCCGGCCGCGGACGACGCGTGCTCGTCGACGGCCTCGGAACGCGAGCGGGCGTCCGTCGTCATGCCGTGTGCCCCGCGATGGCGGGAGAGGAGCCGGCGGGCAGCCGCTGCACCGCGGTCCCCTCGATGATGTCGCAGACACGGCCGAGCTGGGCGTCGCGGGAATAGTGCGTGCGGGCGGCCTCGCGGGCGGTGCGGCCCATCGCCTCCAGCCGTTCCGGTGGCAACGACGGCAGGCCGGCGAGGAGCCGCTCGAGCCCGTCCACGTCGCCGTGCTCCACGAGCCAGCCCACGTCGTGTCCCGCGAGAATGTCGGCCGCGTACGATGCCCGCGGCGCCAGCGCGATGATCGGCCGGCCGATGGCGAGCGCTCCGTAGATCTTGCAGGGGTGCACCACGCCGACGCCCTCGTTCGCGATCGACACGACGTGCACGTCGGCCGCCGACAGCGAATAACGGATCTCCGCGAACGGTTGGTAGGGAAGTGAAACCACGTTGGCGGGCGACTCCCGGGCCACCATCTCGTCGATCCCCGGCTTGAGCACGCCCCCTCCGACGAAGGCGAACGTGAGTCCCGGCACGTGCCGCAGCCGGGCGGCGGCATCCAGCAGGGTGCGGAGCGGCGAGGTGTAGCCGTGGTTCCCAGAGTACATGACGACGAACGAGCCTTCGAGGCCATGGGCCCGGCGGAACGGATTCCGGTCGTGCGGCACGTTCTCGAGCACGTTGTCGTGGGGCCAGGGGGGCACGACGTGGAGTTTCCCGTCGACGGGGGCCTTCGCCGCGATGCGATCCCGCATGAAGCGGTCGAGCACGATCACGTCGCGGGCCATCCGCAGCGTGCAGCGGTTCATCCAGTCGAAGACCCGAACGGCGAACGACCGCGGGCCGAGCCGCCCCGATTCGACCATCTGGTCGGGGTTGACGTCCATCACCCACCACACGAGCGGCAGCCGCCGCACCAGCGCGACGAGCGCACCGCCGAATCCGGCGAACGGCGGACTCGTGCTGACGAGGACCGCCGACGCACCGGGGGACAGCAGGGCGAGCACCGTCGCCTGCGCCATGAACAGCGCCTGGGCCAGCAGCCGCACGGCGATCGACCGCTTGCCGAAGCTGGAGAGCGGGAGCCGGCGCACGTGGACGCCCCCGCGCACTTCCCGGCCGGCGTAGCGCTCCTGAGGGTCGTCGTAGCCCCGCGCGGAGGTCCACACGCGGACGTTCCACCCGCGGCGGACCATCTCCTCCGCCACGTCGGCGACGTGCTGGCCGACGGCCGCCGGATCGGGCGGATACACCTGGCAGATGATCAGCAGGCCGGGCATGCCCCGTGGCCCTCTCCTGTCTCGGGCCGACCGCACTCCGCCGCCCAGCGGAGGAATCGCGCCGTCAGTTCCGGCCAGTCGCCGTGCCGCACGGCGAAGCCGCGCACCGCGTGGCGACACGCCTCCCGCTCCGCCGGCGAGAGCGCCAGCGCCACGTCGATCGCCCGGCCGAACGCCGCACCGGTCTCGTTCTCGGGGAAGATGAGCGCGGCCGCGTACTCGGGCGAAAAGCTCGCCGTGCGCGTGGTCACGATCGGCTTGCCCGTGCCGAGGTACTCGAGGATCTTCGAGGGGAAGTTGAGACGGTTGCCGGGATGGTTCGGCGGCCGGGGATTGACGAGCACCGCGGCCTGCTCGGTCAGCTCCTGCAGCCGCGTTTCGCTCACCATGCCGAAGTCCTGGATGCGGGGATCCTTCGCGGCCGCCGCCTGCAGCTCCGCGCTCCGCCCCGGTCCGCAGATCCAGAGGCGGGCCCCGGCGTGCCGCACCCCGCGCCACGCCTTGAGCAGCAGATCGAGCCCCCCCCACGACGCCTTCGTGCCGGTGTAGAGCACCGCGGGCGCGCGGGCGTCGACGCGATCCGCGACCGGGCGATCGGCGATCCCGCCGTCGATGAGGAACGTGCGCGCGAACGGGCAGTGCTCGCAGGCCCACGCCGAGAGAAACGCCACTCCCGACGCCCCCCGCACCATCTCCGCGATCGGCGTCCACGCCGCGTCGAGGAGCTGGTCGTTGTAGTCCATGACGATCGGAAACCAGGGCACGCCCCGGGCGACGGCGACCCGCGCCGCAGCCGCCACCGGTGGCTCGGCGTTGTAGGTGATGATCATGTCGGGCCGCTCGGCGTCGACGGCCCGGGCGACGGCCCGCGAAAACTCCCTCGCGAGGTGCCGGAACCGCACCCCGGGAAGGTTCAAGAACGTGACACCGATGAGCGGATTGTCACCCGGCCGGGAGGCCGCCTCCACCCACAGCGGTCCGTACGGCCAGACCCGGCCCGGCGCGTTGCCGACGTGCCGGTACCGCACGCCGTTGGCCTCGAGGCCGGTGAGGAATCCCCGCGTCCAGCGCATCGCGGCGGGGGATGCGGCGGTGCTGCGGAGCATCTCCTGCTCCGACTGCATCGGCCCCACCCAGAGCACCCGCAGGCCGGCCGGGACGGCGGCGGATCGCGACGCATCCTCCGGCACCGCAGTCATGCGGGCCGCTTGAGCATGTTGAACGCCTCGAGGCAGTTGACACGGGAACTTCCGATCACGAGCCCCGCCGAGAACAGCATGAACTCGGCCTGCCTGTCCTGCACGATGTAGGGCAGCGTCAGGCCGCCGACGACGATGCTGCAGATGGCGGACGTGGCGATCGCCCGCGCCCCCCGGTTGTCGTCGCGGGCGAGCACGCCGGCGCAGCCCGTCACCGTATAGGCGAGCACGAGCATCGAAATCGGACCGGCCACCCAGCCGAGCTGATTGAGCAGTTCGAGAATGAGGTTGTGGGGGCCGTTCTCCCAGAACCTCTCCTGGCCGAACCACTGGATGCTGAAGCCTCGTTCAGGCGTCGGGATGATGCTCGGATCCTCGAAGATCACGCGCAGGCAGCCCGACCAGATGGGACCGCGGTCGGCGTACAGCTTCCACTCGATCCGCCCGAGAAACGTGCCGTCGCTCGCCGACTTGTCGTTCATCTGCCGTGCCACGCCGACAAAGAACAGGACGATGCAGAAGACCGTGGTCGCCAGCACGTAGCCGTACATCCGGTACGAGATCCGCCTCGGCCCCGAGGCGTACGTCCAGTTGATGACGGCGGCGAGCGCTGCCCAGATCCAGGATCCGAACACCATGAACGTCGCCTTGAACAGGCTCACCGACCCCGTCACGAAGAGCAGTGCCATGGCAAAAAAGCTCTTTTTCGACAGGGACAGGGCGCCACTCACGCCCCACGCCGCCCCGAGGGGGCCGATCACGAACACGATCCGGGAGCCGAACTGGCCCGTCAGCGCGAGCGCGTACAGCACGAAGCAGACCGTCGCCAGACCGGCGGCGAGACGGTTGACCTGCTCGGGCTTCAGCCGCGGCATGAGCAGGCCGTAGAACACGGCGCCCACGATCGAATACATGCGCATGGCTCCCGTCCACCCGCGGCCGGTGCGGAAGATGGTGAACGCCCCGATCACCACGAGAAGACCTCCCAACGCCCAAAGCAGGTAGAGGCCCACGGGAAAGAAACGGTGGTCGGTGCGCGCGTTGAAAAAAGCGAACGCCGCCCGGATGGCGATCAGCAGCGGAGGAATGGCGAACGCGTAGGATTCGAAGCCCGTCAGGCCCGACGCAATGCCGTCTTCGATGCGGATCTCGTCGGAGAGGGTTTCCGTGAAGTTCAGCCTCAGCTGGAGGCACGTGAGGCAGTAGGGGATGATGATGTCGGGCTTCATCCGCAGCGTGAGCATGATGGCGAACACGAACCGCGCCCAAATCGACGACGGCAGGGCGAAGTAGGACCATGCCAGATAGATGCCGGCGAGGCCGATCAACCACCAGTTGATCGGGTCGTTGGCCAGACGACGGCTCGCCTTTCGCGGCACCGGCGCCACCACCGCCGGACGGCGCAACCCGGGCGACGCAGTGCCGGGCGACACAGTGCCGGGCGACACAGTGCCGGGGGGAGGCATGCCGGGCGCCAGCATGCCGGGTACGACCGCGCCCCCCGCGGTCGCATAGGCCATCCGGCCTCCCATGCCAGGCGTCATGGCGTCACCCCGGGACATGGCTCATCCTCGATCGGCCCGCCGTTGTCCCGGAGAGCACGCTCCGATAGGTCGACTGGATCGCCTCGCACTGGGCGGCGAGGGAGTGGAGGCGGATGGCCCGCTCCCGGGCCTTCTCGCCGGCCGCCCGGCGCAGCCCCTCGTCCGTCAGCATACCTTCCAGCGCCCCGGCGAGGGCGGCGGCGTCGCCCGGGGCACACAGCAGCCCCGTGTCGCCGTGCACGATGCACTCGTCCACCCCGCCGACGTTCGTGCCCACCGCCGGCTTGCCCAACGCCGCGGCCTCGATGACGGGCCGGGGAAAATGGGGCAGCGTCGCGGGAAACACGACGAAATCGACCGACTCGAGCAGCGCCCGCACGTCGAACACGAACGGCAGCAGGTGCACCTGCGGCGCCAGTTCCCGGAACCGCGGCAGCAGGCGTTCGCCGAGATTCCGGTAGCCGAGGGCCCGGGCCAGCCTCTTCACGGGCCGGTCCTTCCGCACATACCGTTCGTCGGGGAGGCAGGCCGGCATCACGCACTCCCAGCGGAGTGGCGTCTTCCGCAGCCGCCGCAGGGCGTCGAGCAGCACCGTCACACCCTTGGGCCGCGAATAGGACCCCATGTAGGCGAATCGCACGACGTCCCCGGCGCCGGCCGGCGGCCGACGCCCGTCGCCGGGCGCGGCGACGCCGCGGTCGAACCACTCGTTGGGCACGCAGTTGTAGATGATCCGCGCCGGCGCATCGCCGATCCATTCCCGCTTGTCGTAGCTGGTGATGAACACGCACTGCGGCGCGCGGCGCATGATGTCGCTGATGACGCGCGTGCGGAATCCCTGATCGGGCGGCGGCTCGCGGACGTGCCAGACGAAGGGAAAGCCCGACTCCGTCAGGGCTTCGGCCGAACTGCTCAGCGGCATGCTGTTCAAGTGCACGAGATCGGGGCGGATGCGGTCCACGAGCCGCAGCGTCGCCTCACGGCTCGACCGCCAGCGGGCGCGGACCGACGCGAGATCGAGAAGGTGCCGCGGATTCGTGAGAAACCGGGGCGCGACGGTGCTGTGGTCCCAGCAGCAGAGCTCCGGCGTGGCGATCGTGGGGATGCCGGCGGCCGCGTAGAAATCCTCGAGTTCGCGTACCGGACGGGCCAGCGCGATCGTGCAGTCGATCCCACAGCCACGCATGGCGCCGACGAGCAGCCGCAGGCTCGTGGCCGAGCCGCCGAGGCAGCCCGCATGCTGCACGTAGAGCACGCGGGCGGGCAGGCCCGCGGCGGGGGAGGGGGCCGCCGCGACGGCCGCGCGCGATGGATCACCCCGCTCCGCGGACGTCGGCTCGCCGGGCATCATCCCGCCGTCACCTCCCGCAGCAGGTCGTCGATCCGCCGGGAGAGCACGGCATGGGAGAAGCCCTCGACCACGCGGGCGCGGCCGCGCCGGCCCATCGCGTCGCGTTCCTCCGGCGTCAGGCGGAAGATCCGCTCGATGCCGTCGGCGATCGAACGCACGCTCGTGGGGTCCACGAGCACGCCCGTCTCGCCGTCCACGATCGTTTCCGGGCAGCCGCCGTGGGTGCTCGTCAACACCGGCCGGCCGCACGATGCGGCCTCGATGTTCACGACACCGAAGCCCTCGCCAGAGATGTCGTCTCCCGGCGCGACGAGCAGGCGGCTCGGGAACGCGAAGAGATCGCAGGTCGCGTAGAGCCTCACGAGCTCGGCCCGCGAGAGCGCCCCGGTGAACGTCACGTGGTCGGCGACGCCGAGCGCGGCGGCCTTCTCCCGGCGCTGCGGCACGAGCGATCCGTCGCCGGCGATCTTCAGCGTGATCGGTGGCGCGTCGGGGCGGCGGCGGATCGCCGCGAGCGCCTCGATCAGCATGCCATACCCCTTGTGCTCGGTGCCCAAATCCTGCCGGCCCACGGTGGCGATGGAGAACCGCTCGACGGCCCGCGCATCGGCGGCGGGAACGAACAGGTCGGCGTCGAGGGAATTGTGGATGACCGACGGGCGGTGCTCCGGACCGAGCAGATCCTCGACCGTGTCGCTCGTGTAGTGGCTCACCGCCACGAGCCGGTCGACACCCGCGAGATACGGGGCGTACGTCCTGCCGAAGCCGCCCCAGACCTCGCGTCCATGCAGCCAGGCGACGACGGGCTTGCCCGGCTTGCGCCCGCCGGCGGCCCGGAAGACGAGCGGGAGCGTGTGGCAGTGGCAGGCGATGATGACGTCGGCCCAATCGACGAGCTGGCGCATCCGGGCGACGGGGAAGAGCGCGGGCACCCGCGCGGCGAGCGACCGCACGACGCGGTTGGCCGGGGCCACACCGACGATGCGGTAGGCGGCCGTGTTCGTCGTGCCGGTCGCGTGCACGGCCGCGCACTGCACCTCGTGCCCCGACCCGGCCAACGCGGCGGCGATGTTGGCGGAGACGATCTCGAGTCCGCCGATCGTCGCGAACTGGAAGCCGGTGAGCAGGACTCTCATGCGGTACCCCCGGACCCGGGCGGGACGCCGCTCTCCGCGGTCGCGCCGCGACGCATCCCGAGCAGGCCCCGCAGGCCGCCGTAGACCCGGCTGAGGAGCCGCTCCGCGGCGGCCGCCGGCATCACGAGGGACGTGAGGAACACGGCCGCGTTGCTGACGACGAAGTCGCGGCTGTGGGGCAGCGAGGCGAGCCACTCCCGCCATGCCGCGAGCCGCCGCCCCTCGCGGAGCAGGTGCCGCGAGGAGCTGGCCCGAAATCGGGCGATGTGATAGGGCAGGCGGATCTCGGCGGGAATCCGGGGACCGAACTCCTCCGCGATCAGTTCCAGGGCGCGGACGTTGCCGCGTGAATGGATGCTGCCCGGAGCCCGTTGGACGGCATACTCGCGGTACCGCGCCACCGGCGGGCCGCCGACGCACTCGAAGTGGGCCCCGAGAACGCTCAGCTTGAGGAAGAAGTGGAAATCCTCCGTGCCGTCGAGCCTCGTGCTCATGCCTCCGGCCCGGTCGAACCACTCGCGACGGACGAGGCACATGATCGGGATGAGGAAGGCCTGCCGCAGGTGCACGGCCAGCAGGTTGCCGCTCTCCCGGCAGGACGGCTGCCGCGGCACGGCCCGTTGCGGATCGTCCACGAACACCACGACGGATCCATAGGCCACCGCGGCCTCCGGGTGGTCGTGCAGGCACGCTGCCAGCCGGGCGATCGCCCCCGGCTCCATCAGGTCGTCGGAGTCGAAGAAATAGAGGAACGCCCCCCGCGCCCGGCTCGCACCGTTGTTCCGCGCCGCGGAACGACGCTGGTTGGGCTGCTCGATCACGAGCGCGTCGGGCGCATGCCTCCGGGCGATCTCCGCCGTGCCGTCGCGGGAGCCGTCGTCGACCACGATCACCTCGAAGGGCCAGCCTGTCTGGCCGGTGATCGAGTCGAGCGTCGCGCCGATCGTCGCCGCGCGGTTGTAGGCGGGCACGATCACGCTCACCAGTTCGCGGTCCGCGGCGGAGACGTGGCTCGAGGGATGGTCGTTCATGGCTGCGATCCGCGGTGCCGGTGTGGCGGCGCCGGACGGGCGGGGATCACGCACGGTCGCCGGCGAACGCCGCCGGCGTCGGGATGTGGTCGCTCCAGAAACCGGGATCGAGTTCGGCCCACTTGTGGCAGCCGAAGGGGAGCCGTCCGGCGCACTCCGCGAAGAGCCGACGCGGATTGGACTCGAAGGCGAACCGCCGCGCCGCCTCGTACGGGGCGACGCGGAACCAGGAAAACCGCGCCGGCACGAGGCGGCTCCAGAAGAGGTCCTCGTTGTCGTGAAAATCGTTGAGCGGACCGAAGAAGTTGTTGCCCTTCGTCAGGTCGTTGACGGTCTTGCGGAGCGAGCAGCGGCCGGTCCGCCAATCGGCGAGCACCTGCCGCAGCGGCCGCTGGTAACGCAGGGTACCGCAGACCCGCAGCGCCGCGTCGATGCGGCGCAGGGAGAAGCCCGAGTTGCCGCAGCCGATGGGGGGCGAGGCGGGCGTGCAGCGGTAGAACCCCTCGAACAAGGGCGCGCCCACGTAGTCCCAACCCTCGCGGCACCAGGCGAGGAGTTCGTCGCGGAAGACGAAGGCGTCGAGCTCGTGGGTGAGCATGTACTCGTAGCCGGCGTACCGCCGATAGAGCCAGGGCAGCACCTTCAGCCGGTTGTAGGCCCGCAGGCTCGCGAGCCACCGCGCCGGGATGAAGTCGGGGACGATGTCCGGATCCACGTCGTGGTAGGCGGAGAGGTCGAGGCCCTCCGGGCAGACGAGCCGGATGGGATGCCCGCCGAGGATCCGCCGGCACTGCGCGAGGCTCAGCACCTCCCGCTCGTCCGGGCGGGACTTGTGGGCGAACACGAGCACGACGGCCGGCTGTCGCGTCACGACGCCTTCCCCGCCGCCACGGCCGCGGTGCCGGCCGAGCCCCCCGCGACCTCGACGAGCCGCCGGGCGAACACGAGCGCCGGATCCTCGGGCACCTGCCGGCGCACCGCGTCGCGGGCGGCCCGCCCGATCTCCCGCCAATCGGCCCGCCTGGCCCACGCCCGCTCCAGCGCCTCGCCGAGGTGCCGGACCGTGGCGGCCGCGGCGACGAATCCCGTGACGCCCTCCTCGAGCAGCTCGGCGTTGCCGGCGACGTCGGTCACGACCGACGGTCGACCGCAGATCATCGCCTCCACCAGCGCCAGCGGCAGGCCCTCGTAACGCGACGGCAGCACGAGCGCGTGGTGCCCGCTCCAGATGCCACGGATGTCGGAGACATGCCCGCGGAACGTCACCTTGTCGTCGAGGCCGTGCCGGGTGACCAGCCGCCGCATCGACCGCTCCATCGGCCCCGCGCCGAAGAGCGACAGCGTCACCGGTCGCGACCGCCACGGCTCTGCCGCGAGCACCTCGAAGAGCAGGTCCTGCCCCTTCGCGGACGGGTCGTAGCGGGCCACGCAGGCGAGCCTCGTCACGCCATCCTCCGCGGGCCAGTCGGACGGTGCGTCCCAGGCCGTGTTGAACGGATTGCGGACGACCTCGCCCCCCTCCACCGCCGCGCCGAGGTGCCGCTCCATGAGGCGGTGGTTGGCGTGGGAGACGAAGAAGGTCCGCCGCGCCCGCCGGTAGGCGGCGAGGATCCGATCGGCGAGGTCGTCGTGGGGCCAGAGACACTCGCCGTTGGCCTGGACAATGCTGGCGAAGGGCAGTCCCGCCTCCGCGCAGAACTGCAGGTACGGCAGGCCGTCGAAGTAGTTGCCGTTGGAAACGCAGACCAGATCGGGCCGTTGCGACCGCAGCCAGCGGAAATCCTCCGGCTCCCGAGGCCCGAGCAGACGGCCGAGCTTCGCGACGGCCCGGTGCGCGAGGCCGAAGCGTGGGGCGGCCCGCATCCGCACGACGGCGCCGGCGGCCCGGAGCCGTTCGAGCGGGGCCGCGAGCTGCGGCCAGCGCGGCACGAGCGCCGACACCTCGTGCCCCTGGCCGACGAGGTGCATCGCCGCCCGTCCCCACAGTTCCTCGCTGCCGGCCCACGGGTAGCCGGTCATCGCTGTCACGAAGAGGAGACGCATCGCTGGAGATCGAGCCGCCCGCGCGGGGCCGGCTACCGTCCGCCGGGCTCGAGCCCGAGGCCGCGACGCACGCGGCTCCCGGCCCTTTCGCCCACGATCGAGAGGAGTTCACGCGAGGTGTAGTTGACGACGCGACGATCGGCCGCTTCGGCCGCCCAGCGGAACAGATGGTCGGTGGCCGCCGACATCCCCTGCCGGAACAGGGGCTTCGACCGCCGCAGCCGCCGGCGCTCGATCGCCCGCTCGTAGACCGCCACCCGGCCCGCGAGCACGCTGCCGTCCTCCAACTGGGCCCTGACGACGTCCCGGGCGCGCCGCCCGAGCCGGCCGCGCACGGCGGTGTCCTTCATCCGCAGCATCGCCGCGGCGAGCGCCGCGGCGTCGCCGGAGGGCACGATACAGGCGGAGTCGTCGTCCTCGAAGAGATAGCTCGCCCCGGCCCCCTCCGAGACGATCAGCGGCGCCCCGAGCGACCCCGCCTCGGTGGCCACGAAGCTGTAGGTCTCCCAGACCGCCGGCACGATCACGGCATCGGCACGATGCACCCGGTCCCACGCCTGCTCCGGCGGGATCGGCGCGTGCCAGTGGAGGGTCCGGTCCCACACCCGCGGATATTTGGCCGCGAGGTACGGCCGGATGTCGAGCCGCTCCTCCCCGACCACGGTGGGCTTGCCGTACCAGTCCACCTCGATGCCGGCCTCGGGCCCCAGCGTGTCGAGTGCCTGGCAGACCACTTCGGCGCCCTTGGCGATCTGCAGCCTCGACAGCACGATCATCCGGGTCGTGCCGTCGGCGGAGGCTTCGTAGGAAGACCGCACGGGCACGTCGAGGGGGCGCAGCGGGGCGGCCGCGAAGAGCACCTCGCGACCGAGCCATTCGGCGAGTTCGGCCTGGTAGGACCGGCTGTGGCAGGCGACGACGTCGCCCGTCGCCAGGCCGATGAACTCCATCGCGTCGAGGAGCCGATCCGAGCGGTTTCGATCCAGCCCGTCGTGCCAGGCGAACTCCGCGGCCGTGGAATGGCCGACGATGACGCAGGCGGGCAGCGCGACGTCCTGGAGCACGGCGCCCATGCCGAGATGATCCGGCACCTCGACCACGTCGATCCGCTCCTCCTCGGCGTGGGCCGTCAGCCAATCCCGCGCGGCGAGCGAGAAGCCGATCGCCTCGTGGACGTGCGTGGCCAGATCGGGAAACCCCTGCGGCGCCCGCCCATTCCGCCCGTCGTGCGGCTGCGACAGGTGGATGATCCTCACGCCGGGTCCCGGATCCGGCGGCGCGGGCCCCGTGCCGGCGTACAGGACGAACACGCCGTGCCCGCCGGCCGACAGCAGCCGCGCCAGCGCGGCGGTGTAGGTGCCGATGCCACCGGGAAACGGCGGGAACTCGGTGGTGACGAGGGCCACGTTCACGATGCGGCGCCCGGCCTCCGCACGACGACCGCGGGCGCAGCCCGGCCGGCAGGCGCGATCCGCGTTCGGCCGTCGTCCCGCCTCCTCATCGGACCAGCGGGCCGATCCGGCCCGGCGCCCCGTAGATGATCGAATCGTCGGGCGCGTCGGACAGGGCGCAGGAGTTCGCGCTCACCTTGCTGCGGGCGCCGATGCGGCGGCCCGGGCCGACCGACGCGTGCATGCCGAGGAACACGTCCTCCGCAACGTGCGCGTTGCCGCCGAGCGTGGCGTAGGGGGAGAGCACGGTGAAATCGCCGGCCGACGCGTCGTGGCCGAGCGACGCATGGTAGTTGAGGAGCACGCAGCGGCCGATGCGCACGGCGTCGCTCACCACCGCGAACGGACAGACGATGCTGCCCGCGCCGACCACGGCGGTGGGCACGACGATCGCGGTGGGGTGGATCAGGGTGAGGAACGTCGCCCCGCGGCCGAGCAGCGACTCGGCCACCCGGCGACGGACGTCGGGGATGCCGATCGCGAGCACGAAGCCGTCGCCACGCGCGGGCACGAAGGTCGCGGGATCGCCGAGCATCGGGGGCATGTCGCCGCAGGCCGCGGACCCCGGGGAGTGCGCCGCGAGAAACCCCGCGATCGCGGCGGCGCGGTCGGGCCACGCCGCCCGCGCCCAGTGCAGCACCTCACGGCCGAATCCTCCCGCGCCGACGATGACGATCCGCGAGACGGTGGGGGGGACAGTGGCCGGGAGCGTGTGGGACAATGGTCGCGAAGGCGGATGGTGACGGCCGCCGTCACCCGGCGCGGCTGTCGGAAGACCGGGGCTCGGGGGGCGCGTCGGCACGTCGACGGCACGGCGACGGCACGGCGTCAATGCGGCGTCGGCATGCTGTGGGCGCGCACTCCGTTCCTCTGGGTGACGGTGTTTTTCTCGGTATTTGCCGACAGAAATCGATTCTAGCAGAGTCCCTCCCGAGAAAAACCCGCGGCCCCGCGGCGGGTGCACGACGACGTTTCCACCGCCCGGAGGCCGTGCCGCGCGCCGCCGCGCCGACGAGCGCCGCCGACACGCACGGACGCGGCCGACGCGCCCCCCCGTCCGCGGGTGCGCTGGAGCCCCGCCGCGGACGCGGCCGCCGCGGTCAGCCGGAGCCGCCGCCGTCGACGGCGATCACCTGCGCCGTGATGAACGACGCGCGCGGCCCGGTGAGAAACTCCACGGCGCCGACGACGTCGTCGGGCACGCCGAGACGCCCGAGCGGCGTGCGCCGCACGATCCGTGCCTGCGCGGTCGCGGAGAGCGAGGCCGACAGGTCGGTGGCGAGAAAGCCCGGCGCGACGGCGTTGACGCGGATGCCGCGCGGCCCGAGCTCGCGGGCGAGCGCACGGGCGAAGCCCTCGAGGCCGGCCTTCGTGGCGGCGTACACGGCGAGCCCCGGCGAGCCCCGCGCCGCCACGGTCGACGAGACGACGACGATCGACGGGCCGGACGGACGGTCGCCGGGCGGCTGGGCGAGCAGCTGCCGCACGCACTCCCGCACGAGCACGATGGCCCCCTTGAGGTTGACGGCGAGCATGGCGTCGATCTCGTCGTCGCGGCAGGTGGCCAGCACGCCCTCGTGGGCCACCGCGGCGTTGGCCACGCAGTTGTCGACGCGGCCGAACCGGTCGACGACACGGGAGACGAAGCCACGCAGCGCCTCGGCGTCGGACGCGTCGCACCGCGCGGCGAAGAGCCGGTCGGAGGCGACCGCGGCAAGCGCGTCGAGCGCGGGGGAGGAGGAGCGGGAGAACGTGGCGACGCGGTCACCGCGGGCGAGCAACCGCTCCACGATCGCCAGTCCCAGCCCGCGGGAGCCCCCGGAAATGAT
>Ga0208864_1000416_pt1 | contig 13970 bp, 7 predicted proteins | sample CryBogmetaGMA05M_FD_184542 | JGI IMG/M metagenome (GOLD analysis project Ga0208864, IMG submission 184542) | Freshwater microbial communities from Crystal Bog, Wisconsin, USA - MA0.5M (SPAdes) | ecosystem: Environmental > Aquatic > Freshwater > Lake | place: Crystal Bog, Wisconsin, USA...
CTCCGGCACGGCCACCGGCTCGCGGCGTTTCCCGCGGAGCCGGTGGCCGTGCCGGAGAACGCCCGGCTCGTCGTCCGCATCCGGCAGGAGGCGTTCGACGGCCATGCGATCGGCCGCTTCCGGCTCGAGTTCACCGCGGCCGACCCGGCGCTGCTCGGCGTGGCGGGCCTGTCGCTGCCCCCTGCGGTACGGGCCGGGCTCGCGGTCGATCCCGGGGCCCGCTCGCCCGCACAGCGGGGCGAGATCGCGAAGTATCACCGCGACGAGGTCGATCAGCCGATCCGTCGGGCGAAGGCGGCCCGCGACGCCGCGAAGCAGAGCGTCACGTCCTACCGCGACAGCCTGCCGAGCGCCATGGTGATGAAGGAGGGCCCGTCGCGCGAGGCGTTCCTGCTCGTCCGCGGCGAGTACGACAAGCGGGGCGAGAAGGTGGAGGCCGCCCTGCCGGCGTTCCTACCGCCGTTGCCCGCGGGGACGACGGCCGACCGGCTCGCGCTCGCCCGGTGGATCGTCTCCCGCGACAACCCGCTCACGGCCCGCGTCTGGGTGAACCGCGCCTGGGAGCGGTTCTTCGGCACCGGGCTCGTGCGCACGAGCGAAAACCTCGGCAGCCAGGCGGAGTATCCCAGCCACCCGGAGCTGCTCGACTGGCTGGCGGCGGAGTTCATGGACGGCGGCTGGGACGTGAAGCGGATGGTGAAGCTCGTGGTGACGAGCGCCGTCTACCGCCAGCACGCGGCCGTCACGCCGGAGCAGCTCGCGAAGGATCCCGCCAACCGGCTCCTCGCCCGGGCGCCGCGGATCAGGCTGCCTGGCGAGATCGTCCGTGATTCGGCGCTCGCCGCCTCCGGGCTGCTCGTGCCCACGATCGGCGGCCCGAGCGTGCGGCCGTGGATGCCGGAGGGCGTCTGGGACGAGACGAGCAAGTATGGCGACCTCCGCGGCTACAAGGCCGACACCGGCCCCGGCCGGCATCGCCGCACGATGTACACGATCTGGAAGCGCACGGCCGGGCCGCCGACGATGCTCCTCTTCGACGCGCCCAACCGGGAGACCTGCACCGTGCGCAGGTCACGGACGAACACGCCGCTGCAGGCGCTCGCGCTGCTCAACGAGACGACCTTCACCGAGGCCGGCCACGGCCTGGCCCGGCGGATGATCGCCGAGGGGGGCGCGACGCCCGAAACGCGGATCGCCCACGGCTTCCGCCTCGCGATCGGCCGCCCGCCGACGGCGCGGGAGGCGGCGCTGCTCGCCGACGGCTTCGGCGCCGACCTGGCCGCGTTTCGCGCCGATCCGGCGGCGGCCGGGACGTTCGCCGCCGTGGGGCTCGTGGGGCGGCCGGAGGGCGTGTCCGCGGAGGAGTTCGCGGCCTACGCCCTGGCCGCCAACGTGATCGTGAACCTCGACGAGTTCGTGATGCGGGACTAGTGTCATGACCGGACGTCCATGACACGACAGCCCGCCTGCCTGCCGGCGTGAAGCGCCGGGAAGACGGAGACACACCATGCATTCCGATCCGCTGTTGCGGGCGCAGGACACGGTCAACCGGCGCGTCTTTCTCGGCCGGTCGGCCGGCGGCCTGGGCGTCGCGGCCCTCGGCGGGCTCGTCGCCCCGGGGCCCCTGCCCGCCGCGACGGCGACGCCCCGTCCGGGCGGTCCGTTTCCGGGGTTTCCGCCCAAGGCGAAGCGGATCATCTACCTCTTCCAGTCGGGCGCGCCGTCGCAGATGGATCTCTTCGACCCGAAGCCGCAGATGGCGACGCGGCGCGGGGAGGATCTCCCCGAGTCGATCCGCCAGGGGCAGCGGCTGACGACGATGACGAGCGGCCAGAAGAGCTTTCCCGTGGCGCCGTCGATGTTCGCCTTCCGCAGGCACGGTGAGAGCGGGATGTGGTTCAGCGAGCTCGTGCCCAACATGGCCCGCCACGCCGACCGCTGGTGCATGATCCGCTCGATGCACACCGAGCAGATCAACCACGATCCGGCGATCACGTTCTTCCAGACGGGCCATCAGCTCGCCGGCCGGCCGAGCATCGGCTCGTGGGTGGCCTACGGGCTGGGGAGCGACAACGCCGACCTGCCCGCCTACATCGTGCTCACGAGCTTCGGATCGGGCCGCCGCGACGACCAGCCGCTCTACGACCGTCTCTGGGGCGCGGGCTTCCTGCCCGGCGAGCACCAGGGGGTGCGGTTTCGCAACATGGGCGACCCGGTGCTCTACCTGGCCGACCCGCCGGGCGTCGACCGGCGTCGCCGCCGCGCGACGCTCGACCGGATCGGCGGCCTGAACGCGCTCCGCACGGGGGTCCTCGGCGACCCCGAGATCGCGGCGCGGACGGCGCAGTACGAGATGGCGTTCCGCATGCAGACGAGCGTGCCGGGCATCGTCGACTTCTCCGACGAACCGCGGCACGTGCTCGACGCCTACGGGCCCGACGTCGCCCGTCCCGGCAGCTACGCCTCCAACTGCCTGCTCGCCCGCCGGCTCTCGGAGCGGGGCGTGCGGTTCGTGCAGCTCTTCCACATGGGCTGGGATCACCACGGCGGCCTCCCGGGCGCGATCCGCGGGCAGGTCCAGGACACCGACCGGGCGACGGCCGCCCTGCTCGACGACCTCGCCGCCCGCGGCCTCCTCGACGAGACGCTCGTCGTCTGGGGGGGCGAGTTCGGCCGCACGATCTACTCGCAGGGCGCGCTCACCGAGACGAACTACGGCCGCGACCACCACCCGCGGTGCTTCACCATGCTCCTGGCCGGCGCGGGCGTGAGGCCGGGGCTCACCTGGGGGGCCACCGACGACTATTGCTACAACATCGTCACGCCCGACCAGCGGGTGCACGTGCACGACCTCAACGCCACGATCCTCCACCTCATGGGCATCGACCACCTGCGGCTGACGTTTCCCTACCAGGGCCGCGACTTCCGCCTCACCGACGTCCACGGCGAGGTCGTGCGGGGCATCCTCGCGTGAGGGGGCGGGCTTTCACCGGGAAGGATTTCGCGGCATGAGTGAGGAGGACGTCCTCAGCGACGGGGGGCCCGACGAGGGGCAGATGGCCGCGTGGATCGACGCGGCGCCCGTGGCGATGCTCGTGGCCTACCGCGCGGGGCGGATCGTGGTCGCCAACCGCGCGGCCTGCGACCTCTTCGGCCATTTCTACGATCTCTTCCGGTTTCCCGACGGGCGGGTGGGTCTCGTCGTCGGCGACGCGTCCGGACACGGCTTCGCCGCGGCGCTCGTGACGGCGACGGCGCGGTCTTATCTGCGGGCGCTCGTGCGGACCGAGGGTGACCTGGGCGCGGTGCTCCGCACCCTCAACGACCTGCTTGGCAGCCGCGTTGAGGCGCCGGTGGGGGAGCTCGTAGCGCAGCTCTTCGACGCGGTCGCGGCCTTCCGCGGGGCGGGCGATCCGCACGACGACGCGACGGCGGTGCTCGCCCGGCTCAGGTCGGCCTGAACGCGGCCCCGGCGCACGCCGGCCGATCCCCCGGCCGGCGCGTCAGTTGGTCGCCGTGCCCTTGTCGCGGGAGGCGACCTCGGGCTCAGACGCCGCGGGCTTGTCGCCGGCGGCCGCCGGCGGCGTCGTGGCGGACACCTCCGCGTCGTTGTCGGCCGCGGGCTTCAGCGTCGCGGGACGCTCCCCCTTGAGCGCCGCGGTGCCGTCGCCGGCCCGGTCCGTCGCCGCGGGGGTCGTCGCGTCGGCCGCGACCGGGGCCGGGCCCGCCTCGTTCCGGAGGCCGTCGAGCAGTTGCCGCAGGCCGTCGAGCTGCACCGAGACCGACTGCGTGGCGTCGTGCAGCATCGCCTGCCGCGCCGCGCGGGCCCGCTCCGCGGCCGTCTCGAGCTGTCGCTGCTGCTCCCGCACGTCCTGCGCCTGCGCGATCATCGATTGCTCGATCCGCTGCATGGCGACGCTCATCTCCTGCACGATGCTGTCGCGGTCGGACGACTCCTGCTGGGCGTGGGCCGTGAGCCGGTCGAGCACCTGCCGGCGGGTGTCGCCGACGCCGGTGGCCGTGACGGCGATCTCGCGGAGGATCTGGTCGGCGGCGGTCGCCTGGCGGGCCACGTCGCTGGAGAGCGTGTCGAGCCCGACGAGGGTGGAATTGCCGTTGGTCTCGACCCGCGCGAGCCGCTGTTCGAGCCGCTCGGTGACGGCGGCCTGGCCGGCGACGTCGTTGCGGAGACGGGCGAGCTCCTCCAGCGCCGCGGTGTCGGCGTCGGCGGATTGCGCGATGCTCTCGCGCACGGCGGCCTCGACGCCGGCGGTCTGGTGGATCAGCCGCCAGACGAACGTGGTGAGCATGAACGACACCGCCGCCACGACGACCGTCGCGGCGGGAAGGAAGCGGGTCGATTCGACGGTGTCGCGGAGTTCGTCCTCGATCCGTGTCAGGCGATGCTGCTGCTCGTCCATCGGTCGTCTCTCCCGTCGGTCGTCGCGTGATGGGCTGCCGTGGCCGACGCGGCCACCGAGTCTTCGCCCCTCCGGAGGGATCGGACGACGGCCGGCCGCACTTGACCGGCGGTCACGGCCGGGCATCCAGCTTTCCCCGCCGGATGCGGGGGCGGGCCACCCTGCGGGCCGCGGGCCCTGACGGGGTTGTGCCGGCAGGAACGATGCGGGGGAACACGCCGCCCGCGGCCGCGGGGCGGGCCGGCGCTCAGGCGGTGACCAGTTCGACGACCCGCCATTCGAGCCAGTGGTGATCGGGGTCGCGGCCCGCGCGGCCGATATAGCCGCAGTGACCGCCATGGTCGGTGGCGACGACCCGGACGGTCGGCGGGCAGGTCAGACGGTCGGGCGCGAACATCGCGAAGGGCACGAGCGGGTCGTCCCGCGAGGTGAGGATCGTCGTGGGGACGCGGATCGCGGGAACGTGCGGCCCGGAACTCGCCTCGCGGTAGTAGGCGGCGGCGTCGGCGTGGCCGAGGAGGGGCGCGGTGAAGGAGTCGTCGAACTCGTAGAGCGTGCGCGGCCGGCGGGGGCGCCGCGGTTCCGGAGCGTCGGGCCGGGCCCGGCGGCGGTCGGCGACCTGCCGCTCCAACGCCTTGAGGAAGTGGCGGTCGTAGAGGCGGTTGATCGGGCCTTCGAGCGAGCGGACGGCGCAGCAGAGGTCGATGGGCGGGTTGATCGCCATCGCGCGGCGGACCTCCGGCGGCACGGCGGCGGGGTCCTCTCCGAGGTACTTGAGCACCACGTTGCCGCCGAGCGACACCCCGAAGAGCGTCACCTCGGGCTCACGGGGGGGCGCGTCGGCACGGCACCAGTCGAGCACGGCCGCGAGCACGCCGCCGAGGTCGTCGGAGCAGCCCGCATGGTAGGTCCTGCGGGCGAGCGCCACGCCCGCGCCGCAGCCGCGCATGTCCCAGCGGAACACCCGCACCCCGCGGGCGACGAGCTTCGCCGCGAGCCGCACGAGCAGCGGGCTGCGATGATCGGCGGCGAGGCCGTGCGTGAGGACGGCCACGCGGCCGTTCCAATCGGTGGGGAGATCGTCGTGCACGGCCACCGCGTCGCCATCGGGGAGCGTCACGTGCCGCAGCGTCGCCGTGTGGGGCGGGAGACCTCCCGTCCAGAGGGCCCCGTAGAGCGTCTGCGCGTGGGCGTTGCGCAGCCATGCGGGCGGGTGGAAGGGGGCGATCGTGGGATGGTGGTCGGCCATGGCGTGTGTCGGGGGCGGGACCCGCGGGGCGGCGGTTCCCGGCCGCCCCCGTGGCATGATAGGTTGCGAGCCCGGGGCCCGTCGCCCCCCGCGGATGCGGCGGGTCGTCGCGGGGCGGCGACGCGGGCGGAGGACACCGACACACGCGCGGAGGCTGGACGATGCAGCGAGGCGATTCTGCCGGGGTTCGTGCCGGGACGTGTCCGCGGCCGTTGGCTCGCGGGTGGCATGGCTGGCTTGGCCGTTCCGTGCTCGCCCGCCTCGGCGCCCTCGCGCTGACGGCCGTCCTCGTGCCGGCCACCGCCCACGGCGACTCGTGGAACCAGTTCCGCGGCCCCACCACTGACGGCCGGGCGGCCACGGCGAAGCTGCCGACCGAGTGGAGCGAGGAGAAGAACGTCCGCTGGAAGACCGAGATCCCGGGCAAGGCCTGGGCGTCGCCGGTCGAACTCGACGGCCGGATCTGGCTCGCCAACGCCACGCCCGACGGCAAACGGCTGTCGGCGGTCTGCGTCGACGCCGAGAGCGGCCGCGTGCTGCATGACGTGACGGTCTTCGCGATCGAGAAGCCCGCCTTCTGCCACGATTACAACAGCTACGCGAGCCCCACGCCCGTGATCGAGCCGGGGCGGCTCTACGTGCATTTCGGCAGCGCGGGCACGGCCTGCCTCGACCCGGCCACCGGGGCGGTCCTCTGGAAGCGGCAGGACATCCCCTGCGATCACCACCGCGGACCCGGTTCCTCGCCGATCCTCTGCGACGACCTGCTGATCCTCGTCTTCGACGGCTTCGACGTGCAGTACGTCACGGCGCTCGACAAGAAGACCGGCGCGACCGTCTGGCGGACCGATCGCAGCATCGACTACGGCACCGACGACGGCGACATGAAGAAGTCGTACTGCACGCCCACGGTGGTCGACCACGGCGGCCGCCGGCAGCTCGTCTGCCCGGCCGCGGTGGGGACGGTGGCCTACGACCCGCGGACGGGGAAGGAGCTTTGGAAGGTGACGCACGGCGGCTACAACACCGCCGCGCGGCCGCTGTTCACGCACGGGCTCGTCGTGATCTGCACGCAGTCGGGGGACCGCATGCTGGCCGTCAGGCCCGACGGCGACGGTGACGTCACGAAGACGCACGTGGCGTGGAAGTTCGGCAAATCGACCCCCTCCCGCCCCTCGCAGACGGTCGTGGGGGACCACCTCTACATGGTCAGCGACACCGGCATCTTCGGCGCGATCGACGTGCGCACCGGTGAGCAGGCCTGGTCGGAACGCCGCACGGGCAGGCATTCGGCGTCGCTGGTGGAATCGGGAGGCAGGCTCTACGCCTTCGACGAGGACGGCGGCGCGATCGTGTTCGCCGCCGCGCCCGAGGGCTTCCGGCAGGTGGCGGAAAACCGTCTCGCCGCCGGCTGCATGGCCTCGCCGGCGGTGGTCGGCGACGACCTCGTCGTGCGCACGAAGACCCACCTCTACCGGCTCGGCGGACCGGCGGCCGGCGGCAAGCCGGCGGCGGGCGATGCGGCGCAGGCCGGCGGTAAGAAGCAGGCCGGCGGGGCGAAGCAGACCGGCGGTGCGAAGCAGGCCGGCGGGGCCGACGCGGCGACGCTCGACACCGAGCCCGGCGCGCCGATGGCCGGGGCGGACGCCGTGCGTGCTGTGCGGCCGGGCGCGAGCGTGCCCGCCGGCGTGGAGGTGACGCTCCTCGCCGCGGAGCCCGTGATCCGCAATCCGATCGGGGCCGCGACCGATTCCCGGGGCCGGCTCTGGGTGGCCGAGAACCTCACCTACGCGGAGAAGGGCGTGCTCCGCGACGGTCCGCTCTCCGACCGCGTCACCGTGCTCGAGGACGCCGACGGCGACGGCGTGGCCGAGCGGCACCGCGTCGCCATCGACGGCCTCGTGGGGCTGACGGGTGTGGCCGTGGGGCACGGGGGCGTGTGGCTCGCCTGCCCGCCGCGGCTCCTCTTCGTGCCCGGCGCCGACGTGGCCGAGTCGGTGGTGCCGGCGTCGGCGGCGACGGTGGTGCCGGCGTCGGCGGCGACGGTGGTGCTCGACGGCTTCGAGGTGCCGCCGCGCAACCACCACAACTTCATGAACGGCCTCTCCTGGGGGCCCGACGGCTGGCTCTACGGCCGCTGTGGCGCGAGCGCTCCGGGCGATGTGGGGCCGCCGGGCGCGGCGGCCGAGACGCGGCAGCCGCTCCGCGGCGGCGTCTGGCGCTATCACCCCGTGCGTGGCACGTTCGAGGCCCTCTGCCACGGCACGACCAATCCCTGGGGGCACGATTGGAACGCCCGCGGCGACTGCTTCTTCGTCAACACCGTCAACGGCCACCTCTGGCAGGTGATCCCCGGCGGGCATTACGTGCGGCCGCACACGGTCGATCCCAATCCGCACGTCTACGAGCCGATCGACCAGCACGCCGACCACTTCCACTTCGACACGGCGAAGAAATGGACCGATTCACGCGACGGCAAGGCCGACGCCTACGGCGGCGGACACGCCCACAGCGGCTGCTTCATCGTGCCCGACGAGGCCGGCTGGCCCGCCGCGCTCCGCGGTCGGCTGCTCACGCTCAACCTCCACGGCCGACGGTTCAACGCCGAGCGGTTTGCGGCGGAGGGCTCGGCGACCATCGCCGGGCACGATCCCGACCCCCTGTTCTTCGACGACCCCTGGTTCCGCGGGATCGACATCGTGCCCTTGCCCGACCGCCGGCTCGCGGTGCTCGACTGGAGCGATGCGGGCGAATGCCACGACCACAGCGGCGTGCACCGCTCGAGCGGACGGATCTTCGCCGTCAGGTTCCGCGAGGCGGGGCCGCCCGACGCGGCCGCCGTCGCCGGCCTGGCCGCCGACGTCGTGCACGGCGGTGAGTGGCGGGCCCGGGCCGCGATCCGCGGGCTGGCCGACCGCCACGCGCGGGGCGAGGACGTCGCCGCCGACCGCCGGCGACTGGCCGCGGCGCTCGCCGACGGCACGGCGGGCGCCACGCCCCGGCTGCGGGCCCTCTCGGGGCTCTGGTGCACCGGCGGACTCGCGGAGGCGGAGGTGCTCGCGCTCTGCGGCGACGCCGACGCCGCGGTGCGGGCGCGGGGAGTGTGGCTGCTCGTGGATGGCTGGCCGCTCGACACGGTGATGAGCCGTCGGGGGGCCGCCGACGTCGAGCCGTCGACCGCGGCGCTCGTGACGCTCGAGCGGCTCGCCCGCGGCGACACCGACGCCCGCGTGCGGCTGGCCGTGGCGTCGGCGCTGCAGCGGCTGCCGTTCGCGCGGCGGGCAGGCGTGGCCGCGGCGCTCGCCGCACGGTCGGAGGACGCCGCCGATCACAATCTGCCGAAGATGGTGTGGTATGCCGTGATCCCCGTGGTGGAGGCCGACCCGGCCGGGGCGGTGGAGATCTGGCGGGCGAGCCGCTGGCCCGATCTGCGACGCTGGATCGCGCGGCGGATCACGGAGGCCGGCCAGCACGACCCGGCGCTGCTCGAGCGGCTGCTCGCGGCCGCGGCCGCTGCGGGGCCCGAGCCGCAGGCCGACCTGCTCGCGGGGATGGCCGCGGGCCTGCGGGGCCGCCACCGCGTCGCCAAGCCGGCCGGATGGGACCGGGTGCACGACGCGGTCCGCGGGCTCGTCGCGGCCGACCCATCCGCCGCCGTCATGCGGGCGCTGGATGCGGCCGAGCGGTCGATCGACGCCCGCTTCGGCTCCGACCGCGCGCTCGCCGCGCTCGTGGCCACGGCCCGCGATCCGCACGAGGCCGCGGCGGACCGGGGGGCGGCGATCGAGACGCTCGTGGCCGTCGAGGCGGAAGGTTACCAGTCGCTCTGCCGCGAGCTGGTTGCCGCGCCCGGCCTGGCGGCGGCCACGGCGGCCGGTCTCGCGCGGGACGGCGATCCCGCACATGCCCGGGCGCTGGTGGATGCCTACGCGGACCTCGCCCCCGGGGAGCGGCCGGCGCTGCTCGCGGCCCTCGTGGCCCGGCCGGCGTGGGCCATGGCGTTGCTCGACGGCATCGAGCGGCAGGCGATTCCGCGGAGCGACGTCACGCCGCTCCTCGCCCGGCAGATCGCCGGCCTGCGGGACGAGGCCGTGCGACGGCGGCTCGCGGAGGTGTGGGGGCAACTGCGGGAGAGCCCCGAGGAAAACCGCCGGCAGATCGCGGCGTGGCGGGGAAAGCTCGGGCCCGAGTCGCTCGCCTCGGCGGACCGTGCGGCGGGCCGCGTCGTCTGGAGCCGGCTCTGCGCGTCGTGCCACCGGCTGCACGGCGAAGGGGGCACCCTCGGTCCCGACCTCACCGGCGCGGGCCGGCACAACCTCGACTACCTGCTCGAGAACGTCATCGACCCGAGCGCCGTCGTGACGGCCGACTACCGGATGCGGCAGGTGCTCCTCGCCGACGGCCGCACGCTCTCCGGCGTGGTGGCGGCCCGTTCGGCCGACAGGCTCACGCTGCGGACCCCCACCGAGACGCACGACCTCGCCACGTCGGACATCGAGGCGGTGGTCGATTCCGGCGTGTCGATCATGCCTTCCGGCCAGCTCGGCCAGCTGAGCGAGCAGGAGGTGCGCGACCTCATCGCCTACCTGATGACGCCGGGGCAGACGCCGCTGCCCTAGCAGGCTGTGGATAAACAGCCTGCTCGGTCGCATGGATGCGATCGCGGGAGCGCGGCTCCCGTGAAAACCGGAGGTTTTCGTGCCTGGAAAAAGTCCCGGAGGACTTTTTCCACGGCCGGCTAGCGTGAGGTGACGCGTGGGGCCGCCCGTCACCCTCTCGCCGGACGTTCGCTGCGGCCTTCCAGGCCTCCGCTTACTCGGAGCCGGCTGCGCTCCGCCATCCATGGCTCCGCTTGCCGCCTACGCCGTCTCGCGGGTGACCGACGGCCCCTCGGACGGGTCGGTGCGCGAAGAGGCCTTGCGGTCGTGAGGTGACGCGCGGGGCCGCCCGTCACCCTCTCGCCGGACGTTCGCTTCGGCCTTCCAGGCCTCCGCTCACTCGGAGCCGGCTGCGCTCCGCCATCCATGGCTCCGCTTGCCGCCTACGCCGTCTCGTGGGCGACGGACGGCCCCTCGGACTGGTCGGTGCGCGAAGGGACTTGCGGTTGTTTTGTCACACACGCTGGTGCCCGTCGGCTGATCAGGGGGCCGGCGGGCCGACGATGTTGTCGTTCGCCGTGACGCCGGCCGGCAGCGCGAGGTCCTGCAGGCGGCAGCACTGCACCGCCGACCCTGACGGCGGCGCGGCCCCCGGCGTCGAGCGCCACTCGATGGCCGTGCGCATCAGCGGCTCCGGCCGGGCGTCGAGGATCGTGCAGCCCGACACGAGCGTGTCGTGGCAGTCCTCGACGAGCAGGCCCACCGGGGTGCCCTCGAAAATCTGGCAGCCGCTGAGGTTCATCCTCCGGCATCGGACGAGCTCCACGAGTGCCTCCTTCCGGGTCGGCGACGAATCGGCCACGGTGTTGCGGCCCGCCACCGCGTCGTGGATCACCAGGCCGGTGAGGCTCGAATCGCGGCAGTCCTCGAAGCGGATGCCGGTGGAGAGCTCCTTGTCGCCGTAGTCGGGGTTGTGGCCGATCACGTTGGAGCCGAGGGCGATCGACCGCGACCGCTCCACGAGGATCGTCCGCTCGTGGCCGCTGTAGAGATAGTTGCCGCTGATGGCGAACCCCAGCGCGCCCGAGAGGTGGATGTTGACCGACTGGCTGCCGATGAGGTTGCCGGCGATCGTCCACATGCCCGCGCGATGGTCGGCGCCCGAGCCGGCGCCGAGGAAGCGGATGTTCGCGCCGCCCGGCGAGGCGGTCGCCTGGATCGTGTTCGAGGCGATCGTCCCCTCGCGGATGGTGCCCTCGCGGCAGTCGATGAAGATCTCGGCCGTGGGCTCGGCGGCGGCGCCCGCCGTGCCGATCGAGCGGTTGTTGTTGTATTCGATGTCGTTGCCGGTGATCTGCAGGTTGCGGATCTCCCCGCCGACCACGCGCACGCCGCCGAGCCGGCAGTAGCTCACGTGGCTCGAGGCCAGGATCGTCTGATGGAGGTTGATGCCATCCAGGAACAGGCCCACGCCGGTGTTGCGGTAGATGTGGCAGTGCGAGACGAGCAGGTTGCGGCCGCGGCGGACGGCGTGGACGCCGTGCCGGAGATGCCGCAGCAGCACCCCGGTGATCGTCGCCTGGAAGAAGCCCTCGAGCCGGATGCCGTCGGCGTCCGGGTGGGTGCCCGTGATCTCGATCGACCGCACCGTCGGCATCCGTTCGCGGTCCCAGATGCCCGCGACCACGCCTTGCGGATCGGCCGTGCCCGCGTGCGTCCCCACGATCGAGATCGCCGGGCCGGGGGCGGTCATCACGATCCGTGCCGTGCCGCCGCTGCCGTCGATGCCGGTGCGCCGCGTGCGGGCGAGGTCGATCGTGATGGTCCGCGCGATGCGAAACTCGCCCCGCGGAAAGACGAGCAGCCCGTCGCCGTCGGCCAGCGCGTGCTCGATCGCCGCCGTGTCGTCGGCCACGCCGTCGCCGACGGCGCCAAAGTCGCGGACGTCCGCCATGGGGGTCCCTCTCGGGGAGGCAGTTTACCCGACGAGACCGCGGCGGTATCGTGCGGCCATGAACGGCTCGACGAATCGACGCTCGAACGCACGTGGGATCGCGGTCCTGCTGGCCGTCGTGGCGGCGGTGCCGGCGACGGCCGCCGAGATCGCCGCCGAGTTTCCCGCCGAGTTGACCGACTTCGGGCCGGCCTCCCGCGACCCGCTCTTCACCGGCGGCGGGCCCGATGCCTGGGATCGCGACCTCCGCGAGCGCGGCTGGATCATGCGGGAGGGGGGCCGCTGGCACCTTTGGTACACCGGCTCCAACCGCGACCGCGATCCGGTGCGGCGGCTGGGCTACGCCAGCGGCGCCGACGGGCTCAACTGGACCCGGCATCCGGCGCCGCTCGTGCCCGACGCCTGGGTGGAGGACGTCTGCATCGTGAAGCGGGGGGGCTGCTACCGGATGTTCGCCGAAGGGGAGGAGGACGTCGCCCATCTGCTCACCTCGACCGACCGGCGGCACTGGCGGCGGCACGGGCCGCTCGACATCCGGCTCGTCGACGGCCGGCCGATCCCGGACGGCCCGCGGGGCACGCCCGCGGCGTGGTTCGAGCGCGGCACCTGGCACCTCTACTACGAGCGGCGCGACAAGGGGGTGTGGCTGGCCACGTCGCGCGACCTCTGCACGTTCACCAACGTGTCCGACGAGCCGGTGCTGGCGTGCGGGCCGGAAGACTACGACCGCGACATGATCGCGGTGGATCAGATCATCCGCTTCCGCGGCCGCGCCTACGCCTACTACCACGCCTGCAGCCGCGCGGGCAGCGGCCGGTGGAGCACCTGCCTCGCCGTGAGCGACGACCTCGTGCACTGGCGGAAGTATGCCGGCAACCCGGTGCTCCCGGTCGACCCGGAGCATCCGGGGCGGTCGAGCGCCACGCTCGTGCCCGACGGCACGCGGCACCGTCTCTACACCACGCATCCCGACGTGCGGGTGCGGTTCTCCACGCTGCCCGTCCGCGAGTCGACGACGGGGTCGGAGTGAGGCCGGCGGGGCCGGTCAGCGGGGCTTGGCATCGTGCGGGCAGGGGGGCTGGCTGCAGAGGCCGACGAAGGCCTCGACGCCCCGGGCCGCCTGACGGTCGTCGACGGTGAGGAAGCGGTCACGGCCGTCGGCCGCGGGCGCGAACGTCGTCAGGCCGTCGGCCTCCACGGTGACGCGGCCCGGCGGCGAAAATCCGAAGTGGCCCCGGTCGGGCCGGGCGACGACGAGCACGCTCGTGAGATCCCAGGTGGGCCGGGCGTGCGGCGGCGGCTCGTAGAGTCGGTAGGCCTCCGGGAGCGGATGGTCGGCCACGGAGCGGTAGTCGCGCTCGATGCTCTCCGCCGGGTAGGGCATCGCGATCCCGACCTCGTAGCCGCTCCAGAGGATCGGCGTGGGCCAGCCGGCCGCCAGTCGGCGGGCGGAAGGCAGGTCGGTGACGACGTTGTATTCGCGGTGCGGCGCCCCGTTGATCGGCGCGAAGGCGCCGGCCATGACCGACAGGAGCCGCACCTTCCGGGCCACGAGGTCGCGGCCGGCGAGCGGCGAGTCGGCGTCGGGCGGCGAATCGAGCAGGCGGGCGAGGTTCGTGAAAAATCCCACCTGCACGAGCACGACGGACCCGTCGGGGCGTCCGGCGAGGCAACGCCGCAGCAGGCCCACGGCCTCCGGCGCCTCGCTGCCCGAGGCGAGCCCATGGGGATAGCGGAAGCGGTCGCCG
>Ga0208864_1000421_pt1 | contig 13906 bp, 7 predicted proteins | sample CryBogmetaGMA05M_FD_184542 | JGI IMG/M metagenome (GOLD analysis project Ga0208864, IMG submission 184542) | Freshwater microbial communities from Crystal Bog, Wisconsin, USA - MA0.5M (SPAdes) | ecosystem: Environmental > Aquatic > Freshwater > Lake | place: Crystal Bog, Wisconsin, USA...
TCCCGGGGCTCACGGGCGCGGGGCTCGTGGCGCTCTTCGGCCTCGTGGTGGTGGGGCGCTGTTTCGGGCGGTTGGGTTCGGCCGCGGCGCTCCTCATCCTCCTCGTGCCGCTGGTGGCTGTCGTGCCGGCGGCGATCGGTCGTGGCCTGCCAGGTTCCGCCGCCGGTCGTCTCCTCTGCTCCGCGTCCTACCGGATCCTCCTGGCAGTGGTGCCGCTGGTCATCGTCTTGTGGGGGGCGAAGGCCGACTTCGACACGAGGCTGGGGCGCTTGCTCGGTGCCGCCCCAGCGGCAGCCCGGCACCGCCTGGTTTCACCCCGCCCGATTTCAGCCCGTCCGGAACTCCAGGCAGTGCCAGCCTTCGAGTTCGGTCGCGATCGGCTCGGTGGCGAGGAGCCTCCGGTAGAGCGCGGCGATGCCTGGAACGTCGCTGGAAAGCAGGCCGCAGAGAACGATCCTCCCGCCCGGTGCGAGACGGCGACAGAGCGCATCGGCATGCGCCCGGAGCACCGGGGCGACGATGTTGGCGAGGATGAGGTCGTGGAGTGGGTTCGCGGGAAGCTCGTCAAGGGTGGCTGACACGCGAACCCGGTCGGCGACGGCATTGAGCGCCGCATTGTGGCCGATCGCCTCGTGAACGCGGCTGTCGCTCTCGACCGCCTCGACGCCCCGCGCCCCGCGAAGTGCGGCGGCGATCCCCAGGATTCCGGAGCCGGCGCCGAAGTCGAGGACACGTCCCCAGGCGCTCGGATCGCGTGGCGCCCCCCCGGCCAGCGCCGCCAAGCAGAGCCGGGTGGTGGGGTGGAGCCCGGTTCCGAATCCCGTGCCGGGATCGATGACGAGCGTTGTGTGGGCGTCCGCTGACGAGGCGTGGGCCGCGGTCTCCCAGGGGGGAAGGATTCGGCCGAAGCCGGGGACATCGATCGGCCCGTGGCTGGCGCGGAACTCGGCCTCCCAATCGTGGGTCGCCTCGCAACGGATGCAGCCGACGTCGCAGCCATCGAGTGGCGCGAGGCGCGCGGCGGCGGCGCGGGCCCCCGACTCGTCTCCAAACCAAAAAGCTGCGGTGATCGTGTCGCGGGCCGCCACCCAGTCGCGGTCGGGATCGCCCGCAGCGGCGTCGAGCACACAAGCGGTTGAGGTGATCCCGGCCGCGAAAGCCTCGTCGGCATCGAGCGAGCCCTCGTGGACGCCGCACAGGCCCGTCCCGTCGAGGACCTCCCAGACGAGAAGGAGAAAGTCGTCCCGCGACAGCGTTTCTCCCCGATCGAGGGCCACCCTGCCGGCGATCGTGACATCGACGACCCAGCAGGGGTCGGTGGGCGTTTTCATCGGGGTTTTCCGCGGTTGGATGGCCGTGACGCCCCCTCTCGAGGAGCGTAGAATGGAGGGCTCAGCCAGACGGCCTCCACGCCGCACAGGCTCGCCCGGGGGGAATGACCATGGTACGAAGCTTTCTGTGTCTGCGGGTCGTGTTCATCGCCTTCCTGGCCGCCGGGCAGTTGGGGGGGCCGCGCAGGGCATTAGCCGACCCGACGAGTCCGTCGTTTGCCTCCGATATCAAGCCGCTCCTCTCCAATCGCTGCCTCCGCTGCCACGGGCCGGACGAGTCTTCTCGGCAAGGAGGGGGCGACGGGGGCCTCCGTCTCGACACGTTTGCCGGGGCGACGGCCGATCTCGGCGGGCACGCGGCGATCGTGCCGGGGGACCCGGACTCGAGCGTCCTCATCGCCCGCATCACCTCGACCGATCCCGACACGGTCATGCCCCCTCCCGACGGCGGCGAAAGGCTCTCGCCTGCGCAGGTGGAGGCCTTCAGGGCCTGGGTGGCTGGCGGGGCGAAAGTCGAGCGGCATTGGTCGTACGTGCCGCCGGTCCGCCCGGAGGTGCCGCTGAGCGCCGCCGCCGTGCGCAACCCGATCGACGCCTTCGTGCTGGCGAGGCTGGAGCGAGAGGGGCTCGCGCTCCAGCCCGAGGCCGAGCGGGCGGTGCTCGCGCGCCGCCTTGCCCTCGATCTGGTCGGCCTGCCGCCGACCCCGGAGGAGGTCGATGCCTTCGTCGCCGATCCCGCCCCGGATGCCTACGAGCGCTACGTCGACCGGCTGCTGGCCCACGACGGCTACGGCGAGCACCAGGCCCGGCAGTGGCTCGACCTCGCCCGCTATGCCGACAGCGCCGGCTACGCCGACGATCCGCCGCGCTCCATCTGGGGTTTCCGCGACTGGGTCATCCGGGCTTTCGACGCCAACATGCCCTTCGATCGTTTCACGACGCTCCAATTGGCCGGCGACCTCCTTCCAGGCGCCGGCCCTGATGAGCGGATGGCGACGGCCTTCCACCGCAACACGATGACCAACACCGAGGGGGGAACGATCGACGAGGAGTTCCGCAACGTCGCCGTCGTCGACCGGGTGAACACGACCTTTGGCACGTGGATGGGGACGACGATCGCGTGCGCCCAGTGCCACAGCCACAAATACGACCCGATCACGCAGGAAGATTTCTTCCGGATCTACGCGGTCTTCAACAACACCGCCGATGCCGACCGCGGCGACGACACGCCGCTGCTCGAGTTTTTCACGCCGGCGCAGGAGGCGGATCGGACGCGGATCGCGGCCGCGATTGCCGACACCGAGCAGGTGCTCGCCACCGACACTCCCGGGATCGTCGCCGCCGGTGAGGCTTGGGATCAGGCGTTCCCTCGGGCCATCGGTTGGACAACGGCCCTGCCGACGGCCGCTTCGGCAGCAGCGTTCCCGGCGGCAGAATCGGCGGCCCCGGCCGCATCGATCGATGCCGACGGGACGGTCCATCTCCCCGCGGTCGGCCCGCGTGGTGTAGCGCGGATCGAGCTTCCGGAAGCGGTTCCTGACGGGGGGATGCTCGCAGCGATTCAGCTCGAGTTCCCTGGCGACGCAACGCTGCCGGGAGGATCGTCGGGGCATGCCGGCAATTTTGTCCTCACCGGGATCGGCGCGAGGATCGAGCCTGTCGATGTGGCGGCGGCACCGCGGGGAAGGTTTGTGCGCATCGAGCTCCCCGGCAACGAGAAGATTCTTTCGCTGGCCGAGGTGGAGGCCTTCCGCAATGGCGAGAACATTGCCCGTGGCAAGCCGGCGACGCAGGCATCGACAACGCTCGATGCCCTGGCAAGTCGGGCCGTTGATGGCGTCACCGAAGGAGGATTCTTCGTCGCCAACTCCGTCACCCACTCCGCCACGCAGGCCGATCCGTGGTGGGAGGTCGATCTCGGTGCCGAGGAGCCCGTCGATCGGATCGTCGTTTGGAACCGGACCGATGGTGGCGTCGGCACGCGCCTCGCGGGAGCGCGGGTGATCCTCCTCGACACCAACCGGCAGCCGGTCTGGCAGACAGTTCTCGAAACGGCTCCGGAGACGAGCGTGGCTCTCGGGCCGGCGGCGGGGCGTGAGGTGCCGCTGGCGGTGGCATTCGCGAGCCGTTCGCAGGAGGGATTCCCCGCAGCGAAGGTGCTTGCTGCAGCGGATGAGAAGAAGGAACTCGACGGCGGCTGGGCGCCGGGCGGGGCTGCCCCGGTGACGCTCGTCGTGGCCCCAGCGGAGCCGGTGGCGGTAAAGCCGGGGGAGCGGCTCGTCCTCGCCCTTCGCGCCCGTTCCAAGCATGACAACCACACGATCGGCGTCGTTCGCGTCGCGGTTTCCTCAGAGCCACGCGTCAAGGAGTGGGCAGGGGTGCCTGCCGACGTGATCGCGATACTCGTCAAGCCTGCGTCCGAGCGGAGCGACGCCGAGAAGGCCCGGCTCGCCGACCACCACCGCCGCGTTGTCGCCACCGAGACGGCTCCTGCCCGCGAGCGGATGGCGGTGCTTTCCGGAGAGCTTGCCGCCATCAAGCCGGCGAAGGTGCCGGTCATGGAAGAGCTTGCCGCCGACAAGCGCCGGGTGACGAAGCTCCAGCATCGGGGCAACTGGCAGGATCTCGGGGCCGAGGTTACGGAAGGGGTTCCGGAAGCGTTTCAGTTGCCGGTGGCGCCATCCGAGGGGGGTCGAATCGATCGGCTGGCGCTGGCGAAGTGGCTCGTCGATCCCGCCAATCCGCTCACGGCACGGGTGACGGTGAATCGGCTCTGGGAGCGGCTCTTCGGGACGGGCCTGGTGTCGACGAGCGAGGAGTTCGGCAGTCAGGGAGATCTGCCGAGCGATCCACATCTCCTCGATTGGCTCGCCGTCGAACTGGTGTCCCGTGGCTGGGACACGAAGGCTATCCTCCGCGAGATCGTCACCAGCGCCACCTACCGGCAGACCTCGAAGGCCGATCCGGCGGTCGTCGCCCGCGATCCCGACAACCGACTTCTGGCCCGCGGCCCGCGCGTCCGACTCTCCGCTGAAGTGATCCGCGATCAGGCCCTCGCGGCCGCGGGTCTCCTATCACGGAAGAAGGGGGGGCCGAGCGTCAATCCGCCGCAGCCCAACCTCGGGCTCTCGGCGGCCTTCGGCGGCGGCATCGACTGGCAGACGAGCCAGGGGGAGGATCGCTGGCGGCGGGGGATCTACACGACCTGGCGGCGGAGCAATCCCTATCCCTCCATGGCCGCTTTCGACGCCCCCAACCGCGAGGTCTGTACCATCCGCCGCCCGCGGACAAACACGCCGCTCCAGGCGCTCGTCACCCTCAACGATCCGGTTTATGTCGAGGCGGCCCAGAGCCTGGCCCGACGGATGGTGACGGAGGGGGGCTCGACCGATGCCGAGCGGGTGATCCGCGGCTTCCGGCTCGTGCTCGCCCGGCAGCCGTCCCCGGTCGAAATCGATCGGCTCGTCCGGCTCCATGCCGAGGCGCTCGTCGATTACCGGCAGGCGCCGGAGGAGGCGCGGAAGCTGGCCACCGAGCCACTCGGCCCCCCCCCTGCCGACCTCGCCGATCTCGCCGATCTGGCGGCGTGGACGGTGGTGGCCAATGTGATGCTCAATCTCGACGAATCGTTCATGTGCCCGTGAGCTGAGGAACCTGCCCCATGGATCCGATCTTCGAACAGAAGTCTCTCGCCACCCGCCGTCACCTTCTCGGTGGCATGGGAGGGGGCATCGGTGGACTGGCCCTCGAGGCGCTCCTCGGCCGCGCGGCGCCGTTCGTCCGCGAGGCGCGGGGCGTCGAGAGTGAGGCGAACCACGGCCACGACCTGCCCGCCGATCCGCTCGCGCCGCGCGTTCCCCACTTCACGCCGAAGGCGAAGCGGATGATCGTCATCCACCTCACCGGCTCGCCTCCCCACCTCGATCTCTACGATCACAAGCCGGAGCTCTTGAAGCATTCCGGCGAGGATTGCCCTGCCGACACGATCAAGGGGAAGACGTTCGCCTTCACCAGCGGCACGCCGAAGCTCATGGGAACGCCGCGGAGCTGGAAGCGGTGTGGGGAGAGCGGCATGGAGCTCTCCGACGCGCTCCCCAATCTCCAGCGCGTGGCCGATCGACTCTGCCTCGTGCGGAGCATGCACACCGACCAATTCAATCACGCCCCGGCGGAGCTCCTCCTCTACACCGGCGCCGCCCGCTCCGGTCGCCCGAGCCTGGGGAGCTGGGTGACCTATGGCCTGGGGAGCGAAAACCAGAATCTCCCTGGCTTCGTCGTCCTCATCTCGTCGGGCGTGCAGCCCAACGGTGGCACGAGCAGCTTCGGATCGGGATTCCTTCCGAGCGTCTATCAGGGCGTGCAGTGCCGCTCGCAGGGGGATCCGGTGCTCTACGTTTCCGATCCGCCCGGGATGGACCGGAAGACTCGGCGCCAGAGCCTCGATGCCCTCAAGGATCTCAACGAACTGCAGGCACGCGAGCTCGGCAACGCCGAGACGCTCACCCGCATCGCGCAGTACGAGCTCGCCTATCGGATGCAGACGAGCGTGCCGGAGGTGATGGATATCTCCCGCGAACCGGCGAACGTCCTCGAGGCCTACGGCGCGAAGCCCGGCCAGGCGAGCCTTGCCAACAATTGCCTCCTCGCCCGGCGGCTCGTCGAGCAAGGGGTGCGGTTTGTCCATCTCTTCGACTGGGGCTGGGACTTCCATGGCACCGGCCCCGGCGAGGACATCCGCGACGGATTGACCAAGAAAGCGGCGACGTTCGACAAGCCGGCCGCGGCGCTCATCGAGGATCTCGAGGCCCGCGGGCTCCTCGAGGACACGCTCATCCTCTGCACCGGCGAGTTCGGCCGGACGCCGTTCCGCGAGGGGCGTACCGCCGGGGGCGACGTGCTCGGCCGCGATCACTTCCCCGATTGCTACTCAATCTGGATGTGTGGCGGCGGCACGAAGCCGGGATTTGTCCATGGGGCGAGCGACGATCTCGGCTTCAAGCCGGCGGTCGACCCGGTCCACGTCCACGATCTCCAGGCGACCATCATGCACCTCCTCGGCTTCGACCACACGAAGCTCACCTGGCGGTTCCAAGGGCGCGACTTCCGCCTCACTGACGTCCATGGCACGGTCGTCCGGTCGCTCCTGTCGTGAGGGGAGTGGCTTGAAACGCACCGCACCCTCCAAGCCAGCCTTCAGCGCAGCTCTTCTTCGGTCGGGACCGGCCGGCGGCCACGGAGGCGAAAACGGGCCAGGGCGATCAGGCCGGGGATCACGAGCAGCCAGCCACCGCCGTTGAGGCAATCCTGGACCGGCAGGGGGAGGTGGCTCGTGACGGGATCGAGGAGGTCGTAGGCCGGCAGAAGGCGGTCGTTGACCCGCTTCCAGCGCCCCCAAAAGCGGCGGAGGACGGGGCCTTCATCGGCGCCCAGCTTCTCGATCTTCTGCTGGAGGCCGGGGAGGCCCTCGGGGGCGGCCGCAGCGGCAGCGGCCCGGCGATTGGCCGCGGCAACCCTCCTCGGCACCTTCCCGTCGACTCCCTTATCGACGCCGACGAAGAAGCTGAACACGAGCGAGAGCATCGCCATCGCGAAGATGTTGAGAAACAACTGGCTCAGGAAGACGAGCATCCCGACCCGGAAGTGGATCTTCCAGAGCAGCACCTGGACGGTCCCACCGGCGCAGAGGGCGAAGAGGACGGGGAGATAGCGGATCATCGGCACGTAGCCGAGGACATGCCACTTCAGCCCCATCGGTTCGCGGAGCCAGGTCAGATAGGTGTAGTTGGGGGGGAAGGCGATGCCGAGGCGGGGATCCTGCATGAGCCGGGCGAAGCCGTAGCCGGAGAGATCGTACACGAAGAAGACGGTGAGCCAGATCGCAAACATGGTCTTCACGGCAGCGAGGATCGTCCCCGGCCCTTCCTCCGTCCAGAAGGCGGTGGTGCGCATGAGGATGAAGACGGCGATCGGGAGCATGAGCAGCCAGAAGAGGATCGGCAGGAGTGTCGTGTGTTCGATCGACTGGATCATGCCGCACCTCGTGCCGGGGGAGTCTGGAAGCTTGGTGGCGGTTAGGGAGCGTCAGGTGACGAGCCCGCCGCTCGTGTCGAGCGTGGTCATGCCGCGGAGGGCGAGGGCCACTGCGTCGGGATTCGTCGAGAGGCGGAGGGCCTCGGTGCCGGTGATCTGGCCGGTGTGGTAGAGCTCGGTGAGATGTTGGTCGAAGAGCTGCATGCCGTTGTCGCGGTTGGCGATCGCCTGCGGGAGGCTCGTGATCCGCCCCTCGAGGATCGCCTTGCTCACCACGGCAGTGTTCCGCATGATCTCGACGACCGGGATCCGCCCCTTCTCCTTCTGCTTGTGGGTCGCCAGCCGCTGGCTGACGACGGCGACAAGATTCGTCGCCAGCTCCGTGAGCAAAAGCGCGCGCTCGTCAGGGGGGAACATGGCCACGATCCGCTGCATGGTGAACGAGGCGTTGGTGGTGTGGACGGTGCTGAAGACAATGTGGCCGGTGTCGGCCGCCTGGAGGGCCGTCCGCATCGTCTCGGCATCGCGGAGCTCGCCGACGAGGATCACGTCCGGATCCTGGCGGAGGACGCGGCGGAGGGAGTCGGTGAAGCTCGGCGTGTCGCGGCCGAGCTCGCGCTGGGCGACGAGGCTCTTCTGGGATTCGTGAAAGAACTCGATCGGATCCTCGATCGTGATGATGCGGAGGCGGCGGGTGCGGTTGAGGTGGTCGACCATCGCCGCCAGTGTCGTGCTCTTGCCGCTGCCGGTTGTCCCGGTGACGAGCACCAGCCCGCGTGGCTCCTCGGCAATCTCGTGGAGGACCGGCGGCAGGGAGAGGTCGGCAAAGGTCTTGACCCGCGGCGGGATCGTGCGGGCGACGAAGGCAAGGGTGTCCCTCTCGTAGAAGGCGTTGATGCGGAAGCGGGCGAGGTCGGGGATCGCGTAGGCGAAATCGCAACTCCGATCGCGCTCGAGCCGATCGAGGTGGGCCTCGGTGGCGACCTCGGCGATCAGCCCGCGGACGTCCTCGGCGGTCACCGGCGGGGCATTGAAGGGGACCATCGTGCCATCGACACGGACCGTCGGCGGGCTCCCGGCCTGGACATGGAGATCGCTGGCCTTGAATTGGACGCTCGCTCTCAACAACCGCTGCATGTCCATCGCTCAATCGCTCCAGGAGAGAGGGCCATCATGGCAGAGAAAAGCGGACCAAGAGAGCCTTCAGCCCTGATTCGTGGTCGATGACGCAGCGCTCCGGGAGCGCCACCAAGCTTCCGCCCGGGGGGCATCCCAGTCCCCGGCGCAGGCACAGGTGGCCAGCGCCGCGGCCACCGCGTGCGCGTCGGGATAGCGGTCGAGCGGACGCTTGGCGAGGCAGCGGCGGATGACGGCTTCGACGTCGGCCGGAACGTCGGCGCCGCGGTCGCTCAGCGGCGGCAGGGGCGCTTCGAGGTGGGCCCGGAGGGCGTCGGCCGCGGTGGCGCGGGGGAAGGGAGGAGCCCCCGTCACCATGAAGTGGAGGAGGGAGCCGAGGGCGTAGAGATCGGCCCGGCCGTCGATCGGCGCGCCGGCGACGGCCTGCTCCGGGGCCACGTATTCCGGCGTGCCGGCGATCCCACCGTCGGCCGCCGGGGCCCGATCAGCGGCGGCCGCAGGGCCGCCGACGGAACCGAAGTCGAGGAGCTTCGCCACGTCGCCGGCGCCGGTGAGGCAGGAGGCGAAGACGTTCGCCGGGCTAACGTCGCGGTGGATGAATCCGGCCCGGTCGAGCTCGGCGAGGGCCGCGCACACCTGACGGCCGAGATAGACCGCTCGGGCTGCCGGGAGCGGCCCACCGTCGCGGACGAGATCGGCGACCGACAGGCCGGGGAGATATTCCATGGCAAAAAACGGCGTGCCGTCGGCCGTGTGGCCGCCATCGAAAATGGCGCTGAGGTTCGGATGGGAAAGCGTGGCCGCGGCCCGCATCTCGCGCTCGAAGCGGTCGGCAGTTTCGGTGCCCCCGCGGCGAAGCAGCTTGAGGGCACAGGGGCGCTCGAGCACCTCGTGCTCCGCGAGATAGACATCCCCCGTGCCACCGGCGGCGAGCTTGCGGAGGAGCCGGTAGGGGCCGATGCGACCGGGGCCGTCGTCACTGCCGCGCGGGCTTTGGAGCAGCCAGGCGGCGAGGGTCGCGATGGCCCCCCCCATGATGAGAAAAAGGGCATTGGCCATTACGATCTGGTGGTTGGCCAGATCGTCCCTCACGAGCTGGAGGGTATCGGCGTGATGGAGAACCATGCCGTGGCAGAGGATCAGCGCAGCTGCGATCGTCATCGCGCCCCGGGCTGCCTCTGCGGGGGTGCGGGGGATGATGACGCCGTAACAGATCATGAGGAAGAGCGCGCGGATCACGCCGTTCTTTTGGACGGCGACGGCGTCGACGAGGTCGCGGCGATCGATGAGGTCGACGGCGGAGAGATACTGGGCGGTGAGGAGGACGAGCATCTCGAAGCCGAACAGCATCCCTTCCGCAAAACGCACCTGGCGGCGGGAGAGTGCCAGCCGCGAGCGGAGGAGGGCGAAGGTGAGGGCAGCGAAGCCGGCTCGCACCACGAGCGACCAGATCGGCGTGTCGGAACTGGCGGCCGGGCCGCTCGTCGGGCCGAGCAGCTTCGCGACGACGAAAACGAGGTGGAAGAGCGCGAGGAAAGCGGCCACGGCGGCCAAGCGAGATCGATGACGATTCATCGCGGGGCCGAGCTCGTCGGGCCCCGCGCCGAGGTCGACGACGTCGTCGTCAGGCGGCGATTCGCCGCGGTCCAGTTCGCCGTTCATCGATCGCATCGCGCTGTCCTTCCTTCGGAGCTGGAGGCACCGAGCTGGAGCCTCCGGCACCCGAGCCCTCATGAGCCCTGCCCGGGAGCAGGCTGACCGCCACTGGTCGGTGATGCCGCTTCGGGGGGGGCTCCTTCTCGGAGCCACGATCGGGCTGTTTTGAGTTTTTCTTCCATCTGCCCTCTCCTGCCGCCGAGGCGTTCCTCGAGATCCCCCACGACCCGTTCCGCCGTCACGACAACCGATGTTTCCTGGTCGTTTCCGCCGCTCAGCCAAGGCACGAACAGGTAGGCGATGCCAACGAACGCGAGGGTCATCAACGGGATCCGCATCCGGTTGACCGTGTCGCGATAGCGCCGCCAGTCAGTCCAGAGGTAGTAGAGGGTCACTGGCGGCAGAAGGAACAGTGCGCCGCGGAGCGGGTCTTTCCGGAACGACAGGTTGACGAGGCTGGCGACATCCCCGGCGAGGCCGACGAGGTTCAGCCCGATGATCCCTCTGACGCCCCACATGGCGAGGGAGTGCTGGCCGATCATGCCGCTGGCGACCGAGAGGATGAGGAGGATCAGCGACACCGTGTAGCTCGTCTCGCTGATCCAGGTCGTGGCGTTGACCAAGAGGCTGAAGCAGGCTCGGTAGGCCTTCAGCCACGGTGTCGGCTCCGCGCGGCTCGGGCGGGCGGCCACGGGGACGGGGGAGCGAACGACGACCATCTCGGAGTCGTCATTTCCCCATCCTGGCACCTCGAGCGTCGGCTCGTGGATCGGCGTGACGGGGCGGAGTTGGTAGTCGCCGGCCGCGGGCCTCGCAGCGGGCGGGGCTGCGGCCGGGAGCTTTTTCTTCGGTGCGGTCGCAGGTGTCACTTTCGCCGTCGCCGTACCTTCCGGAACGGTGACCCTCCGCCCGCAGGAGCGGCAGCGGCCGACTCGGCCGGCAAGGGCCGCGTCGACCACGAGTTGGTTCCCACAGTGCTGGCAGGCGAAGGCGATCTTCACACTCAAACCCTCAGGGACATCCCGACAAACCTGAAGGACACCCCAACAAACCGGGGCTGCGTGGCGAGGGCTCAATTGCCGCGGGCGGTGAGAAGGAATGCCATCGCGGTCCGGTGAGTCCTTCGACATGGAGGCCGGCGCCGTCGGCCGGCGTGGGAAAGGATTCCGTCTTCGAGCCTCCCCAAACTTTTCCAAAGTGTCGTCGAGGGGGGGGGAATGTCAAGGCAAGCCCTCTCCGGCGCGACATGGGGAAAAGGGTCGGGATACTCTGTTGGGCGCGTCCCGTCGTGCTTCGATTCCGCTCCAGCGACCGATCCCATGCCCCTCCTCATGCCTGTTCTCCGTTCCGCAGCCATCGGTCTCGCCCTGCTCTTCGGAGCCTACCGCGCGTCGGCTGCCGATCCGCCGCCGGTGGTCGTTGCCGATTTCACCACCCCCGCGCACGGCTGGCATGCCAACGGCTCGATCGGCGGGCTCGACGGCGGGGCGGATGGGCTGTCGATGATCTGCCGCGGTGAGGATCCCTATCTCGTTGGGCCGGTCGTCGACGTTCCCCTCCCTTCCGGTGCGCGGAAGCTGCTCCTCGAACTCGAAGGCACCGCGGCGGGGGATATTCGTTGTTACGCGGCGGCCGAAGGAAAGGATTTCACCGAAGTGGGGGCGGTGAACCTTGTCGCCGACGGCACAGACAGATTTCGGGGGGTGATCCCCGCGCTCGGCGAGCGGATCCGTTTCCGGCTCGATCCTCCCGACGGCGCCGGCCCTGTCCGCCTCCGTCGGCTCGTCGCCACGCCTCTGATCCCGCTCGCCCCGGCCGCGCCCGCCGGCAAGCCAGCGCCGATTGCCATCCCGGACGATGCCCCGGTGGTGAAGCAGGGAGCGGTGAGCGTGGCCCACGACCCCCGCCGTTGGAACGCGCTGTCGATCTCGATCGGTGGCCGGCGGATGGCCGACAGCAATCCCGCCGAAGTGTTCTCCTGTCGGAGGGAGGATCAGGGGATCCCGGTTGACCCTGGCGCTGGGAGCCTCGAGTCAAAGGTGACCTCCGCGGGGATCGAGATCGTGGCCTCCGTGCGCGAGGCGGGCGCCGGGGCTGACGCCGCCACGTGGCGTTTCACCCGGAAGCTCTCCGCGGCCGAGCGCGGCGTGAACATCGAGACGAGCGTCGAGGTCGACCGGCCGCGCGCGCTCATCCATCTGCCATGGCTCACGCTCTTTGCCGGTCGGGGGACGTTTGGGGCAGGCAAGTCGCAGGCGCTCCTGCCAGGGGTCGAATACCTCGATGACGAGCCCTCCTCGAACGAGAAAGAGATCCGGGGGCCAGCCGCCGGGCGGCAGCTCGTCGATCCGGCCAAAGTCTGCTTTCCAGCGATGGTCGTCGTTGCCGACGGCCGGTGGCTGGCGGTTGACTGGGAAGCCGGGGCGGTGCCGGTCTCCCCTCTCTTTGATTCCCCCGATCGAATGTTCGATTCCGGCGGCCACGTTCTTGGCCTCTGGTCGCCGGCGGCAGGGGCCTTCGAGCCGTTGCCGGCGCGCTTCGAAGGGGAACGAGATGTCTACCGTGGCGTGATGCTCGAGCCGGGCAAGCCGATGCGGCAGATCGCTACGATCCGCGGGGGAGATGGCGACACGGTCCTTCCCGCGGTGGCCGAGCGGGTGCGGATCGACGGCCTGCCGTCGCTTCCCACGATCGATTCCGCGGCGCGGAGCGACGACGGTCTGCAGGCTGCCTGCCGGCTCCTCGCCCACGGCTGGCTCGATTCGGCCGCCCGCGATGGCACGACCTGGCGCCACGCCGTCTGGCAGGGGCGCTTCGCGGCGCAGCCCGCCGCCGATGCGCCGGCCTGCCTGCTCTGGCTCGCCGCGCATGTCGGCGATGCGGCGCTTGCCGCGCGGCTCCGTGTCACGGCGCGCGAGGCGCTCGAATCACTGCCGGCGGCAGCGACCGACGGCATCGGTCATCTCGCGCGGCCGGCGCTGCCGCTTCTGCTCCGCCCCACGGTGGCCGATGACGCCGCCGTCGGCGAGGCGCTCACGGCCGCGGCGGCGCGGGCTAGGAAGATCGCCGCCAAGCTGACGGCGGCGGGGGGGAGGGATCGCTACGTGGCCGGCCCGACCGACTACGCGGCAACCCTCGGGGCTGACCACTGCAACGGCTTCACGGCGCTGCGGGCCGAGGCGATGCTCGAAGGGGCTGTTCTCTGCGGCGAAGAAGCGGCGATCGGTGCGGCCCTGGCTGCGCTCGATGCCGTGACGGTGGCCCATCCGGCCGGTGAAGTGCCCCGTGGAGCGCAGCCCTGGGAGATGCCGCTCCACACGCCCGACATCCTCGCCTCGGCCCGGCTGATGCGCATGCACCTCCTCGGCCACCTCCTCGATGGCAACCCGGCCCGGCTCGAACAGGCGCGCCTGTGGGCTTGGTCGGGCGTGCCGTTTGTCTATCTCCGCGATCCGCTTCCCGGGCCGGTGGGGCGCTATGCCACGATCGGCGTCCTCGGGGCCACCGATTGGGTGGCGCCAGTGTGGATCGGTCAGCCGGTGCAGTGGTGCGGGCTTGTCTATGCCGGGGCCCTCCACGACCTCGCCCGTGTCTCCCCTGAAGCGTCGGAGCCATGGGGGACGCTCGCCCGTGGGATCACGCGTGCCGGACTCCAGATGACGTTTCCGATCGACGACGCTGCCGATCGCGGAGGTTTGCTCCCTGACTACTGGCTGTTCGGATCGGGCCGCGGTGATGGGCCGGCGATCAAC
>Ga0208864_1000422_pt1 | contig 13906 bp, 15 predicted proteins | sample CryBogmetaGMA05M_FD_184542 | JGI IMG/M metagenome (GOLD analysis project Ga0208864, IMG submission 184542) | Freshwater microbial communities from Crystal Bog, Wisconsin, USA - MA0.5M (SPAdes) | ecosystem: Environmental > Aquatic > Freshwater > Lake | place: Crystal Bog, Wisconsin, USA...
GGCACCGTGAGTGAATCAGGCACCTTGCCTGGCGCTGGTCCCAGGCAAGGTGCCTGGGCAAAGGTGCGCTGCAGCAGGGCCAGCATGGCCAGCAGACCTGCGCAGGAGACCAGCCCCCAAAGGGCAACAACCAGGTTCCAGCTCGTCGTCAAGCTCGGTTGGGATGGGGCAGACCCATGCTGGTCATCTGGCGGTCCCGCGCCGCGCGGCGGCACATCCGGCGGAAGGGGGCCAGGCCAATGCCAAACAACTGCTCAAAGGACTGGTTTGCCCCCATCACCGAGGCCAGCCCGCAGCGATCCACCTGCTGCTGCAGGGTGATTTGGGGCTGGGCCGCAATGCCCTCAAACAGCCGGCTCATCCGCAGATGCTGGAGGGATTGAAACGGGGTCTTGCCGCGGCAGTGGTCGAAACACAAATCCAGCCAGTCGCCGTTAACGCCCAGGGCTTCCGCCATCGATTCCAGCTCGATGGCCTCACCGAAATGGTTGGAAAAATAACCCACGGCCTGATTGACCAGATCGATCTGATCGGCCAGCTCCACCGGGAGCCTCACCTGGGGCTGATGGGGCCGGTGCTTGTGGGAAGCCCAGGGCTGATTCGGAACAGGTCGCATGCCTCCCCATCACTCACCGGTGACCTAGGCATAGCCATGGCCAAGCCGACCCGCAATGCGCGGTGCCCTGATCAAAGCGAAGGCGAATCAAACTGTCACAGCACAACAACAAACGCAATGATGGGCGCAATGTCCATGAACGTCTTGGCCATGAACGTCTTACCCATGAGCTGCACCAGGCCTGATGTCTGATCCCCAGACCCGATTCGACCGCCGCCACCTGGTGTTGCTTTTGGCCGCCTTGGCCTGCATCGGCGGCCTGGTGCTGTTTGTGGCGGAACTGGATTTGGGCCTTGACTCGGGGCTCACACCCCAAAACCCAACTCCCGCGGCGAAGCAACCATGACCAGCCTGTTTGCGATCGTCACCAGCGTTTTTCTGGTGCTTGGCCTGCACTTTGAGGGGCCCTTGCCAGGGAATCTGGGGGTGCACGCGGGCAGCCTGTCGCCCTGCGAAACCAGCGCCCATTGCGCCCGCGCCGACTGGCCCATAGCGGATCCAGCGGCCGCCTTTGCCACCCTGCAAGCCGTGGTTGCGACCAGCCCCCGTACCCGGATCGTGGAGCAGCTCCCCGGCTACCTGCATGCCACTGCCACTAGCCAATTGCTTGGCTTTGTCGATGACCTGGAGCTCTATGCCCAGGAAGGCACAGGCTCCCTTCAGGCCCGCTCCGTTTCCCGGCTCGGCGATTCTGATCTGGGTGTGAATAAGCAGCGGCTACAAGCTCTGCACCAGGCCCTGATCAGCCCAGGTTCTGAAGGGTAAGTTTGCGGGCCAAGGCTTCACCACTGCGAAGGGCCCCTTCGACCCGGCCAAATCCCTCGCCAGCGAGGTAATCCCCGCAGAACGCCACCTGGCTTTGGGGACACAGCATCAACTCCGTGGGCAAGCCTGGGGCCATCGGGAAGGCCGCCCCCCAGCGCATCAACTGCCGGTCGGCCTGGTCCAAACCCGTGAGCCTCGATTGCCACAGGTTCGGATCACCAAGCCAGGGAGCCAGGGCCTGCACCAGGGCCTGCTGGAGGGCGGCGATCACCGTCTCTTGCTTGCCGCCGTCAGGGGGCAACTGCAGGATCTGGGCCACGGCGGAATGGGTGCCATAGACATCGAGATGGTCGGCGGCAAAGGCATTGCTGGAATGGGCCACCACCACACAGCGGCCATCGGCCAGGGGTTGGATGGTGATCCGGCGCAATCCCCAACGCTGCTGGGCAGCCGCATCGCAATGGAGCAGGCGAAAGGGCAGGGCCAGCCACGGCTCCGCCCAGGCCACCGGCAGGACGAACAGGGCATTGCTCCTGGCCTCACTGCGGATGCCAGCGATGGTGGTGAGGGCGTGGTCAAGCTGCAGATCGCCGAGGGAGGCGGCGGCCGCCTTGAGAGGCACCTCCGGCCACTCAAAGATCCATTGGGTGCGGGGATGGGCCAAGAGGGTGCTGCCCAGCACAAGCCAATCGGCCTCGGCCAAGACATCGCCTTTGCGGCCGATCAGCTGCCAGGCCCCCCCGGGCACCTTGGCGAGATGGCGCACCAGGGTGCCGTAGTGGGCATCGATGGGGGCGGCGGCCGAGCCAATGGCCAACAATCCCCGGCAGAGCTGGTCCATCCCGCCAACGCCGCGGTAGAGCCGGCCCAAGCCAAAGGCATCGGGCTTGCCGAGCTTGAGCCGGGATTCCCCCTCGAGGCCCGCCACCGGACCACTCCATGGCTCAATCCAGCCGCCCGCCACCAGGGGCTCCAACAGGGCCGGATCGGCCTGGGAGGTGAGGTTGAACAGGGGAGCTCCATGGTCAACAGCAACGTGCTGGTCGAACCTGGAACGTCTGGTGCTGGCCCGACCACCGGGGCCGCGACCCGTTTCCCACAGGCTGATCGGCGAGCGCACCCCTAGGCGACGCAATTGGGTTACCAGTCCGCAGCCAGCCACTCCGGCACCGATGACGGCGATGGATTGGGGCATTCGAACCGGCGCATCCTCTGAGCTGCGTTAAGGATGCCAGCTGTTTGGAAGCCCTTCGGGAATTGTTGCAGGATTGATTAGGGCCTATGGGCCACCACGGCAAAGAAGGGATCACCCTTGCCGCCTAGCCAGCCCATGGGGCCTTCTGCCTTGGTGTCTTCAGCGATGACGGCCTCAATCAGCCAGCCGCCATGGGCCAAAACCTTGGCCACATAGGCCAGGTGATCGCGATCGGAACCGTCCAGCCATACCTGGGGGGCCTTCTGGGCAAACATGCGATTGGAGAAGGCCACGATCAACTGGCCACCGCCCCGCAACACCCGCTTCAACTCGGCGGCGACGGCCTCGGGTTGCTGCAGGTATTGCCAGCCCGCCACGATCAGCACCGCATCCAGGCAACAGTCTTCGAGGGGCAGCTGCTGGTTGACGTTGAGGTTTTGGACAAAATGGCGGCTGAGCCTGGGGTTGGCGGCCAACTCCTGGCCGTTAAGGCCGTGGCCGATCACCTCGCCCAAGCTGAGCTCCTCGGGCAGGTGACTCACCCAGCTCCCCATCAAATCGAGCAGCACGGATCCCGGCTTGAGGCGCTCCTGGTAAAGCTGGGTAAGGCGAGCGCGAAAGGCCCCATCGAGGTGCTGCACGAAGCGGGGCTGGGCATAGAACAGCTCATCGCTGCTGGCATCGAGCTTCTGGCGCTGGGCTTCCGTGAGCAGGGGCTGGGTCACAGGAATCAGTTGTATTCGCCAGGGATGTCGTTCTTGCGCACGGTGACACGGTCAAATCGCTGACCCGAGGCCCGTAGCAGTTCGTCGCCGGAAAACTCAAAACCAAGTTTGAGGGCAATCTGGGCCACGTCATCGGCGGTGGCCGCCGCCAGCACCTGCTGCTTTAAGGCTGCATCGTCCTGCATGCGCACCAGGAAGGCTTTCAACTGTTCGCGGGCCACGCTCCCCATCGCCAGAACCTCGCCAGCTTGGCGCGGCACGCGTTGATTTGCCCATCCAAGGAGCCAAATGCCGGCCCAAGGGCCGGTCCCCCCTGAAGGATCGCTTAAGGTTTTATTCACAAGCTGTAGATCGACGTTCCGTGCAAGACAACCACCCCGTTCTGCTGTCCCTGGATGCTGCACTGCGTTCCTTCCGCAGCGCCTATGAAGACCAGCCCAACGAGCAGACCCGCTACCAGGTGGTACGGATGGAAAGTCTGATCCAGCAGTGGGCGCCCCAACGGGGTTTGGCCAACTAGTTCGGCTCTCCTGCTCGCACTCGGACGGACTGATCTTCGAGAATCAAGCCTCTTCAGCGTTAGGTCGTTGGCTTGAGCACTCTCCAACTGGTGGGGACAACCCTTTTCTCACCAGGCCTGCTTTCGCCAGGTCTTCTTTCACCGGCCCTCGTGACCAAGTCGTCGCTGTTTGGGATTGGCATTGCCTTTAGCCCCCTCCACATCGGGGTAGTGACCCTGCTGCTGCTTGGCAAATCCCCCCTGCAGCGAGCCCTCACCTACGTGGCCGGATGGGCGACGGCCAATGCCCTGGCCATCGTGGTGTTAATGGCCATTGGCGAAGCCTTCTCCATCAGCTTGAGCCACGGCGGACGGGAGCAGGTGCTGATCGATTTACTCGGTGCCGGGGCCCTGATTGGCCTGGGCCTGTATCAACTCACCCCCCAAGCCAACCTCGGGGAGGAGGGCATGGCCCTCAAGCTGATGAACCAATTGCCCGACTTCAGCACGGTTGCGCTGCTTGGGATCGGCGCGATCAGTGCCCTGCTTACCCCGGAAAATCTTGTCTTCTATTTAAAGGAGGCCGGCCTACTGCTTCTCAACGAACCTGGCTTTAAAGCCGATGCCGAGGTGACTGGGCTGTTTACCTTGATGGCCAGCTCCCTACTTCTGCTTCCCCCCATCGCCTGGCTCGTGAGCGGCGGTGGCATTCGGGAATCGATCACCAAGCTGGAGGGCTGGCTTCAACACAAGGCGGAATGGCTTGTGGGGGTATTGGCCCTGGTGCTGGGCGCCTATCTCCTCTACGAAGGCCTGCATGGCCTCGATCTGATGCCCAGTGTGCTGGCGAGTGCCTAGCTGGCCCTGCGACGGGTCTTGAACCAAAGGCTGAGACCAGAGCCAGCTAACACCAGCACACAAACCCCCAGGATCACCGAATAGAAGGGCTCGAGATCGAGGGGCCCAAAGTGGCCAATGTGCAGGGCTAACAGCCATTCGGCCTCAATGTGCCGAGCCTCCAACAGGCTGAAGAGGATGCCGGTGATGGCCGTGAGCAACAGCGGTGCGACGGCGATCGGAACAAGGGCCCGGTGGGCGCGGCGAGGATTTTGGAACAAGGTCAACAGGGCTTACGCTTCAACAAGTATCGGCGACGCCCAAAACGACTTCCCCAACAGGCACTGGACGATGACGAGTGCGCTATTGCCACTGGGTTGATGCCTGGCTAGCCAGCAACCCAAGGCATACCAGGACCTAGGCTTGCCCTGGCAGGGTTTTAGACGGTCAGACGTCCAGACAACTCAAGAAAGCTGAGGTATCGCAGAATGCATGCGGCGCCGCCCGCATTCGACTATAAATCGCCCAAAATTCTATAGCTATGAACTCTCCCTACGCCAATAGAGTCAAACGGGGGAGACTTCTTGCCATCATTATCAGAATATCGATTGCCTCAGCAGGCTTTGTGCTGCTCAGGCCTCTTATCAATAAACTAGGACTCGATATTCTTGAAGTAAGTCCACTATTTTCGTCTCTAGTTGCAGCAACAGTCTTCCTGCTTGGCTTTCTGCTCAATGGCGTACTAAGCGATTACAAAGAGAGTGAAAAACTACCCGGCGAGCTTTCAACAGCACTCTACATCCTCGCCAAGGAAATCAGAGCCGTACCCGTTCACACTCCTGGCGCCCAGATCCAGGAGGAGCTCCAATCTATTTACTATCTTTGTGGCAGCATTATTCGCTGGATCAAAGGAGAAACCAGCACCGATCAATTGATGGCCCATTACAGCTTGACCCATGACCATTCCGTCAAAGCAAGCGCATGGCTAAAAGACTCGACCCTCAAGGGTCGCCTGATGATCGAAATGGCAAGTATTCTAAAGAGCCTCAACCGGATCGAAGTGATCCGTGAAACCGACTTTGCCACCATTGTCTATCTGCTGGCCTACGCAGCAGCTGGCATACTCTGTTTCGGACTGACCCTGATCAAGAACGACGCGACATCAATTTATAATAATGGCTTCTTCTTATTTAGCCTTTCCTGGATCCTAATTTTCATCCTCCATCTCATCAATGATCTCGACAATCCCTTCGGATTTAGCGATCAGTCATCCGCCGAAGATGTGGACTTAACAATCCTGGAGTCAACCCAATCTAGGCTTGAAGAGATTTGCTTTACCCAGCCTTCTGGGCATGCCATTGAAGCGCCGAGCACAGCCAACCCATCTGCTGTCAACGCAAACTAAGTTGGCCTTTAGCCCAAACGAAGTTGACCTTGATTCGGTCGCTTCGTGAAGGCAGTTCAACCATCCAGCAGGATCAGCCCTCCATCGGGCAAGTCAGCTGATCAATCAAACCAAACCAGTAATCGCGCGCACGAACCCAGGGAGCGCCCTGGTTTGTTGCAATTGAGAATTAGCCGCAAAAGTCCCTTGGCCCGGCTATGTTGCGAGCAGCTCTCAATAGGCCGGCCAAGCCGCGATGCAGTTCCGCCATCTCTCCGATCGCTCCCAGGAGCCAATCCGCATGCCCGTGGGGCAAACGGTCTTGATTGATCCGTCCCTACGCCCCCAGGCCAGCTGCATTGAGGTGATCGAGGGCATCGCCCGGGTCTATTGCCCCTGCGAAGAAACCGAAGGCATGACCCTGGCCTTCCTGCAGCCCGGCGACCAACTGGCCACCGACCGTCTCTGTAGCGAGGGGGTTTGCGTGGAAGCCCTCACGCCCCTGCTGTTTCGCCGTGATGCCCAAGCCCACAACCCCGGCGGCTTGGATCCGGTGAATGAGTGGACCCTGCAATTGCTGCGCATCCGCCACCTCAACAAGGCGGAGCAACGGCTCCATGCCCTGTTGGGTCTGCTGGTGCGCCGGCTGGGCAAGCGCTGTGGCCCCTGGTGCGACCTGCCATTTCGCTTGAGCCATGAGCGCATTGCCGAACTGATCGGCACCACCCGCGTCACCACCACGCGCCTGATCTCCAGAATTCGCCAGGAAAAGTTGCTGGAAGCTCCAGGCCAGCAAGCCCTACTGCGCCTGGCTCCATCGCTGGTGGAGTCCGCCCCCTTGGCCACCACCTAGGGCCCATAACAGTGACCCACAGTTCGATCAGCTTCGAGAACGTTTGGCACCGCTATCCCGGGAGCCGCCACCTCGGGAGCCGCAACTCCGGCGACCAATCAGCCGATTGGATCGTGGCGGGCCTGGATCTGGCCATGGCCCCGGGGGAGCTGCTCGGCCTCCTCGGCCCATCTGGCTCTGGCAAAACCACCTTGCTGCGGCTGATTGCCGGTTTTGAGCGCCCCAGCCGGGGTCGCATCGTGGTCCATGGCCGCGAGGTTGCCGGCCCTCGCCATTGGCTACCGGCAGAACGGCGAGGGGTGGGGATGGTGTTCCAGGACTACGCCCTCTTTCCCCACCTCAATGGCTGGAGAAACGCCTGCTTCGGCCTGAAACGGGGTCAGGGAACCGATCGGGTGCGGTGGCTGCTGGAACTGCTCGGCCTGGCCGGCATGGAAGAGCGCTACCCCCACCAACTCTCGGGGGGGCAACGCCAACGGCTGGCCCTGGTGCGGGCCCTCGCTCCCGAACCGGCTGTGCTGCTGCTGGATGAACCCTTTTCCAATTTGGATGTGGAGGTGCGGCTGCGGCTGAGGCGCGAGCTTCCCGATCTACTCAAACGCTGCAAGACCAGCGGCATCCTGGTGACCCACGACCCCGAGGAAGCCCTCGCCATTTGTCATCGCGTGGCGGTATTGGAGGGGGGCAGGCTGCACCAATGCGATACCCCCCAGGCCTTGGTGGAGCGGCCGGCCAGTGCCTTCGTGAGCCGGTTTGTCATGCAGGCCAACCGGCTGCCAGCCACCCGCCAAGGCGCCCAACTGCTCACGCCCTTCGGCATGCTGCAAGCCGCACCCACCCCAAATGCTGGGCCGTCTTGCCTGGGAGAAAGCGCCCTAGCCAACCATGAAACGCCAACAACCCAGGACGCCATGGTGATGAGCGATGCCATCCAGCTCGATGCCGATCCCAGCGGAAATGCGCGGGTGGTGGGCCGGGAGTTTTTGGGCCAGGGATGGCTCCTCCAAGTGGAGAGCCATGGCCAGGAATTGCGGGTGAGGGTTCCCCTGTCGAGCCCCTTAAGCATCGATCAACGCTGTAGGGCGAGCCTGGTGCCAGGGGCAACGGTGCGGTTATTCCCTGGTGGACGAGCCTTTCAGGCGGTCTAGTCCCCGTTCTGCAGGCTCGGAACCACGGCCAGGGCGGCGACCAACCCCAGTCCCATGATCACCAAGGCTGGCACCAAGGCAGCCCCAACCCGTTCATCGCTGGCGTACTGGTAAACCCGCACCGCCAGGGTGTCGTAGTCGAAGGGCCGCAGCGCAAAGGTGAGCGGCAATTCCTTCACCGTGTCGACAAACACCAGCAGGGCCGCCACCAACAGCGGCCCGCGCAGCAGCGGCAGATGGATGCGCCGCAGCACCTCAAACCAGGGGCTACCCAAGCTGGCTGCCGATTCATCCACGCTGGGGGGGATGCGCTCGAAGGCCGCATCCAAACCACCCTTGGCCACCGCCAGGAAGCGATCCCCGTAGCCCCACACCAGGAGGGCCAGGGGGGCCAATCCCAGGCCACCGCCCAACAGCAAAAAGGCCAAGGCCAGCACGGTGCCTGGAATCGCGTAGCCCATACCCGCCCCAAAGCTGAGGGCCCTGAGCCATGGGTTCGCAAACCAGCGCTTGGCCACCGCCAACACCAGGGCCGCCGCCACCGTGATCGCCGTGGCGGCCAACGCCAGGGCAAACGTTTGCAGCGACAAGCTCGCCAAGTCCTCGCCCGATTCCGGCGGGAGCTGCCCCCAACTGATGCCAACCCACAGCAGGGGGAACCCCAAGCTGAGCAAGGGAGGAAGCAGGGCGCAGAACTGGGCCAGCCCCTGGCGCCAGCCCTCCAGGGGCCAGCGGCTCGCCGGGGCACTCTCCTGGCCCGCGCTCCACAGGCGACTGCGGCGGCGAAAACCGCGCTCCGCCAAAACCAGCCCCACCACGATCACCATGGTGACCAGGGCCAAGCCAATCGCTCCTTCGATGTCGCCGTCTCCCTGCCAACGGTCGAGGATGCCCGCCGAGAGGGTGGGTACGCCGAGGAGCTGAACGGCGCCAAACTCATTCACCACTTCCATGCCGGCTAGGGCCACGCCAGCACCAATGGCTGGCAGCGCCATCGGCAAGGCCACCCGCCAAAAACAGCCCCAGGGCCCCACCCCCAAGGAACGGGAGGCGTCCTGCAGCCGAGCCCCGCTGAGGCCAAAACACTCCGTACTCAGCAAAAACACATAGCTGTAGGTGCCCAAGCTCAGCACCAACACAGCCCAGGCCAGCCCATGGACCCGCCAGCCCACCCGGCTGCCCAAATCCACCAAGGTGGCGGCCAGTAGATAACTCGGAATCGCCAGGGGCAAGAGCTGGGCAATCTGCAGCCAGCGGCGTCCTGGAAAGTGGCAGCGGGCCATCAGCCAGCCATTGGCCGTACCCAGGCAGGCCCCCAACACCCCAACCCCAACCAGCAGCAGCACGGTGTTCTGGATCTGTTCAGCGCCACTGGGGCCAAGGGCCAGCAAACCAGCCCAGCCCCTGCGGCTCGCCACCCAAAGCAACGCCGCCAGCGGCAGCAGGGCCAACAGGCTGACCAGCAGCACCCCAGCGGCCAGAAAGGAACGCTGTGATGCCAGGGCGCGCTTGAGCATCACGTCTTAAGCATCACGTTTTGACGTCTTACTTCCAGCCACTGGCTTCCATCAGCTTGATAGCAGCTGAGTTTTTGGCCCCCAATTGCTGGGCCGAGACGCCATCGCCTTTGAAGGGGCCAAAGCGTTTGAGGGTGGCGTTATCGCCATAGCCTTTCAAGGGATACTCATTGTTGGCTTCCGCATAACCCCGCCCCCCCGATGGGGAAGCCAAAAATTCAATCAACTTCAGGGCCGCCTCAGGATTCTTGGCGTAGCGGGTCACACCGGCACCGGTGATGTTGACGTGGGCTGGCTTGGGGAAGATCACCTTCAGCTGGCTTGCTAGGGCGCGATCGGCCGCACCGCTCTCCCCGTTGAGCATCCGCGCCACGTAATAGGTGTTCACCAGGCCCACCCCACACTGGCCCTTGCCAATGGCCCGAATCAACGTAGTATCCGAGGTAAAATAAGGCTGGGTGACATTGGCTGTCATCCCTTGCACCCATTTGGTGGTTAAACCAGTACCACGCAGGATCAATTGATCGGCCACCAGGGATTGGTTATACACACTCTTGCGATCCCTTAGGCACAGCTTGCCTTTCAACTGGGGATTCGCGAGATCGGCATAGCTGGTGATCTTGGCAGGATTCACCAGTTGGGGATTCACCACAACCACCCTGAGCCGGCGGGTGAGGCCATACCAGCGGCCCTTGGGATCCCGTAAATCCAGGGGCACATCGCGCAGCAGCTGGAACGAGCGGGTGCGTTGGAAGAGGTCCAGATCAGCGGCCCTAACCAGGCGGGCCGCATCCACCAGCACCAACACATCAGCAGGTGACCTGTCTCCCTCGCTGCGCAGGCGCTCAATCAGGGCATCATCTTTTGCCTCCAGCAACTTCACCTTGATGCCGGTTTTAGCGGTGAACTGCTTGTAGAGCTGTTGATCGCTGTTGTAATGCCGGCCTGAATAGACGCCAACCTCGTTGGCTAGTGAAGGCAATCCCCAAGCGAGGAAAACCACGCCCAAGGCACCAAGAGCTCTGGGCAAGACATTCGAGACTTGGAAAAAATTGCGAGTAGACATCAATGAAACGATGCGGAAAACCATGGGCCAGACCCTAGGGAGCAAACCAATCCCTGCTTCAGCCAAATGAACCATGCCCAAGTGCCATTTGATACGCAGCCGGGATGCAACCCGCCGCCGCCGCCATAGCCCTAGCAGCGATTGTGCTAGGCATCCGCATGGGCACTACGGCGCCACAGGCGACAAATCTTTTCAAGCTCCAGGTATACAAAGAAGACCCCACTGACTCCCACACAAATCAACAGTTGGTTGAGGCTGAGGGGGGTGGTGCCAAAGAAATTGGCCAGCCAGGGTACATACAGCAGCAGCATCTGCAGGGCCGAGGTGAGGACCACGGCCCAGATCAACCAGGGATTGGACCAGGGGTCCATCTGAATCAGGGGGCGGTCGCTGCGGGCGGAAAGGGCGTGGCCCATCTGGGCCAGACAGAGGGTGGTGAACACCATGGTTTGCCAGGGCAATCCTGCCCGGGCAGCCAACACCATCAGCGTGATCACGATCACGGCAAACACAACACCAATGCGAAGGATGTAGCTGCCGATTCCCCGGGCAAAGATCGACTCCCCAGGGGCTGCGGGAGGCCTCTGCATCAGACCCTTCTCCCCAGGCTCGAGGGCCAGGGCCAGGGCCGGGACCCCGTCGGTGACGAGGTTCATCCAGAGGATTTGCAGGGGAGAAAGGGGCACACCCGCCAGTCCCAGCAACGGTGAGGCTGCAATGGTGATCAACTCACCCACATTGCTGCCGAGGATGTATTTCACGAAGCGGCGGATATTGGCGTACACCAAGCGCCCCTGCTCAACCGCCTTGACGATGGTGGCGAAGTTGTCGTCGAGCAGCACCATGTCGGCAGCTTCCTTGCTCACCTCGGTGCCGGTGATACCCATGGCCACCCCGATGTGGGCCTGCTTCAAGGCCGGTGCATCGTTGACCCCATCCCCGGTCATGGCCACCACTTGGCCATTGGCTTGGAGGGCTTTCACGATCCGGAGCTTCTGGTCGGGTGGGACCCGGGCATAGATGCTGCAGCGGGCAACCACTTCCCTGAGCCCCCCATCGTCCAAGGCTTCGAGCTCACGCCCCAGCACCACCTCACCGTTGGCGTCGGTGAGTCCAATGCCGGAGCCAATGGCCCGGGCCGTGAGCGGATGATCACCGGTGATCATCACGGGGCGAATCCCGGCCTGCCGGCAGGTGGCCACCGCCTGGGCCACCTCGGGGCGGGCCGGATCGAGCTGGGCCATCAGGCCGAGCAGCACCTGGTCTTTGATCTCCTGGTCAGGGTCGTGATGGTGGGGCGTGCAGGCAAAGGCCAGCACCCGAAGGCCAGCGGCGGCCCACTGCCGGGCTTGCTCAAGCCACCACTCCCGCTGGGCCCCGCTGAGGGGCACAACCCCCGAACCATCGATCCACCGGTTGCAGCCCTCCAGGACCACTTCCGGCGCCCCCTTGCTGAGTAGCAAACGCTGGGAGCCTGCAGCCGACTCACCGAGGGGAGCTTGCAGAGATCCCTCGAGATCCTCCACCCAAACCGCCATCCACTGGCGCTCGGAACTGAAGGGAATCTCAGCTACCCGGGGGTAGCGATTGCGCAGGCCAAAATCATCGATGCCATCCTTGCCGGCAACCACCAGCAGGGCTCCTTCGGTGGGATCGCCCAGGATCTCCCAGGCCCCTTGACTATCTTTTTTCAGTTCCGCATCGCTACACAGCACCCCGGCTTGCAGGAGCAAGGTGCGCAGGCCATGGGCCGCTCCCTCCGTGCCCCCAGGCGCGGGCACCAGGGATGAGCCGTTGAAGTCGCCAATGGGCTCATAGCCCAACCCCGTGACGGCAAAGTTTGAAGACCCGCAAAGCAGGTTTTGCACCACCTGGCGGTTCTGGGTGAGGGTGCCGGTCTTGTCGGAGCAAATCACCGTGACCGAGCCCAGGCCCTCCACCGCCGGCAGCTTTCGGATTAGGGCGGCGTGCTGCACCATCCTCTGGGTACCAATCGCCAGGGTGACCGTGATCACCGCTGGCAAGCCCTCGGGAACGATGGCAACCGCCATCGACAGGGCCACTTCCAACAAATTCAGCAGGGGCTGACCCAGCAACCAGCCGAGCAACACGACTACGGCTACCAGGGCCAGGGAGCTGCCCACCAACACCTTGGCCAAGCCATCCAAACGCTCCTGCAGGGGGGTGGATTCACCCCCTGCCGTGTTGATCAGTTCGGCGATCTGGCCCAGCTCGGTAGCCATTCCAGTGCTCGTGACCACGGCCACGGCCCGGCCCCGCACCACTTCTGTGCCCTGGAACAGGCAGTTCCTACGTTCGAGCAGGGAACATGACGCATCGAGCACAAGCGATGCCTGCTTAAAGACAGCCTCCGCTTCCCCCGTGAGAGCGGCCTCGCGAACGCCCAAATCGGCAACCTCGAGCAACCGCGCATCAGCCGGCACCCGATCGCCAGCCTCCAGGCGCATCAGATCGCCAAGTACAAGCTGCTCACTGGGAAGCCGTTGCCATTGACCATCGCGGCGAACCTGGACCATCGGCTGGGCCATGGTGCGCAGGGCCAGCAACGCTTCCTGGGCCTTGCTCTCCTGCAGATAGCCCAGCAGGCCGTTCAAGCCCACGATCAACACAATGGCGATGGCGTCTTTCGGGAACTTCTGTTGAACAAAGGCAACCCCTGCCGAAACGGCTGCCACCGCCAACAACATCAGCAACATCACATTGCTGAACTGATCCCAAAGGATCTGCCAATTGCTGCGCCCAGCCGCCAATTCCAGGCGATTGTGGCCATAGCGCGCCAACCTCTCGGCAACCTGGGCCGTCGTTAAACCCTCAGGGCTGGCATCGAGTTGCCGTAGGCAGTCATCGGGTTGAAGGCTGTGCCAAGACGGAGCTACGGGACGAGCCAAAACTGGTGGGGTAGGCGTTCCCAGCAAAGATAGGGATCGCCCACAAAGATTGGGTTATGAACGCCGCCAATGTCAGCTGCCAGGCAACGTCCGCAGGGCGTCATTTGATCCCATCACCACCAGCAACTCATCGGCCTGCAGCAGATGGGAGGCCTGGGGATTGACCTGGAGCAGGCCCTTGGGGCCAACCGCTAAGACACTCACTTTGTAGTGCTTACGCAGGTTGAGTTCGCCCAGGGACTGACCCACAAAAGCCCCAGGCACCTTGATTTCCTCAATGCTGTTGCGGTCATCGAGGCGCAACTGCTCAAGCAGGTTGGGGCGCACCAGCTCCATGCCCAGTCGTTGTCCCTGCATCTTCGATGGGAAGACCACCCGGTCAGCCCCGACCC
>Ga0208864_1000427_pt1 | contig 13848 bp, 3 predicted proteins | sample CryBogmetaGMA05M_FD_184542 | JGI IMG/M metagenome (GOLD analysis project Ga0208864, IMG submission 184542) | Freshwater microbial communities from Crystal Bog, Wisconsin, USA - MA0.5M (SPAdes) | ecosystem: Environmental > Aquatic > Freshwater > Lake | place: Crystal Bog, Wisconsin, USA...
CCCCCTTTCAGCTATAGATAGAACTAACTTTTTAACTCTCACCTCTGGTCACTGCCGGCCGACGGATCTTGGTTTAGCAACGGCACCGGGGAAGGGGTGTCGCTGCGTTCGAAGGGTCGGCAGTGGCCACAAATGAGAGTTAGAACAAACCTGGAAAGACCTCCTCTGAAACATCAGCGAAGCTCTTTTCACGATCTGCTAAATATTCATTCCAAGAAGTTGCGTCCCAAATTTCAACGCGAGTATTTGCACCGATAACAACGCACTCTTTTTCTAATCCTGCATATGTGCGAAGTGATTGAGGAATTGTTACGCGACCTTGACGATCAGGAATTTCATCGTGTGCGCCAGCAAACATCACACGGCTGTAATCACGTGCTGATTTAGCAGTGACTGGCGCTTGTTTTAGCGTCTCTGTAATTACTGAAAACTCTTGTGATGGAAAAACATAAAGACAACGTTCTTGTCCTTTAGTAATAACTAAACCTGCAGCGAGCTCTTCGCGGAATTTCGCGGGAAGGATTAAGCGACCTTTGTCATCAAGACGAGGCTCGTGGGTGCCTAGAAACATTTTCAGCGCCCCCTTCCCCAGGTTCGCCGCGAGCTTTCCTGCCCGCTTAATTCCCCACTTTACTCCACTTTTCCCCTTTTTCAACCACCTTTTCCCACTTTTTACCCATTCCTGCCCCACTCCTCCCCAAATTCATGGCAGGTCAAAGGGGGCTGAAACAGGCATGAGTGGGCGGATTTGGGCATGAAAATGCCCCTCACGTGGAGGGGCATCGGCCGTTTAGGGCCTTAATTCATGACAACTACCTACTTATTACGCGTCCACTTAATTTAACGCCGGTCAAGTAATTTAGATTTCCTGAATTCGCAGAGTCTGTCATTTGTACTCCACGGCCTTATTAATGGCGTGGGTTTACTTCTTATATGAGTCCACGCGATAACTCACAGCCACCCACTTAGCGCCCTTGGCTGCCAGCGGTGCTTTAGTCGATGGGTAGAGAGCAATAGAGGTGATCACTGAAGGCTTAGCCTTCTTAATCATTGCGCACACCGCTTTCGCCTGAACCGTAGCAAGTGCCTTGGCCTTAGCGATCGTCGTATTTTTCGTGTAGTAGTAACCAATACACGTCACCGGCGCTTTGGTCTTTAACGTTGAGATGTACTTCTTTAGGTATGCGTTGTCATAAGCACTTAAGGTCAACTTTGATGAGATCGAGTAAAGAGTAATGACAGGGACGATCTTCTTAGCGGCAAGTGCCGCAGCAGCAGTCGCATCTTCTAACGCCTTCTTTTCAGCCGCAGCCTTTAGATCGGCATCTGCTTTTTCTTGAGCAGCCTTAAGTTCAGTTGCAATGCGCAACTCTTCTGCGGCCTTGTCTTGAGCAGCCTTTAGTTCAGCAGCAGCTTTTGCTTGTGCATTTGCAATTTCTTGCGCTGCCTTAAGAGCCGCTACAGCTGCAGCTTCTGCAGCTGCTCTATCTTGAGCAGCTTTTAGTTCAGCAGCAGCCTTTGCATCGGCAGCAGCTTTTTCGGCAGCAGCTTTTGCCTCTGTTGCCGCAGTTGAAACATCTGCGACGGGATTTGTTGGTGCAGGTGCGCCGCCACTTGATCCACCACTTGATCCACCACTTGATCCGCCACCACTATTTCCAGATCCTGGCGCAGTCAGTGTCAATGATGACGAAGGTGAGCTAGCAGCGCTGTCTCCGATTGCATTATTTGCAAGGACTGTAAATGTGTAAGGAGTGCCTGCGACAAGTCCTGAGATAACGCAACTTGTCGTTACTGACTCACAAGACTTTCCAGCACCGGCTGTTGCTACGTATTTGATAATTGCAGAACCACCATTGATAGCAGATGCAGTCCATGAAATGGTTGCAGAACTTTCATTAATTGCCGTTGCGGTAACGCTAGTTGGAGCATCTGGTGCAACCATTGCAACTACAACTGCAGGATCCTTTGTAATAGAAACCTGAACTTGACCATCTACTAGTGCAACTCCTAAGAGATCTGGTTGATTGCCCACTAATCCATAAATCTTTGATCCAGCGGTAATACTTGAATTGGTAACCGTCATAACAATTGGCTTACCGGCAGCAGTCTCTGGAACAGTTCCATCAGGTGCAACCCAAGCAATAATCAAGGAAAGAATTGGGGATGCTGGAGTTAGCAACAGTGATGTCACTCGAGCCGTTGAGTTTTCCAAATAAGCAGTAATCACTGTGCCATCAGGAAGTGCGCCAGCTGTATAAGAAACTGTTGCCGTACTTCCATTGCTACCTGCAGTAAATCCTGTATTAATTCCATCTCGAACCGTTATCTGTGCAATTAAAGTTGCAGGACCCATCCCGCTTAAGGATCCTTGAATCCACTGCGCATAGGCAATAACTGAACCGGTCGGTGAATAGTTTGTGCCTGCATTTCCAAGCAAATATCCACCTGATGCTTGGGAGTACCAACCATTAAAGACATAACTTGTTCTAGTTGCAGAAGGTAGAGGGATCGGCGTTTGAGAGTTGTAACTAACTGAGTCAGAAACTTTTCCAGCTGTTCCACCATTTCCGTTATATGTAACGGTAAAGACTTGAGGTGCCCACTGCGCATACAAGGTTGCATCAGTTGTTGGCGTGTAAGGGCTAGTTGTCAAAAGCAGAGTTCCGCCAGTTGGCGCAATAGACCAACCTAGCAATGTGTAGTTAGCTCTGGTTGCACTAGGCAAAGTCATTGATTGACCGATTGTCACAGTTGCCGTTGCAGTATCGCTGACACCGCTACCTGCATTAAAGGTTAAGCGATAGACCGATGTCACCCACACTGCGTGCAACAAAATGTTTCCACTTGGTTCGTAGGTGAATACTCCTGTAGTTGCAGTTGTGCTGTTTGCCCAGCCTCTGAAAGCAAAGTCTTGACGAGAAGGACCAGAAGCTGGCAAAGTCGCAGCACCACTACCAAATGTGTAATTCTGAGCGGTAATTGGTGTTCCCGTACCACCATTAAAGTTATAGGAAATTTGATAAACCTTTGCAGTCCATATCGCCTGTAGTACGACGTTGCTCGTACCTACCTGGTAATCAGACCCAGCGTTGTAATTGTTTGTGCCGTCGCTCCAATGCTCGAAGTCATAGCCGTTCTTTGTTGGTGCAGCTGCTACTGTGAAAATCTGACCAATTGTGCGATTTACCTGGGTTGGAACAACAGAATTGCCACCATTTACATCATAAGTAACGGTGTACGGCTTTGCTGTCCACTGCGCATAGAGCAGGTAATGGCTGTCGCGCACTACATAGTTGGCTCCTGCTGTTGCCTCTTCCCCACTTTGATCTTTCCATGTGACAAAGTCGTATCCGGCACGTGTTGGAACAGTAGTGCTCACAACAATAGTGTCGCCTGCAATCTTTTGCTGATCTGCAATAGGGGTAGAAACGCTTCCTCCATTAAAGGAGTATTTAACGTTGTAAACGCGGGTCCACTGCGCAGTTAAAGTGACAGCGCCTGCCCCCATAAGAATGCTCTGGCCTGGGGCATATGTCTTTGTTCCATCACTCCATGAAACGAATGCATAGATATCCCCTCCATTGCTTCCGGTCAATCCAGTCGATGCTGCAACAGTAAAACTTGTTCCATAATTAACGTTTGCTTGTGTAGGTACTGTTCCGCTTCCATATGTACCTGCTGCATATGTGACTGTGAAACTTGCAATAGTCCACTGCGCATACAGTTCAATAGTGGTTGTGGTCGTAAATGGATCTGCAACTGGCGTTGATACTGCAGTTAATCCCCAACCAGCAAAGTCGTACCCCGACTTTGCCAAAGTACCCCTTGTGGCCAAAGTTACTGCTGTGCCAGCGGTCGTATAATCGTCATAAGTCTTGCTTGGCGAACCCGAACCACCATTCGCATCGAAAGTAACTCTGTAGGTATTTGGTGACCAACGAGCCCAGAATGCTATGTTGTTTGTTCCAACGGTAAATGTGTTTCCAGATACATATTGATTGACAGTATCTGTTGAACTAATTCCCCAACCTATAAAGCTATATCCGGTTCGAACCAAAGTTCCGGTATTTCCCAAAATAGGTACAGATCCACCCATTGTGTATGTGTTTGAATCTAGTGGCACAGAACCACCTGTAGCCCCATTTGAATTGTAAGTAACTGAATAGGGCGTCAAAGTCCACTTCGCATACAAAGTCACATTGACTAAACCAAGGGCAAGAGTTGATCCTGATTGATAGATCTGACCAGATTCATCGGAATTTAGGCTCCAACCAGCAAAATTATAACCATTCAGGGTTAAGCCGCCTGATGCAGGGTTAGCTAAAACGGTAGCTGAAGAGTTTGAAGCATAAGAGTTCGCATCAGTTGGTACCGAACCACCAGTTGAACGAGTTCCATTGTAAAAAACCTTTAACAGCGCAAGAGTTGTAACAGTCGACGTGGTGGAACCTGGGGCATAGGTGCTCCGGGTAGCGTTAACAGTAAGGTCAACGGAAGTAGATGGGGCAACGCCTGAAACTGTAATTGCACCTTGGGTATTTATAACTGCTGTACCGACGGATGACGATACAGTCCATGTGTATGCGGAATCATAATTAGTAACGGCTGCAGTGAAGCCACCAGTTAACCTGACAATATTCCCGATAACTGGAACTTTTGCAGCATTCAGCGCGCTTCCAGATACTAGGCCTGTTCCACTTGTGAAACCCGGCTTTTGATTATCTATAGAAATTGTTGCTACCGAACCAGGTGTCATTCCAGTAACTGTTATCGGCAAATTGCTTCCAATCGCAGTGCCGACCGCAATATTTCCGGATCCAGCAGTAAATTGAGGCACGCTGTATGTGTATGTTGCATCGTAATTTAAGATATTGACAGTGAAGCCCGCTGCGGTAGAAGTAGTAGGGCCAAATTGTGGGTTGTTACGATCACCTAGTGGTGTTGCTGTTGCATTTGCTGAGTATGCACTTCCGCCGAAAAGATTCTTTGCTCTTATCTGGAATATGTAACTCGTTCCATTTACAAGATTTTGTACTGTGTATGAAGTTGCAGATCCGCTCGCTTGAACTAGTGCCGACCAGGTTGATCCACCATCAGTTGAATACCTAATCTCAAAACCATCAGTCGGTGCCTCATTAAGGCCTGCACCCTTGCCCCAGTTCAATAGAACCTGACCAGATGAGCCCGCTGCGGCGGTTAGATTGATAGGTGCATTCGGCACAACTTCGGCGCACCAGATTGTTTTGCTGGTAAAGCGGGAATTAATGTAATTGGATATTACGGTACCTGATGAACCGCAATATTGGACACTCGTTATCGAAGTATCGAAAGCACTTTGAGCAATCGATGTAACCGAATGAGAAGTTGCGGTGCCAAATCTGATTGTTTTAATTCCGGTGCCTTCAAAAGCTTGAGTATCAAAAGTTGTAATTGACGCTGGGAAAAGTGGCGCCCAGCCACTTGCTGAAACGTTATAGAAAGCTCTACGGCCAATGCTTCTTAACCCTGTTCCCCAATCAACACTTGCAAAACTTGTTGCAGTACCAAAAGTTTCACCGATTTCTATCTTGCCGCTACCTAAGGTTAAGGTGAAACTTGGATTGCCTCTAAATGCGGAATCAAGCAGAGCCGTTGGGTGATTAGCGGGGCCCGTTCCTGTAACAAAAACACTTGTTATGTAGTTATTCATAAAGGAATAAATGCCAACAGTTTCAACTGTTCCTGGAATAGAAACCGATGTAAGGCCAAGATTCTTAAATGCACCCTGGTCGATAGTTCTCAATCCGGTAGCTGGGAAAGTAACTTTTGTGATATTCCTATTTACTGCATCAGGATTTGCCGTAAATGCATTGATGTTGATCTGTACGATACCTTGCGGAATCGTTACTTCACCCTTGCAATTCACACCCGCTGCAGAAGGAATTTGTGGGACAGCATTTGCAGAACTTACGTAAAAACTGCCCTCAATTGAACAGGTTACATAGTAGAAGGATGTAACGGAGCTACTTGTTGCCCAGTTATAGTTCAAATCCCCAGAACTGTTTATAGCTCTAACTCGATACACGTATGCAGTGCCATTGGATAGATTTGTAACAGACAACTGAGTCGTGCTTTGGTTTGTAGTGCCTACGTTATTCCACGTTGTGGAATCTGTAGATGCTTCAACTACATAGCCTGTAAGAGTAGAACCACCGTCAGATGTCGGGGCGCTCCACGATAGGTTCGCTCCCCCAGCCTGGGCATTTGCACTTAAATTCAATGGCACAGTTGGATTCGTAGCAAATACTAAATTGATACGTGAATAGTTCACCGTTCCATCAGCCGCAGTTACCTGAATGATGAAGTAATCACCGTTCGAAACTGCGGCAGATGAGCCATTGGTGAAAGCCGCAGCTGCATTAAAGTTTGCTTGGGTCTCAGCAGTCGCTGCCGCAAGTTTTGCAATCTTAGTAATTGTTGCGCCAGCATCTGTCTTGGTAAAGGTTGTTGTTGCCGTGCCTGTTGCTTGAGATACGGACAAGATTATTGAGCCTGCTGCAAGGGACCCGATGGTGGCCCCCGCAGTACCTACAGTTCCCGTTAGACCCTTGATAGTTGCGGCAGAAAGTGTTGCAACGTTTGAATTAACGGTGACGTTAACTCGATAGAACCTAACGGTTGCATCTGCTGATGTAACCTGAATGAGGAAGTAATCACCGTTCAAAACTGTCGCGTTTGCGCCATTGGTAACGGCCGAGGCTGCATTGAAGTTTGTTGAGTTCTCGACAGTGCCGGATGCAAGCTTGGCAATTTTGGTAATAGTTGCGCCAGCATCTGTCTTGGTAAAGGTTGTTGCATCAACACCTGTTGCTTGCGCAGTGGTCAAGGTGATCGCGCCAGAAGTTTCAGATCCCAGGGTGGCATTGGGGCTGCCAAGAGTTGACGCTTGGCCCTTAATAGCCGCACCTGACAATGTTGCAACATCAGAGTTCACCATTACGTTTATGCGATAGACGCTGACTGTTAAATCAGCGGCCGTGACCTTAACGATAAAGAAATCGCCATTTGAAACTATCGTGGTTGCACCATTAGTAAATACAGTGTCAATTTCAAAGTTTGATGTTGGTGCTCCAGAGGCATATTTGACGATTCTAGAAATAGTTGCACCAGCATCTGTCTTAGTAAAGGTTGTTGTAGCTATACCTGTTGCTTGCGCAGTTGTCAGGGTGATCGAACCAGGAGTTTCAGATCCAAGGGTGGCATTGGGTGTTCCGAGGGTTGAAGTTTGACCCTTTATAGATGCGGAAGACAGAGTTGCAACGTTTGAATTAACGGTGACATTTATGCGATAAAACCTGACGTTTGCATCTGCTGATGTAACCTGAATGAGGAAGTAATCACCATTGATAACAATGTCAGTCGCACCATTTGTAAAGGCTGTCGCTGCGTTAAAGTTTGTTGAGCTCTCAACAGTGCCTGATGCAAGCTTGGCAATTTTGGTAATTGTTGCGCCAGCATCAGTCTTGGTAAAGGTTGTTGATGCTGTGCCTGTTGCTTGCGCAGTGGTCAAGGTAATTGTTCCTGCTGTTAAAGAACCTAAAGATGTTCCGACAGTTCCCACAGTTGCACTTTGACCCTTAATAGAAGCCGCAGAAAGTGTTGCGACATCTGAGTTAACCGTGATGTTAAAGCGTGAATAGTTAACTGTTCCATCTTGAGCCGTGACTTTAACAATAAAGAAATCACCGTTTGTCACTGTGGTGCTTGCACCATTGGTAAAGGCGGTATCGATTTCAAAGTTTGTTGTGCTAGAACCAGTGGCGTATTTGACGATTCTAGAGATCGTTGCGCCCGCATCTGTCTTAGTAAAGGTTGTTGATGAAGTGCCTGTTGCTTGCGCAGTGGTCAAGGTAATTGTTCCAGCAACAACCGATGCTATTACCGGGTTCGGGGTTCCAAGGGTTGAAGTTTGTAGCTTGATCGATGCACCAGACAAGGTTGCTACATTGGAGTTAACAGTGACATTGAAACGGTAGTAGTTAACTGTCGCATCTGCAGCAGTGACCTTGACGATGAAGAAATCAGCATGAGAAACCGTGGAGGCCGCACCATTTGTAAAGGCCGCGTCAGTTTCAAAGTTTGTTGTGCTTGCACCAGTTGCGTACTTGACGATTTTGGTGGCTGCGCCTGCATCAGTCTTCGTGAAGCTAGTTACATCAGTGCCTGTTGCTTGAGCGGTGGTCAGGGTGATCGCACCTGCCACAACAGAGGCCAATACCGCGTTCGGAGTTCCCAGGGTTGATGCCTGACCTTTAATCGATGCACCAGACAAGGTTGCAACGTTTGAATTTACCGTTACGTTAAAGCGCGAATAGTTAACTGTTCCATCTGCAGACGTCACCTTAACTATGAAAAAATCACCATTTGCAACTGCGGTTGTTGCGTTGTTAGCAAAAGCTGCGTCTGTTTCAAAGCCTGCAGTAGATGAACCCGCTGTGTATTTAACGATTTTGGTAATTGTTGCGCCGGCATCAGTCTTTGTAAAGAGAGTAGCTAGGCCACCTGTTGCTTGAGCTGTCGTCAGCGTAATCGCACCCGCGATAACAGATGCCAAGACCGCATTCGGAGTTCCAAGAGTTGCAGTTTGCGCCTTGATAGATGCTGCAGAAAGCGTTGCGATATTAGAAAGTCGAGTCAGCGTAATCGTGTACGTGTTTACAGTAGTTTCATCGTGAGCTGTGACTTGAACCAAAATCGTGTTGGCACCAACAGCTAAAGGTAGATCTAACGATGCTGATCCCGATGCAACCGTTGCAAAAGTTCCTGAACCAATTTTTACTTGAACTGTTGCATTAATTTGGTTAACCGTAGGCGTGACGGTTACTTTGTCAACGGAGTTGATAACTGATGCGGTGTAACTATTAGTCGTCGGTGAGAATGGACTTACTAAGGTGCCTTGCGAAAGTGTCAGTGTGGAGAGTTTTGCATCATTAGACTTTGTATATGTGAACTTGCTGGCTGAACTGGCGACTGAAGATCCAGATGAGTTAACCAAGAAAATATCTATCTCGCCCAAACTTGTCGTGACTGGAGTGACTACTCTGATCTGAGTCGAATCAATTACCGTGACGCTCTGAGCAGCAATCGATCCGAACAGAACTCCGCCCGTTGCTAATAGATTTTTTAATCCAGTTCCTGTGATGATCACATCTTGCCCACCTGTAAGCATTCCTGATGAAGGTGAGATCGAGGAAATAGTGGGTACGGAAACATAGGTGAACTTGCCGTAAAGCGCGACCGCAGACGTTCCACCTGGATTAATTACAGTGACGCTTACTTCGCCTGTTCCTGCAGGGGCGACCACGGTAATTTGAGTTGTGCTGACTACGGTTACTGATGTTCCATCCGCTGTTCCAAATTTTACACCAGTTACGTTAGTGAAATTCTCACCGGTAATTGTGACCGAGGTTCCACCTGCCGTTGTGCCGGTAGCTGGCGAAATACTTGTTACCACTGGAACTGGGAAATAAGTGAAATCATCAGCTGAAACATTTGCAGATGTTCCACCTTGGTTTGAAACGCGCACATCAACTGCGCCAGTTCCAGATGGAGATGTTGCAGTAATTTGAGTCGTGCTATTTATTGTAAAAGTACTCACATTATTCGAACCAAAAGCGACAGTAGATGCTGAAGTGAAATTTGTACCGGTAATAATTACTGAAGATCCACCACCATTTGGCCCTGCAGATCTTGACAGGCCTGTAACAGTTGGCGGTGCGTAGTAAGTAAATTGACTAGAAATTGCAGATGTGTTGGATCCTGTGGTGACTAATACGTTTACGGCACCAGTTCCGGCTGGAGATGTTGCCGTTAACTTGCCCGTCGAACTGTTATATGAAACGCCGGTGGCATTATTTGTACCAAATTTGACAGTGGAAACTGATGTGAAGTTAGTACCGGAAATTTCAACCACAGTTCCACCTGTAGTTGGACCAAAGGCAGGAGAAATTCCAGTTACTGCCACAGTTGCGGTATATACGAAGTCATCAGCTGAAACATTTGCAGATGTTGAACCACCAGTCGTGACAATTATATTCACTGTTCCAGCGACTCCGGCCGGTGAAGTCGCAGTTAGCTTTCCGGTCGTGCTGTTATACGAAACGTTGGTGGCAGCATTTGATCCAAAGGCGACGGTGGAAGCTGATGAGAAATTTGTACCGGTAATTTCAACCATAGTGCCACCGCTGGTCGAACCAGTATTGGGACTTATTGCAGTAACTGATGTAGCTGATGTGTAGGTGAAGTTAGAAGTGCTATCAGATGAGGTACCACCTGGTGTAGTTACCTTGACATTCACCGTCCCAGTTCCAGCTGGCGCGATTGCAGTAATTTGAGTAGAACTATTCACAGTAAATGAAGTGGCGTTACTTGAGCCAAAAGTTACTGCAGAAGCATTTGTAAAACCTGTTCCAGTAATAACTACGCTGCTACCGCCGGCCGGTGGTCCAGCTGAAGGGCTTAAGCCAGAAATAGTCGGTACCGCCACATAGGTGTAGCTCGAGCCCGCGGTTATTGGCGAGGTTCCGGCGGCAGTTATAACAGTGACATCAACAGCGCTAGTACCGGCTGGCACATTCGTGACATTAATTTGTGTGCCGAAAGTGTTAACTGTGTAGTTAGTGCCAGCAACCGTTGTGTTACCAAACTTAACGGCACTAACACTGATGAAATTGTTACCCGAAATCGTTACAGCATTTCCGCCATTTAGTGGGCCGCTATTTGTAACAACTGACTCAACTCTAGGAAGCGTTACTGGGTACTGACTCGAACACGCAAATGTTGAAGCAATACCTGCAGTCACGGTCGACGGCGATATCGCGGCAGAGCCACATGTCGTTGGACTTGGTTGGAACAAGGCCAAAGTGTTTGCGCCATATGAATAGGTGGTCGATGGCGAGAAACCTGTCAGCGGATACGCCGCAACACCTGACAAAACTTGAGTAGGCCCGATTTGGGCAACACCATTGAATGGTCCGATTCGAACACCAGTACTTTTATCGGTAGAAGTTGGACTGAAATTCTGCATCAAGCCACCATTTGGAATTTGGTTTATGAGAACTCCATTTAGAAATACTGCGTCGAAAGACTGAGCGGCATTACCTTGCACATACGTTCTCTGAAATACCAAGTTTTGCCAAACGTTCTGTGTCAACGCAGGTGAAAACGAATAATTGCCGCCATAAGAAGCGGAGAGATAGCTCGCGGTACTTGTACCGGTAATAGAGATTCCTTGGCCTCGATCACCATAGAAGCTATAGCCATAGACTGCATTTATATCTACATTCGGAGAAGCGTTATCAACCTTTATCCAAGTTTCAATCGTGAAAGATTGCGCCGTGATTAATCCAGTGCCTTCAGGGAAATTTAACCTAAGCGTGTTGTTAGTGCCGAGACCTTGTTGTTCTCCTGGGTACCTGGTTGCGCCGCTTGAAGTTAGCGTTAAGCTGCCTCGAAGATTAGTAAGCGAAGGTGAGGATGTAGATCGAGCGTACTCGTTCGAAGTTGGCGTCAATGTCGCATTCATTGTGTAATAAATTGAAACTGGATTCCAAGGACATGTAGCCGTAAACGGGCTGGCTGTTGTCGTAGCAACTGAAGAGCACCCTGGAATAACTCCTAAATCGGTTTGAAATGAAATGATTCCTGGAACCGATGCGGTAGCGGTGATTGTGTCAACTACGCCAACCTGCGCGACGCTGTTGAAAAGCGAAATAGATGTCGAACTGCTGAGTTTGTTCACAGTGATCGAAACGTTCGCCGTTGCTTGCAACCCTGAACTGTTCTGCGTTCCAGTTACAACATATGAAGTAACGGAAGAATAAATGGGGGTTCCGGAAATAACGCCCGTTGTGGTGTTAAGCGTTAAACCATTTGAAAGCGCAGGACTGATCGAGTAGCTATCAACCTGGCTACCCGATTGAGTAGGGGTCATTGCGGTGAATGCAGCACCAGATGAGACAGCAACCGGACTGGTTGAATATGAAAAAGCTGGCGGAAGCGGTGGTGGCCCATCGATGGAACACGTTGCTGTGCCATTTAAGGTTGAGTAAGTCCATGTACTGCCAGAATGAGAATTTGCAAAACAACTAATGGAATTTTGATCATCATATGGTGTGTTGAACCGAGCAAACGCATCGTTTGCAGTTGATGAATAAGTTCTTGCAGGAGTAAAACTCGAAGTGTATTGCTGACCGTATCGCACGCGAAACGGTCCAAGATTCATTCCTAGTCCCGTTGTGCCACCAATCCAAAATCCTTCAATGTTGCCGTTACTAGGTTGGTAGGCAAAGCAATTTGCGACTTGAGTTCCATTGATATACAAGTAGTTATTTGTTTTGGCTCCAGCACCACCGTATGACTCTCCTTTCGAACTGGGTGCAATACTGACGGCCAGGTGATACCACTCGCCCGTCCTCGGAATTACGCTAGTGTCTAAGTTTGAGCAAGCATCAAAGTTAACTTTTCCTGTTGTTCCATTCCATTCAAAGTTTCCCTGAGGAACTGCATTGCAATAACTTCCATTAGAACAAAAATAAAAGATTCTATTGTTTCCCGTACTAAGACTTGAGAACTTAACCCATGCCTCATAAGTAAATCCGCCACCAACGCCAATATTTGAAGATTTTCCTACTTGCGCCGTTGCACCACTTGGAAGGCTAATACTTCCGTCGCTAACGGCTGCATTTGCTGTCGACAAACTTTGAGGTGAAGTTATGCCCACAAACGGCACCACAAGTGATCCCAATAGTCCTGCAACCACTATTCGGGTCACCTTTGAGCGTAACCCCGGCCGAATCTTCGTTGCGTTGAAAGACAGCATGTTGAACACGTGACTCCTTATTCCATGTATGGATAAGTTATCCAATCTTGAGAAAGTATGCCATAAATGAGAGGTAGCACCACTCTTAAAGTGATGTTTCAAGTGTCGGGCTCTATCCCAATAATGAGGGCCGGTTCTACACTTAGTCCATGGCAAGCAAAAAGCAGGCAGATCAATTAGCTGGCAATCGCCAGGCTGCCTATAGCGCCAGAAATCGGGCGGCGCTGATTAAGCATGCGCAAGAGGTTCTAGCTGAAGTTGGGCCGAGTGCGACTATCGAGCAGCTATCAGCACACGCCCAGGTTTCTCCGACCACCATCTATAAATACTTTGCTAATAAAGAGGTGCTTTTCTCCGAGGCATTGAATGAGTTGTGGGAGGAATGGCTCAATTGGTCCGGCCAAACAAGAACTCCAGGCGAGCCGCTTGAGAACGTCCTAGATGCTGGGCGCAAACTCTTTCGGATCAAGCAGCATGATCCAATCCTTGCCCAGGTTCTGCACAATGCTGTCAAGGACCCACAATTTGCAATGAAGGCTTTGCAAGGCGAAGGTGACAAAGCCTTTATTACCTTGGCAAAAATGGGTGCGATAAAGAGTGAAGACTTGGAAGAAAGATTGATTCTTTGGAAGAACATTTATACAGGCATCTGCGTTTCGCTCTATGGCAACGAGGAGATCTCTCCTGAAGAAGCTGATGTAGCTCTTGGGATTGGACTATCTGTTTGGGGTATCAGTGAGGCAAAGGCGAAGAAAATTATTTCGCGGCCACTCGTATTTCCACTTCACGCTATTTAATAGATAGCGAGTTACTAACTTTCTTTACTCCTCGTTGGAGCGGTTCTCCCACCGTTGTTCCATGCGAGCGCTTAAATTTGTGCGTGTGCGAGGCTTCTTTGGCCCACGAAGCTGAGGTGAAATGCTAGAGATCGCGGTGATTACTCCGCTTAGGGCGATGATGAAGCCAAGGACTCCGATAGGCGTGAT
>Ga0208864_1000428_pt1 | contig 13836 bp, 14 predicted proteins | sample CryBogmetaGMA05M_FD_184542 | JGI IMG/M metagenome (GOLD analysis project Ga0208864, IMG submission 184542) | Freshwater microbial communities from Crystal Bog, Wisconsin, USA - MA0.5M (SPAdes) | ecosystem: Environmental > Aquatic > Freshwater > Lake | place: Crystal Bog, Wisconsin, USA...
CCCAGAGAGTGGTTCCAAGAATTGGTAGTATTTGTCCCCTTGGTTACGTCGATAAATTCAATGGCAAGTGCACTACATTCGGCCTTCCCAAGTTTACTGTGCGTCCAACCTATGGTCGGGCCTGCCTCAGCGGATGGATGAATGTTGGTGGTGGTCATTGTCGCAGGAATTGGTAGTGAGTTTTGGTGTTAGCTTTTAGCTTCAATGATTCCCTTGGCTTTCCTTTTCCTAAGCATGGAGTAAGGTCTTTCGCTTGCCGAGCTTTTAATGATCTCCCCAGAGTCAGGCTTTTTACGGGAGCCGGTCGTAGTGCTTGAGATGCAGTGAGTAGTGGCCCGCTGCCCAGGTGCCAACTGTTCGAACGGAGTTTCAATGTCTTGAACGCTGGTCTTCGTTCAAAGCTAAAGCGTTTTGGCTGGTTCAGCCAGTGACTTTGCTGTTCTAAAGTTTTACTTGGCGCATTGACCCAGATCTCTGCCGCCTGATCGACCTCGTGCTCAACTAGGGCCTTCTTGGCAAGATCCGCAACTACTCCTTGGCACTTGGAGAACAGAGGGTTCCAGCGCTCTTCGCTCGCCATCCATGCCATCAAGAGTGCGCCCAGGATGCCTAGCTGCTCCTCAGAGATGCGGGATGCGGATGCATCGCTACAGCCCGTGCCTGGCTCATGTCATCGGCTGAACGAGATCTTCGCCTGCTGGCAGTAACCCCAATCGGAAGCAGCAGAAAAGGCAGGCCAATGGTTGATCGACCGCATCCAACCGGGCATGGAATAGCGCTATTGCAGGTAGTAGCTCCTCCCTGCTAAGGCTGGTTTATGCAACAGCTCCTGCACCAGATCGAGGTCACGACCAACGGCCCAGGCTTCACGCGTCTGAACGGGGAGCTCAACCGCTGGATTCGTTCCACTGGCATGCAGCGGGGCTTGCTGCATCTGAGCTGCTTGCATACCAGCTGCAGCTTGACCATCAACGAGAACGCCGATCCCCGTGTCCTGAAGGATCTGCAGGCCTGGATGGATGCGGTGGTCCCGCAGGATGGGCTCGGCCCCCTAAATGGCAACGGCAAGCGCGCCCCCTATCTTCACGATGACGAGGGTTACGACGACATGCCAGCGCACATCCGCACGGCCCTTACCGCCCAGACCCTCGCCCTCAGCATCGACGGCGGCCAACTGCTCCAAGGGGTTTGGCAGGCGGTTTACCTGTGGGAACACAGGGCCAAGCCCCAACGTCGGCGGATCGCCTGCCACGTCATCGGTGAGTAGGTCAGTGCTGGCTAATGGTCAGCATCAACTCGTGGCATAACTGCTGAAAATTGACGCCATTAGGGGGTCTCGAGAAGCGTCAGGGTATTCCCATAATGAATTAGTTAGTAGCCAGAAGGTACCTGATGGCAACATCAACCTATCGAAGCGAAGAGGAAACCTGCCTCGGTCGCACCTGTATGAAATGGGGTGTTGATGGTGATCTCAACCCCTTAGATTTGGAGCTGGTGATGCAGCGCCTAGCCAAAGTGGACCATGAGTTTGAAGAGAAAGGAGAGCTCTCTGCTTTGATCAGCTAACAGTCTTTTCGGTCGTTTTTGGGGTGCTTTTGGGGCTGCTTAATTCATCTTATTTACAGCGAGTGACCTGCTAATCAATTTTGCACCTCTAGCTTGGTCTGCATCCAAGAGGATATCCAATACAGGCCGAAGTAGTGCAAATAGACTGCCATAACTAGGCCCGTAAAGTCCTGGGTCACAACTGGGAAACTAAAGCCTGGGCATGACCCGAAATAGCTGGGTTGGCCGGGCAGCCAGGCAGAACCGAGAGCCAAGCAATCAGCACCGCTAAAAGGGTGCCGGCAGGGTAAGCGTCGACAACCTCGAAATTGTTCACAATTACCGTTCGAGGCCAAAAGGAAAAGTCGTTCCAGAGCGACCGGTAAGTGAACGGAGTAAAATGGTTTGGATGTACTGTGACCCGTGGGACCACTTGTTGGCTACGCCCGGGTGAGCACAGAGCAACATGTCCTTGAGCAACAACTGAGTGTGTTGAAAGAGGCAGGGTGTGAGGAAGTGTTTGGGGAGAAGGTGAGCAGCACAGTCCCTAACCACAAACGCCACCAGCTCCAAGCAGCCCTATCGCCTCTGACACTAGGAGACACCCTGGTGGTCTCGAAGCTCGACCGCCTGGGGCGTACACAGGCTCAGATGGTGGCACGGCTAGCAACGCTCCAGGCCCAAGGTCTGTACGTCAAAACCCTGGACGGGCTACTTGACACCGCCTCCCTGGGCAAGTTGGCTCCACTTGTGGTGGGGCTACTGCCCGGCTTGGCCGAAGTGGAGAGGAACCTGGTGCAAGAAAGAACAAGGGAGTCGGTAGAACACCGAAGGTGAACAGGTGGGAAGCTCGGTGGCCGCCCACAACAGACTGAGGGGCGGCAAGAGCTAGTTAGGCTCATACGAAGTGAGCGGCGCTCGTTCAGTGAAGTGGCCAACACCTGTGGTGTCTCGCTGGCAACTGCCCACCGTTACGGCTTCAAATCCTAGGCTTACAAAAGACGGCAAGCCATCTCAGAGGCTCCCGCTCCCGCCAAACTGTTTCAACAAAAAAAACTTCTTGTCCGTACTGCATTCAATGATGTCAACGCCTGATGACAGCTTCAACGAGTCAATGGATAGCATTGACCTAAAGGATGCACTAGCCCTTGCAGCATATATAGAGCAATTGCTCATGACTGAGCAGCAATGGATACTTAATCGTCTGTCTTGGCTTTTTACCTCTCAATCTTTTCTGATAACCGCCTTTGTTGTCCTTTTGGGCTCAGGCAATCATTCCTCCACTGCCCATCTCTTGCACATTGCGCTACCTCTTTTAGGGCTGTTTTGTTGTGTAACTGTTGCATTAGCAATTAGGGCTGCCGAAAGAGTACACAAGTCACTCGGAAATAGGCGCGCTTTCTTGTCAATGCGTATTAATGACATCGTTAAAAGCCCAAAGCTAGTTCCAGTGCTTGGATCAAGCAAGACCCTTCGTGGTAATGCATGGACATTGACTCATGGTTCATTGCCGCACAAGATTTTGCCTTGGGCCTTTGCCATTCTATGGATTCTATTATTAATATCACTTGGACCTTAAACCGAACCAGCCTTTCAGTCATTCAGAATCATTGTCTTGCAATCCAAAAGAAACAGCAATAGTGCTCTTTTCCAGTAGCAAAGCAACGAACTCCTCTCCCTCAATCGTTACCGTGCTGCCCATGGGGCACGAGATTCCTAGGGCCAAGCTCCAAGAGACTATCCTGGGTATTAACGGAAAAATAGTGGTTCAAATTAATGACCAAACCACTCCAGCCGGTCTGGTGGCTGGCGCCAATGCCGGCCCCATTATCTCCATGGAAGTACTCATAAAATAGGAGATAATCCTTCCAGTTGGGGTCGTTCTGGAAGGTCTGCTGGCTGCCAAAAACTGGTCTTAGACCTTCAGCATTGCGTGTGAAAATTGAGACAAGCCTGTGAGCGAGTTGCTCGGCAACCTCGTAGAGGTTCGCAAGTTTGCCGCTGCCTGTTGGGAATTCAACCTTGAAGTCTTTGCCGTAATAACAAAAGTAGACAATCAAAGAGCGAATAATCATGACGTTGACTGGCATCCAGATCGGACCGCGCCAGTTGCTGTTGCCGCCAAAAAGTCCAGAATCAGACTCTGCCGGCAGGTATTGGACAACGAACTCCTGTTGATTATGGACAAAGCGATAGGGTTCACTTTCGTGCCGTTTTGAGATCGAGCGAATGCCATAGTCGCCGAGAAACTCATCGGGATCGAGCATGATCTTCAGCACGCTGCGAAGATTGGTTTCATTAAGGGCTGACATCAGGTGCCTGTTGCCATACCCCCTTAGCCGAACATCGTGGAAAGAACTGTGGTGATCGGGAAATTTTTCCTGGAGCCGAGGTAATAGCTCACCGAGCTCAGGGATCGTCTCCAGTACATTCTGCTCGAATGAATGGACGGCACACAGTGGTATCAGCCCGACCATGGACCTGACTTTCAGGCGTGTTGAGCTGCCGTCACTTTTGCGGAGTACATCATAGAAAAAGCCATCCTCTTCATCCCACATGCTCTCGCTCGCATTGCGATTGACCATTGCATGGGCGATTGAGAGAAAGTGCCTCATGAACTTGGCTGGGTATTCGCGATACGTTTCGTCTGTCTGGGCCAGCTCCACAGAGATTTGCACCATGCTCTGGGCAAATAAGGCCATCCAGGCCGTTCCATCAGCTTGCTCAAGCCGGCCGCCCATTTCTGGTGATTCAGTTCGGTCAAAAATCCCAATATTGTCTAGACCGAGGAAGCCACCTTGAAACACATTATTGCCATTAGCATCTTTTCGATTCAGCCACCAGGTGAAGTTAATGAGAAGTTTGTGAAAGCTTTCTTTCAGCCACTGATGATCGGCCTGGCCATGGAGCGATGCATCGGTTAAGTGGACAAGAAAGGTCGCCCAGGCGTGCACAGGTGGATTGACATCGCTGAAGTTCCACTCATAGGCTGGAATTTGTCCGTTGGGGTGTATGTATTGGCTGCTCAGCATCAGGCTGAGCTGTCGCTTGGCGAAGCTTGGATCTATATAGGCAAACGTGCTGGCGTGAAAGGCGAGATCCCAGGCCGCAAACCAGGGATATTCCCATTTGTCTGGCATGGAGATCACATCACAGTTGTTCATGTGATGCCACTGCTGATTTCTGAAGCCCTGTGCTTTATCGGTCCCCAGTGGATCAACGCCACGCTGCTGGAGCCAGGGTGTGATGTCGTAGTTGTAGAACTGTTTGGACCACAGCATCCCTGCCATCGCTTGCCTGAACAGCAGCTTCTGCTCAGCGCTGAATCCAGCTGGCATTACCCTGGCGTAGTAGTCATCGCAGTCCTGTTTTCTACGCTCCAAGATCTGATCAAAGCTTTGATAGGCAGAGTCGTCCTGTGATTTAGGCGTTGACCGGGTCAGTCGCAATTGGATTGTGCTCGAGGCGTTGGCACCAATCGAGAGGTTATAAATCGCAGACGCTTTGGTGCCTTGCTTTGACAGATTGACTGCGGCTTTCTCGCCATGAGTCAAGTAGCGGTTAATGCCACATTTTGTATAGGGGGATTGGTTGGGTTGTTGGAATACAACTTCTGTATTGGTTTCGTTGTCCGTAAACACCAGTTCATCGGCCTCCTTGCAGTGCAGCACGAAATCGCCAAGGTCGGGGTGACTCGCATGGAGGCTGGCCGCACCTGATTCACCCAGCTGCGCCTTGATCAAGGGTTTTGGGCCGCCGCCCTGATCCCAGGTATTGCGAAACCAGAGGGTAGGTAATGCGGCGAGCTTGGCCGGTTGATCTGAGCGGTTGTGGACCGTGACCTGGATCAGTAGGTCTTCCGGATCAGCCTTGGCATATTCGACTTCGATATCACAATATTCATTCTTGTCGAAGATCCCCGTGTCAATCAGTTCGTATTCCGGCTCTTGGCGTGACCTTGCTTTGTTTACGGCAACAAGTTCCTCATAGGGAAAGGCATTGAGTGGATACTTGTAGAGGTAACGCATGTAAGAATGCGTTGGCGTTGAGTCAAGGTAGTAATAATATTCCTTGACATCTTCGCCGTGGTTTCCTTCGCTGTTGGTCAGGCCAAATAGACGTTCCTTGATGATCGGATCTTTGCCATTCCAGAGTGCCAAAGCGAAGCAAAGAAGTTGGTGGTCATCGCTGATGCCTGCCAGGCCATCTTCTCCCCACTGGTAGGCGCGGGATCGTGCCTGATCGTGACTGAAGGATTCCCAGGCATTGCCATCGGGGCTGTCGTCCTCGCGCACGGTGCCCCACTGCCTTTCGCTCAGGTAGGGGCCCCAGGTTCTCCACGGCTTGTGGCCCTGGTCGGCCTCCGCTAGGCGCTGGTGCTCAGTCGAGGGGGCTTCTGCCGATTGGGCCTGCGACACCACCATGGTGGATGAATGCTTGTAATCAGTACCCTCACCCTAAGGGTGGGCTCTGAAGGCTGATACTCCCAGGGGTGCTTGGGTGCTAGCACCTCACCAGAACTAACAGGCATCGGCTGACGAATACCCTTGATGGGGTGCTTTTCTGAATAACCCTGGCTAATTGTTTCTGGGGACTGTTGTCGTTGCAGCAATAAACTCCTCAGCTTGCCGGAAGAGACGTTCCCGTTTGGCGGCATCTATCCGATCCAGCAGGCGCACCATCATTGCTAGCCGCGGATTGGTTTCAAAGAAGGGGCGATGGCGATCGACAAAGCGCCAGTACAACCCATCCCAGATTTCGCACCAGGCCCCTTTGCGAAAGTCGCCCATCTTGAGAATGTAGTTTGATCCGCAGATATAGGGCTTGGTTGCAAAAATTCCCCCATCGCTCATCTGACCCATGCCGTAGACATTGGGGCCCATCACCCAGTCGTAGGAGTCGAGGTAACGCTCCATAAACCACTGGTAAACCTCCCGGGGGTGAATCTCACACAGCAACATCAGGTTGCTGATCACCATGAGTCGCTCAATGTGGTGGTTATAGCCCAGGCGATTGGTCCGCTTAATGGCTTGATCAAGGGGCGGTAGGCCTGTTGTTCCATCTTGCCAACAGGCAGCTAGGCCGCGGTGGTGGCCCCAAAAGTTGGCCTGGCTCTGGCGTTCCCCGTGGCACAGATGAATGCCCCGCACAAACTCTCGCCAGCCGATCACTTGACGTAAAAAGCCCTCTAGCGAGGCGAGGGGAATTGGCTTTGGGGTCTGGAATAAGGATCCGTCCTGATCCCTTGCTGCTTGATCGACTGCCGCTTGAACAACCGCCGCTGGATTGAGTAGGCCGATGTTGAGCAAGGGCGAGAGCAGAGAATGATTGAGGCTGTCAAAGTGCCCGCTCAGGGCATCTTCATAGGGTCCGAAATCGGCAAATCGTTCCTGCAGAAAGCACGCCAGCCAGCTATCCGCACCGGCGTGGTCGTAGGGAATGAATAGCGCCCCCAGTTCGCCCGGATTGTCCGGGAAATAGCGCCCCACCAAGTCCCGCACAACAGCGTCATGGCGGCTGGGGAGCACCACGGGTAGCCCTGGCTCGGTGTAACCCTTTGGTAGCCGCTTGCGGTTATCGGCATCAAAGCTCCACTGCCCCCCGGTTGGGCTGCCATCGGCTTCCAGGAGCAGCTCCAGGCGCTTGCGCTGCCGCTCGTAGAAGGTCTTCATGAAGGGCCGTCGCTTGCCCTCAAACCAGCGGCGGCTCTCGGCGGCACTCTCCAAAAAGTCGGGGGATGGCAGCACCGTCAGCTGCACTCCAGAGGCATGGCAGTAAGCGTCGAGCTTGTGTTGAAAGCCCTGATCGGCAACCTCCGCCACCCGCAGGTCTGAAGACCGTTGAACCCCCAGCTCTGAACCCAACCTTTCAAAGAAGGTGAGCTCCTCGGACTCGGGCAGCTCGAAATAGCGCACCCGGATTCCTTGCTCCAGCAGGCCATCGCGGAAGCTGCGCATGGCCACGAAGGTGTGCAGCAACCTCAACTTGTGATAGCGGTAGGCCGATGCCACGCCGAGGTCTTCCACCATCACCACGGTGTCGTCTGGGCCCAGTTGGAGATCAGGCCCCTCCAGCCATTGGCGATAGAGCTGGTTGCCCAGGATCAGGGTTAGGGCCATAGCTGCTGGTGGCTTCCATCGGGGTCATAGCGCTGCACCTGCCGCTCGAGATCAAAGCTCCGGGGCTGCCCCCCAAAGCTTCGGGGATCGGAACCCACCCCGGCCAAATAGGCCCAATTCCCCGTATTGAGGGCAGGATCGGCATCGATCAACATCCACTCGAAATAGCGGGCCCCCCAGGTCCATGGCAATTGCAGGCTGTTCACAAAGTGGGAGGCCACCCACTGCCTGCCGCGGTTGGAGAGGTAGCCCGTGGCATTGAGTTCGCGCATTTGGGCATCAATCAGCCCATGGCCGCATTCAGCCTGGGTCCAGCGCCGGAACAGCTCCCGATCCGGCTTTGCAGTGGGCATGCGGCCCTGGATGCCGGATTCGTTGTGGAAGGCCTCGCCATGGGCCTGCTCCGACCACAGAAAAAATTCCCGCCAGAGCAATTCCTGCCGCATCCAGTCGCAGCCTTCGCTAGGGCCAAAGCAGGTCTGGTGGGTCTCCAGGGCCTGCCAAATCCGCCGCACCGACAAGCTGCCGTTGGCGAGAAAGGGTGAAAACTTCGATGAAAACTCGCTGCCCACCAACCCGTTCCGGCTGGCCTTGTAGGTCTTCAGGCCACCCGTATCAAACACGTAGTGCTGCAGCCTGGCTAAGGCGCTGGCTTCGTCGCCGCAAAAAGGAAAGGCACTGCGCGGATCGCCCCGATTAGGGCCCCGATCACTGGCCGGCGGTCGCGCCGGCGGGCCCTTACACAACCCCCGCAACTCCCGCAACTCCCGCAAGTCCTCCTCCGACCACGGTTCCAGGCCGTTGCCCCTGCCCGAGATCTCCGGCTCCGGCAGGGGCGGTTCGGGGGCGCCTTGAATCAGCCGCCGAAACTCGCCAAAGATCCTGGGAAACTGCGCCTTGCTTGCGGGCCAGTTGGCAAACAGTCGGCTTTGTTCTCCATACAAAACCACATCCGGCTGCAGCAGCGGCGCCACAACCTTCAGGGTCGCCGCGGTTGTCAGATCGGGGAAGCAAAGCAGGGGGATCCCCAGGGCGCCGGTGCGGGCATCCAAGGCCCGCACCGCGTCATGGTCGAGTTTGCGTCGGTGGGGTCCCCTGGGGCGCTGGCCTTCCGCTCGAGTTGCCAGCAACACCAAGCGTCCGCCCGGGTGGCGTCGCACCAAGTCCATCGCTTGATGCAGCACGGGTTGGTCGTGGAGGCGCCATTGGCCCTCCAAGGCCACCACAACCGTGAAGCCGCTTAGCATTTTGGGAGTGACTCTTGAAGTTGAAGAGCTGCCATGCGTTCCCTGATCTCCTGTCTCCTGCTTGCGGCCACGGTCGCCCTGGTTGAAAGCCCTGCCCAGGCCCAGCGGGTGGTGCCGAAGCTTGGCACCATTTGCCCCATTGGCTATGTGGACACCCTCAATGGCAAGTGCAGCACCCTTGGCCTGGCCAGCTACACCGTTCAGCCCACCAATGGCCAGGCTTGCCCCTCCGGCTGGATGAACGTGGGTGGGAACTACTGCAGCAAGAAATAGGTTGAGGGCCCCTGAAGGGGAACCTAGAAACGCCGGCGCAACTGACCGGTGGCCAATTGCACCTCGCGCAAAAACAGCACCACGGCGACCATCAGGCATCCCATCGCCAACACAAATAGGGGCACCACGATCAGGGCCAGATCGATCGCTGCGACTGCGCTCACAAACACAATCGACACCACCAGGGCCACCAGCAGGATGGTGACGGTGGACAACTCAATCGCCTTCATCACCAGGCGGATGCGTTTCTTATGAACCCCCAGCTCCAGCGGGCCATCCCGGTTGGCGCCTGTTGAATCCTCTTTCTGCAGCTGGCGTGCCCGATCAACGATCCGGTTGAGTCGGTTGGTCAGCACATTCAGCAAACCAGCGATTCCCGCCAGCAAAAAGACCGGCGCTACCGAGAGGTGGATGGCCCGGGCCAGCCCCTCGACGGGGGCGGTTGGAACCAGGGCGAAGGGAAGCACGGTCGCATCGGCCAAAGTGGTTCCGAAAACCTACCCGCGCTGGAACGCACCCATGACCAGCATTCAATGCCGCTACCAAGGTCAGTTGCGCTGCCTTTCGGTGCACGGCCCATCGGGTTCGGAACTCGACACCGATGCCCCCATCGACAACAACGGCAGAGGCGAACGGTTTTCCCCCACCGATCTGATTGCTACGGCCTTGGCCAATTGCATCCTCACGGTGATGGGCATCGTGGCTGAGCGCCACGGCCTGGCCCTGGAGGGTGCCGAGGTACGGGTCGAAAAGACGATGACCTCCGGCGCGGTGCGCAAAATCGCCCTGCTTGAGGCTTGGATCAGCCTGCCCCAGGCCCTGGAGCCCCAACAGGTGGCCCTCCTGCGCCGCACGGCCGAGACTTGTCCCGTGAAGGCCAGCCTCGAAGGGGCCGTGCCCACGCAGCTGCACTGGGTTGATTTGCCCGCGCTTGATTTGACCTCGGTAGATGGCTGATCCCAGCCAGGCACCCCTGCAGAAGCTGCGGGCCTATCTACACACCACCCAGCTGCTGGGATCGATCCATAGCGCCCTCTATTACGACCAAAACACCGCCATGCCTGCCGCGGGGGCGGATTGGCGGGGCGAACAGTTGGCCCTGCTGGCCCAGCAACTCCATGGCCGCCAGAGCAGTGGCGCCTATGCGGACTTGCTCTCCGCCGCAGAAGCGCAATGGGGGGGCAGCCCAGGTCCCATGGGCCGCAATCTCCAGTTGCTGCGCCAGGAATTTGAACGCCAACACCGTCTGGATGCCGCCCTGGTGGGCCGCATCGCCCAGGCCCAGGCCCAGGGCTATGCCCGCTGGCAGGAGGCCAAGGCCAAGGGCGATTTCAGTTTGTTTGCCCCCTCCCTCAAGGAGCTGGTGGGGCTGCGCCAGGAGCAGGCCCGCCAGTTGGCTGAGCCCCGTAGTTGCTGGGAAACCCTGGCCCAGCCTTTTGAGCCCGACATCAGCAAGGCGCGGCTGGATGCCCTATTCGCTCCCTTGCGCCATGAACTTCCAGCCCTGATCGAGCGGGCCCGATCCGCGGCCAGTAGGCAGCCATCGACTGCGTGGGATCTGCCAGAGGGCAGCCAACAGCAGCTCTGCGAAGAGCTGTTGACCAGCTGGGGTTTTGATCCCAATCGCTGCCAAACCGCCCGCTCACCCCATCCCTTCTCCTGCACCCTGGGGCCGGCCGATTTCCGCATCACCACCCGGGTGGTGGCGGGCCAACCCCTCTCAGCCCTGCTGGCCACGGCCCATGAATGGGGCCATTCCCTCTACGAGCAGGGGCTGCCCCGCAGCGGCGACCACTACTTCCCTTGGCCCCTGGGGGATGCCACCTCCATGGGGGTGCACGAGAGCCAAAGCCTGTTCTGGGAATGCAGGGTGGGGCGGAGTCAGGCCTTTGCCCAGCGCCTGGAGCCCTCGATCGCCGCGGCGTGGAGCTTGGCGAACCCCGGCTTGGATGGGGCGAAGCCTGGCTCGTCCAGCCCCTGGCACACCAGCCAGGGGTTCTGGCGCTGCCTCAATCCCTTCGAACCGGGAATGATTCGGGTTGAGGCCGATGAAATCAGCTACTGCCTTCACATCGTGCTGCGTTACGAACTCGAGCTCGCCCTGCTGGAAGGGGATTTGCCCGTGGCGGAGCTTCCAGGCCACTGGAACCGGCGCATGGCCGAGCTGCTGGATCTGCGCCCTGCCCATGACAGCGAAGGCTGCCTCCAGGACGTGCATTGGAGCGAGGGCCTGTTTGGTTACTTCCCCTCCTATGCCCTTGGGCACCTGATCAGTGCCCAGCTGGGCGAGGCCATGGAACGGGACCTCGGCGGGGCGGGCGCCATCGAAGCGCGGGTCGCCAAAGGGGATGGGGCCAGCCTCAAGCAGTGGCTAGCGGAGCACGTCTATCCCTTGGGCCGCCAGGTCAATGGCGAAGAGCTGGTGAAGCAGGTGAGCGGCCACGACCTCAGAGCCGAACCCTTCCTGGCCTACCTCAGGGCCAAATTGGAGCGGTTGGTGGCTCCTTAGGATGCCGCCGCGCAAAAGCTTCTTTTTTCATGGCGAATATCGACCACGCCCCCAGCCGCACCATGCTCAACCTGCTGCATGTGCTGCCGGCCTTCGCCGATGAAGCGGAATTGCGGCTCAACACGATCGTTGAGCTCAATTCCATGACGATCAACAAGTACGAACTGATCACCGAAACCGGCCACCTCAAGCTGGATCGGGTGGGCTATTCCTCCCTGTCCTATCCCTTTGCCTATGGATGTATTCCCCGCACCTGGGACGAGGACGGTGACCCCTTGGATATTGAAATCGTTGGTGTCACTGAACCCCTGGTGCCCGGATCGATTGTGGAGGCCAGGATTATCGGCATCATGAAATTCGACGATGGCGGCGAAGTTGATGACAAGGTCATCGCCGTGCTGGCCGATGACAAGCGGATGGACCACATCACCAGCTACACCCAGCTTGGGGACCATTGGCTCAAGGAAACCCAGTACTACTGGGAGCATTACAAGGATCTCAAAAAGCCCGGCACCTGCAAGGTGAATGGCTTCTTTGATTCGGCTGAGGCCGTCAAGATCATCAAAGATTGCGAAGGCCGCTATTTGGCCACGATCGAAGCCCAGCTGGTCAACTAGCCCAGAAGTCCAGTTTTTCGGGTTTGGCCCCTTTCTTCGCCAACGGGGAAAAGCCAAACCCCAAAGACTTTCTGTAGATCAGCCCAGAATTCTTTTCTATTGGCTGTTCACTGCCTATTTTTGTGGATCAAGGGTTTGCTGATGTCCACTCCCCAAACTCGCCACCTCGACCAGCTGAACAGCACGGCGCTGAAGTGGGCTAGTGATGGGGAGCTCTCGGCCCTCGACCTCGAAAGGATCATGGCGCGCTTAGCCGTGGTCGATCCCGCCCTACAAGGTCTTCGCGAGCCGGGGCCAGGGCGTGCCCCTGGCATCAACTGAAAGTGGTTGAAGTGTCAGAAGGGCTTTAAGAATCCAAAACCTTCGTTTGTTCTTCATCCCTGGGCTCCTCCCCGACCAGCTTCAGGTTTGGGCCGGCTTGGGTGAGATGTTTGGCCAGGGCCCTCGATAGGCCATCCCGGCTGGCCAGTCCCCGCAAGGCTGAAAGGGGCAGCCCCCCGCTGGGTAAACCGTGGGGCAGGGCCCCCGCTACACCGGCCGGCACCGCAAAGATCGGCACCTGGCGCAGTCCGTTCGGGCTGAGTTGATCCTCCAATTGGGCCAGATGGGCCGTTTCGGGGAGCCAAACCAAATCCCCCCGGCGGCAGGACTGGAGGGTGGGGATGGCCGTTGTCTCTTTGGCCGTTGGTTTTTGGCCCATTGGCTTGTGATCGATGCCGGCAGCTTGGTAGGCACTCAGCGCCCGCTGCAGATCGGGCAGGGTCACCAGGCCCAGCACCCAGGGGCCATCAGCCACAACCAAGCAGTGGCCATGGCTTTCCACAAGCTGGCCGAGGGCCTCCTGGGCAGGCAACGCAGCCGGGAGCACCAGGGGGGCTTCCTGTTCATAGGCATCCCGCACAGACAAGCTGGTGAGTTGGCGCCGCCGCTTCTCTTCCAGCAGATCGGGCCCAAGCAGGCCTGGATCGGCCAACCCCTGCCAGCGTTCGACCAGGGCCGCACTCAAGCCTGCGGCGGCCATCAGGGGCAGCACAATCCGAATGTCATGGGTGAGCTCAAACAGCAGCAACAGGGCCGTAAGCGGGGCCCGGGCGCTGCCCGCCAGCACAGCGGCCATGCCCACCATCGCGTAGGCCGGCGGCTCCGCCACCGGCAAATGCAAGCCGCTTTCGCCCAGTAATTGGCCGTAGCAATTGCCCAGAACGGCTCCTAAAAACAGGGAGGGGGCAAACCCGCCCCCCACAAAGCCGGTGGCGTTGCTGATCCCCGTCGCTAGCAGTTTCACCCCTAACAGGGCCACCAAGGTGGCCAGGGGCACACCCCCATTGCTGCCCAACAGGGCCTCAATGGTGTCGTAGCCAACCCCCAGCACCTGGGGGAAGAGCAGGGCAATCAGGCCCACCAAGGCACCCCCGATGGCGGTGGGTACCCCGGCCGGCAGCTTGTTCAACCGGCTTTGCAGGGCCTCACTGCGGCCGGCTGCCAACAGGCTCACCAGGGCCCAGGACATCAAGCTCGCCAGCAGG
>Ga0208864_1000429_pt1 | contig 13790 bp, 11 predicted proteins | sample CryBogmetaGMA05M_FD_184542 | JGI IMG/M metagenome (GOLD analysis project Ga0208864, IMG submission 184542) | Freshwater microbial communities from Crystal Bog, Wisconsin, USA - MA0.5M (SPAdes) | ecosystem: Environmental > Aquatic > Freshwater > Lake | place: Crystal Bog, Wisconsin, USA...
CAGGAAGTCGCCAAACAGGACGTTCTCAAACAGGACGTCGCAAAAGCGGAAACCTCCAAGGTGGAACCGATTGCCGCTCCGATTGCCCCCCCACCAGCAGCAGTTGAGCCGCCATCCCCGCAGGCGCCCCAAGGGTTGTCCCTGTTGGAGCAGGCCGCGGCCCAGCGGGTGGAGCGCCAGCAGGCCATTGCTGCCCCCGAGGCGCCAGCCCAGGCACCTCCAGGTGATCTTTCGCCTGCCCCCATGGCGACGGAGCCCGAGCTCGGCGCCTTTGATGACACCTTCACTTGGTCGGCGGAGGTGCTGGCTGCCCAGGGCAAACGGATCGATCAGGTTTCCCTTGAGGAGATTGATTGGCTCAGTCGCCTGCGCCAGGGCCTGGAGAAAACCCGCCAGGGCTTTGTCACCCAGCTGCTTGAAAACCTTGGTGACGACCCCCTCACCCCCGAGGTGCTCGATGATCTGGAAGGCACCCTGTTGCGGGCCGATGTGGGAGTTAAGGCCACCGATCAGGTGCTCGAAGCCCTGCGAAAACGCCTCAATGAGGAGGTGGTCGACCCCAGCGAGGGGATCCGTTTTCTGAAGGAACTGCTCCGGGGCATCCTGGATCAACCGATCCAGGCCAGCGCCCATGCCCTGCTGGCTCCCCAGCGGGATCGCCTCAATGTGTGGTTGATGGTGGGCGTGAATGGTGTGGGCAAAACCACCACCCTGGGAAAGCTGGCCAACCTGGCCGTGCGCAGTGGCTATAGCTGTTTGATTGCGGCGGCCGATACCTTTCGGGCGGCGGCCGTTCAACAGGTTCAGGTTTGGGGTGATCGCAGCGATGTGCCGGTCATTGCCAATCCCAGCGCTAATGCGGATCCTGCTGCGGTGGTGTTTGACGCCATTGGTGCGGCCAAGGCCAAGGGCACCGAGCTGGTTTTGGTGGATACGGCTGGTCGGCTGCAAACCAAGCACAACCTCATGGAGGAGTTGGCCAAGGTCAGGCGCATTGTTGACAAATTGGCCCCGGATGCGGTGGTGGAATCCCTGCTGGTCTTGGATGCCAGCCAGGGCCAAAACGGACTGCGCCAGGCGATGGCCTTTGCCAAGGCCGCAGGCCTCACGGGCGTGGTGCTCACCAAATTGGATGGCAGTGCCCGCGGCGGGGTGGCCTTAGCGGTGGCTTCGGAAGCCGGATTGCCGATTCGCTTTGTGGGTGCTGGCGAAGGCATTCGAGATTTGCGGCCCTTCAACAGTTTCGAGTTTGTTGAGGCGTTGCTGGGCGGCTAGCTTTCGTGTCCTTCCCACCAGTGCGGTGTTGAAGGTGGGCGACCAGCAGATGTTGGCTTCCCTGCCAAGCTGAAGGTCAGCTACCAGCTCCCGGCGCTCGATGGCCTCAGATCCGATCCCGACTGGCACCACCACTTGGAGTGATCGTTTTGATCAGGGGCTGCACCCTGCGATTGAGCGGTTCAATGCGTCGATTGGCTTCGATTTGGAGCTGCTGGAGCAGGATCTCGATGGTTCCGTGGCCCATGCCCGGATGTTGGGCCGTTGCGGCGTGATCTCCGAGGCTGAGGCGCTGGAGCTGATTAGGGGCTTGCAGCAGGTCCGCGCCGAAGCGGCAGCAGGCCAGTTCAATCCAGGTTTGGAAGCGGAGGACGTGCATTTTGCGGTGGAGCACCGGCTGATTGCCCTGCTGGGGCCCCTGGGCAAAAAGCTCCACACCGGTCGCAGCCGTAACGATCAGGTGGGCACGGATGTGCGCCTCTGGTTGCGCAGCCAAATCGATTTGATCGATGGGGCCTTGGTGCGCTTTGAACGGGCCCTCCTGGCCCAGGCCGAGGCCCACGCCTCCACCTTGATTCCTGGTTACACCCACCTCCAGCGGGCCCAGCCGGTGTGTCTGGCCCATCATTTGCTTGCCTATATCGAGATGGCAGAGCGGGATCGCTCCCGCCTGGCGGATGTGCGGCAACGGGTCAATATTTCACCCCTCGGTGCCGCCGCCCTGGCCGGTACACCGGTCCCGATTGATCGCCGTCAAACCGCCGAGGAGCTTGGCTTTGACGAGGTCTACGCCAACAGCCTTGATGCGGTCAGCGACCGGGACTTTGCGGTGGAATTTATGGCTGCAGCCAGCTTGGTGATGGTGCACCTCAGCCGGCTCAGTGAGGAGGTGATCTTGTGGGCGAGTGAGGAATTTGGCTTCATCAGCCTCACGGATCGCTGTGCCACGGGCAGCAGCCTGATGCCCCAGAAGAAAAATCCCGATGTGCCCGAATTGGTGCGCGGCAAGAGCGGCCGGGTATTTGGCCATTTGATGGGCCTGCTCACCATGATCAAGGGCTTGCCGCTGGCCTACAACAAGGATTTCCAGGAAGACAAAGAAGCCCTGTTCGATGGGGTACGCACCTGCCGCGATTGCCTGGAGGCGATGGCCATCCTGTTTGAGGAGGGCCTGGAATTTCGGCCCCAGCGGCTTGAGGCTGCGGTTGCTTCTGATTTTTCCAATGCCACGGACGTGGCTGATTACCTAGTGGCCAAGGGCATTCCCTTCCGGGAGGCCTATCAATTGGTGGGTGGCTTGGTGAAGACCTGCCTCGCTGAGCAGGTGTTGCTCAAGGACCTTCCCTTGGAACGCTGGCAACAGCTGCATCCAGGCTTTGAGGCCGATATCTATGCCGCCATTGCTCCCCGCCAAGTGGTTGCGGCCCGCCGCAGTGAGGGGGGTACCGCCTTTGATCAGGTGGAAAGGCAGTTGCAGCGAATTCGCACCCGCTTGGCAACCGGAGCCCAGAAAGGTTGAACCGGGCGATTTAGGGTGGGTTGGTTAGAGGCCTAAGGGCCCACAGTTCAGCGGCCCGGAGGCCGGTTTTGGTCCGTGAGTATTTTTGTTGGCAACCTTCCGTTCCGCGCCGAGCAGGACGATGTATCGGAGTTGTTCTCACCGTTTGGTGAGGTAACAAGTTGCGCCTTGCCCCTGGAGCGCGATACCGGGCGCAAGCGGGGCTTTGCCTTTGTGGAAATGGCCGACGAGGAAGCCGAAACCAAGGCTATTGATGCCTTGCAGGGCGCCGAGTTGATGGGCCGTCCGCTGCGGATTAATAAAGCTGAGCCCCGCGCTACCGGCGGTGGCGGCGGCGGTTATGGCGGTGGTGGCGCCCGTCGCAGTCCAGGCGGTTATGGCGGTGCCGGTAGTGGCGGCGGTGGTTATGGAGGGGGTGGTGGCGGTTACAACCGTGGCGCTGACACCAGCTATGCCGGTGCCAGCGACCGTGGTTCCGGGGCCCGCGGTTGGGAAGACCGCAGCTATGGCGGTGGCGCCCCAGCCGGGGACAGTTTTGATGCGGGGCGTACCCGCCGCCGCCGGAGCGGTGGGGGTGGTGGTGGCGGTGAGACCAGTGGCGGTAGCGGTGCTGGCTATGGCGGCAGTGACTACTACGGCGGCGCTGAGGGCTAGTAGGGGCCTAGCTGCCACCACGGTTGTTTAGTAGCCGTGGACTTCCAGTTGGCGGGCAGCAGCTTCCAGCACCTCGGCGCCGGCATCCCGCTGGCCTGCGGCCTGGGTGAGCTGTTGCCGCCAGGCCCGCGCGCCGCTCACCCCCTCCACCACGTGGACCAGGTGCCGGGCGATGGGCCAGAGGCGATCGCCCCGGCGTCGCCAGTTGTCTGCGTAGGTCATCAACCCCCGCACCACCGTTGAGGCCTTGGGCTTGACGCGGCTGCTGTCGTTGAAGACGTCTTGATCCACCCCGGCCCAACGCAGGGGGTGGTGGTAGGCGGCCCGGCCCACCATGGCTCCGTCGACCACTTGCAACTGGCTGAGGCAGTCGCCGAGGGTTTCAAGCCCTCCATTGATTTCGATCGTGAGATTGGGTCGTTCGCGCTTCAGCTGATGCACCAGGTCGTAGCGCAGGGGCGGAATGGTGCGGTTCTGTTTGGGATCCAGGCCTTCCAGCCAGGCTTTGCGGGCATGCACGCCAAAACGTTGGGCCCCAGCCGCGGCCAAGGTGTCCACAAAGTGCAACAGCTCGGCATAGGAATCGCGTTCATCAATGCCAATGCGGTGCTTCACGGTGACCGGTAGGGCGCTGGCCGCGGCCATGGCCGCCACACAGCGGGCAACATGGTCGGGTTCCGCCATCAGGCAGGCGCCAAACCGGCCTTTTTGTACCTTTTCACTGGGGCAACCCACGTTCAAGTTGATTTCGTCATAGCCCCAGTCGGCTGCCAGTTGGGCCGCTTCAGCCAAGAGGGTCGGATCGTCACCTCCCACCTGCAGGGCGAGGGGACGTTCGATCGGATCAAAGCCAATCAGGCGCTCCAGCCGTCCCCCCGGTTGGTTGGCTTCGGGCTGTTTGCGGGCATGGTGCAGGGCTTGAGCCACCACCATTTCGGTGTAGAGCAGGCTGCGCCGGGTGATTTGCCGCATCAGCATCCGGAAGTGCCGATCGGTGTAGTCCATCATCGGAGCCACACTGAAGCGATAACTGGTTTGGCCGTGTTGCTCCATCCCCCCATGCTGCCTAGCCGTGTTCCCTAGTCGAGTAGCCGTGCTGGTGGCCGGTGGCGGGGCGGCCGGATTCATGGCGGCCATTGCAGCAGCAGAAGCCGGGGCCGCCGATGTGCACCTGTTGGAGGCCACTAATCAGCCCCTCAACAAAGTGCTGATTAGTGGTGGCGGGCGCTGCAATGTCACCCATGCCTGCTGGGATCCGCGCGCCCTGGTGGGCCACTACCCCCGGGGGGGCAAGGCCCTGCGCGGGCCCTTTAGCCGCTTTGCTGCCGGCGATGCGGTGGCTTGGTTTGATGACCATGGCCTGGAGCTGGTGGAGGAGCCCGATGGGCGGATGTTTCCCCGCTCCAATCGCTCCGAGTCGGTGGTGGCCACCCTGCGCCGGGCCGCCCACTCGGCAGGGGTGCAGCTGCATACCGGAGTTCAATTGCAGAAGGCTGGGCCCCTGCCACCAACGGACGACGGCCCGGGGGGCTTTGCGCTTGAACTGCGGGTTGCCCGCTCGGCGGACGGCGGTCAGCCAGGTTCGAACCGTCAAACCGCCGAGGCTGCCCAGCTGGTCTTGGCCACAGGCAGCCACCCCAGCGGCCGGCAGTTGGCCGCCTCCCTGGGCCATGACCTCGTGCCGCCGGTGCCGTCGCTGTTCACCTTGGCCTTGGCGAGCCATCCCCTTTTGGAGCTGGCGGGCGTGGTGATGGACCCCGTTGAGCTGGAGTTGGACCTGGAGTTTGAGCTGGATCTGCCCCCAGGGGGTGGCTCTTCAAACCCCACCCGCTTTCGTCAGAGGGGGCCCTTGCTGATCACCCATTGGGGCCTGAGCGGACCCGCCACCCTTCGGTTGAGCGCCTTTGCGGCCCGAGCCCTGAAGCAGACGGGCTATCGGGGCCGGCTCAAGGTGGATTGGACCGGCGGCCGATCCCAGGCGGAGTTGGACGCTTGGTTTGCCCTAGCCCGCAGGGATCAGGCGAAGCGGCAACTGGCCAACTGGCGTCCTTGGCCGGAGCTGAGCCGCCGCCTTTGGCTCCATCTTTTGGCTGAGGTTGGTGTGGATCAGGAACGTCGCTGGGCTGATTTGGCCAAAACCCACCAGCAGGCCCTGATCCAGGCCTTGCGCGCCAGCGCCTATGCCATGACCGGCCGCGGTCCCTTTGGCGAGGAATTTGTGACCGCCGGAGGGATTCCCCTGGGGGAAGTGACCATGGCCAGCATGGAAAGCCGCCGCCAATGCCGTCTGTATTTAGTGGGTGAGTTGCTGGATGTGGATGGCATCACTGGCGGCTTCAACTTTCAGCACTGTTGGAGTTCCGGATGGTTGGCCGGCCAGGCCATCGCCGAGGCCCAGAGTGCTATTTGATCTTGTCAAACACCGTGAACATCGGCAGGTACATGGCCAATAGGATGGAGCCAACAATGCCACCCACGAGCACAATCATCGCCGGCTCCAACATGGCCGTGAGCGCCTTCACCGAGGCACCTACTTCGTCTTCATAGAAGTCGGCGACTTTGGAGAGCATGGTGTCCATGCCGCCGGTTTCCTCGCCAATGGCCAGCATGCTCAGGGCCATCTCGGGAAACACTTTTTTGCGAGTTAGAGCAACACTTAAGGGGATTCCTTCCTGCACATCGGTGCTGGAGTTGAGGATGGCATCGGCGATCACGGCATTGCCGGCCGTCTCGCTGACGATGTCGAGCGAGAGCAGGATTGGCACCCCGGCCCGGGTGAGGGAGCTGAAGGTGCGGCAGAACTTGGCGGTGGCCGTTTTTTGCAGCAAATCGCCAAATAGCGGCAATTTCAATAACTCGCCATCCACCCGGCGGCGACCAACGGTAGTGGCATAGAAGCGACCAAACAGCCAGGCCGCCACCAACAAGCCTCCGACCAGAACCAGGGAGAACGAGGACCGCAGCAATTTGCTCAAATCCACCATGAGTTGGGTGAACAGCGGCAGTTCGGCTCCCAGGTCTTCAAAGATGCCCGCGAAGGTGGGGATCAGAAAGATCGTCATCCCCAGAAACACCGCCACCGCGATCACCAGCACTGCCACGGGGTAGCCCATGGCCCCCTTGATCTGGTTTTGGAGTTTGGCGTTGTCCTCGAGCAATTTCGCCAGCCGTTTGAGCGATTCATCCATCACCCCCCCTGCTTCTCCGGCTTCTACCATCGCGATCGTGAGCTTGTCGAACACCTGGGGCCACAGGCGCATGGCGGCGCCCATGCTGCCCCCCTGGTTCACTTCGCTGGAAAGACTTTGGAGGGCCCGCTTGAACAGGGGTTTGGTTTGTTGGGCGGCCATGAGATCAAGGCTGCGCACAATCGGCACCCCCGCATCCACAAGGGCCGCCAGTTTGTTGGCGAAGAGGGCCTTGTCGCGGATTCCCGGTTTGGCTTCCAGCAGCTGTTGCCAGTTGAAGTTGCTTGATGGGGCCGGGTTTGGTTTGTTGGCTTTGGAGCTGGTGGTTGGGCTGGCTTCGAGCTTGGTGGTGAGGATGCCGCGTCGGCGCAGTTGGCGTTTGGCATCCAGCAGATCGGTGGCGTCCACGCGCATCTGGCGGGTTTTGCCGCCGCTGGCTTGATAGCTGGCTACGAAGCTGGCCATCGCTACACCTGGCCCAGTAGGCGTAGCAGCTCGTCGGGCTTACCGGATTTGCTTAGGGCTTCGGCTTGGCTCACGCTTCCCGCTTCCACCAGGTTGGCCAGGGCCCGCTCCAGGGTCTGCATGCCAAAGGAGCCACCGGTCTGGAGCTGGGAATAGAGCTGGGCAGTTTTGCCCTCCCGGATCAGGTTGGCGGTGGCAGGGGTATTGATCAGGATTTCCTGGGCCATCACCCGTCCGAATTGACCGGGAACTGGGTTGGTTCGTTGACACAGGGTTTGGGAGAACACGGCGAGCAGGCTGTTGCTCAGTTGCACCCGAATCTGGGTCTGTTGGCCGGCTGGGAAGACATCCACCATGCGATCCACGGTTTGGGATGCAGAGCTGGTGTGCAGGGTGCCCAGCACCAGGTGACCGGTTTCGGCTGCGCTGATGGCCAGTTGGATGGTTTCGAGGTCGCGCATTTCGCCCACCAGGATGACGTCGGGGTCTTCGCGTAGGGCTGCGCGCAAGGCATTGGCAAAGCTGCGGGTGTCTTCATTGACCTCCCGCTGATGGATCAGGCTGCGGGCACTGGCGTACACGAATTCGATCGGATCCTCAATGGTGAGGATGTGTTCGGAGCGGGTTTGGTTGATGTGCTCTAGCAGTGCCGCCAGGGTGGTGGTTTTGCCGGATCCGGTGGGTCCTGTCACCAGCAGCAGGCCCCGGGGTTTGCGGCCCATCGCCTCGACAACCGGGGGCATGCCCAGGCTGTCGAGTTGGGGAATGTGGCTGCCTAGGGCCCGCAGGCAGGCGGCGTAGGTGCCCCGTTGGCGGTACACGTTGACCCGAAAGCGGGAGACCCCCTTGAGTCCATAGGAGCAGTCCAGTTCCCAGGACTGCTCCAGCTGCTTGCGCTGGGCGTTGTTCAGCAAGGAAAAGATCAGTCGGTTGCACTGCTCTTCATCCAGCACTTGCTCCCGAATGGGTCGCAGGTGGCCGCTAAAGCGTCCGTAGGGCGCCTGGCCAGCTGCTAGGTGAAGGTCGCTGCCGCCACCTTCCACCAGTTCTTGCATCAAGTCTTCGATCTGGAGCTCCATCGGGCTAGCTCCGCCAGTAGTTACTCCAGATTAAACGTTAATTCCGAACCGTTAAACAGTACGGACATTCCAGCCATTCGTCCCTCAATCCTGCCCCACAGCTGCGACAGGTGAGGCCGCTGAGGGACCGGGCCCGGCGCTCCGATTCCAGCCCCGCATCGGTGAGCAGCATTCGCTCGACCTCTTCGAGGGTGGTGTGCCCCTGGCGCACAAGTTCCAGGCCGTACCCCAACAGGGTTTGCATTCCGCTTTCGAGGGCCAGGCGCCGCAGCACATCGGTGCTCGCCCGCTTGGCCACGGCCGCGGCGATGGTTTCGGTCATGTTGAGGATCTCGTAGACCCCCACCCGGCCCTTGTAGCCATTGCCTTGGCAGTGGGAACATGCTTCTGGGTGCTGGTCTTGCGTATGGGCCCTGTAGAAGGTGACTGCCGTTTCATGGCTGGCCAGTAGGCCAAAGCGGCCCAGGTCCTCGCTGCTGGGTTGGTAGGCGATGCGGCAATGGCTGCACACCCGCCGCAACAGTCGCTGGGAGACGATCCCGATCAGGGAGGCACTCACCATGAAGGGTTCCACGCCCATCTCATCGAGGCGGGCAATGGCGCTGGCCGCGTCGTTGCAGTGCAGCGTGGTGAGTACCAAGTGGCCGGTGAGGGCGGCTTCGGTGGCGGTTTTGGCGGTTTCGATGTCGCGGGTTTCCCCCACCAGCAGCACGTCCGGGTCCTGGCGCATGAAGGCCCTCAGGGCGGTGCTGAAGTCGAGACCTTTGTCGCGGTTCACCTGGGTTTGGGTGATGCCCTGCAGGGTGTATTCGATCGGGTCTTCCACCGTGGAGATGTTGATGCCCGGGTCATTGCGCTCCGAGATCAGGGCATAGAGGGTGGTGGATTTGCCAGAGCCGGTGGGCCCTGTCACCAGAATCATCCCGAAGGGCTTTGATCCCAGGGCCCGCAGGGCGGCGCGGGCACCGCTGTCGGTGATCAAGGTCTCGAGGCCCAGCTGGGTGGCACCGCTATCCAGTAATCGAAGGCACACCTTTTCACCGTGACGGCTGGGCAGGGTGCTGACCCGGAAGTCCATGGTGCGGCCTCGATAGTTGCGCCGAATCCGGCCGTCCTGGGGAAGGCGTCGCTCGGCGATGTCCAGGTCGGCCATAATTTTGAAGCGGGAAGTGATCGCTGGCACCAGGGTCTTGGGCAGGCCCTCGAGCTGCTTATGCAGCACCCCATCGATCCGGAAGCGGATTTCCAAGCCCGATTCCTGGGGCTCCACGTGGATGTCGCTAGCGCCGGCCTCGAGCGCTGCTACCAGGATCCTGTCCACCAGGCTCACCACCGGGGAGGAATTGGCGGCCCCCGAGGACACCTCCAGTTCATCAGGATCTTGATGGGTTGTCAGCGCGCCATCGGCCACGGGTAAGGCCAGGCCCTCGATCCAGGAGCGTGCCAGCTCCGGAGAGGGGGCCGAAGCTTCGCCAGGAGGAGGCGAAGCCTCACCAAGGTTTTGAAGGGCTCCCAGCGCTTCGGTCAGATCGTCGGCCAGGGCCAGGCCGAAACTGGCTTGATCCTCGCGCAGCTGCAGGGCTTGGAGCAGGCGCTGGCGTTGCTCGGCTCCCCAATGGGTGGGAACGGCCAAGCGCAGCACGCCATTCAGGTTGCTCAGGGGCATGGCCCCCCACTCCATCCAGTGCCGGGGAGACCGCGGTCCTTCAGCTTGGATTAGCTGGCGGTCGGCCTTGCCTAGGTCGTTCGGTGCGAGGACCGGTTGCTGCAGCAGCAATTCCACCTCGAACCTCTGCTGCTCACGGCTGATGGCGTCTGGGACTGGTCGTAATTGGGAAAGGGTCATGGGCAAAAGGTGCGGGCTTCCGCCGCTTGTGGGAGGTGCGCATTGCCCTCCAACATGTCTAAATCTGAATTGTGCCTCCGTCAGCCATGAGCGGTGACTTCTCCATGAGCGGTGACAGCAACGGCGAGACCAATCTCGAGCCGACCACCCAGAACGTCTGCGATCCCCATGGGGAGACCCCGGGCGAGGGCCCGGCTGAAGGGGCCCCAGCTGATAGTGCTGGCGACCCCGGCCTCCCACCAGTTGAAGAGGCTGGATCTGGAGATCGGGCCTCCCAGCTCGAGGGCCAGCTCGCTGCCCTGAGGGCAGAGCACGAAGCCCTCAACGGCCAGTACATGCGGCTGGCTGCGGACTTCGACAACTTTCGCAAGCGCCAGAGTCGCGACAGCGACGACCAGCGGCTGCAGATCACCTGCACCACCTTGGGAGAAATTCTCCCGGTGGTCGATAACTTCGATCGGGCCCGTCAGCAGCTCAATCCTCAGCACGAGGAGGCCCAGACGCTGCACCGCAGCTACCAGGGCCTTTACAAGCAACTGGTGGACGTGTTCAAGCAGCTGGGGGTCTCACCCATGCGGGTTGAGGGAGAGGCCTTTGATCCCAGCCTCCATGAGGCCGTTCTGCGCGAGCCCAGTGATGACCATCCCGATGGGGTGGTGATTGAGGAGCTGCAACGGGGTTACCACCTCAACGGCCGGGTGCTGCGCCATGCCCTGGTGAAGGTTTCGATGGGTCCTGGTCCCACCGGCGGTGCAGCGCCTGCTGCGCAAGCCGATGCCCCTGGGGAGCAGGTCGGCTAATGGCCGATTACTACGACCTGCTTGGGGTTAGCCGTGATGCTGACCCCGAAACCCTGAAGCGCTCCTATCGGCGGCTGGCGCGCCAATACCACCCTGATGTCAACAAGGATCCCGGCGCCGAAGACAAGTTCAAGGAGATCGGCCAGGCCTACGAGGTGCTCAGCGATCCCCAAACCAGGGCCCGCTACGACCAGTTCGGCGAAGCCGGTCTCGGCGGCGGCGGCGGCATGCCCGACATGGGCGACATGGGCGGCTTTGCCGATCTGTTTGAAACCTTTTTCAGTGGCTTTGGTGGTGCCCAGCAGGGCGGTGGCGGGCAGCGGCGGCGGGGGCCGCGCCAAGGTGATGACCTGCGGCTCGATTTAACGATCAGCTTCCAAGAGGCTGTTTTCGGCATCGAAAAGGAGGTGCAGATCCGCCACTTGGAAACGTGCACCACCTGCAAGGGATCGGGGGCTAAGGCCGGCAGTGGACCCACCACCTGCGGCACCTGCAGTGGGCAGGGTCAGGTGCGCCGTGCCACACGCACCCCTTTTGGCAGCTTCACCCAGGTGGCGCCGTGCCCGAGCTGTGAGGGCTCAGGTCAAGTGATTGCTGATCCCTGCAATGCCTGTGGTGGTCAGGGTTTGCAGCAGGTGCGCAAAAAGCTCCGGATCAATATTCCCGCCGGTGTCGACACCGGCACCCGGCTACGGGTGGCCAACGAGGGCAACGCAGGCCAGAGGGGTGGTCCGTCCGGGGATCTGTATGTGTTCCTCAGTGCTCAATCCCACGGCCAACTCAGGCGGGAAGGGATCAACATCGCTTCAGAAATCAGCCTGAATTATCTCCAGGCGATTCTCGGCGACACCATTGAGGTGGAAACGGTGGATGGGCTTGAGCAGCTCAAGATCCCCCCGGGAACCCAACCAGGGACGGTGCTGACCCTCACCGGGAAGGGGGTGCCAAAGCTTGGCAATCCTGTGGCCCGGGGCAACCATCTGTTCAGCGTGAAAGTGCAGTTGCCTACCAAGCTCAATACAGAAGAAAAGGAGCTTCTGCAGCAGTTGGCTTCCCATCACACCACCAAAGGTCAGAAGCACCCCCACAAGAGCGGCCTGTTTGGCGGTTTGTTCGGTTAGGGGTGGCGGATCCCCAGGTGGATCTGGATTTGCGGGGTACCCCTTGCCCCCTCAACTTCATTCGCACGCGTCTGGCCCTCGAGAAGATTCCCCTGGGAGCTGAGTTGGTGGTGGATTTGGATCGGGGTGAACCGGAGCAGATGGTGGTGAGCGGGCTGCGGGGTGAGGGTCATCGCGTCAGCGTGGGGCCCCATCCCGGCAGTGTCGATGCCGTTCGGCTTGGGATTACGCGCCTTGGGACCCCAGGCCAGGCAATCTCCGACCAGGCAATCACCGGCCATGGCGGTTGAGGCCCTGCCGGGCTTGGTGGTGGCCATGGTGGCCAATTTTTGTTGGGTGGCCTTGGATCAACCCGGCACCAGAGGGGTGGAGCGCCTGTTGTGCACCCGGCGAACCCGCCTGGGCAAAAGTGGCCAGACCATTTGCGTTGGTGATCGGGTGCGGGTGGATGGGGTCGACTGGGCCCAGGCCCGCGGGGCCGTGGCGGTCCTGGAGCCGCGCCAGAGCCTGCTGAATCGCCCGGCGGTGGCCAACGTGAGCCTGGTGGTGGTGGTGGTGGCGTTGGCCGAGCCAACCCTTGATCCGCTGCAGCTCACCCGGTTTTTGATCACGGCTGAGAGCACCGGTCAACCGGTGCTGTTGGTGTTCTCCAAGGCGGATTGCCTGCCGATGGCAGAGGTGGAAGCCTGGCGAACCCGCGCTGCCGCATGGGGCTATCCAGCCCTGGTGATCTCCTCCCAGAGCGGGATGGGCCTAGGCGCCTTGAGCAGCCGCTTGGCAGAACCGGGGATTGCGGTGCTGTGTGGACCCTCCGGCGTCGGCAAAAGCAGCCTGCTCAATGGGCTGCGACCGGAGTTGACCTTGCGGGTTGGGGCGGTCTCTGGCCGACTGCAGCGGGGGCGCCACACCACCCGGCACGTGGAGCTGTTTTCGATGGCACCTGGGGCGCTGGTGGCCGATACCCCCGGCTTCAATCGACCCCAACTGCCTGGAGATCCAGCCGAGTTATCGGCCCTCTTCCCGGAGCTTCGCCAGTGTTTATCGCAGGGCAGCTGTCGCTTTAGTAATTGCCTGCACCAGGGCGACCCGGGCTGCGTTGTGGGCACAGCCTGGGACCGCTATGGGCTCTATAGCCAGTGCCTGGCTGATGTGATCGCGGAAGCGGAACGGCAGTCACGCTCCCCAGGCCGCCCAGAATTGCCTGGCCTGCGGCAACGGGGTGGCCGCCTTGAGCCGCGCCTTGATCCGTCCTTGCGTCAAGGCTCCCGCAAGCGCCAGCGCCAGGAGGAGATGTCCGAGGACAGTTAGCCGCCGAAGCCGGGCAGGTTGAGATTGAGGCCGCCAGTGAGCTCTTCCATCCGGCCTTTCATGGTGCCGGTGGAGAGTTCATAGGCCGCCTTCAGGGCCTCAAGAACCGCCAGTTCACTGGCCTCCTGCCCTTCTGCCAGCAGCTCGGGTGCTAGGCGCACCTTGAGCGGTTGCTGGTTGCCCGATAGCCAGACCGTGGCCCTGCCATCGCTACTGCTGGCTTCCAGCTCCATGGCATCGAGTTCTTCTTGCAGCTTTTGGGCGTTTTGCTGCAGCTCTTGGGCCTTTTTGAAGGCTTCGGTGAGCTGGCCAAAGTTGGGTAGTCCGAAACCAGCCATGCCGGAGGGTCTTGCTATTTGCAGGCTAAGGGTCCGCGCGCAACCAGGGGTGGGTTAGACCCGGGGAAGGTCCCGGCCTAGGCGCTTCACTTCTGGATGGAGGGTGATGCCATGGGCGGCTTGGACCCGCCGCTGTACCTCTGCGACCAGGGCAGTGATGTCGGCGGCCCTGGCTCCCCCTGTGTTGACAATGAAAT
>Ga0208864_1000431_pt1 | contig 13736 bp, 31 predicted proteins | sample CryBogmetaGMA05M_FD_184542 | JGI IMG/M metagenome (GOLD analysis project Ga0208864, IMG submission 184542) | Freshwater microbial communities from Crystal Bog, Wisconsin, USA - MA0.5M (SPAdes) | ecosystem: Environmental > Aquatic > Freshwater > Lake | place: Crystal Bog, Wisconsin, USA...
GGCAATGTCAGTGCCCAACTCATCAACGGTGACGTGAGCCTCCGTGTCATCACGATGCCCGGTGAACGGCACGATCGGCCGGTCAACCCACTGCTGACCAAGCCCAACGAAACCCTCACAACGAATTGGCAGGAAACGCTTCTGCTGCGCCAACCGATCCTTGTGGTCACGCAAGCACGGATCGCAGATGTTGAGGATCAGTTCCTCACCGTCGAACGAATCCCAAAACGTCGAACCGTAATGCCCATACGTCCTGAACTCGGTGCCGTCGCTCGGCTGGTTATCGGCATCCTCGAACACATTCCGCAGCAGTCGGCCGCACTTGAAGCACGGCAACGCATCTTGACTCATCTGTTCCTCACTTCCAGTTCCCGCTCGACGGCAATCCGGTCGGCCTGATCCAGCTCGTTGATGGTGACGTGCAGCATGAGCAGCGGCACGGCCAGCACAGCGCCGGCGATGATGATGGTGGTCACTGGTCGGCCACCCAATCGGCCAACGCTGCCGCGTAGTGCGGGCCGCGATGCCGGTCAGCGTGCTCAATGTCAGCGCGCATCTGCTCCGACGAGGGCAACTCGCCCGATTCCATGAACCGGATCAACCGGCCCAACAGCTCAACGTGTTCCACTGCCCAACCTCCTCATTTCATGTGCTGTGATCGGCATGTGTGCCAGTCACAGTATCTGTTCTATACCGCTGAAAACTGATTGTCAACGGATGTTGCTCAAATTTGAGCAGACCTACTCGCCAACCAGGTGCGTCAACTGCGGAACCTCAGTGCCGTTGCTGCCGCTCTTGTAGTAGGTCAGCGCATCCCGCAAATCCGACATGCGATCCTTGTGCTGCTCACGGATCTGCTTCGCAACCGTCGGCACCAGAGCCTCAGAGGCAACCACCCGGCGAGTTTGCACCAGGCGAACCTCCGAACGCTGACCGCGATGCCGCCAAGCCTCGGCGTGCTCACGGGCATCAGCTTCCGTGTCGTGACTTGAGCGGAACGTCATGTGCTTGTTGCACGCCCACACCTGCCACACCGTAACGATCCTGACCTCAGTCACGGACATACTCGATGCCGGGAAGCTCCACACGCTCAACGTCAGATATGCAAATCTCGTGGTCGAAACCCCAATACGAGACACGCATCCTGCCACCCGACTCCAACGCAGTCAGGTGCTTAACCAGCACCGTCATGCGCGCCCGTTTCGACGTTGCATCACGCTGCCGCAACGTCAGAATCACCGGCAAACCGGAACGGGTAGCCGCGAGCAGCAGCCGCCAACCGGACACCGTCAACTGCCCAGTGATTTCGGCAGCCGCCTTCGCCGTCAACGCCTCAGCCATGTAGCTGCGGCTGACCGGCTCACCGTTGATCGTGCCGTCATCCAACGTCATCGGAAACGTCATGTTGAGGCTCACGATGCCGCCTCGGTGAAGCACGGGCAGTTGCAGTCAACCAACGATAAAACCTCGCTGGTCACCAGGGCGTTGCAGCGACCCAAGCCGCAGCAATGCGCGTCAACCGAATGGCCGCACGACACGCACATCACTGCCGCCCCAGAGTTTTAATGACAGCGGCAACCACCGTGCCAACGGCGAGACTCAGACCGGCCAACGCCGGGATCAATGCATACAACATGATGCGGTACTTCCCTTCTCTCAAATGTCCGTTGCTCAAATTTGAGCAACGGTTACCACGGCAACAACTCATCGGAAACTTCACGCGGAACGTGAACCGACGCGTGCAACGCAGCCCAATCGGTGTCGTCGCCAACTTCTTCGACGCTGATGATCTGCAAGTCCAGATCGCGCAACGCCGACGTTAGGAACACAAGGTGATTACGGACAACCTGAGCGACTTGCTCGTCATCCCCGTCGATGTTGTCAACGAACGACAACGTGATCCGCTTCGCCACGTCAGTGCAACATCGCTGGCAGCACGAACAGGAGGAAGAAAACCAGCGCGAACACCAGCGTTGGCCCAAGCAGGCCACCACCCGTAACTGGCGGGTGCATGGCAGCCCACTCGTCATGCGTGTACCAAGTGGTGTTCGTTTCGGTGCGCCCAACCGCCGGATGTGTGCGCTCGGTGACGCGAACGCCGTTGGCGCTGTGGTAAACGGTCGTGTGCGGCCGTGGTCTGCGGGATTCTTTCTCACGTTGGCGCCGGCCAGCCTCAATCTTCTTCGATACCTGGCCGGTCACCACCCGGCGCCGGTTGGACTTGCGGTGCGTGTTCAGCCCAAGGTGTTGTCGGTTACTCATGTTCAGTGCCCTTTCTTGTCGTCATGCACCGGGTGATACAGCTTGAACCGCAGAATCGCGGTCAGCTTGCCGCCAGCGGCAAGGAACGCCGCAGTGGTGATAATCAGGTCGGCATACACGTCAGCTCTCCTCACGCAAATGAGTCAACTGCGGTCGCCACACATCGCCGGTGTCAACCTGGCGGTTAGTGGAGCCGATCAGCCCACGGTCAACGTGCATCACGTCACCCATGCAGGTGATGAACACGACGCCGCTGGCCGGCTCCGACCAACGGACTCCATTACGGATATTGGACAGTCGGTGCTTGCCGCCGGTCACTGATCCACACCGATCTCATACTCGGCAGCCGTCGCACCCGTCGGCCGAACCAGCACGCCAACCGTGCCGTTACCCTGCAACCGGCAACCCATGCGGTGCGCGGTCTCCAACAGTTCGCGGCGTGCATCCACCGCGTTGCCGTGCCAATGCAACGAACGACCGAACGGCAACTCCAACTGCAAATACACGTTCTTCTTCACCTTCACTTCACTGCTCACTTTCCGTCGTCAGCGCAGCGCACCGATGAATGATGGGAACTACCTCGGAACACCAACTGCACCTGTCCAGCCACGCCAACTCGGCCGCAGGATCAGGCAAGCCCAACTCGGCCGTGATCGTGCTGGCCTCGTCGTCAGGCAGGTCGCCGTCGAGAACGCCGGCAATCAGCAACCGGCGCACGTCGATCGCATCGTCGGCGAGCAGCCGCAGCCGCTCGTTCAACTCACGCGGAGCCGACACCGCCGCATACCGCAAATCCTCAGTGATGTTCGGCTGCTCAAATTTGAGCAACGGCTCGATGCTGAACACCGACTCGCCAGCCTCAGCCAACGATTCGAGCAACGCGGCCGCATCCTGTTCGGTGTCAGCCGTGAACGACTCCTTCGGCTCCGCATCCAACGCCTTCGCGTAGATGTGGACGATGTAGGCGGTCATCGTGCGGCCTCGACCATCTTGAGCAGCCGGTCGGCGTGCGCCTGCGTCATCTCACCCAACGCAACCTGACGGGACAGCGTTTCCTTAGCTCCCCAGCCTTCGCCCAGGCCCTTCGGCCACGGCTGCTCCATCCACAGCAGACGGTCAACAAGCACATGGTCGGGAGACACGGCGCGACCCGCAGCCTCACGATCAGCGGCCAGCTTCGCGTCCGCGATCCGGCGCATATCACGCGCCACGGCAGCCCAAGCTGCCCGACTTTCGGCGCTCACAGGTCGCACCGCCCACCGGCCATGCTGCACGTCCGAACGCACGGCGGTGGCGAATCCACCTGGCACGCATACACCTGCGCGTCACCGTTGGAGTCGACGATCAGCTCATACACGGTGTCATCGGCATGTGCCGCAGCACAGCCAACGCCAAGCAGGGCACCGAACGCCCACAGCGCGGCGACGACAGCGGCCGCGAACCGGGCGCTCACTTGTCGCGTCCTGAAAACTGACGATGGGCACGGCGGGAGTCCTGACGGACACGCTGCTCCAACTTCCGGGCGTGGTACTCCTCACCCTTCGCGGTGCGGCCGGCCGCGAACCGCCGCGCAACGCGACGCGAACGCAGCTCGTCAACCTCGGCGCGATCCAGGTCGCGCTCATTCAGATCCATCCAATGTTTGGACATGATGCTGGTTTCCTACTTTCTTGTCGGCCTGCTCAAATTTGAGCAAGCAATTCCGAACGACCGTTGCCGCTCGACACCAGCCAGGGGCGCGTCCGTCCCTGGCTGGCATCCAACTCACGGTTGGTTCCTTTCGGCGCACCGGCCCGTTGCCAGTGCAGCCCGTGATGGTCTAGCTGTTCTCCGGCGGGTCGAACCAGCTGACCATTGCCAGCAGGTCGAGAACCGAAGCGTCGCTGACGTTTACCGGCAGCTCATCCGGCGCGGTCACTAGCTGTCCCACCGGCCCAACTTGACACCGCGTGCGATCAGCGAATCGACGTGCTGGATCGCCTCGAACGCCTTGTCGTACGACCGCTGATCCTTGCCGCGATGCAGCGCGGTGCGGCGAACGTACTTGTCGCGCTGCGCCTGCAACACGGCGCGGCGACGCTTGTTCGCGGCCTTCGTCGCAGCGGCCTCGCGGCGATGCGCGGCCAGCTCCGACTTCGTGGGTCGGCGGTCGCCAACGACGCGAACCTGCACCCATTCCGGCCCGACGAACTTCAGATCCTCGCCGGTGTACTCGCTGACGTAGGTCTGCTCGACTTCATCGTTGCCGGTGAACAGATCGGTGAACGACACCGCGATGCTTTGCGGCATCACATTGGGAGTGGGCATCATTTCCTCATTTCTTGTCGGCTGCTCAAATTTGAGCAGCAGTTGAACCGAACGACGTTGCCGTTCGACACCAGCCAGGGATACCTGTTGTCAGCCCTGGCTGGCATCCAACCCAACGGGTTAGGAGTGGCGGGTGATCTGGTAGGAGCCAACCGCCGCGTCGCCGCGGTACAGCTTCTCCGCGTCGCTGTACGCGTCGCGGCGCAGACCGTTGCGGGTGACGTAGCGTGCCACGATGCCGCGAGCGTCGACATACGTTGTCGTCCAGTGCGTCGTGAGCGTGCCGCGCTCCGTGAGCGTGGTGATCGCCACATGAGCCATGCTGTTTGTGGTGTGCGACATTGCATTTCCTTTTCTTGTCGGGCTGCTCAAATTTGAGCAACTAGGGCGGTGGGCCTACTTCTCCCACCAACTACAATTATCCGGCATCCACACCCTTATGTCAACCCGTAACAACACGGGCCAACCAGGGCCAACCAGGCCAACCAGGCCAACCAGGCCAACCAGGCCAACCAGGGCCAACCAGGCCAACCAGGCCCGACCGACCGACCACCGCCGGCCGCACCCGACCCTGCTCAAATTTGAGCACCACCGTCGAGAAACGCGGCCAGATCATTCGCCAGCTTCACCGCGTCGTCAGACGAGAAACGGTCGAAACGCCGGTACACCCAGTCGGCTTGCAGCGCCGAGTCCGTGACCTGATTCAGACGCACCACCCTATCGGCGACTGTCTCGACGCGAGGCTCCACCACCTGCGGCACCGCGTTGTACATCGTGATCTGCGCCTGCCACCGCCTACACGCCGGTCGCGTGGTGCGCTGCCGCTCCACAAACTGCCGTGCCGCCACGTCGGTATCGAACAGCTTGAACAGCCGCACCTTCCCGCTGCCGTCCCGCAGAGTGACCGCGTGCCGTACCGGCGTGAGGCCCCGCAGACGCGGCCCCTTCGGGACGGGCACCGGCTCCTTCCGGTGCCCGTCCACAGGCAGGTACACGGGACGGCGCCCCGCCTTCGCCACTACCGGGCCTCGCCGTCGAGTACCCGCTGGAGGCGGTCGGCGTGGTCACGGTTCAGATACCCGAGCTGCACCTGAGCGTCGAGGAGTTCCTCGACGTCGTTCCCGAAACTTCTCATCCACCGCAGACGGTTGAGCAGTTCGGTGTCGGCCGACAGTTCGGTGTCGGCCGCGAGGCGCTTCGCCACCGCGCTGCGGAGCAGGTCGCGGTCGGACGGGTACGACCCGATCGACCCGGTGGTCGGTGCGTCGAGGATCTGCCCGAGGTAGCGCACGCGGCTGCCGTGCGGCCGCCGATAGCAGGGGCGGGTGTCGTCCAACTCCCGCAGGATGAGGTTCAGCCCATCGGTGTCCAACTTCATTGCCGTGCCTTTCAATTCGCAGGTTCGGCCTTGCTCAAATTTGAGCAGACCGTCGACGGTTGCCACCGCCTGGTCACCGCCGGGGAGGGGAGTCCCGGCAGCGACCACGCCGTGCCAGCGCATCGCCGTGATGCCAGCGGCCGCGATTCGACCGCCAAATTTTTCGACGCGAAATTTTCGCCGGCAAATTTTTTCGCCGCGATTTTTTTTCGCGTTTTTTTCTCTCGCGTTTTCTCTCGCTGCTCAAATTTGAGCAGAAAAAAAGACACGAAAAAAAGAGACGAGAGGGTTGGGAGGCGGGGCGCGTGCGCCCCGCCTCCCGCCTCCCGCTAGGCGGCCTTCGCCTGAGCGGCCTTCGCCGCGCTGACCTTCGCCTGCCCGGCCTTGCGGATCTGGTCAGCGATAGGCGCGAACGCCTTCGCCAGCGCGATCAAATCGCCGTCGGTCAGCTTCACCTTCGCCAGCGCGTCGAGCGCAGCGACCGCTGCGCTCACGGGCAAGGCCTTGTCACGCTGAGCGGCCTCCGTGCCACCGTTCGGGCGTGCGCTGCGGCCCTTGGGTGCCTCCCGCGTGCCCGCGACCTCACCCGCGACGTTCGCCACCGTGCCATTGCTGACCTGAGCGGCCTGAGCGGCCTCCCGCTGAGTCGCACCGTGCGCCAGCATCAGCTTGACCACGTCCCGCTGAACGGCCTTGCTGACAATCGGCTGACCGCTCAGGCGGTCAGCCAGGTAGGCGGTAAAGCTGCGGAACGCCTTACCCTCCGACCTGGCGTACTTCCACGCGGCCTTGCCAGCGATATCGGCCTGAGCGGACTCAATCGCCTCAGCCAGCTTGCCCATCGCGGCCTCAGCGGTCGCAGCACGACGCACCAGGTTCGCGTCGACCTTCGCTGCTGCCTTCGCTGCTGCGGCCTTGTCCAGTTCGATCTGCATATCCGACATTTTCGTGTCCCTTCGGTCTGCTCAAATTTGAGCGGTGATGCGGGAGGCAGACGCCTCCCACACCTCTATCGTCCGGCATGGCGCGACCTATGTCAACCCTTAACAACGGTGAGTCTTGCTCAAATTTGAGCAGACTCACCCGCAAGCCTCTGACCTGCGAAGTCTGACCGCGCCGGAGGCGCGGGGGCGTAAGCGCGGCTCCTCTCCCTCCGCATTCCTGCCAGCGAATATGCGCCTCTAATATCCGTTAATGCCATTACCATGCTTTGCACAGTTCAGGGGGATTTTAGTGACGCCCAATCCACTAAATTGAAGGGGGAGCCGTTCGGGAAATGGCTCCGTTCCGCGGCCGGCGGAATGCGTGAATATGCCGAACGTATCTTTATCGGATACGAATCGCGTACCTAGCTTTTGGCTTCCCTTTTCCTCGCAATAATGCGAGAAATACCGGACTGAGACATTCCGACTTTCGCCGCAATTACCTTTTGTGAATAACCACCCAAATGCATCCGAATAACCAGCTCCTCCACCTGGATTTGAGTGAGCCCGGTGAGGCGATTCCGCTGTTCTTTTGACATTGATGGCATCGCCCCAGGGTAGCTGTCTCCGCGCACAGATAGTGTTAACGGCACACATTCTGATCGGAGCATTGGTCTTGGTGGAACGTGAGTGCGAAAGCTGCGGCGCCGGCTTTCCTATAAGGGAAGTTGATGCAGCCCGAGGCCGAGGGAAATTCTGTTCCCGCGCCTGCCAGGCGAAAGGCCAGTCCCGCCGAATCGACTGTTCCTGCGAGCAGTGCGGCGCCGAATTTTCCCTAAACGCCGCCGCGGTAGCACGCGGCGAAGGACGATATTGCAGCAAGAGATGTTACGGCGACTCGAAGATCGTTGCCCGGCCAGACCGCGGCTCCGGCTCCATCCCGAAATCCAAGCGGCAAAGGGCCAAATACTGGGGTGTTGACTACGAGCCCTACAGCCGCCAGGCCATTTTCGAACGCGACAACTTCGTGTGCGGGCTGTGCTTCGGGATCATCGACTCCGCGCTCGAGTATCCGCACGACATGTCTGCGAGCATCGACCACATTGTGCCGATGTCACTGGGCGGATCTAACATCCCAGACAACGTGCAGGCCGCGCACCTGGTGTGCAATCGCTCTAAGAACAATCGGGAATCAGATCAGCTTCAGCAGCATGAACGTGTAGAGCTCCTGAAGCTGTTCTCTGCTTTTGCTAACGCCTAGTTTTCGACGACGTCGTAAGTGATCTTGTCGCCGTCAATGGATGCGACCTTGAGGCTCCGCGACCAAGAGCCGTCGGCCGAAGTGAAGGTGATGATTTGACCGACTTCAGTGGGCACGGAGTCTCCTCGTTGTAGTGAAAAACCAGTGAATGGGATCCAGCATCTGCGGTGTTGCGTTCGCAACATGAGCGGCGACGACAGCCACCGCTAGCCGCGCCGCCACTGGATGCTTTTCGATCCACCTGTCTGCCTGTTCGGAAAGCAGCTCACCGTCTTTGGTTGACAGGTTGTATGTGACCACGCCGGCCGCGATTACCGACCACGCGAGGCTTGCGCGGTGCGGTGTATGCATGGCACAAGTCTAGGCCACGGCGCGTCTGTGTGTGTGGCACAGGGTCGGTGCGTTAATCTTTCTTCTTACCCTTCGACCGCTAGGTAGGCGCAGTGACTTTCAACCCCGGTGACGACGTGATCGTGAACTTTCAGGGGGCTGAATGTCCGGGCGAAGTGGTTCTGGTTTATCGCAGTTCCGGTTTCATTTTGACGCGCATACACATCGACCCGGAGATCGACTTCGGTGGTGTGTCGCCGCGCCTCGACCCTGAGCCCTTGGTGTGTGTGCGCGAGGAAAACGTCACTCATGCCTAAGTACAAGATCATGATGCGTGACGGCGTTTGGCGGCTCTACACCCCTGACGGTATGTGGCATGACTCGTTTGAGAGTTTGTCGGCGGCGCACAGTTGGGCGACGGCCGCGGCGATCACAGATGTGCTGTTTGAGCCCGGCGGCCTGACGTGTTTCTCCAGCCTGATAAAACCTGGCGGCAAGAAGTTCCGACGGATGAACGACCGCATTAAGGAACTCGTGAATAGCCGTTACGAAGACGACGGAAGTCGTTACGACCTTTACAACGACTAGCTGATAGCGATCCAGGCGCCGAAACTGATCACTGCCACATAAAGCAGCCAGAATAGGGCGGTCAATCTAATGCCTGCTTCCGTTCGAGGATCGTTCGGTCGATCGTGTAGGTGAGCAGGGTCGCCGCGAGCAGATAGCACAGATAGTCGCGGTCTTCGGGAAGTCTGTCGTTGAGTTTGTCGGCTACGTCTTGAATGGTGAGATCGCCGTAGCCGAGCTGCACCAGGAATCCCGTTTCCTCGTCACCGACAGGATCGCTGGCGGTCAGGTATTCGCTGAGGTCTTTGTGGATTCCTTCGACCCATTCGCGGATCGTCACTTGTTCAGTCATGCGCCGTCCTGTGCTGAAATCAGATAGTGTGTGATGCCCAGGTTATCATCGGATTGTGTTTATTCATGGTTTGGATAGGTTCCTGGCGCGGATGATTCGTCTGGGTGTTCGCCGGCTCACAACTTTGAGGCCGCGGGATGAGTGACACCGCGTGCGCGCTCACCATCCTTGGGGCGTTCTTCGGCCCGATCCTTGTGGCATGGCTTGTGGGGTGGGGTATTTCGCGGGGCGATTAACGCCACCGTGATGACGGTAATCGGCGTTAGTAGCAAGATTCTTGTCACTGCTTCGATGCTCATGTAAAGATTTCGGCGGATTCTTTACAGATCAGCGGGTCGGGTATTTCCCGGTCTTGCAGAACCACAGGTATTCGCCGACGAGCACAGCCCAGCAGGCTCCGACGATGAGCGCCGTGTAGGCAAAGCTTTTCATCAGCTGACTTTCATTTCATAGATGGTGGCCTGCCCGTAGCTGGTGTCTCCCGGTACGGGCGGCACCTGGAGGTAGCTGCCAGCCTTAAAAAAGCAGTGGGCGCAATTCGTCTTATATGTGGCTGACAGGTTGTTGTTGTAGTAGACGCGCAGCTCACCGTTGGACGCTTCAATGCGGTAGGTGAAAATCGTGCCTAGTTTGTAGTGCTCATCGAGGGTGCCGATGTTGTCGTCCCTCTCGGGTGCTTCGGCTTTGACGTACAGCTTTTCGCCGTTAAGTTGGATGATCAGGACGTAGGGGCCGACGTCGTGAACCTGCCCGACAACAAGCATTTTTGAGTTTGCGTGCCGGTCGGCTGAGATTGTGACCTCGAAGGCGTGGGTTCCGTCGGTGGTTGACCACACGTCAGCGGCGCCTCCCGGTTTCACCTGCCGCAGTTCGTTGCGCGGGCACTCAGCACCTTTCTGCACCGCGCCATCTGCCGGGGTCTTAAATACGACGCCGTTCTTCGCGTCGTTGACGTGAAAAAGGTCGGTGCTGTAGTCCTGGAGCTGGGTGGGGTAAATCTCCAGTGCTCCGGTGGTTGGGTTGGGGATCGGGGTGGTGAGTGTCCAGCCGTGTAGGTCAAGGATCTGTGACGGGAGTGTGGCCCCGGAGTTTCCTGGCGGTGTGGGCGCTCCGGTGCAGGCTGCGGTCAGGGCGCCGGCGGCCACCAGTCTAATCAGCTTCACGGAAGATCTCTGATATCGAAAAGCACGTTTAGGGCGTCATCTCGCATGGCTACCGCATCTTTCAGTTCCCAGTTTTCTTCGCGCAGTAGAACCATTTGGTAGAGCGTGAGAGCCATGTGTAGGGCCCCAGCCCCGGCGGGGTGAAGTTTGGCTTGCTCAACGAATTCGTGGATGAGGCCGGCCGCGAATTGTTCGTCGCTGCCGCCCGCTTCGCGGTGAGCGACGAGGCGCACACGGGTGCGCTCACACATCTCGTCTACTGACGCCAGAGGCCCCTCAAGCATGTGTTAATCGTACGTTGTGTGCAGTTAGAATCTGTGCATGGCGAATGATGCGGGCAAAATTAGTGTCGAGTCGATTCGTGCCTCAATGTTGAAGATCAACCTTCTGCACAACAAATCGATGCTCACGGTGAAGGTTAATCCGCGTTATCTCTGATTCAGACGCCGGTGAACTTGTTGTTCTTCGCGATCACCACAAACCGTTCTGGTCGCCCCCTGAAGTAGCAGTAGATGATGACGAGCATTGGGGCGAATGCGGTGATTGGCGTCATCAGGCCAGCAGCGAGGGCTTGGGTGATTTTGAATCCCCAGTACCGCCACCATTGTGGCCGAAGCTCACGGTTTGGTTCGCCGCCGGCCGCGATCCAGGCGGGAACCATGTAGGACACAACCCATAAGGCTAGGGATGTGTAGAACAGGTTTTGAAGTGTGGGCGATACGACGATGACACCGGACTGAAGCAGAGTGATTCCGAAGAACGAGATTGCGGTTGCGACGAATCCGATGATGTATTTGATGAACACGGCGAGCCCGTAGTTTTTGGGCATCACTGTGTGGTTTTTGATGGCGTCGATGTTTCCCCATAGCCAGCGGTGGCGCTGCTTCAAATGTTCTTTCCACGTCCAGGGGGAGACCAGCTGAATGGCGGCGTTGAAATATCCCCATTTCAAGCCTTGGTGGGCGGCGTTAGTTCCGAATACGAGGTCGTCGGAGCCGACGATGTGGAAGTCCCAGCCGATGCGGTTTTCTGTCCAGCCGGTGATGGTTAAACCTTCTCCGTGGACAAATAGTGGCTTCCCGAGGATGCCTTGTGTGGTGGAGCAGTAGGTGAGGCAGTTTCTGGCGCGTGGGTCATCAAGGTGGGACATGAGGAAGTGTTGCCAGCCGCCGATGGCGTACCAGCGGTTTGGGATGGTTGGGCCTTGGCAGATGTCGTAGTCGCCGGCGTAGCCGAGTTCTATGTAGCGCCGGGAGGGGAGGGTGTCGTCATCGACGTACATGAGTTTGATGTCTTGGCGGGCGAGTCCGCGTTCGACACGGATTTTCCAGCAGTAGTTGAGGGCCCGGGCTTTATCGACAGGTGGACAGGTGTAGTCGGCTGGGACGACGATTATTTCGTCGGCGCCTTGATAGTCGGTGCGGAACCCGGGTTCGAGGACTACCCATATTTGGTAGGGCATGGACAGTTGGTAGGCGTGGATTTTGTTGATGGTGGTTTGAACGAGTTCGTATTCGCGGCCCACGGTGGCTATCTGAATGATGAGCAGGCTGAACTTTTCTGGCGCCGTTTTGAATTGTGTGGCGGCGTAGAGGGTTCCAGTTACGGCGAGGGCAGCTTCGAGTATTGGGATGAGGAAGCTGGCGAGGATGATCAGTATCCAGTTGCCGGCGTGATACACATCAACCGCCTTTGGCAATCTCCCGGTTGATCGCTTCGACAGCTTTGAGGAGTGTGGTGTCGAGGCCGGCGGTTTCGGCGAAGATCCTTAGTGCGGCGACGTCTTTGGGTAGGCAGGCGCCGCTGTAGGGGCCGTAGTTGTGGATTCCGTATTCGCGGTTCCACAGGGATTCTGAGCTTTGGGTGCAGATTTCGAAGACGTGATCGATGTCGGTTTCTTCGATGCCGAGTTTGCGGGCGAGCATGCGGAACCAGTTGAATGTGGAGATTTTTACGGCGTTGGCGATGTTGGAGCAATACTTCTGTAGCTCCGCAGCCTCAAGGGGAAGCCAGTGAATGTCGGTATCCATACCGATGGCGACACGGGCGGCAAGACGGTGCGACGGATCGCCCAGCTGCGGCGTTGCAATGGTGATGATGCGCGGCTGGTCGAAGTCTTCTTGCGCGCTGGCGGCTCGTAGGTATTCGGGCCAGTAAGCGACGCCGAAGTCTTCGTTTACATTCCGGCCTGATGTTTGGTGCAGGATCGGGATTAGGGTGTTGCGGGTCGTTCCTGGCGGCTGGGTTGACCGGAAGACGATGAGAGGGAAGTTGTCGTCGACTTCTTTGAGCTTGGCGCCGATGGTAGCTGTAGCGGCCAGAATGTTGGTTGGGTCGATGCCTTGGTCGGTTGTTGGTGCGTCGACTGTGACAAATACGGCATCAATGTCGCTGAGGTCGATGTCTTCTGGCGTGCTGGTGTTATGTCCGTTTTGTTGCAGGTATGCGAGTTTATCTTCGTTTTTGTCTGCGAATGTGACTGTGTGGCTTAGTTTTTCGAGACCAATTCCGGTTGCTTGACCGATGGTTCCAGCCCCGACGACTAATGCATGCACTTAACTATTATTGTGCATTAACCTGTATTTAGTTAATACCATCACTGTGTTCTATGCAGCAATTTGGTAGAGTTAAGTACGGCGGGGGGCAGGGAGCGCCGCCCTGCCCTCTTCCGTCTAACCGATCAGGTTGACAACGTAGTAAGTCTCGCTGTCCCAGCCTTGTATTTTCGCCACATGGTTGACGTCGACTATCCCGCTGTGGCTTTGTGCGGCGCAGCCCCACGCTTGGTGAATTGCCGCCACTTCGAGGCACAGGTCGACAGTGTTGTAGCTGCTGCCCCACTGTTCGTCGGGCCAGTGCAGCCGCCCGGCGCTGTCTGTGACGGGGTTTAGCCACCAGGGGTTGGCGTACGTCAGTTTGTCTGTGGTTACCGGTGCTTCGCGTCCGTGTGTGTCCCACGCCTTAGCGGGCACGGGTAGCTCAGGTGCCACGGCCGGGGTGTCAGCGGCTTGTGCGACCGGTTCTGATGTGTGCGGGCCCATTCCCCAGGTAGCGATGAGCGGTATGGCGATGCATGCCGCAGCGCCGAGGAGCCGGTATCCGAGGTTGGCTGGAATCTTGTCGAGCTCCGGCAGCGGCCGCTCGACGGGCACCACTTTGGCGTCCTGCTTCGCTTCGGCAGTCCCAACGGGAA
>Ga0208864_1000434_pt1 | contig 13707 bp, 11 predicted proteins | sample CryBogmetaGMA05M_FD_184542 | JGI IMG/M metagenome (GOLD analysis project Ga0208864, IMG submission 184542) | Freshwater microbial communities from Crystal Bog, Wisconsin, USA - MA0.5M (SPAdes) | ecosystem: Environmental > Aquatic > Freshwater > Lake | place: Crystal Bog, Wisconsin, USA...
CCCTCCAGCCGCAGCACGCCCTCCTCCTCCGCCCGCCGGTAGGTCTCCCGCTGCTCGGGCCCCAGCGCGATCCGCTCGTCGCGGTTGAGCCGCGGCGGCATGTCCTTGAGCACCTTGTCCTTGGTCCGCCGCAGCACGTGGTCGGCCACGGCGGCGCCCATCGCCCGGGGCGTCATGCGGGAGTCGAGTAGTCCCGGCGCCACGAACTCGAAGAGCCCCACGAGATCGTCGGCGCTGTTCTCGACCGGCGTGCCGGTGAGCGCCCAGCTGCGGCGGCGGCGCACCGACCGGACGGACTCGCTCGTCTGGCTCGAACGGTTCTTGATCCGCTGCGCCTCGTCGAGCACGAGGAGGTCGAACTCGAGGCCCAGCGACGCCACCAGCTCACGGTCGCGGACGAGCACCTCGTAGTTGGCGAGCTTCACCGGCACGTCGGGCAGCGTCCACTGCCAGCGGCGGCGCTGCGGATCGCCCTCGATCACCGCCACGAGCAGCTCCGGGGCCCAGTCGCCGAGCTCCCGCACCCAGTTGGAGACGAGTCCCTTGGGGCAGACCACGAGCACGCGGCGGGCCTCGCCGCTCCGCACGAGCAGCCGGATCGACGAGATGGCCTGCATCGACTTGCCGAGCCCCATCTCGTCGGCCAGCACCGCCCCGTGCCGCGGCACGAGATACGCCATGCCGTCGAGCTGGAAGGGGAACGGCTGCCGCGGAAACTCGAGGCTGCTCGTCTCGAGCACCGTCTCGAGGTCGGGCTGCAGCAGGTAGAAGAACCGCTCCGAGAGCTTGACGACGTCGCGCGGGGGCACGATCCGCGTCCGCCGCCGCTCTCCCGCGGCGCCGTCGCCGGCCTCCCCGCCCGCCGGCGCCGTCGTCGCAGCGGCCTCGCCGCCGGCCGGCGCCGTGACCGCGGGACCGAAGGGGATGATCGTCGCTTCGTCGGCGGCGGTGTCGGCCGTGTCGGCCGTGGCGGCCGTGGCGGCCTCCGGTGGCGATTCGCCGGCGGCCGGGATCGCTTCCTGCTCCGCGGCGCCCGCGGGCGCCAACGCGACGACCGCCGCGGGGGACGGCTTCGGGGCCGCGGCGGCCTTCGGCGGATCCGGCCGGCGGAAGCGGAAGCTTTGCACCGCCGGAGCGGCGCCGAGCAGGCCCAGCCGCAGCACGGCGGGCCGCCCCACGCCGATCGGCATGCCCACGGCCGCCGGCCGCTCGATCAGCGGCTTGGCGTGCACGGCCACCGCCGCCGCGGGCAGCTCGAGGGACGGCCCGCGCCAGGAGCGGACGGTTCGCGTGTCGGAGCCGCCGGGAAGCGGCGCTGGCGGTGGCGTGTGCATGCCTGGAAGAAGAAGACGTGGGAGGGGATGGACATGGATGGCCCGTCGTGGGCCGCGGGGCCGCCGCCTGCTCGAGTCCGCTCGGTCACGCCCCGAGAGAACGCTAGTGCCGCTGCGCCTCTTCGATCGCGGCCCGGATCCGCTCGAACGGCTCCCGGAGATCGACCGACTCCGCAAGCTCCTCGATCACCCCGCGCACCTCGTCGCGGCGGTCGGCGTCGCTCTCGTGCGTGCTCACGGTCGCGGCCCCCGCCACGAAGCCGCCGCCCGCCGCCGGCTCGCTCACGAGCGCCACCGGCAGTTTTGTGTGGCCGCGGACATGCATCATCGACTCGACGTCGGTGAACACGACCTGCGGCACGAGGCCCCCTTCCGCGAGGAGCGTGGCCCCGATCTGCTGCCCGTGCAGGTGGGGTGTGAGCGTGGCGCCGTAGAGGATCTGCTGCGCCCGCGACACCTTCACCGGAGCGGTGCAGTGGAACTCCAGCGGCCGCCCCCACGGATCGACGAGGAGGTAGCCGCCGAACACGCCGTGCGCCGGCGACTCGACCGTGGTCAAAAAACCGAACGCGCGAGGTCCGGCGGCGGGTTCGCCGCCGGCCTCGACTGGCTTCTGCTCCATGCTCGCCACCGCCTCCACGGGCGACCGCCCGCGTCCCTGCCGACGCGCCGCCCGAAGCAGAGGATCGGGCGGCGACGCCGGCCACTTGAGCGGCCGGCGACGCCCCGCGCCCCGCCCGCCAGCCCGCCGGCCCCGACGTCAGCCTGGGAAAACCCTGACGGCTGCCGCGAAAAAGCCGTCGCGTGGCAAAGAACCCCCGTGCTGCCTACCATACCAGTGTGGTGGACCGCCCCCGTCTCGAGAGCATTCATGAGCCACGTTCCGCAGATTTGCACGCAGTTGGACATTTCCGCCTCCACGGTCTCCCGATCGTCCGCCCCGGCCGCGGCCGCCGCGCCGATCGACGCCGCCGAAACCAACCGGCTCCTCCGGGAGATGGTGACGCTCCAGCAGCGGTCGTGTGAACTGCTCGGCGAACTCGTCACCCAGGTGTCGCTGCAGCAGCGGCAGCGGACCGCCGAACTCAAGGCCTGGCGGGAGGCGAATCCCGAGCTCGCGGCCTCGTGCCGCGAGGCGGCGGAGTCGCTCTCCAAGGTGCACACCGAGTTCCTCTCGACGATCGCGCGTGAGGCCTGCGACAACGCCGATGGATTCACCGACAGTGACTACGCCCTGGGCGACTTCCTCGACCGCTTCGGCCCCCGCCTCGCCCACTTCAACGGCGTGATGCAGTTGTTCGCGCAGCTCGGCGCCCAGCCTCCTGCGCCCGCCGAGAAGCCGGCCGGCGGCTGACGCCCGTCGGATCCGCCGCCGGCATCCCGGCGGCCGCTCCAGCGGCGGCCGGCCCGGCCACGAGTGACCCGATCGCCCTTCGCAGCGTCCCGTCCACCCGATCGTTCCCCTTCCACCCGGAACCCTTCGATGGGCCACCACGTCCCCCTCACCAGCCGCCAAGCCGCCCGTGTTCAAGGTCGCCGACCCCGCCGCGGTCGCCAAGGCCCGCGCCCAGCTCGACGCCCACGTGGTCGAGACCATGGCCTGGCACTTCCATCCCTCCACCGGCTGCCCGTTCTGGCTCGACTACGCCACGAAGCTGCCGTTCAACCCGCTCACCGACATCAGGTCGTTCGACGACCTGAAGAAGTTCCCGCCGTTCGAGGACGAGTGGCTGCGTGGCGGTCCGGTGCGTCGCTGGGTGCCGAAGGGCCTGGCCGACCAGCCGGCCTACGTGTTCGAGACCGGCGGCACGACGGGCGTGCCCAAGTCGCGGTACAACTCCCGCGACTTCCGCACGGACTACGAGATGTTCAGCGACACGCTGCCCGAGGAGTATTTTCCCAAGGGTGCCAACTGGCTGATGCTCGGCCCCTCGGGCCCGCGCCGCCTGCGGCTCTCGATCGAGCACCTCGCCCAGCACCGCGGGGGCATCTGCTTCTGCGTCGACCTCGACCCACGCTGGGTGATCAAGCTCATCCAGAAGGGCTGGATGGAGCACCTCGAAGCCTACAAGCAGCACTGCATCGACCAGGCGATCACGATCCTCACCGCCGGCCACGACGTGAAGTGCATGTTCACCACGCCGAAGCTGCTCGAGGCACTGGCCCTGGGGCTCGAGAAGAAGGGCACGACGATCCGCAAGGCGGGGATCACCGGCATCTTCTCCGGCGGCACCGAGTTCACCCCGCAGTGGACGAGGTTCGCCGTGGAGGAGCTGCTCGACGGCGCCTACATGACGCCCACCTACGGCAACACGCTGATGGGCCTGGCGGCCTCCCGCCCGGTGGTGCCGGCCGACGGCTACACGATCGCCTACTACGCCCCGCAGCCCCGCGCGGTGATCGAGGTGGTCGATTTCGACGACACCAACCAGGTCGTTCCCTACGGCGGCACCGGCCGCGTCCGTCTCACCACGCTCACCCGCGAGACGTTCATCCCGGGCTTCCTCGAGCGCGACGAGGGGGAACGCGAGCTGCCCTACGCCGCCTATCCCTGGGACGGCATCAGCGGGGTGCGTCCGTTCCGTGAACTCGCCGCCACCACCACCGTCGGAGTCTACTGATGCTGCTTTCACCGCTGCGTTTCGGCAGGCCTTACGATTCGCTCGAGCGCGAGAAACTCGTCCACTTCCTCACCGGCGAGCAGGTCGCGGAAGTGGGCCAGGTTGGGGGCGCGATCGTGGCCCGCGACCTGCAGAAGGGGGCGAAGGCCCGCGCGGCCCTCCTGGCGCTCGACCCCGAAGACGTCGTCGAGCGGCTGCAGACGGCGGGCAACCTCTACGCCCACGGCACGCTCTCCGTCGGCGACGCGAAGCAGTCGCCCGACGACTTCGTGAAGCAGCAGTCGGCCACGACCGGCCTGCCTGAGTCGCTCTGCCGGGCCAACATGCAGAAGAATCTCTTCGTGCTCTCGAACATGGACCGCATGCTCGACGCGCTCTCCCGCGGGCTGCCCCCCGAGATCCTCTGGAAGGGCTACGGCCGCGAGCACCGCGGCGTGGTCGTGAGCTATCAGGCGCAGTCCCCCGTGCTCGGGCTCGTGCTCCCCTCGAACTCGCCTGGCGTGCACACCCTCTGGCTCCCGGTGATCGCGCTGGGCGTGGGGCTCGTGATGAAGCCGGGCAGCCAGGAGCCCTGGACTCCCTACCGCATGGCGGCGGCGATGCTGGAGGCCGGCATCCCGCCCGAGGCGATCAGCCTCTATCCCGGCGCGACCGACGTGGGGGCGGGCATCCTTTCCGCCTGCCGCCGCAGCATGATCTTCGGCAGCGCCAAGACGGTGGAGCAGTATCGCTCGAACCCCGGCGTGCAGGTGCACGGCCCCGGCTTCTCGAAGATCGTCATCGGCGACGACTGCGTGGACGACTGGGAGCGGCACGTCGACCTGATGGCGGAGAGCGTGGCGATCAACAGCGGCCGCGGCTGCATCAACGCGTCGGCGATCTACGCCAGCCGCCATACCAGGGAGATCGCCGCCGCGCTCGCCGAGCGGCTCGGGCCGATCGACGTGCTGCCCCCCGACGATCCCGGGGCGAAGCTCGCCGCCTTCACGATCCCCGGCGCCGCCAAGGCGATCTGGGGGCAGATCGAGGGGGGCCTCAAGGCCGCCGGCGTCACGCACGCCACGGCCCCCTACGGCGACCGGCTGGTGGAGGGGGAGCGGTGCGGCTGGCTGCGGCCGGTGGTCGTCCACGCGACGTCGCCGGAGCCGGAGATCGCGCGGGCGGAATACATGTTTCCGTTCGTGAGCGTGGTCGAGTGCCCGCAGGAGACGATGCTCGAGAAGATCGGGTCCACGCTCGTCTGCACCGCGCTCACCGACGACCCGGCCTTCCAGGCGGCCCTCTCCGACTGCACGCACATCGACCGGCTCAACCTAGGGCCGATCCCCACGACGAAACTCGACTGGCTCCAGCCCCACGAGGGCAACATCATCGACTTCCTCTACCGGTCGCGGGCGTTGCAGGTGCCGGCGGCCGTGCCCCAGCCGGCGTGACGCCGGCCGTCTCGGCGGGCGGACAACGGTGGGGCTGCGCCCGACGGAACCAACAGGCGGTGAGGCGTGCACGTGGCGAGCGGAGCGGACGGGGCGTCGACCTTCGAGTTTCGGGCCGCGACCCGGCTGGTCGTGGGGCCCGGAACGATCGGCCGCCTCGGTGAACTGGCTTGCGGACTGGGAGCCACGCGGGTGCTCGTGGCGAGCGATCCGGGCGTCGCCCGCGCGGGGCACACGGCCGCCGGCCTCGCCGCGCTCGCGGCGGCGGGGATCGCCACGAGCGTGTTCGACCGGTTCGGCGAGAATCCCACCACCGAGCATGTCGAGGCGGGCACGGCCCTGGCCCGTGCGTTCGCCCCCGACCTCATCGTCGGCCTCGGCGGCGGCAGCTCGATGGACTGCGCCAAGGGGATCAATTTTCTCCTCTCCTGCGGCGGCCGCATGCAGGACTACCGGGGCCGCAACACGGCGACCGGCCCGATGCTCCCCTCGATCGCGGTGCCCACGACCGCGGGGACCGGCAGCGAGACACAGTCGTTCGCGCTCATCACCGACGCCGCCACGGGCATGAAGATGGCCTGCGGCGACCCGCGGGCGGCGTTCCGCGTGGCGATCCTCGACGTGGCGCTGACGCTCACGCAGCCGCCGCGGGTGGCCGTGCTCACCGGGATCGACGCGGTGTCGCACGCGCTGGAGAGCCACGTCAGCCGCGCCGCCACGCCCGCCTCGCGGATCTTCTCGCGGGAGGCCTGGCGGCTGTTGGCGGGAAACCTGCCCCGCGTCTTCGCCGACGGCGGCGACGCCGCGGCCCGCGCCGCGGTGCAGCTCGGCGCCGCCTGGGCCGGCATGGCGATCGAAAACGCCATGCTCGGCGCCGCGCACGCGCTGGCCAATCCGCTCACGGCCGCCCACCACGTCGTGCACGGCCACGCCGTGGGCCTGATGCTGCCACACGTGCTGCGGTTCAACGCCGCGGCCTGCGGCCCGGCCTACGAGGAGCTCGCGGCCGACCTGCCGGCCGATCCCGCGCCCCCCGGGGCTTCCGCCGCGCCGGCCGCCGCACGGATCGCCGACTGGGTGACCGGCCTGCTCGTGCAGGGCCGGCTGGCCACCACGCTCTCGGCGGCGGGCATCCGCGAGCCCGACGTGGCCGCGTTGTCGCGGGCGGCGGCCGGACAGTGGACCGGCGGCTTCAATCCCCGGCCGGTGGATGCCGCGACGCTCGCCGGGCTCTACGAGGCCGCCCGCTGACGACGCCCCACGCCGGCAGCCGGCTCGCCGGCCGACGCGCCGCATGACCGCCGGGGCGCGTCGCCCCGCCCGACACCCCGTGACCGAGGCCAGTCCATGAGCATCGTCCGAACCGTTTCCTTGGGTATGCGGGCGCTCGTGGTCGCGGCCCTCGTCGGCCCGGCGGCCGCCGCCGAGCCGGCCGCGATTCCGCTCGACGCCGCCCCCGCCGACGCCTGGCCGATGGCCCGCGGCTGCGCGGGGGGCACCGGCCGCTCGGCGGCCACGCTGCGGCTGCCGCTCGCCGAACGCTGGCGCCGCGAGTTCGAGAAGACCGCCTTCGGCGCCGTGCCGGTGATCGCGGGGGGCACCGTCTACGTCGGCGACCTCGACGGCTCCTTCCACGCGCTGGATCTCGACACGGGCGCGACGAAGTGGACGCACAAGGCGGAGGGGGCGGGCTTCCCGTCGGCGGCGGCGGTGTCGCTCGACCCGGCCGTGCCGCTCGTGGTGGTCGGCGACGACACCGGCATGGTGCGCGGGATCGACGTCGCCACCGGCATGGAGCGGTGGCGGTACGAGACCGGCGCGGAAATCTCGGGCGGGCCGACGATCGTGGCGGCGGCCGGCGGCGACGGGCCGGCCCTCCGCGTGCTCGTCGGCTCGCAGGATGCGTCCCTCTCGGCGCTCGATCTCGCCACCGGCGCGGTCGTCTGGAAGCACTCGATCGCCGACCAGATCCGCTGCTCGCCGACCGTCGCCCGATCGCCCGACGGCGACCGGGTGTTCCTCGCCGGCTGCGACGGCAGGCTCCACGTCATCGACGCCGCCACCGGCACGGAGCAGGCGGCCGTGCCGATCGACGGGCCGACCGGCACCACGCCCGCCGCCGCCGGCCACCGCGTGCTCTTCGGCACCGAAGGGGGCGTGTTCTTCGGGATCGACTTCGTCGCCGGCACGGTGGCCTGGCGGACGCCGGGGGCGGCCAACGGCCAGTCCTACCGCTCGAGCGCCGCGATCGCCGACGGCCCCGCCGGACCGCTCGCGATCGTCGGCTCACGGGGCAAGGCGATCGAGGCCTTCACGGTGGCCGACGGCGGCCGGGCCTGGCGGCGGCCCCTGCGCGGCCGCGTCGACGGCGCGCCGGTCGTCGTGTCGGTCATGGGGCCGGCCGCGGGTCCGACGCGGCCCGGCGTCATCGTGGCCGACGCCGCCGGCAAGGTCGCCGCGCTCGACGCGGCCGACGGCGCGATCGCCTGGGAGTTCGACGCCGGGGGCGGCTTCTCCGCCGGGGCGGCGGTGGCCTCCGGCCGCGTCGTACTGGCCGCCGACGACGGCGTCGTCTGGTGCTTCGGCGAAGGGGGCCGCTGATGGCGGTCTTCCAGTACGAACTGCGGCTGACGCCGCGGGCCCGCGGCTTCCACCTCGTGACCCGCGAGATCGAGGCCGCCCTCCGCGACCGCGACCGCGTGCGGGCCGGGATCGTGCACGTGTTCATCCAGCACACCTCGGCGAGCCTCGCGATCAACGAGAACGCCGATCCCGACGTGCCGGGAGACCTCGAGATGGCCTTCGACCGGATCGCCCCCGAGAGCTTCCCCTACCGGCACACGCTCGAGGGCCCCGACGACATGCCGGCGCACGTGAAGGCGGCGATGATCGGCAGCTCCGTGAGCGTGCCGATCCGCGACGGCCGCCTGCGGCTGGGGACGTGGCAGGGCATCTACCTCTGCGAGCATCGCGACCGCGGCGGACCGCGGTCGGTCGTGATCACGCTGATCGGGGAGTGAGACATGCCCGCCGCCGATCCGCCCCCGTTCGACCCGGAGCGGTTCCGCCGCGAGGCCCGCGCGGTCGTCGACTGGATCGCCGACTACTGGCGGACGGTGGCCGACCTGCCGGTGGCGTCGCAGGTGCCGCCGGGATGGGTGCGATCACGGCTGCCCGCGGAGCCGCCCGAGCTGCCGGAGCCGCTCGCCGCCGTGCTCGCCGACATGGACGCCACGATCCTGCCCGGCCTCACCCACTGGCAACATCCCTCGTTCTTCGCCTACTTCCCCGCGAGCACCGCCGCGCCGTCGATCCTCGGTGAGCTGCTCGCCGCGGGCCTCGGCGTGCAGGGCATGCTCTGGGCCACCTCCCCGGCCTGCACGGAGCTCGAGGCGCACGTGCTCGACTGGCTGCGGGAGTTGCTCGGCCTGCCGGCGTCGTTTTCGACGACGGGCCGCGGGGGGGGCGTGATCCAGGACTCGGCCTCGAGCGGCATCCTCTGCGCGATCGTGGCCGCCCGCGACCGGGCCACCGGCGGCGCCGCGACCCGCGACGGCGCGGCCCAGGAGTCCCGGCCGCTCGTGGCCTACGCGAGCGTGGCGGCCCACTCGTCGGTCGAGAAGGCCGCGGGCATCGCCGGCATCGGCCGGGGATGGCTGCGCCGCATCGCCACCGGGCCCGACGGGGGCATGGACGTCGCCGCGCTGGCCGCCGCCATGGACGACGACGCCCGGGCCGGCCGCCGGCCCTTCTTCGTCGCGGCCACCGTGGGCACCACGGCCTCCGGCGGCTTCGACCCGGTGCCGCGGATCGCGGCCGTCGCGCGGCGGCACGCCGCCTGGCTGCACGTCGACGCCGCCTGGGCGGGGGCCGCGGCCGTGTGCCCGGAGCTGCGCGAACCGATCGTGGCCGGCGCGGCCGAGGCCGACAGCTGGGGCATGAATCCGCACAAATGGCTGCTCGTCAACTTCGACTGCCACGCCCTCTGGGTGGCCGACCGCGAGCCGCTGCTGCGGGCGCTGTCGATGAAGCCCGACTATCTCCGCAACGCGGCCACCGACGCGGGGACGGTCACCGACCTCTGCGACTGGCAGGTGCCGCTCGGCCGGCGTTTCCGCGCGCTCAAGCTCTGGATGACGCTGCGGATGATCGGGGCGGAGGCGCTCCGCCGACGGATCCGCAGCCACGTCGCGTGGGCCGCCGAGTTCGCGGGGCTCGTGCGGGAGGACCGGCGCTTCGAGCTCGTCGCGCCGCCGAGCCTGAGCCTCGTCTGCTTCGCCCTGCGGCAGGGGGACGAGGCCACCGCCGCGGTGCTCGAGCAGGCCAACCGCGGCGGCGGCGTCTTCCTCAGCTCGGCCCGGGTGGCGGGGCGGCTGGCCCTGCGGCTGGCGGTCGGCGGCACGCTCACCACCCGGGACGACGTCCTGGCGGCCTGGCGAACGGTGGCGGACCTTGCCGGGGGGTACTGACGGCGGGGCGAACCCGCGGCCGGAGGCCTGCGTATTCCCGGGTGTCGGCCCGATTTTGGCTGCATGTCACCGGGGACGGCTGCCGATATCCGAACGATGCGGGGATTTGGGGCGGCAGGCGAACCAACGCCGCGGGGCATCCGTAGTATTGGTCGCGACCCGGACGAAGCGGTCCACAACGACGGCCGCCGCACCGGGGAAGGAGCAGCACCATGGCACGGAAAGACTCTTTGATGAACCTGCGGGCGATCCTCGTCCGGCGGCGCGACGCCCTGCGCAGCGCGCTGGCGGGCGACCTCTCTCTCCTGAGGGAGCTCCGCAGTGAATCGCCCGGCGACGTGATCGACGCGGCGTACGATTCCACGCAGGACGAGATCAGCTCCCAACTGGCCGAGGTCGAGAGCCGGGAACTGGCGAACATCGAGAACGCCCTGGACCGCATGAAGGCCGGCAAGTACGGCTCGTGCGAGTACTGTGGCGGCAAGATCCCGATGGCCCGCCTCAACGCCCTGCCCTACGCCACGATGTGCATCGAATGCCAGCGGGAGGCGGAGCGATCCGGCGGCTCGGCGTCGTACGACCGCCGGGAATCGGCCGAAGAGAGCCTGGCCCGCGATCTCGACATGTGATCGCGGGCAGCGCGTGCGGTATGCTCTGGCTCGCCGTTCCGACATCCCGAGCGAGCCATCCATGATCCGCACTCCCCGCACCGGCCGCGTCGCCGCGGCGATCGTCCTCCTCGTGGCCGGCTCCTCGGCCCCGCGGGCGGAGGAGCCGCCGGTGAAGCTCGCCCCGATCGAGCGGTCGGGCCTGGATGGATCCCGCGACGAACGGGTCGATCGGCAGGCCGCGGGCAGCGGTGGACGGGTCGATCCGATGCGTCCGGCCCGGCTCTCCTCGGGTGAGCGGGAACAGCTCTACGAGCAGGTCTCCCGCGACGCCGAACTGCTCGAGCGGCAGGGAGCGCAACTGCGGCGGCTGACGAAACTGCTGCGGCCCGCCGTGGTGCACATCGACGCCAAGAAGCCGGCGGCGCGGCCGAAGAACGGCAAGACGAGCGAGGAGGAGGCGGGCTCCGGCGTGATCGGGCTGGTGTCGGGGCGGACGGTGGTGATCACCAACCGCCACGTGGTCAACCGCGCCGATCTCGACAACATCACGATCCGGCTCGACGACGGCCGGGAGATCCGGCCCACGCGGCTCTGGTCGGATCCCGGCACCGACATCGCCGTGATGGAGATCGAGGGGGACGACCTGGAGACGGCCCGGTTCGCCGCGGCCGACTCCCTGCAGATCGGCGACACCGTGCTGGCCATCGGCAGCCCCTTCGGCCTCTCCCACTCCGTCACGCTCGGCATCGTCTCGGCGAAGGGCCGCCGCGACCTCGAGCTCGGCGAGGGCGGGGTGAAGTTTCAGGACTTCATCCAGACCGACGCCGCCATCAATCCGGGCAACAGCGGCGGGCCGCTCGTGAACCTGCGCGGCGAGGTGGTCGGCCTCAACACCGCCATCGCCAGCAATTCCGGCGGCAGCGAGGGCATCGGCTTCGCGATCCCGATCTCGATGGTGATGTTCGTCACCCGCCAGCTCGTGGAGACGGGCGTCGTCTCGCGGGCCTACCTCGGCGTGACGCTCGACCGCGTCTTCACCCAGAAGGACGCCCACCGCCTGGGCATGGTGCGGGCCGTGGGGGCGCACGTGGCGGGCGTCACGAAGGGCTCGCCGGCGGACCTGGCCGGCATCCGGGCCGACGACGTGATCCTGGAGGTGGACGGCACGGCGATCGAGGACGACGACCACCTCGTCAGCCTCGTGAGCGTGACGCCCACGGACCGCACGCTCACGCTCGGCGTGTTCCGCAACGGCGCGCGGATCACGCTCTCGATGCCGGTGGCCAGCCGCGAGCAGTTCGAGGCTCCGTAGATTGCCGTGGAAAAAGTCCTCCGGACGTTTTTCCACGACTGAAAACCTCCGGTGTTCACGGGAGCTGCGCTCCCGGGATCGCATCCCTGCGATCGAGCAGGCTGTTTATCCACAGCCTGGTAGGGAAGCGGCCGTCAGGTCGCCGCCGCGGCCGCCGCCAGCCCCCGCAGGATGCAGTCCTGCACCGCGGCCGCGTCGCACGAGAGCAGCATGTCGGCGTTGGCCCGCTGCTGCCGCACCTGGCGGCGGTCGACCACGAGCATGCCGGCCGTCAGCTCGCCCGCGGTCTCCACGTCGGCGACGACCGACGTCCGCTCGAAGAGCTCCGGGTGGATCGCCGCCACGAGCGCCACCACGTCGTGGAGCCAGATCCCCTCGCTGCCGAGCAGCTGGCGATGGGCCCGGAAGGCGTGCGGCAGCATGGCATGCAGCATCGCGCCCGCCCGGCTCCCGTCGTCGGGGAGATGCTCGAGGAAGTCGAAGCCGAACACGACCTGGCCGCCGGTCTCCAGCGGCACGAGCGTCTTCGCGACCGGCTCGCGGAGCACGTGGCGGGCGGCGGCGGGATCGCAGTAGAAGTTGAGATCGGCGACGGCCGTGACGCTCCCCGCTCCGTGCGTTGTGCCCCCCGAGACGATCACCCGCTCGATGATCTCGATGATCGACGGATCCCGACGCAGGAGCCTCGACACGTTGGTGAGCGGCCCGAGACAGACGAGCGTCACCTCCCGCGGACAGGCCCGGATCGTCTCCCACATCACCTTCTCGGCGGGGTGTCCGCCGTGGAGCTGCGCCCGGGGGAGGTCGAAGCCGCCGAGGCCGCCCGCGCCCTGCAGGTCGAAGGGCCGCTCGGGCAGTTCGACGTCGACGGGAGCGACACCGATCCGCGGCAGCCGCGGCGGATCGAGCCAGGCCACGAGCGCCTGCAGGTTGGCCGTGGCCTGCTCCGGGAGCACGCTCCCCCCCGACGCCGTGACCGCCAGCACCTCGAGCCGCGGGTCGAACAGCGCGATCGCGAGCGCCACGGCGTCGTCGATTCCGGGATCGACGTCCAGGATCACCTTGCGCGGCACGGTGGGCTGGCTCCTTTGACGGATGGACGGCGGCGACCGACTCGCTGCCGGCCGCGCACCGGGTGCTGTAGGATGGGCGGCCGGCACGCCCCCGTATCGTAGTCCATGCCGCCCCCGGCGGGCGGCGTCCCCCCGGCGCGAGACACCCATGGCAAGCCGTTCCGGCCATCCGGCAGGCCCGTCGGCCGATCCCGGCGCGGCCACGGCGGGGCTGCGTGCCGGCCGACACTGCGGCCGGGAGGAGACCCGCCGACTCGTCGACGGCGTGCTCGAGGGGGGCATCGACCCGGCGGCGCTCGGGCCGTGGCTCGTGGCGCTCGCCGACCTCGGGGAATCGGCCGACGAGATCGCGGGCGCGGCCGACGCGCTGCGGGCCCGCATGCTGACGCTCCCCCGCGTCCCCGGCACCGCGGCCGGCGCCGTCGCCGACACCTGCGGCACGGGCGGGGACGGATCGGGCTCGTTCAACATCTCCTCCGCCGCGGCGCTCGTGGTCGCGGCGGCCGGACTCCCCGTGGCCAAGCACGGCAACCGGGCGGTCTCGAGCCGCAGCGGCTCGGCCGACGTGCTCGAGCGGCTCGGGCTGCGGGTGGACCTGCCGCCCGCCGCGTCGGCCGAGTGCCTCGACCGGCTCGGCTTCTGCTTCTGCCTCGCGCCCGTGCACCATCCCGCGATGGCCCGCGTCGGGCCGCTGCGCCGTGCGCTCGGCCGGCCCACGGTGTTCAATATGGTGGGGCCGCTGTGCAATCCCGCGGCGGCGACGGTGCAGGTGATCGGCGTGGGTCGGCCCGCCGCGCGGGAGCCGCTGGCCCGCGCCGCCGCGCTCGTGGGCCTGCGGCGGGCGCTGATCGTTT
>Ga0208864_1000435_pt1 | contig 13706 bp, 9 predicted proteins | sample CryBogmetaGMA05M_FD_184542 | JGI IMG/M metagenome (GOLD analysis project Ga0208864, IMG submission 184542) | Freshwater microbial communities from Crystal Bog, Wisconsin, USA - MA0.5M (SPAdes) | ecosystem: Environmental > Aquatic > Freshwater > Lake | place: Crystal Bog, Wisconsin, USA...
CACCAATATCGGCAAGCACTCGCAGGCGACCCATGCCAGACTCGATCTGGTGGTGCAGGACGAGATGCTGTCACTCGAAATCTCGGACGATGGCGTCGGCATCCGCACCGAAGATCTCGATAAACCAGGATCATTCGGCCTCAGAGGCCTGACCGAACGCGCCCGCCAGGCCAATGGTTGGCTCGAGATCGCCGCAGGCAAACGCAGAGGCGCCATCATGCTCATGATTCCACTGACCCCCCAGGCCGCAGCACGGCTCGACGCGGAGCCCGACGCATGATTCGTGTTGTGCTCGTCGATGACCATGCCCTGATCAGGCGGGGCTTGCGCGATTCGCTGACCGAGGCCGGCGACATCAGGATTGTTGGTGAGGCCGGCGACTATGGCGAACTGCGCCAGCTGCTTCACGACACCGAATTCGATGTCCTGCTGCTCGACATCAATCTGCCGGGACGAAGCGGACTCGATGTGCTGCATTCGCTGGCCGACCATCCGACCCGCATCCGGGTGCTGGTGCTCACGATGTATCCGGAAGATCAATATGCGATCCGCGCGCTCAAGGCCGGCGCGATGGGCTATCTCAATAAATCGGCCGACCCGACGCAGATTCTGGCGGCGGTGCGAACCATCCATGCCGGTCGCAAATACATCACGCCTGCGATTGCCGAAGCGCTCGCAGAACGACTGTCGATCGACGACAGCGAAAAACCCCACGAGCGATTGTCCGATCGTGAGTTTCAGACCCTGCTCAGACTCTCGACCGGGCAGCGCCTGTCGGATATCGCCGTCGAACTGAACCTCTCACCCAAGACCGTCTCGGTCTATCGGGCAAGGGTGCTTGAAAAACTGTCGCTGCAGTCGAATGCCGATCTGACCGCCTATTGCCTGCGAAACGGACTCATCGACTAAGGCTCGCCCAGTCGGCACCGAGGCTCAGACGATGGCGACGCAGTTCTTGCCGGCGTTCTTGGCCTGATACATCGCCTCATCGGCGCGCAGCAAGGCCGACTCGAGAGAATCATCGGCGCTGACCAGCGTGGCGCCGGCAGAAAAGGTCATGAACACCTTCTTGGCGTCATAGAGGTAGACGTCACGGGTCAGTTCGCGCTGAACCTTCATCAGGAGCTCACGAGCTTCCTCGACACCCAGACCGGGCAGCAGCAACACGAATTCTTCGCCGCCATAGCGGGCCACGGTATCGCACGGGCGAACCTTGGACTGCAGCAGACGGGCAAGGTGCTGCAAGGCTCCGTCGCCGGCATGATGCCCCAGCACATCGTTGACCCGCTTGAAATCGTCGATGTCGAGAAGACCCACCGTCAGCAGGCCGGACTCCTCGCGAACCGGCACGATCTCGCGCAGGTAGGCCTGTTCAAGTCCGGCGCGGTTGGCCGAGCGGGTCAGGTGATCGATCAGCAGTCGTTCACTGGCCTGGGCGAGTTCCTGCTCGAGTCGAACAACCTGCGATTCGAGCGACTGCGCCCGCTCTGCGCTGCCTTGCAGGCCTCGCTGGACATCGCCCACCGACTCCTGCATCAAATGAGCGTCAGCCACGAGGCTGCGCACGCGCTCGGCGATGCCTTCGAGCGAATCGGCTTGCGAAATCGCTTCCATGTGGCCCGACAAGGTGGCGCTGAAATCGCCGGAACGCTCGCCCAAATGGGACATCTGCTCGACCAGGTTGGGCAGCAGATCGCGCAGTGCCGACAGCGAGTCGCGCCGGGTAAGCGAGATATCGTGCTGGGCTTCGAGCGCCTGCTCGATCAGCGCGCGAGCTGCCGCAAGCGAGCGGCGATCGGAGCCATCGCTGACCGCATCGCGCACTGCCCTCACCTGCGAGGCAATCCAGCTGTCGGGCTCGGACATCGCCTCGAAACTGCTGCACAGCGCGCCCACGATCTCGACCAGTTCGGCATTGACCTTGCGCAACTGGCTGTTCGATCGGCGGGTGTCGGCCGGCGGGTCGCTCGACACGCTGGCACGAAGCTTTTCGGCTTCGACGGTCTGGGACAGCGCCGACGGTGCGTCAGCAACCGGTCCTGACTGCACCGACGCTGCGGGGGGCAGATGATGCGGATCGTGTTTCTCGAGGCGGTTCAGAATCGCCTGCGCCTCGGCCCAGCGCTGGGTGTCGACAAGATTGATGAGCGCCGAGATGGCATCGGCCGGGGCATAGCGACCCAGGAGCCCGACAGCACTGGACGCAATCTTCTCGAGGTCGCCATCAAGCGGCGGGCCGCCGACAAGGAGCCAGGCCTGGCGGTAATTTGCGGGTGTCAGATCGACGCCGCGCTCTGTCAGCAGACGAATCGCCGCACGCGCGGCATGGACCGTCGACAGGGGTTTGCCTGCCGCGGTCTGAGGCTGCATCGGTGGCTTTCGAACCGGGTCTGCGGTTTTCATGCGGTCAGCGCGGGAAGACTGCGACGTGCCATATCTTCGGCAGCCAGAAGCAGGGCCTGATCGAGGGGCAACGCCTTGGCATAGAGCCAGCCCTGATGCAGATCGCAACCGAGTGCCATGAGTGTCTGGCGTTGTTCTTCGGTCTCGACGCCCTCGGCGACAACCGAGAGCTGAAGATTGGCGGCAAGCGCAACGATGGCGCTGGCCACCGCGCGACTGCGCTCGGAGCTGTGGACATCCTGAACGAAGGACCGATCAATCTTGAGCGTGGTCAGCGGCAGGCGGGTGAGATAGGCCAGCGACGAATGGCCGGTGCCGAAATCGTCGACTGCCAAACCGACCCCGAGCGCGCGGATCGACCTGAGGGCTTCGACTGCCCGCTCTGCATCTTTCATCATCGACGATTCGGTGAGCTCGACATCCAGGCTGGCCGAATCGACACCATGACGCTTCAAGGCGTTGGCAATGACCGCAGGCAGCGTGCCGGTGTGCAGTTGCTTGGAAGACAGATTGACCGCAATCGAGCAATCATGTCGACCGAGGCGCTTGAGCGCTGCGAGCGCCTTGCAGGTCTCGTCGATCGCCCATTCACCAAGCGGAATGATGAGATTGGACTCTTCGGCCAGCGCAATGAACTTGCCCGCAGGCTGCATCTTGCCGTTGCGCTCCCAGCGCATCAGCGCCTCATAACCCACCAGCTGCCGGTCCCAGGCCGAGTATTGCGGCTGGAAGTGCATCGACATTTCGCCCCGCTCCAGCGCCTTGCGCAGGCCGCTGTCCATGTCGAGCCGATCGGCCTCGCCTTCGGCCATCGAGGCGTCAAACAGGATCGCGGTGTCTCCGCCGTCGGAGGTGGCCACACGTCGTGCATGGTCGGCATGGGTGATCCAGGCGGTCGGGTCGAGCAGCTTCTCGCCACTGACATGGACACCGACCGAGGCGCGAAGAAAGCATTCGCGGCCACCCACCAGAAAAGGTTCATCGAAGGAGTCGACCACGGCACGCGCAAAACGAAGCGCGGCATCGCTGTCTTTAAGTCGATCCATCAGCAGACCGAGCGCATTCGCCCCGTGGTAGGTGATCGCCTCGATGCAGGTGCCAGCGGCGAAATCGTCCTTGAGTACCCGGGCCTCGTTGGCCAGTCGGCGCAGGCGATGGGTCACCTCGATGAACAGGCGATCGGTGGCCGTGGCGCCAAGCGCCTCGAGCACCAGTTGGAAGCGATCGATTTCGATGCTGGCAAAGCCGCGCAAACCGGCACCCGATGAGGGCTTGCTTTTCAGGTGATTGAGCAGCCAGGCCCGATTGGGCAGGCCAGTCAGAGAATCGAAGTGGGTGATCTGATAAATGTGCGGGTCGCTGCCGCCGGCAGGCGTCACATCGTGGACCATGCCGCACACCTTGATCGGCCCGCCTGCGCCGGCATGGATTTCCTGGACGTCGATTCGCATCCGGCGCAGGTTGCCCGGCCCGGTAATGACTTCGACTTCCTGCCTGACGGTCGGGCCGCCCGACATCAGTCGGGCCAGCGCACGCCACAGACGCCGACGATCTGGCCGGCCAATCAGGTTAAGGAGGTCGCGCTGACGCAGGGCCTCAGGCTGACCTGGCCACTCGAGAAGACTGAAAAGATCCGCTTTGCCTGTGATCTGGTGACGCAAGGGGACCCACTCGAAACCGGCCTTGGCAGGCTTGGTGCGAACCGACTCGGCCGCTGACCCTTGCCCGAGCGACCGCTCCAGGCGCGACAATTTCAGCAGTTGCTGCAAGCGATGGGCCAAAGCGGTCGCACTGAAAGATCGCAGGCAATAGTCGGCAGCACCGGCATCTCGCGCCTGACGCGTGGCATCGTCGTCGCTCTGATCACTCAGCCAGAGCAGGGAAACGAAGGCCCCCGAGGGATGGGCTCGCAACTTTCGGCAGATCTCGAAGCCGCTCTGGCCGGCCACCATTTCGCTGACGATCACGCCATCGGGCGGATTGTCATTGAGTTCGGACAGGCTTGTACTGATACCGGGATGCTCGGTCACGATAAAGCCGCGATCACGCAAACCCTGACTCATCGACATCAACCACATCGGGTTGTCGTCGATCAGCATGATGTAAGGCAGCGACTGCTGACTGGGTAGCGGGGCGTTTGCGGACATTGGAGACGCTTGGTGACTCGTTCCAGCTTAGCGTACTCTTGCCGCTTTTCGGGTGTCGGAATTTGGTGTTCAGCTTGGATTGCGACCGGCTCCCGACGAACGGCAGCAGACCGACTTAGGAAGTTAGCTGGATGGCAGCCCCCCAGACCGGGCACGGAACCGAGCGAACCGGACTGATCATGACCTCCCTTGTCACTCGCGTTCTGACCCTGCTCGGACTCGCCGCGCGACCGACCGAGCTCGACCCTCAGGCTGCAGCAGCAGTGAGTCCGGAGCTCCAGACCTTTCGCAGACTGTCGCGGGACGTCTACTGGGAGCAGGATGAGAGCGGCCTGATCACCCGCGTCGATGACGGCCCGAGCCCGTCCGCGCTGAAACTTCGAGTCGGCGGCTTTCTCTGGGACGATGGCGCGCTGCCGCTTGAGACCGGCGACTGGCAGGCGCATCGCGAGCGGCTGGCACGGCAGGAGGCGTTCTCCGACTTTGCCTGGGTCTGGAACGATCCGTCCGGGCGCACACGCGTCTCGATCGATAGTGGTGTGCCCAGGCATGACTCGCAGGGGCGCTTTCTCGGATATGCCGGTGTTTCGCGCGACGCCGGAATCGATACCGCCGCCGACCGCGCCCGGCGGCTGGCGACCGCCGCGCTGCTTGCCGCCAGCGAGCCGGTCGTCTGGATCGAAGCCGACAGCCATCCGACGAGCGGATGGCGGATCATCTGGGCCAACGCCGCAGCGTGTCAGCTCTTCGACAGAACCGAGCGCGAATTGCGCGAATTGCCTTGCGCAACGCTCTTCGGGCCCGATTCGGGCGGGGCATGCGGCAGCATCGAGCAAGCGCTGCTGACCCGTCGCGACACGCGCCTGCAGGCTGAGGTCGCGCGCAAATATGGCGAATGCCGGTCGGTCGAGGTACGGCTCGAACCGCTGCCCGGCACCAGTTCCCTGCGCGCCTGCGCCGCGCTGCTGATCCACGACCGATCGGCCGAACAGGAGCGTCTGCAGCAGGGCAGCAGGGCGATCGAGCAGCTGCGCAGCTCGATGCAGGAACGCACGCTTGAGCTCGAGACCGCTGCCCGCGAGCTCGAATCGTTCACCTACTCGGTGTCGCACGATCTGCGCGCACCGATCAGGGTGATTGAGGGCTTTGCCCGAATACTCGATGAAGACTATGCCGACCGTCTTGACCGGGTCGGCCATGAGCACCTGCAGCGCATCCTGACATCGGCCAGTCGCATGACGCAGATGGTCGACGCTCTGCTGGGGCTTGCCCGCCTGAGCGGACAGCCCCTGGCCACCGAGCCGGTCGATCTGTCACGACTGGCCGATCTGATCGCGGAACAGTTGCGGGCCAACGATCCGAGTCTGGAGGCCAACATCACGGTGCAGCCCGGCATCCAGGTCGAAGGCGACCGCACACTATTGCGAATCGTGCTCGAGAACCTGATGTCGAACGCGCTGAAATTCAGCGCCAAACGCCCGGACGCACAGATCGAATTCGCCTGCAGCGGCGCAGGCCCGGCGACCGTCTATTGCATGAGCGACAATGGCGACGGCTTTGACATGCGCTTTGCCGATCGCCTGTTTGGGGTGTTTCAGCGCCTGCATACCGAGGCTCAATTCAAGGGGACAGGCGTCGGGCTGGCAACGGTGCAACGCATTGTCAGGCGCCACGGCGGACGGGTCTGGGCTGATTCGGAGCCAGGCAAGGGGGCGAGGTTTTATTTCACGCTCTGGGAGAAGGCGGGTCGGTGAGCGCGGCCATTCGGTGGGCATGGCATCGGCATCCCGGACAGCATCGATTAAGTATTGAATTGATTGATTCACTCCCCCAGTCGCCGCCCGCCGAAAGGACCTGGGAAAACTGCATCGACTTGATCTGGTCGCTGTCGAGGCGTCATTCGCGCGACAAGGCGCTGCCACACATCCTCTGCACCGTACCGACATCGATGTCGACGGAGGCGGAAAAGAAGCATCGTCGACACGTCCGACTGTTTCTGTCTTTTTGAGTATCTGGACGTTCCTGGCCTGAATCTGAGAAAACCAGATGGCCGCGTCGCCCGATCTTGCGCAAAAAGGGAAAGCGTTTTACGACAGCTACATGGCAAAAGAGAAAACCGCCAAACAGATCGAGTACGCGGATCTTTACAGCCGTCACAACAAAGCGGCTTTCGACAAGCCCTTTCTCGAAGACGACGTGCGTAGCGCAGCGGTCGACCTCGCATTTTCTGCCGCATTGGCGGCGTTGCTTGCAATTGACGCGCTGCACCGGGAGCCGGAATAGTCGCGGCAGACGGCGCCACCGTCGTCGAATCGATCTTCAAGGTACCGATTCTGATCGGTGCCGTCCTGATGAATGTCTACTACCTCAACCAAGACGACAACATCCTTGGGCGGTTTAAAGCCGGCGGGGAAATTGCCGCTGCCGAGTTATTTGCCGCCGCCCACGTATTGGGCTGCTTCTACATCACCACCGCCTCGACCTCCACGCTGATTGCCACAAAAATTTTCGGCGAGAACAAGACTGGCTAGATATTCAGCAAATACGAACAGAACAAATCGTTTAAGGATGATGTGCACGTCGATGCGGTCAATGCAACTGCACTAAAAGAAACAGCCGGGGCGTCCATTGAAAAAAGTCGTCTCAACTGGACCCTAAAATCGAAACCAGATGTCACGCCCAGTCTTTCTGGGAATAGCTGAAGTATTTGATGACCGGCAGGATGTTTTAGGCGTGCCTGGCGACACTTCGAAAGAATTTGGGCCGATTCAGAACCTGCGAAGGACCCCCGGTTTCATTTCAACTTCTGGGTGAACACCGAGTGCTGAGCTTTGGAATATCGCGGCAGGCGAAGCCAACATGCCCGCGATCGACTGTGGCAATCCCAGCGTGCAGATTGCATCAAAGTCTGTCCCAGTGCTGCACCAGAAGCTTCTTCAGCCGTGACGCGTCGCGCAAAGGACGAAGACCCTCATAACCGGCGGGCTTAGCACCGCTCCTCGCCATGTAATAGAGGGCCAGTTCAGTAATCGCTACAAGATTGGGACGATGGTAGCTCTGGGCTAAAAGATCTTTGAATTTGTGCCGGGCTTCGTTTGACTCATCATTACGAATTGTGTGCAGTTTGTGTATGCCGCCAGTTTCAGCCTTGTACTGGGCTATCGCCATCGCGACCGCATTTTTTCCTTTCTGCAGGGCATCATCAGAATATTCCGACGCGGGCTTCAAAACAGGAGCGACGAATTTTGCCAACGACTCCTCATACTCTCGCTCTTTCTCCTTGAGAGCCATCAGAGCGGATTTGGCAGCGCTAGCAGCTCTATCTGCCTCAATCCTAGCAGCTCTGTCTGCCTCAATCAGTTTTTGCTGCTTTACGAAATGAATTCTGTTTAAGCCATCCAGAGTTCCCTGCCGTTCCTCATGAAATTTTTTATGTCTGGCTGCATTCGCTGTCGTGAGTTCAACCTGAAGCTCATGGACTGCGTCTGAATCAGAAATAATCTGAAATTTTGAGTTCGCCAGGACATCGGTCGCTTTGCTTATCAGCTCTTCAACCTTGGAAACCTGAAGATTTTTCAGACAATCAAACCAGACGTTCGCATACTCGTGCCGAAGCGCATTTTCGGACGCTACCATTTCGACCAGATCAATTGCCGGCACTTTTGTAAGGAAAAAGCACCCAAGCAGCGGACAAGCCTTCATCGCGGAAGTAAAATCTGAGGTATACAGTCCGCCTGCCGCCTGCAGCGCCTTGATATCATCATTCAGGAGCGATTTCTGCTTGATTACCAAGCCATAACTGATCGACTCGTCGCTATCAAAAGGGGACGCCTTCCACTTGGAAAGTATATCGTTAGCGGCAACCGCCTGATAATACTTCAATCCAAAATCCACAAGATCATTAATCAGGTTATAAACAGCGGTCGCAGCACCAGTAACCACCGAGGCAGTACCGGTCGGATCAAAACCCGCAGCAAATGCAGCGGCACCTTGCCCAGCAGCAACTGTCGCGTTTTTAAAATCCTCATCAAGCATTTGTTCAAGCGCCCTGAACGCAGCATCAGGATCGCCAGGGGCTGCAACATTTTCAATGACGTAACCGCATTTATTTTTGTCCTGATAGGCTTTTACTGCAGTTGCAACTCCCACCAACACCTGGTGTGCGCCGACAGCAGTATTCAATACCGGAACAAGCGAAACAGCCTGCGACATGACATTTTGAGTGAGTGCAGCGGTCGCAGCTCGCCACATCTGATTGAAAACCGCATCCTTGCTTTGATTCAGCGCTTGTGCAACCGCATTTTGAATCTGATCAATCGCCGTAGGCATCAAGCCGGCAATAACCGATGTCACTTGCGCTGTCGGCGAAGGCGCAGAAGACAGGTTCCCAATCGTATTCAGGGCGGGGGATTTTAAACCTGCAGCCTGTACCTGTTGAACCGTCGAGGCGATCTCTCCTCTGAAATCCTCCAAAGCAGAATTGCCTGCCGCAACCGGATCGAGCGAGTCCAGACGACTGTCCGCAGAATCCTGCTTGGCCCAGCGTAAATTTTGACTTAGCGTTCCGTCGACTCTGCCGGCAGTCAAACCACCGATTCCCATTTGTCTGTAGAGGAAATCGCGAACCTGCGGAAAATTTTTGTCGGCCTGATCTTGCGCACCCGCCAAACCTTCGCGACTTGTTATTGAAGCAAAATCCGTCAAAGCCTTGATCGTGCCTTTAAACGCCATCCAGGAGGCGCTATCTTGCAGAGTGACTCTACTGCCCGATAATGTCGTCCGGAGTCGCAACGCTCTCTCAAACGAATATTTGATAAGGGCCAACTCTTCGTTTTCTGTCAGGACAGTATTGGGTTGCCCTTTAACAAACTTATCAAGCGCATCCATCGCACCGAATTTGTTCCGATCAGAGCTGTCCCAAAGCCCCCCAAAAATTGAGGTTTTGTGCGCTACAGCATGCTCCTCCTTCTTCCTTTGATAAGCTAAATAAGCGTTTCTCAGATCATTAAACTCCGAAATAATATCAATCCCATTTGCCCCTTTGGTTACTCGCGCTTCAGCGTATTTCTTGTACTTTGCATCGACCAGCTGCCATTCTTTGCTGCCACCAGTCCACCATGTAAAAAGACCCTTCTGCTTCTCAGTAATCTCATTCCATTCTTCCAGCGTTGGAAAACTCATGCCACGTCCCTCAGAAATTCAGATATCATTTCGTTAATTAAAAGCGCGAGTACCATTGCCACCAACAGAAATAGAGCCGGCCAGATCTAAGAAGAGTTCTTTTCATCAACCGAAAAGCAAGCATTTCCACTCAATGACTCTCAGACACTTCGGCTAACGCTTACTCCCAAGAGACGAAATATAACTTAATACCCCTCCAGCTGACTGAACTCCCTTTGCCCGAAATTCATATGCGTTTTTCTTGGCCGCCAATGTCGCGACGAGGTTTTCTTCTTGCCGCGGGAGTTTGGGCAACCCGACTATTTCGAAGCGGCTTGAACTGACGAAGGCGTAGGCATATTCCTTAACGTCACTGGATTTCTTGATCAGGGTATCAAGGTGGGCGCTATATCCAGGCTGCCCTAAATTTTCGACCACACCTTCTAGAATCGCGCTGGTGTCGCTGCACCAGATCACGAAGCAACCAAGCAAAGGGCTCGCCTCAAATAGCTCTTTGATGGTCTGAGTACCACCTTCGGCCCAAGCTTGCATGATCTGATTGGCCTCTTGCATTTCCTTGTATTCAGTGATGAAAATCTGAACCGTGATAAGAAACTTTGCAATCCGGTTGCCAGCGGCGATTCCCGCGCCAGTCGCGACCCCACCATCCAGAAAAATACCGCCGGTTTGAGCACCCGCGGTCGCAAGATCTACCGAGGCCAATGCCGCCGTCCTGTTGGCCTGTCGAATGATTACGGCAATAACCGCATCGAATGCATCACTTGCCCCGTTCTTCGCGAATACGTCAGCCTTATCTTCGTTCCAACCGGAAACCTTGAAGCGCGCCAATATCGCCTGTGAGTATCCAATCACCGCTTTCGCTGTGTTCTTGGCAGGCCCAAGAAACGGCACGCACTCAAGGTAAATATCGCGGAAGCTCGCAACCAATTCTGCAAGCAAATCGGGAAAAAGCTCAAGGATTCGAAAATCGACGCCGAATATGATACTCAGGTCAAATCTGATGCTGGGCAAAGACGGCAGAACAAAGTCGAGTTGCGGGATATTTACATGCGGCAAATCGACCGTAATACTTGGCACCCGCGGCAGAGTGATATTGAGATTGGGAAGAAAATTCAAATTCAACGAAGGGAACTTGAATTTTAGGTAGGCAAAAATGTCCGGCAGATAGAAATTCAAATCCGGAATATTCAATCGCAGCCACTTTATAAATAATTCCGGAAAATTGATGTCCGGCAAACCCAAATTCAAACCCCTGTACCAGCCCAAAAGATTGGGAAGATGCATGTCGATATTGAAGGTGGGAAGCTTGAACTTAATCCATTCAATGAACACGCGTATCAAGTGAATGGGATCCACGCGCGGCAAGGGAATCAGCGCAATTTGTGAAGCCGCATCTTTTGCTGCGCTGTAGGCGCTGTAGGCCAGCTGCGCAATTGCGTCTTGCCTTACGGTAATTTTCTTTCCCGAGAGTAGCTTGCGCACAGGGTCTTCGTTGGCTTCGCGAAGGACTTGCAGCGCATACTCTTCTCTCCCCTTTTCTGTTAGTCCGTGCGCATCCTTTGTTTCTGACGCGGCCCTCGGTTTGTCAAAGAGCGCATCATGAAGCAGCGAGATTGTTCCCTTCTTATTTCGGATGTCACCTCGCCAATTTCGCGAAGCACGCCCATACAGGCTGTCGCCAACGGGCTCGAAATGCGACTTCTTTTGCTCATAGGCAAGTAACGCCTGCTTGAGCGCTTCAAGATTCAGGTCTGTCTGATTCGTCCAATAGGCCTTAAGCGCACTATCGACGGCCCTGAGATCACTGCTGCGCACGCCGAAGGACATCGAGGGCGTCGTGTCCTTGATCCACCGGTCGTATGAAGGTATTAAGGGCATATTTTTAAAGTCAGGAAATAATCATCAACTACCGGACATCGGCCACGATCGAAGCCACCGCTGCGGTCAGCCGCTTGGCAGCATCCAGATGCAGAAACTCATTCGGGCCATGGGCATTGGAGTGCGGCCCCAGCACGCCGGTGATCAGGAACTGCGCCGACGGGAATTTCTCGCCGAGCATGCTCATGAACGGAATGGTCCCGCCTTCGCCGATCCAGGCGACCGGCTTGCCCCAGGCGGCCTGGGAGGCTTGCTCGGCAGCACGCGCGAGCCATGGGGCGGTGGGCGGCGCATTCCAGCCGGTGGCGCCATGGCTGCCCGAAAAGTGCACCCGTGCGCCATAGGGCGGATCGGCCTCAAGCACCTGCTTGACGATGGCCGCAGCCCGGTCACCGTCGATGGTCGGGGGCAGGCGCAGCGACAGTTTGAGCGAGGTCTTGGGGCGCAGCACATTACCGGCGGCGGCAATGCCAGGCAGATGCTCGGCACCGGTCACCGACAGGGCCGGGCGCCAGGTGCGGTTGAGGATGGCCTCGACCGGATCGGTGGTCGTGGGCATCGCGTGGGCATGCGCGTCGCCACCATGATTGCAGCCGACCCACGGAAACTGCTTCCAGATCTGATCGCCCAGGATGTCGCCGGCGGTGCGGGCCTGCTCGATGCGCTCAACCGGAATCTCGGCATGCAGGCCGGCGGGCAACAGCCCGCCGGTATCGACATCATCGAGGCGGTTGAGCAGCTTGCGGGCGATGCGAAACGACGAGGGGACGATGCCGCTGGCCGAGCCCGAGTGCACGCCCTCCTGCAGCACCTCGACCGTCAGCACGCCGCCCACCAGCCCGCGCAGGGAGGTGGTGACCCACATCTGGTCGTAGTTGCCGCAGCCTGAATCGAGGCCGACCACCAGTTGCACCTCGCCCAGACGCGGCGCGAGCTTGGCGAGGTATTGCGGCAGATCGGGGCTGCCGCTTTCTTCGCAGGTCTCGATCAGACCCACGCAGCGCGGACGCGCCACCTTCTGCGCGTCCATGGCCTGCACCACCGTGAGGGCGGCATACAGCGCATAGCCGTCGTCGGCTGCGCCGCGACCATAGAGCTTGCCGTCTTCGATCACCGGCTTCCAGGGGCCGAGATCGTCGCGCCAGCCGCTCATCTCGGGCTGCTTGTCGAGGTGACCATAGAACAGGACGGTGCGATCTTCGCCCAGACCGTGCGTGGCCGGGATATCAAAGAACAGGCAGGGCGTGCGGCCTTCGAGTGCCACGATCTCGACCGTCATGCCGGCGATCGGCTGCGCCTGCGCCCAGGCCAGACCGGCCTGGATCGCGGCCGCCAGATGGCCATGCGCGGCCCAGCTGGCATCGAAGGCCGGTGACTTGGCCGGCAGCTTCACATAGTCGACCAGCCGGGGCACCAGATCGGCGTCCCATTTGCTGTCGACGATCTTGCGGATTTCGCTGAGGTTCATGGACGCATCGACCCTGAGATGAAGATCGTCGATGATAGCGGCGAAATGTTATCGCCAGACTGACGCAGTGCAGTGGCTTAGTCGAGACGCACGATATCGGGCGGTCGCCACCGACCTTCGAGCAGGTCGGCACGCGGCTGATAGGCGCGCAGGGCCAGATAGAAGCGCCCCTCGGGTGCCGGCAACCAGTTGGATTCACGCACCTCGCCCGGCGAGGCGTGCTGGATATCGAGCACCAGCGCGCCGTCGGCCTCTCGTTGCAGGCCACGCGACCGATCACCGATGCGGTAACGATCAATCGCATTAGGCACCAGCATGAAGTCGCGGCTGTCATACATCGTGAGCGACCAGAAACTGTCGACCGGCGGCTCACTGCCCGGGGCAAACCGGAGGGCATAGCGGTGCTCGCCCGTCAGCGGACGGCCCTGCGAGTCGGCATGCGCCATCGGGTACATCGCTTCAGCGCTGGTGAGTGCACCGATGTACTTTCTGGCGACCACCGCACGACGCAGCCAGTCGAGGCCGAAGCTCTCGCCCAGACGCAGCGGCTCGTTCCAGCCGCCGCGAGCAGCGGCCTGCTGCCCGGCCCCCTGGTCGCTCGAGAGCATCGCATCCATGGTCAGCAGGGC
>Ga0208864_1000436_pt1 | contig 13704 bp, 10 predicted proteins | sample CryBogmetaGMA05M_FD_184542 | JGI IMG/M metagenome (GOLD analysis project Ga0208864, IMG submission 184542) | Freshwater microbial communities from Crystal Bog, Wisconsin, USA - MA0.5M (SPAdes) | ecosystem: Environmental > Aquatic > Freshwater > Lake | place: Crystal Bog, Wisconsin, USA...
CGCTGGCTCTCGCCGCCGGAGAGCGTGGGCGCCTTGCGGTCGAGCGCGAGGTAGCCGAGGCCGACCTGGTCGAGGAAGTCGAGCCGCGAGCGGATCTCCTTGAGCAGCTCCACCGCGATGAACGCCTGCGTGTCGTCGAGCTCGAGGTCGGCGAGAAACTCCCGCGCCGCCGCGATCGGCAGGCCGCAGAGCCGGTCGAGGGAGAGCTCCCGCTCCGCGGCCGCGCGGCGGCCCTTGGCCCCCTTCGCGCCGCGGCCCGTGCGGATCCGCACCGCCCGGGCCTGCGGCGAGAGGCGGGCCCCCCGGCAGGCGTGGCAGGGCGTCACGCTCATGAGCTTCTCGAGCATGCGGCGGAGGATGCCGCTCTTGGCGTTGCGCCAGCGGTTCGCGAGCATGGCGAGGATGCCCTCGAACTTCGTCCGCGCGCCCCGTTCCGCCCGGCCGCGCTTCCAGGAAAGCTTGATCTCCTCGAGCCCCGTCCCCTCGAGCCAGATCCGCCGCTGGAGCGGCGTGAGATCCTGCCAGGGCGTGTCGAGGAGCGTGCCCGCCGGGAGCTTCCGCTTCGCCTCGGCGTGGGCCGCCACGCCCGTGAACAGCCGGCGCATCCACCGCGGCATGTCGCGGAACCCGCCGATCACCGCGAGCGCCCCCTTGCGGAGCGACTTCTCCGGGGCGACGACGAGCTTCGTCGGGTCGATGCCGTAGATGTCGCCGAGGCCCTCGCAGGTCGGGCAGGCCCCCTGCGGGCTGTTGAAGCTGAAGAGCTGCGGCTCGGGCGTCGAGTAGCTCGTGTGGCAGGTCGTGCAGGCGTAGCGGCTCGAGAGCACGAGGTCGGCGGACGACGCGGTCTCCTTCTCCTTTTTCTTCCCCTTGCCGGCCGGCTCGTCCGGCGCCTCCTCCGCCACGATCACCTGCCCGCCGCCGGTGCGCAGGGCCAGTTCCACCGCCTCCGCGATCCGGCTCCGCGTGGCCTCCGTCGGCACGAGCCGGTCCACCACCACGTCGATCGTGTGCTTGAGCAGCTTCTCGAGCGGCGGCGGCTCCTCCACCCGGCAGATCCGCCCGTCGACCCGCGCCCGCGTGAAGCCCTGCCGCACGAGATCCGTGAACAGGTCGCGGTGCTCCCCCTTCGCCTCCCGCACGAGCGGCGCGAGGATCATCACCCGCCGGTCGCGCCGCTCCGCCAGGATCCGCTCGACGATCCGGTCGCGGGGCTGCGCCTCGAGCACGGCGTCGCACTGCGGGCAGTGGGCCGTGCCCACGCGGGCGAAGAGCACCCGCAGGAAGTCGTGGATCTCCGTCATCGTGGCCACGGTCGACCGCGGGTTCGTGCCGGCCGACTTCTGCGCGATCGAGATCGACGGCGAGAGCCCCGTCACGCCGTCGACGTCGGGCCGCGGCAGCTGCCCGAGAAACTGCCGGGCGAACGTCGAGAGGCTCTCGACGTAGCGGCGCTGCCCCTCGGCGTAGAGCGTGTCGAAGGCCAGGCTCGATTTGCCCGAGCCGCTCACGCCGGTGAGGCAGACGAGCCGGCCGCGCGGGAGGCCGACCGTGACGTTCCGCAGGTTGTGCTCGCGGGCACCGCGGACGACGATCGGCGGAACGTGCATGGCGGGCCGGGGCGGGGGATGAGGCTGACGGAGGCCGGGAGGGGAACGGCGGCCGGAGGTGAGACGGCAGGACGGACCGGCGCCCGGACGCCGTCGGGGACGGCCGCCGAGGACGTCGCCGGGATTGTAGCGCATCCCCCGCCACCCGCCGCCGCGCGGCCGCCGCGGCCGCGGCTGGACAGCCCCGCCGCCGTCCCATACGATCGAAGAACTCGCGTTTTCGGGCCCGTCGTCGCCACGCGCGGCGGCGTCCCGGCACGGGGCGGTAGCTCAACTGGGAGAGCGCAGCGTTCGCAATGCTGAGGTTGGGAGTTCGATCCTCCTCCGCTCCATTTTGATTGATTCCGGCTCACGGGGGCCGGGCTGGTTGGTGACGTGCGGCCACACCGCCGGAATGTGTGTTTTCATCGGGATTGCATCCCGATGAAAACACGGTGCTGATGGGGGCTGATGGAGGTCGTGGCGGCGCGGGGTTGATTGATTCCGGCTCATGGGGGCCGGGCTGGTTGGTGACGTTCGGCCACACCGCCGGAATGTGTGTTTTCATAGGGATTGCATCCCGATGAAAACACGGTGCTGATGGGGTTGGTGGCGGTTTCGGCGCTGGCGGTTTGGGCGCTGGCGGATTGGTGACGTTCGAGCCGGCTCATGGCCACGATCGCTGATCCCTCCACCGAGCTCATGCTTCGCGTCCGCGACGGCGACGCCGCCGCGTTCGAGCAGCTCGTCGGCCTCTGGCAGGACCGGCTCGTCACCCTCTTCCTCCACCACACCGGCGACCACGCCACCGCCGAGGACCTCGCCCAGGAGGTCTTCCTGCGTGTGTATCGCGCCCGCGCGGGCTACCAGCCCACCGCCAAGTTCACCACCTGGGTCCACACGATCGCCAACAACGTCGCCAGCGACCTGCGGCAGCGATCCTACAAACGCCGCGAATACGGCGTGCCCAACAGTGTGTCGAGCTCGTCGAGCGGCATCGGCCTCGAGCAGATCGCCGTCGCCGCCAGCGGCCTCACCCCCGCGCGGGTGGCCGACCGCAGCGAGCTCATGGCCGTCGTGCAGCAGGCCCTCGCCGGCCTCAACGACCGCCAACGCATGGCCGTGCTGCTCGCGAAGTTCGAGCAGTGCTCCTACGAGGAGATCGCCGCGGCCATGAACCTCACCGTGCCCGCCGTGAAATCGCTCCTCTTCCGCGCCCGCGACCAGCTCCGCGACGCGATCCAGCCCTACATGGAGGACCGTCGCGGGTGACCACGCCCTCCTCCCCACGGCCGCACGATCCCACCGCCCCGGCCGGCCGGGCCGCCGACACGGCCGGCGGCACCGTTCCCGAGAACACCGTTCCGGGCGGCACCGTTCCGGGCGGCACCGTTCCGGACGGCACCGTTCCGGACGGCACCGTTCCGGACGGCACCGACGCGACCGCACCGGCGCTGGCGCTGGCGGGAGTCTGGGATCTGCTCGACGTGCTGCCGGGAGCCGCGGCCTCCCCTGCACTCTCCGCCACCACGCTCGAACTGGCCGCCGTGCCGGCCGGCGGGCAGAACGGCGGGCAGAACGGCGTCACCGGCACGGCCCCGACCGCCGCCCTGCCGACGGTCCAAGGCAGGGTGACGCGCGGCATGGCGGCGCGCGGGCGGCTGCCCGCCTGGCTGCCCGCGCTGCTCGTCGTCGTCGGCGGCCTCGGCGTCGGCTACGCCGCGGGACGCTCCTCCGCACCCGACCCCGACCGTCGTCTGCTCGACCATCTGCCCGAGATCGAACACTTCGACCTCCTCCGCGAGGCGGGCTCGGTGTCGTTCCTCGAGGAGGTCGCCAAGGCGGGCTACGCCCCGCCGCGCCGGCTCCCGATCGTGCAGTCGCCCGCCGAGATCATGGAAGACACCCGCGAGTTCGACGCGGCGATCGAGTCGCTGCGGAAGACGGCCGCCGTCGAATCGACCGCCGCGGTGATCGCCGCCCGCCGCATCCAGCTCAGCGACATGCCCGACCGCGAGCGGCGGAACATCGAGAAGGGGGTGGAGGCGTGGCAGGCGTTGTCGGCGGCCGACCAGCGGGAGCTCGCGCGACTCGCCCGGGCGCTCGCCGAACCCCGCCGCGAGTCGCTGCTCAAGGCCGCCCGGCTCTGGCACCAGTGGGTGCGGCACCGCGACCCCGCCGATCGTCGCGACGTGATCGACCTCGGCGTCGCCGAACGGATCGAATGGCTCGACCGCGCGACGCGGCTCGAGGCGCGGCTCGACCAGCGCGACCAGCCGCGTCCGCCGTTCGACCGCGACTGGGAGAACCGACGCCGCTTCCCCGGCGGACCGCCCGGCGGCCCGGGCGCAGGTGGGCAAGGCCCGCCCGGCGGACCACGCGGCCCCGGCCAGCCTGGCGGACCCGGCCCGGGGGGGCCCGGCGGCCCCCGACCGCGGCCACCCGGCCCCGGACCAGGGGGCGAGTCCCGGCCGCAGCCGCCGTTCAACGGACGGGAGCCACCCCCGCCGCGGCCCGATCGTCCCGGCCCCGAAGCCGCCGCAGAAACGCCGCCACCGCAGCGTTGAACTCACCCGGCGCCTCGAGCGGCACCATGTGCCCCGCCCGCGGCACCACCACGAGCCGCGCGTCGGGCATGACCGCCGCCGCCCGCTCCAGGCAGTCCGGCGGCGTGATCGCGTCCTCCGCGCCCACCACCAGGAGCGCGGGCATCGCCGCGCGGCGCATGCCCTCCGTCGTGTCGGGTCGGGCGCCGAGGAGCCCGAGCGCCCCAACGATCGTCTCCACCGGCTGGGCGGCGATCATGGCGCGAAGCGCCTCCTCGATCGTCCTCCGGCTCGCGGTCGGCGGGGCTTCCGGCGGCGCGAGCAGCCGCGGCACCATCGCCTCGGCCAGGATCCCCTGGCCCAGCCGACGCACCTTCGCCGCCAGGTCGCCCCGCGCGGCCCGCGCCTCGGGAGTGTCGGCCTCGAGCTTCGTGTCCACGAGCACGATCCCCTGCACGCGGGATGGGTGCCTGATCGCCACGTGCTGCGCGGCGTAGCCCCCCATCGAGCAGCCGCAGAACGTCGCGGCGCCGCCGATGCCGAGGGCGTCGAGCATCGCGACCGCGTCGTCGGCCAACTGCTCGATGCTCGCCGGGGGGCCGGCGGCGGCGCTTTCACCAAAGCCGCGCTGGTCGGGCACGACGAGCGTGGCGTGGGCGGCCAGCGGCTCCTGCGCGGCCCACATCCGCCCGTCGAGCGGAAAGGCGTGGAGCATGACGAGCGGCGGCCCGCCGCCGGCGACGCGGACGGCGAGCGTGGAGCCGTCGGGGAGCGTGACGGTGCGGGGGTGCATCATGGGGCGAACGTCGCGGCGTGGCGGCGGCCCCGTCGGCCGCGGAGATGTCAGCGGGCCAGCGACTGGAAGCGTTCGAGGTTTTTGCGGATCGTGCGGTTGTGCGGCTCCTGCCGCAGCGCCAGCGACTGGGTGCGCACGGCGGCCGCCGCCTGGCCCCCCGCGGCCTGGCAGTGGGCGAGCGTGTCGAGATAGCTCGAGCTGTCGAACGACCGCACCAGCGAGTGCTTCGAGTAGCGGGTGGCCTTCTGGATGTCCCCCTCGGTGTTGGCGACGAGCCAGGCATACTCGTTGTAGCCGTTGGATTCCTCCGGCAGCGCCTGGATCTCGTTGTCGATCTGCACGAGCGCCCGCCGCACCCGATCCCGCGCCTGCTCCTTCTGCTGCGGCGAGTTGTCGGGCAGGCCGTAGAGGGCGATCAGCGCGTCGACGTCCTTGCCGTAGGCCTTGAGCGCGGCCTCGAGCGCCTTGCGCCGGCCCGCGGCATCCCCCTTGAGCGCGGCGGCGCAGGATCGGAAGAAGTGCATCCGCGACCGGGTCGCGGCCGGGTCGCGGCCGATCTGTTGCAGGATGGCGTCGCCCCCCTCCGGCCGCGGCTTGCCGTCGCCGCGGCGGCCCTCCACGAGCCGCTCGAGGCAGTCGGCGGCCTCGTCCTCCCGCTCCTGGTCGTGGAGGAACTCGGAGAACATGATCGCGGCGAGGGCGAACTGCGCCGGCGGCGCCTTCGGGTCGTCGAGGAGCGCGGCGTACTCGCGCGACGCCCAGTCGCTGGCGCCCCACTTCGCGAGCATCACCGCCGTCTGCAGCCGGTCGGTGAACTCGGCGTTGGTGCCCGCCGGCTTGGCGAAGGCGGCGTCGGCCAGGCCGCCGGCGCGGGCGGCGGCCCCGCGGGCCCGCTCCGCCACCCCCGCCGCGTAGGCCACGAGCGGATCGTCCTTCAGGAGCGTCGCCCGCTCCGCGGCCACGATGTCCACCCCCTCCGGCAGGCCCCGCTCGACGAGCCACACGAGGGCCGCCGCCGTCTCCTCGCCGACCGTGTCGGCGTCCTTCTGCGGCGTGACCTCGCCGAGCAGGAGGGGCTTCGCCGCCGCCAGCGCCTCGTCGCGGCGGCCCGCGGCGAGCAGCATCTCCACGCGGCACCGCTCGAAGATCCGCAGCGTCGTCTCGCCGATGCCGTCGGTGGCGCCCGACTCGCGGCCCCCCTGCGGCCCGGCCGGCGCGTCGGCGGCGGCCGATTCGACCGCCGATCGCTCGAGCTGACCGATCGCCTCGGTGGCGGCCTCGATCGCGCGGCCCCGCGCCTCGGGCGTCGTCGCGGCGGAGAAGCCGCAGACCGCCCGGAGAAACGCGGCCGCCGGGCGGGTGCTGCCGCCGAGCCCGGCGAGGATCCGGTCGTGCAGGCGGGGCCAATAGGGATCGTCCTGATGCCACTCGCGGCACAGCAGCGCCGCCGCCACCCGCGAGCCGAGCGGGGAGCGCTCGAGCCGCAGCAGCCGGGCGAGCGGCTCGATGCCGCCGTCGTCGTCCACCCGCAGGAGACGGTGCATCACCTGCACCCGCTCGGTGAGGCTGCCGCGCTTGAACTTCTCGAGCAGCTGCGACACCTCCGGCGGATCGCGGTCGGTCTCGAGCGGGATCGTGTCGACGAGCCAGCGGGCGCGGAGCGCGATCTCGAGGTCGCCGCTCATTTCCGCCGCGGCCAGCAGCGGGTCGATCGCCGGCACGCCGATCGCGCTCAACCGCGCGGCGGCGGCCTCGCGGCGGCCGTAGTCGTCGTCGCCGAGGGCGGCCACGAGCGCGGCGATCTCGGTGGCGGAGGTCTCGCTGCCGGCGCGGGCGGCGGCCCCCGCGACGATGGGCAGCAGGAGAAAAGGCAGGCTCAGTCGCCGCATCCGCACCCGCATCGCTGAGCTCCCGTTCACGCCGGACTCCCGTTCACGCGGGCAGGCATCGGGTCACTCGGGCTCGAGGCCGAGGTCGCGGATCGTCACGAGCGCGTCGAGCGGGATGCCCCGCGCCGCGAACGCCGCCTCCGCGCCCGCCAGCCGGTCGATCACGGTGACGACCCGCTCGACGACCAGACCGAAGTCGCGCACGCGGTCGATCGCCAGCAGCGACGAGCCACCGGTGGTGGTGACGTCCTCCACGATCACCACCCGCTGGCCCGGCTCCACCGGCCCCTCGACGTACTTCTTCGTGCCGTGGTCCTTCGGCTCCTTCCGCACCATGAATCCCTTGAGCGCCAGCCCTTCGACGCCGGCCATGGTCACCACGGCGCTCGTGATCGGGTCGGCGCCGATCGACATGCCGCCGACGGCGTGCGGAAGCGGCCCGACCGCCCGCAGGCGTTCGAGAATCGCCCGGCCCACGAGCATGGCGCCGTGGGCGTCGAGCACGACCTGCTTGGCGTCGAGGTAGTAGCTCGCCTCGCGGCCCGACGCGAGCCGGAACGTGCCGCGGCGGAGCGCCTGCGATTCCACGAGCGCGACGAGGTCGCGGATCGCCGGGGTCATGGTGGCTTTCATGACGGTTCAATGTAGCGATTTTTTGACTCCCCGGGCCACCGACTTAGAATTCCACCCGGCGTGCGGTCTGCATCCGCCGCACCGGGCAGCCAGACCGCGCCGCCAGACCGCGCCGCCAGAACCTGCAGTCAGACCCTGCAGCCAGACCCTGCAGCCAGACCGAGCAGCCAGACCGAGGTCCGCGATGCGTTCCCGCCGGGCGACCGTCATGCTGCAGTCAGTCATGCCGCGAAGCTTGATCGTGTGGACCGCCGCGCCGCGAGGCTTGCAAGGCTTGATCGTGCGGTGCATGGCGGTCGTCGCGATGCTCGCGGCGTGCCCCGCCGGTCCGCGTGCCACGGCGGGGGAGGTGGCGAACGTGTCGGTGCGGCTGCCGATCACCGGCACCCGCGACACGCAGGTGGAAGGGGCGATCCTCCGGCAGCTCGACCGGCTGCGGCGGGGCAACGAGCGGGGCACGCTCGTCCTCTCTTTCGACACCGCCGCCGGCGGCGACTCCGGCGGCAGCGATTTCGGCCGCGCGCTGGAATTGGCCCGCTTCCTCGGCGACGCCCGTCTCGACGGCGTGAAGACGGTGGCCTTCCTGCCCGAGGGCGTGGCCGGCCACGCGGTGCTCGTGGCGCTGGCCTGCGAGGACATCGTGATGGCCCCCGACGCGGTGCTCGGCCCGGCCAACGCCGAGGATCCCGTCGTCGACGACGCGATGCGGGCCGCCTACGCGCAGGTCGCCGCGCGGCGGCGGACGGTGCCCCCGGCGGTGGCGCTGGCGCTGCTCGATCCGGCGGCGACGCTCGTGCGGGTGGCGACCGACGCAGGGGACCAGCTCGTGCCCGCGACCGCCGTCGCGGAGCTGCGCCGCCAGGCCGCCGTGCTCGACGTCGAGCCGATCGAGCCGCTGCCGCTCGCGCTGGCCGGCCGGCGGGCGCGTGAACTGGGGGTCGTGAGGCTCCTGGCGAAGTCGCCCGCGGACCTGGCGCGGGCGCTCGGGGTGGACGAGCGGGCGCTCGTGGTCGATCCGTCGCTCGAGGGCGGCTGGAAGGGTGCGCAGGTGGTGCTCGCGGGCCCGATCACCGCGGAGCGGGTGGCGCGGGTGCAGCAGCACATCGACCGCGCCGTCGCCGGCGGCGCGAACTTCCTCTGCCTGCGGATCGACTCGGCGGGCGGCGCCGCCGAGCAGAGCCTCGTGCTCGCCACCCGGCTGGCGGGCCTCGATCCCACGCGGGTGCGGACGGTGGCCTACGTGCCCCGTCAGGCCCGCGGCGACGCGGCTCTCGTGGCGCTCGCCTGCGACGAGCTCGTGATGCACGCCGACGCCGTGCTCGGCGGCGAGGGGGACGGCGTGGTCACCGCCCGGCAGGCGCAGGCCGTCGCCGCCGCGTGGCGCGAGGGCGTGGCGAAACGACGCGAGCGGTCGTGGTCGCTGCCGGTGGCCCTCGTGGCGCCCGGCGTGGCGGTGGACCAGGCCACGCAGGAGGGCACCGGCCGCGTCGACTACTTCTCCGCGGAGGAACTGGCCGAACGCGACGACCGCGGCTCGTGGCAGGTCGGGGCCCGGGTGGGGGTGGGGCCGCTGGCGTTGACCGGACGGTCGGCCGAGCCGCTCGGGCTCGTCGCCCACGTCGTGGACGGCTTCCCGGGGCTCGTGCAGGCCTACGGGCTCACGGGCGAGATCGTGTCGGCCGAGCCGGGCTGGGCCGACACGTTGCTCGACGCGCTGGCGAGCCCCGGACTCGCCTGGCTGCTTCTGCTCATCGGCGGCGCCGGGCTCTACATCGAGCTGCACACGCCCGGCTTCGGCCTCGGCGGGTTCGTGTCGATGGTGGCGTTCATCATCTACTTCTGGAGCCAGCACCTCCACGGCACCGCGGGCTGGCTCGAGGTGCTCCTCTTCCTCGCGGGGCTCTTCTGCCTGGCGGCGGAGATCTTCGTGCTGCCGGGCTTCGGTGTGCTCGGGCTCGGGGGCGGGGCGCTCGTGCTCGCGTCGCTCGTGCTCGCGAGCCAGTCGTTCGTGCTGCCGGCCAACGACTACCAGATCCGGCAGCTGCAGTGGTCGCTGCTCGGCATCCTCGGGGCGGTGGTGGGCGTGGCCATCATGGGCGTGCTCCTGCGGCGCTGGCTCCCCTCCACGCCGATGCTGCGGAACGTCCTCCTCGAGCCCCCGGCGGCCGACGCCGGCCCGGGCGACGACGACGAGCCCGATCGAATGCTCGTCGGCCGCGAGGGCACGGCCACGACGCGGCTCGCGCCGGCGGGCAAGGCGCGGATCGACGGCAGGATCGTCGACGTCGTCAGCGACGGGCTCGTCGAGCCGGGCGCGGCGGTGCGGGTGGTCGCGGTGCGCGGCGGCCGCGTGATCGTCACCCACACGGCGGCGTCGGACGGGACCGCATGAACACGCTGCTCTTGGTCGCGCTGCTGCTGCTCGCGGGCCTCGGCGTGATGGTGCTCGAGGTGTTCGTGCCCTCGGGGGGCATCCTCGGGTTCGCGAGCGTCGCGGCGCTGCTGGCCGGCATCGTCACGGCGTTCGTCGCGCTCGGGCCGCTGGCCGGCCTCGTCGCCGTCGCCGTCGTGCTCGTGGCCGCGCCGGCGCTCCTGGGCCTGGCGCTCAAGGTGTTTCCGGAGACTCCCCTGGGCCGCCGGGTGATGCCGCCCCCCCCCGACGCTGCCGACCTCGTGCCCGACGCCGACCGGCGCCGGCGGGCGCGGGCGCTCGTGGGCCGCGCGGGTCGCGTCGTCAGCGACCTCGTGCCCTGGGGCCGCGTGGAGATCGAAGGCGATCAGTTCGACGCGGTGAGCGAGGGGGGGCCGATCGACGCGGGCGCGGCGGTGGAGGTGGTGGCCGCGCAGGGCACGGCCGTGGTCGTCCGCGTCGCCGTCGCGGCGGCGCCGCCGCGGCCGGCCGCCGGACAGCCGGCGGAATCGGCACGAGCGGAACAGGCGGACCCCGCCGGGCCGACGCCGCTCTCGCGGACGTTCGAGGACTTCGAATTCGACCGGGTCGACGCCCCGGATGCTTGACCGGCGCCCGCCCCCGAACAACGCTACAGAAGTCCCCTCGTTCCCGGAGCGTCGCCGATGCCCACCCTGATCCTCATCGCCCTCGCCGCGGCGATCCTCGTCGGCCTGGTGTTCTTCGCCATGCTGGCCCAGTTCCTGCGGCTCTGGCTGCAGTCGTTCGCCTCGGGCGCGGGCATCGGCCTGTTCGACCTGGTGGCGATGCGGTTCAAGAACGTCAATCCCACCGTCATCGTCCGCAGCAAGATCATGGCGGTGCAGGCGGGTCTCGGCGACTCCAGCGGCATCACCAAGCAGGCGCTCGAGGGGCACTACCTCGCCGGCGGCCGCGTGCCGCTCGTGGTGCAGGCGCTGATCGCGGCCAACAAGGCGAAGATCAAGGAGCTCGACTGGCGGCTCGCCACCGCCATCGACCTCGCCGGCCGCAACGTGCGCGAGGCGGTGCAGACGAGCGTGTATCCCAAGGTGATCGACTGCCCGGGGAAGAACAGCGGCCGCGAGTCGCTCGACGCCGTCGCCAAGAACGGCGTGCAACTGAAGGTGATGGCGCGGGTGACGGTGCGAACCAACCTCAACCAGCTCATCGGCGGCGCCACCGAGGAGACGATCATCGCCCGCGTCGGCGAGGGCATCGTGTCGGCGATCGGCTCCGCGGAGCGGCACACCGACGTGCTCGAGAATCCCGACATGATCTCCAAGACCGTGCTGGCGCGGCGGCTCGACGCGAACACGGCGTTCGAGATCGTCTCGATCGACATCGCCGACATCGACGTCGGGGGCAACATCGGCGCGCGGCTGCAGGCCGACCAGGCCGAGGCCGACACCCGCGTGGCCCGCGCCAACGCCGAGGGGCGGCGGGCGATGGCCGTGGCCCGGGAGCAGGAGATGGTGGCGAGCATCGAGGAGAGCAGGGCGGCGCTCGTCGAGGCGGAGGCGGCGGTGCCCAAGGCGATCGCGTCGTCGCTGACGTCGGGCCAGCTGGGCATCTTCGACTACTACAAGCTCCGCAACCTGCAGGCCGACACCGACATGCGCCGCACGATCGCGACCGGCCCGCAGCCGGGCACCGCGGCGGCCACCTGACGAACCCGGGGGCGGTCATGAACGTCGTTCCGCCGGTGGCGCCGCTCCTGGCGATCGACCTCGAGTCGCTGCTGCCCTTCCTGTTCGTGATCTACTGGATCGTGAGCCAGGTCTTCGGCGCGCTGCGGCGGGGGCAGCGGGCGCCGGGGCCCCAGCCGCGGCCCCAGCGGATCGAGCCCGCGCCGCGGCCGCAGGCCGATGCCGGCGACCCCCACGGCGACATCACCCGGCAGATCGAGGAGTTTCTCAGGCAGGCTTCCGGCGAGCCGCCGCGCAGGCCCGCCGGCGGCGCGGGGCCGCGGCCGGCGGAGGCCGCCCGGCCGCAGCCGGCCGTGCGGCCACAGACGTCGCCGCCGGCCGCCCCGCCGCGCCGGCCGACCACCCTCTCCCCGCGGGAGCGCGACGAGGCGTTGCAGCCGCGGGACGGCACTGCGGAGCCACGGCGGGTCGATTCCCGTTCGCCCCGCGATCGGGGCGAGGTGACGCCCGTGGCGGAGGCCGCGCGGAAGGGGAACAAGAAGCCGCGGATGACGCGGCCCCCGGCCGCGCCGCCGCGGTCGCCGCCGCCGTCGCTCACGCGGCTCGACGCCGGCACCGGCGAGAGCGTCGAGCGTCACGTGACGGAGGCCTTCGGCCGTGAGTTGCCGCACCTCGCCGCCGGACAGGCCGGCGGTCCGCCGCCGTCGGCGCCGTCGTCGTCAGCGACGCCGTCGCTCACCGCCGACCTCGTGCGGAAGCTCCGCGATCCGGCGTCGATCCGCGAGCTGATCCTGATCCGCGAGGTGCTCGACCGGCCGGTGCACCGATGGTGACCGCTCCCCCGCTCCCGGCCGAGCCCGGCCGCACGCGGCTGGGGTGGGTCGGCACCGGCGTGATGGGCCGGTCGATGGCGGGCCGACTGCTCGACGCGGGCTTTTCCCTCACGCTCTTTTCCCGCACCCGCGCGAAGGCCGAGCCGCTCCTCGCGCGGGGCGCCGCCTGGTCGGGCTCGCCGCGGGGCGTGGCCGAGGCGAGCGACGTGGTCTTCACGATGGTGGGCCATCCCGCCGACGTGCGGTCGGTGATCCTCGGCGCCGGCCGCGACGACGGCGTGCTGGCCGGCATGCGGCCCGGCTCGATCCTCGTCGACCACACGACCAGCGCGCCCGCGCTGGCCGCGGAGATCGCGGCGGCGGCCGCCCCCCGCGGCGTGGCGAGCCTCGACGCGCCGGTGTCGGGAGGCGACCGCGGCGCCCGCGAGGGCACGCTCACGGTGATGGTGGGGGGCGACGACGCCGCGCGGGAGGCGCTCGCCGCCTGCTGGCGGGCGGTGGCCGCCACGGTGGTCGCGTGCGGCGGTCCCGGCGCCGGGCAGCGGACGAAGCTCGTCAACCAGATCGCCATCGCGGGAGGCATGGTCGGCATGTGCGAGGCGCTCCTCTACGCGCATCGCGCCGGGCTCGACGTCGAGGCCGTGCTGCGGGCGATCACGCCGGGCGCGGCGGGCAGCTGGTCGCTCTCGAACCTCGCGCCCCGGATCGAGCGCGGCGACTTCGCGCCAGGCTTCATGGTCGAGCACTTCGTGAAGGACATGGGGCTCGCGCTCGAGGAGTGCCGCCGGCTCGAGATCACGCTGCCAGGGCTCGCGCTGGCGGAGTCGCTCTACCGCCTCCTGCTCGACCGCGGCGACGGCCGGCTCGGCACGCAAGCGCTCGTGCTGGCGCTGGCGCAGCTAGCGGGCTGCGGCTGGCCGCCGCGGCCCCCGTCCCAGCCTGCCTGAAGCGCCCCGACCCTGGCAAAACCGCCCCTGCGAGGGGTGTGTGCGGGCCGGTTCACGGCCTTTTTCCGGGGTTCGGCGGTGATGAAAAATCGCGGCTTGAGCGTCGCCGGGCGGTGGTCTACAAGACCCTTGGGTGGCGTTTCGGCGTCGTCCGCACAGCGCGTAGACGAGGACGCCCAAGCCTCGTCTACGCGCCTGTTTTTTAGCGCCTGTTTTTTGGCGCCTGTTTTTTGGCGGCTGTTTTTTGGCGGCTGTTTTTTGGCGGCTGTTTTTTGGCGGCTGTTTTTGGTGTGGATGGTTTCACGCGGCCCGTGGCCCACGGCCCTCTTCGGCATCGTCCGACGGATCGGCGATTCCATTCAGTGCGGTCATGGCTCGCCGGTGCCGCGGCCGT
>Ga0208864_1000438_pt1 | contig 13694 bp, 16 predicted proteins | sample CryBogmetaGMA05M_FD_184542 | JGI IMG/M metagenome (GOLD analysis project Ga0208864, IMG submission 184542) | Freshwater microbial communities from Crystal Bog, Wisconsin, USA - MA0.5M (SPAdes) | ecosystem: Environmental > Aquatic > Freshwater > Lake | place: Crystal Bog, Wisconsin, USA...
GAACCAGCCCGCTCACAAATGGCGCAATGTTCCGTTACACTGGCGATGGCGGGTAACCGTCTAGGCGGGGTTCCGTCCATCCATACCCGTTTCCCTCGGGAGACACCCTTCTTCTCGTTCTCATGACCACCACCATCCAGCAGCGCCAAGGCGCTACCAGCTGGCAGCAGTTCTGCGAGTGGGTCACCTCCACCAACAACCGCCTCTATGTGGGCTGGTTCGGTGTGCTGATGATCCCCACCCTGCTGGCTGCCACCATCTGCTTCATCGTTGCGTTCATCGCAGCACCCCCTGTCGACATCGACGGCATCCGCGAGCCTGTTGCAGGTTCCCTGCTATACGGCAACAACATCATCTCTGGTGCTGTTGTTCCTTCCAGCAACGCCATCGGTCTTCACTTCTATCCCATCTGGGAAGCCGCCAGCCTCGACGAGTGGCTGTACAACGGCGGTCCTTTCCAACTGGTGATTTTCCACTTCCTCATCGGCATCTATGCCTATATGGGACGTGAGTGGGAACTCTCCTACCGCCTCGGCATGCGCCCCTGGATCTGCGTTGCTTACAGCGCACCTGTGGCTGCTGCTTCTGCTGTGTTCCTGGTGTATCCCTTCGGTCAAGGCTCCTTCTCGGACGCCATGCCCCTGGGCATCTCCGGCACCTTCAACTACATGTTGGTGTTCCAGGCTGAGCACAACATCCTGATGCACCCCTTCCACATGCTTGGTGTGGCTGGCGTCTTCGGTGGCAGCTTGTTCTCCGCCATGCACGGTTCATTGGTGACCTCCTCCTTGGTGCGTGAAACCACCGAGAGCGAGTCCCAGAACTACGGCTACAAGTTTGGCCAAGAAGAAGAGACCTACAACATCGTGGCTGCCCACGGTTACTTCGGTCGTCTGATCTTCCAATACGCCTCGTTCAACAACAGCCGCAGCCTGCACTTCTTCCTGGCTGCCTGGCCCGTTGTGGGCATCTGGTTCACCGCCCTTGGCGTGAGCACGATGGCCTTCAACCTGAACGGTTTCAACTTCAACCAGTCGATCCTCGACGGCCAAGGCCGCGTGCTGAACACCTGGGCTGATGTGCTGAACCGCGCTGGTCTGGGCATGGAAGTGATGCACGAGCGCAACGCTCACAACTTCCCCCTCGACCTGGCAGCAGCAGAAGCCACCCCCGTGGCTCTGACCGCTCCTGCGATTGGCTAAAGGCAACAGCCTGACTAGGGCTGAATAAGCCTTGATGGAACCCCCAAGCCCCCTCCACAAGAGGGGGCTTTTTCATGGGTGCAATTTTGCTGGCATCACCCAGAATCCCTAGGTTCTGACGGGCCCACCCCAAGAAATCCAGGGGGGGGTGCTTTGTTGAACCCCATGCAGAGCTTCGAAGAAACAATTGCACGACTCGACCTGCAGCCCCATCCAGAGGGGGGCTGGTACCGGGAGATCCATCGCAGCGAGATACGGGTCACGCGCCCAGAAGGATCGCTGCGGGCCGGACTCACGGTGATCCTGTTTCTCTTGGGGAACGGTGAAACCAGCCGTTGGCACAGGGTGAGCGGTGCCGATGAGGTCTGGGCCCATGCCGGGGGTGATCCCTTGGAGCTCAGCTGCCTTCCGCCCGAGGGCGGCACCACCTCCCAGATCCTGCTTGGAGCCGGCCACCAGCCCGTAGCCGTGGTGCCCGCGGACCATTGGCAGGCAGCCCGCTGCCTCGGCGCGTGGTCCCTGGTGAGCTGTTGCGTTGGCCCGGGTTTTGACTTCGCCGACTTTGGGCTGTTGGCGGACCTGCCAAGCGAGGACCATCCCGCCGGGGCCGATCCCACCTTGCTCTAGGGCTTCTGGGTAGGCTCCAAGGATCGAAACCGTGTGATGGGCAGCAGCTTCGGCAAGCTCTTTCAGATCAGCACCTTCGGGGAATCCCACGGCGGTGGTGTGGGGGTGATCGTCGATGGCTGCCCGCCACGGCTCGACCTCGACCTCAATGCCATCCAGGCAGAACTGGATCGCCGCAAACCGGGTCAAAGCAAAATCACCACCCCGCGCAAGGAAGACGACCAGGTTGAAATCCTCAGCGGCCTGCTCGATGGGGTCACCCTTGGCACCCCGATCGCCATGGTGGTGCGCAACAAAGACCAACGGCCTGGCGATTACAAGGAGATGCAAGTGGCCTTTCGGCCCTCCCATGCCGATGCCACCTACCAGGTGAAGTACGGCATTCAGGCCCGCAGTGGTGGTGGACGAGCCTCTGCTCGTGAAACGATTGGCCGCGTGGCCGCTGGAGCCATTGCCAAACAACTACTTGCCAAGGCCCATGGCACCGAGGTGATCGCCTGGGTACGACGCATTCACACCATCGAAGCCAACGTGGATCCGGCTGGGGTGAGCCTCGAAGCCGTGGAATCCAACATTGTTCGCTGCCCTGACGAGGCTGTCGCCCAGCAGATGATCGAGCGCATTGAGGCCATTGGCCGGGAAGGCGACTCCTGTGGGGGGGTGATCGAGTGCGTCGTACGCAATCCGCCCGTGGGGATGGGCATGCCAGTTTTTGACAAGCTGGAAGCCGACCTCGCCAAAGCCGTGATGTCGCTCCCTGCGACCAAGGGCTTTGAAATCGGCTCCGGGTTTGACGGAACCCTGCTGAAGGGCAGTCAACACAACGACGCCTTCCTGCCCACCAGCGATGGCAGCCTAAGGACCGCCACCAACAATTCGGGCGGAATTCAAGGAGGCATCAGCAACGGTGAATCGATCCTGCTGCGGGTTGCTTTCAAACCCACCGCCACGATTCGCAAAGCCCAACAAACCATTGATGCCAGTGGTGCCGCCACAACGCTGGAGTCGAAGGGCAGGCACGACCCCTGTGTTCTACCGAGGGCGGTGCCGATGGTGGAAGCCATGGTGGCCCTCGTGCTCGCCGATCACCTGCTCCAACAACAGGCCCAATGCAGCCTTTGGTAATTGAGCCCGTATTGGGAATCCAGCCCTATTGGGGAACAGCCATGGGCCCTAGAGCGGATCGGCGACCACTGCCCCGTTGCCGCTGGGGGGTGTCGATGCAGAGCTCCCCAAGCGAGCAACGGCCTTCGCCATCCGCCTGGCCACCGAGGATGGCGAGCCCTTCGTTGATGCAGCTGCAGAAGCGGACTTAGTCACGACAGGCTTGCTCGCCACAGACTTAGTCGCTACAGGCTTTTTGACAGCCGGCTTTTTGACAGCTGCCTTTTGGACTGGTGGCTTTTTAACGGCGGGCTTACTCGCTATGGGCTTCTTGACGGCCGGCTTTTTAGCAGCAGCTTTCGGAGAAGCAGATTTTTGAGCGGTGGCTTTTGGGGCAGTGGCTTTTTTCGGTGCAGGCTTTTTGGCTGCCCCAGGCTTCAGCGCTCCGGCCTGATCAGGCTCGGCCTTGGCAGCTGCTGCCTTGGTAACGGGCTTACGGATTGGGGCCTTTTTCGCCGCAGGCTTGCGGGCAGCAGTCGCGCGCGGGGCAGGAGCTTTCGGAGCCCGGGTGCGATGGCTCAACACCATCGCCCACTCGGCATCGGTGAGATTGGCTGGCTTGGCGCCATGGGCATCGGCAACCTTGGCCGCCTTCTCAATGTCGGTGATCAGGTTTTTCCAGGAGGTTGCGAACCGCTTGTCGGATTGGGATTTCGCCCCACTCTCAACCAGGGTTTCGACAACGCCAGCAACCGACACCTTCTTACGGCGGCGATTGAAGATTTCTTTTTGGAGCTGGGCGACCAAAGCAAGCGCTTTGTCACTGAGCTGGATAGTCACCTGAGCCATGGGAAGAGACAATCTCTTTCTCACTAGTAGCACTAAAGACGCAGCATGCCAACCAAGCAACGTCGAGGCTGCGGTAATGGCTCCATCAAAAGCGTCGTTAGCGCAGCGGCGGGAACGGCCTTAAAGCGCCTGAACAACCCTGCACCGCAAATGTTCGACAAGGGTCGCCAATGCCTCCCATGCAGCGCCTTGGGCCAACGAACCGCCCAGGGCCACGGCATCCACCCCTGCCTCCAACCAGGGAATCCCATCAGCCGGAGCGAGTCCGCCGGCGGCGATACAAAAGGGCAACGGACCCAAAGGCGGTGCCAGTCGGCTCCAGTAGTGCATGCCCAGGGTGATCGCCGGGAAAAGCTTCACCACCCGGCAGCCCCACTCCCTGGCCTGGTGCACCTCGCTGGGGGTCATCACCCCGGGCACAAGGGCGAGGCCCAACGCCTTGGCCCGCTCCACCAGGCTGTGATCCAAAACTGGAGAAACGGCGTAACGAAGCCCAGCGGCCTCAGTCGCGTCCAAGCCCACAAGCGAACAGATCGAGGCCGACCCAAAGGCCATATGGGGAAAGCGCTCCTGCAGGGACTGGCACTGCTGCACCCACTGGGGATGGGGGCTCCAGGCCAATTCCACGTGGTGAATCCCCAGGGCCTGCAAGCGCTCAATCTGGGGCAGTAGCGCCAGGGGCTCGATAGAACGAAGCACCACCAGCAGGGGCTGGCGGTGCAACGCAGCGATCAAATCGCTCTCTGATCTGTGGGGTTCAAACGTACTCAGCGACCCTGACATCCCGGCGAATCAGAAGCTCCTGCAGGTCTTCGGCATCCACCGTCTCCTTTTCAACGAGCATGTCGGCGAGCTCATCCAGCACGGAGCGGTTGGTCTTGAGAACCTCCGTGGCCCGCTTGTAGGCCTCCGCCACCAACAACGACACCTCTTCGTCAATGGCTGCGGCGGTGTCTTCGGAGAAGTCACGCTCGGCGGCCATATCGCGACCTAGGAACATGCCGCCCTGGCTGCGGCCCAAAGCCACCGGACCCAGGCGATCACTCATGCCAAAACGCGTCACCATTTGGCGGGCGACCCGAGCCACCTGCTGCAGATCGTTGGAGGCGCCTGTGGTCACCTCGTCCTCTCCGTAGACAATCTCTTCTGCCACCCGGCCACCAAGGGCAACGGCCATCTGGTTTTGCAGGTAGGAACGGGAGTAGAGGCCCGATTCCATCCGCTCTTCCGAGGGGGTGAAGAAGGTGAGCCCACCCGCCTGGCCCCTAGGAATGATGCTGATCTTCTGAACCGGGTCGTAGTCAGGCATCAAGGCGCCGACTAAGGCATGGCCGCCCTCGTGATAGGCCACCAGGCGCTTGCGCTTCTCGCTCATCACCCGGTCTTTTTTCTCAGGACCAGCCATGACGCGCTCAATGGCGTCGTTGACCTCATCCATGGCAACTTCGGTGAGCTGCCTGCGGGCCGCAAGGATCGCAGCCTCATTGAGCAAATTGGCCAAATCAGCGCCGGTATAGCCAGGAGTGCGGCGCGCCACCTTGTCGAGATCCACGTCCTTTGCCAGGGTCTTGCCCCGGGCATGGACCTCAAGGATCTGCAAGCGACCGCTGTAATCCGGGCGATCCACCACCACTTGGCGATCAAAACGACCCGGCCTTAGCAGCGCCTGGTCGAGCACATCGGGGCGGTTTGTGGCGGCCACAATGATGATGCCGGTGTTGCCCTCAAAGCCATCCATCTCGGTGAGGAGTTGGTTGAGGGTTTGCTCCCGCTCATCGTTTCCACCGCCGAGACCGGCCCCGCGCTGGCGGCCCACGGCATCAATTTCATCAATAAAGACGATGCAAGGCGCGCTCTTTTTGGCCTGCTCAAACAGGTCGCGCACCCGACTTGCACCCACACCAACAAACATCTCGACAAACTCCGAACCGGAGATCGAGAAGAAGGGCACACCAGCTTCCCCAGCCACAGCCTTGGCGAGCAAGGTTTTACCCGTACCCGGAGGGCCCACGAGCAGCACGCCCTTGGGGATTTTGGCGCCGACGGCGGTAAAACGATCGGGGTTTTTGAGGAAGTCGACAACCTCGGTGAGCTCGAGCTTGGCGCCCTCAATGCCGGCCACATCGCCAAAGGTGACCTGGGTTTGGGGCTCCATCTGCAGGCGGGCCTTGCTCTTACCAAAGCTCATGGCGGGGTTGCCGCCGCCCCCTTGGGCCCTGCGCAGCAGGAAGAAGAGCCCTCCCAACAACAGAAGCGGGAAAATCAGACTGCCAATGGCCTGCTGCCAAGCCGCTGGCTCACGGCTGGGCTGCACCGCAATGTCGACGTTGTGGTCGGTGAGCAGCTTGAGCAGGTCCTTGTCGGGGGCCAGGTTGACCACGGCCCGCCTGCCGTCGTTCTCCACCACCTGGGCCGTGCCGCGATCGGGCGAGATCAGCACCCGGGACACTTCATTGCCCTGAACAGCTTCCACGAAGTCGCTGTAACGCAGGGTCCGCGGGGCGTTGGCCGCCTCAGGGCGATCCAGGAAGGCCGTGCCAACGGCGATCATCACGATCACCAGGAGGACATAGAGCCCCGCATTGCGCCAGCGCTTTTTCACGGCTCGTGAGAATAAGGTAAAGGAATGTTAACTGGGCCCTAGGGCGAAGGCGTCAGCTCAGGAGCCGGCCCGCAACACCTCAACCACACTACGGAAGGCAAACCACTCAGGAATCTCCTCGCCGCCGCGCAGCATCTGGCGGAACTGGGTGCCACTCAGCTTTTTCACGTGCAAACCCCGCCCCTCAGCGTGCTCGGCCGTTACGTAGCCCTCTTCCTCGGTGTACACGAGATTGAGGGAGGGCACCGTTTCCATGCCCAGCTCAGGGGCGTTGTCGCGGGCAAAGTCCTGGGCCTGGTAGGGGCCATAGAAGTCGTTGCCGCTGAGCGACGACTTGCAACCCGCCATATCGCGGCCAATGATGAAGTGGGTGCAGCCGTAGTTCTTGCGGATGATCATGTGCTGCAAGGCCTCCCGGGGGCCAGCCATGTGCATCGAGTAGGGCAGATACGCCCAGCGGATCCTGGGGTTGTTCACCTCTGCCGCCAGCCGCTCATAGGTTTGGAAGCGAACTTCCCCGGCGATGTCGTCGTCCTGGGTGGGCCCGCAGGTGGGATGCACCAGCACCACGCCAGCTGAGCTGACGTTGCTGGCATCCAGGGCCCGGGTGAACAACTCGTAGTGGGCCCGGTGGATGGGATTGCGGCATTGGAAGGCCACCACGTCCTGGCCTTCTGGCAGGTTTGCCCTTACTTCGGCAGGGGTTTTGCAAGGGAACACCCGGCTGGGCAAAGCCAGGCCCTGCACCGTCCCGCCCAGATAGAAGCGCCCCCGCTCGGTGGCGATCATCTTGACGGCGGGATGCTCAATGGAGGTGGTGCCGTAGCAGCCCTGGGCTTCTTTGGCCTTGTCGGGCTCCCACTTGCTCTCCACCGTGAACACAGCCAGGTCCTGGCCGCGGTAGGTGAGCAGGAGGCGATCGCCAAGGCCAATGGTGGCATCGGCGGTGTCAAAGACGATCGGCAGGCCAAACAGCAAGCCGCTGGTGGTGCGGTTCGTTGTCACCACAGAGTCGTAGTCGGCTTGGTGCATGAAGCCGCGCAGGGGCGAGAACCCACCCACCACCAACAGCTCCACATCGCAGGCGTTGCGATCACTGCACTCCACAACCTTGGTGGCACTGGCCTTGACCGCCTCGCGCTCGACGGCGGGCACCATCAGATCTACCAAGGAACCGCCATGGGGGGCAATCAGGCCGGTTGCGGTGGCAGACATCTGGTGGCAAGAACAGAGAGTAAGGATTCTCCCAGACCAGCCAGGGGAGCAAACCCGCCCTGCCGCCCTCCATCAAAAAGGGCCCCTAGCGGGGCCCCCAAAGCAGCCCTGGGGCCGCTGGCGCAAGTGGAGTGAAGGCTCAGGCCTTTTCGAGGCGGCCGTAGAGCTGGCCAATGATCTTCACATCGACAACGGGCTTGGTGCCCATATCGGAGTCCGAAGGCTGGATGGCCGTGAACACCCCTGCAAATTCTCCGGTGGCCTCATCGACCTTGGTGATCGAAAGGTTCATGGAGCCCGTGCCGTCGACGTAGCGCTTGACCGTTTCACCGGTGAACTCATCACCAGCGGGAACCAGGCCCATGGCACTGCTATAGCCCGTGGTCAAACCACGACCCTTGGGATCAAGGAAGTTGCTAGTGCGATAGCTGGGAGCCCGGAAGCTGCCGTTGAAATCGGTACTGGTGGTGATGGAAGCACCATCGGCCTGGGCCACCAACTCCTTACTGGAGAAGGTGAAGGGCACTTCCTCGCCGCCGGGAAGCAGCACGGTGATCGGCTGGAAGTCGATGCCACCAAGCTCCTTGAAGGACAAACCAGTGGCACCCATATCCAGGTCGCCATAGACCTGGTCAAGGCTGGAGGTGAAGCGGGTCAGGATTTTGCCAGCCACAAACTGGGCTTCCTGGCGCTTGTTGGCGGGCTCGCCCTTTACATACACCTCTTGGGGGTGCAAGCAAATTTCGCGCAGCTGATACTTCGAGCCCGCATCGAGGGCAATCGAGCCCCGGGCCGAATCGGGCAGGGTCGGGCAATTGTTGGCCAGACCAGTGTTGTGGATGTCGTCGTAGGTGAGGTTGGAGCGATCAACCGCCTTGGCCCCACCGCTACAAGCGGTCACCAGGGTCAGGCACAGCGCCAGCACAAGGGCCAGCAGAGGACGAAAACTCATGGGGAAACGCCGCAGAGACGGTGGATGGGAACTGGGCTTCGGCGGATCCTACGGGTGGATAAACCTGATTCCCCGTACGATGTCGCGGCTCTCAACAACCTGTATGCAGAGCCCATCGCCAGCGGCGATCCCGTCCAGCGTGTGAACCGAGATATGAGCCTCACTCCCGCCCAGCAAACCAACCTGTCGAGCCAGCTTCAAAGCCTGCAGCAACTGGCCCAAGAGCTCAACGGCAACCCCGAAGCCCTGCTTGAACTGCTTCGTCAGATTGAGCAGCTGCACCGCACCGTCCAGGAGGGAGCCTTCCGAGCCAGCCTGCCCGCCGACCGCAGCCAGCTCTTCGAACTGCTTCAGAACATGGAACGCAGTGGCGGCTGGCCCTATATCCCCAGGCTGCAGCTGCGCACCTTTATGGATTTGCTTCAGCTCGAGCCAGAACCCGATGCCCCGGCTAAGGCCCTGGCTGGCTGAGCTGTGGCGGCCTGAGCGCGGTCAGCAGCTGGTGGGCAATGGCGAGCTTGGAAGCTGGCTGCATTTCGATTTCTTGGCCGCCTGGCCCCAGCAACCAGCCCTGGTTGCCGGGGCTGCCAAAACCGGCATCGGGCTGGTCGATGGGATTGGCAAACAACCAATCACAGCCCTTGTGGCGTAATTTTTCGCGGGCGGCAGCGAGCCCATCCCCTGAATAGGCCGCAAAACCCAAAATTGTCTGGCCGGGGGGCCGGCTGGCCACCAAACCGGCCAAGAGATCGGGCACCTGCTCCCAACCCTCAGCCCAGAGATCGCCAAGCGCCAGCTTGCTGAGTTTGTAGGCCATGGGCTCCACCCGGCGGTGGTCAGCTACGGCTGCCGCCATGGCGATGGCATCCACCTGCCCCTGGGCCGCCATGAGGGCAGCCTGCATCTGGGCCGCAGTTTGAACGGGGGTGCAGATCAAGCCCTCCAGGAGCCCTGGGTGCACCTGCAGCGGGCCGTGAACCAAGTGGACCGAAGCGCCGCGCAGTCGAGCGGCCTGGGCCAACAGCACACCCATCAGGCCCGTGCTGCCATTGCTGAGGAAGCGGGCCGGATCCAGGGCTTCCCGGGTGGGGCCCGCACTCACCACAAGGTCCAGACCCTGCCAATCACGCTGCCAACCCCAGAGGGCCACGGATTCAAGGGCCATTAGCAGTTGCTCTGGCTCCGCCATCCGGCCATCCCCCTGACGATCACAGGCGAGCAGACCCTGGGCGGGCCCAAGGGCCAACACCCGTTCAAAGGTGCTTAGGACCTGCCAATTGCGCTGCACCGGTGGGGCTTGCCACATCGATGTATTCATGGCGGCGGCGGCCACCACCGGTGCCTCCGTGGCCAGCAGGGTGCTCGCCAGCAGGGTGTCGGCCAAGCCATGCACCCAACGACCCAAGCTGGTGGCGCTCAGGGGGGCAAGCAGCACCAGCTCGGCCCATTCGGCCAACTCCACATGTAGGGGCCGGGGAGCCTGGGGGCTCCATTGATCCGCATCCAGATAACACTGGTGGCGGCTGAGGGAAGCCAGGGCCACCGGACTCACCAAAGCGGCCGCGCTGGGGGTGACCACACAACGCACCTCGGCCCCGCGCTTGGCCAGGGCGCTGACCAGCAAGGGCATCTTCACCGCAGCGATGCTGCCGGTGATCGCCACCAAAATCCTGCGGCCGACCAGCGGATCAGGGCAGGCGGTAGGACGCGGTGCGCCTTCAGTCCTCATCGAAGGGTTCCTGGTCGACCAAATGCACATAGGGCCGAGCCAGCTCTGGCCGATGGATGGCCAAGGCACGCATCAAATGCCAATCGGAAAGGCCGTCAAAGGCCGTGGGGTAGTCGTCCTCATCCAGGCGCCGGGCCAGCTCCGCCGTAGAGGCTTCATCAAAGGCGGCGAGCCGTTCGGGCGTGATCGACTCGGTCATGGCGGAGATCGGCCAGGGGCCGATTCGAATGGCTTTTGGAGATAATGGCCCAACCCATGGAACTTTGGTTCCCCCGGCATGGGCCCTTGGGGATTTAGCTCAGCTGGTAGAGCGCTGCGATCGCACCGCAGAGGTCAGGGGTTCGAGTCCCCTATTCTCCACTCCATGAATTGGACCACCAAGGCCGAGGCCAGGCTGAAGGAAGTGCCTTTTTTTGTGCGCCCAATAGTGCGGCGCAAGATTGAGGGACTTGCCTCAGAAGCGGGGCAAAACGAGATCGACGAAGCCTTTTATGAGCAGGCCAAAGCGCAGTTCGGCGAGAAGTAAACCGGCGATGGGGTAAAAGGGACAACAAGATCAGTCCTTTTTATGTCCCAGTCCAAGCGTGAACAGGTCGTGAGTCACCTGCGCTACATCCGCCAGGAACTCCGGGAAATGCACCAGGGGGTCCAGGAAGATGGGCTGCTTCCAGAAGCTGGCGAAGTGCGTGGGGTAATGGCCCAGATGGAAGCCCTGCTCGAACTGCTCGAAGGCAAGGGCTCCCGCAAAAAGGACAGCGACGGCTGATTGCGTTGCTTTCAAGATGACGGCCTGAACGTGACGACCCGAAAGTGCTGGTTTCAACGTCAAGGTCCTAGGGACGCTCCCTCAAACGGCCGAAGGTCAATTGATCCCTAAGCTCGCCAACGCTTAGGTAATGACTGTCCCCATCACCCAGCCCCGGCTTCGGCTAGGGCTTTTTTATTGGAATTCCCTATCTGTAGCGGTTAAAACCTGCCAAGACACCAGTGATGGTGTAGACAGGGTCTGGCAGGGCTTGGGCCGGGTGATGGGGATCACCGAACGCCAACCTCCCTGCCCCCCTATTCTGAAGCCAATCCCAACGCTAAAGCGGCGCTGTGACAACGGGATTGTCAAAACCCCGCTACCAGCAGACCCGCTTTCAGCAACGGGTCGCCCAAGCGATCGCCGCCCTGGAAAGCTGGGCCTCCAACCCCTGGCGGAGGCTGTCCCTGCAGTTGATCGTGCTGCTGATCAGCTTCAGCATCGGTGGAACCATCGGAACCATCAGTGGCGCGTTCTCCGAACTGGATCCCGTTGGCGCGCTGATTTGCGTGAGCGCCATTGAATTGGCGATTCGGGCCCGGGGCCCCTTGCTGCGCCGCCAAGGCGACCGCCTGATCCTGCAACTGCTGGACATGGCGCGGCTGGGCCTGCTCTACGGAGTGTTGCTGGACGGTTTCAAGCTGCTTTAGGTCTCCAACTTGTATCCCGCCAACCTTTAGGCGGCCAACAAATAGAGCAGCGCCATGCGGGTGGGGATGCCATTGCGCACCTGCTCTTCCACCAAGCTGAGCTTGGGATCATCCAGCAGGGCACCCGCCATCTCCACCCCCCGATTCACAGGGCCGGGATGCAGCACCGGCACGCCGGGGCTGCATAACGCCAAGCGCTGGTGGGTGAGGCCGTATTGGCGGTGGTACTGATCCAGGCTGGTGAGCAGGTGTTGGCGCATGCGCTCTTTCTGCAGACGCAGGGTCATCACCGCATCGGCACCGGCCAGGGCCTGATCCAGGCTGCGAACCACCGTCACGATGCCGCGCTGGGCCACCGGATCGGTGGCCTGACCCGGCGGCGGCGCCACCACAAACTCAGCAAAGGCGTCCGGGAGCAAGGTAGGCGGACCGCACAGCACCACATCGGCGCCACAGGCCGTTAGGGCCCAGAGATTGGAGCGGGCCACCCGCGAATGGAGCACATCGCCCACGATCACAATCCGCTTGCCGCGCAAGGCTTCCGGGCTGGGGGCCTCCGGGGAGAAATGCCGCGCCAGGGTGAACAGATCGAGCAACCCCTGGCTGGGGTGGCTGTGCAGGCCATCGCCTGCATTGAGCACGGCCACGGCCTCGCCGGCCTGATCCAAATCCCTCGCCAATCCTTGGGGAACGCCCGCGCACTGGTGGCGCACCACCAGCACATTGGCACCCATGGCCACATAGGTGCGGGCGGTATCGAGCAGGCTTTCGCCCTTACTGAGGGAACTGGACGACGGCGAAAAACTCTGCACATCGGCTGATAACCGCTTGGCCGCCAGTTCGAAACTGCTGCGGGTGCGGGTGCTGGGCTCGAAAAACAGGCTGGTCATCAGCCGCCCCTGGAGGGCCGGCAACTTGCGTGCCCCCGCCACGGGCATGGCACGGAAGCGCTGGGCCAACTCCAGCACGGTGGCGTAGTCGTCTAGCGAGAAGGCCGCCAGATCGAGCACATGGCGGTGACTCCAACCGCTCAAAGCGCAGGCTGCACAAACAGTGTCAACCTAAAGGGCCAGGGGCAGCTGGCAAGGGGAGCTGGCAAGGTGAGCTGGTCGGCTGGCGATCACCGCGCACCCGCCGGCTGACACTGCGGCTAGCCCGCCAGTACCAGCGCCAAGGCAGCTCTTGGCCCTGGGACAGGCCTATGCGAGTGGTTTGGACCAGGGCGGTGGGCCCTGAACTCGCCAAGGCGGCTGACACCGCGGGCGGGCGGGGGGCCAACCAAACACCAGCCCCCGGATCCACCGCCATGGCGTCTTGGTGCTTGCTCAAGCCAAACCGCCTAGCCAAAAGGGCCGGGCCAGCGGCAATCCTCTCTGGCTCACCAGGCAGCCAAGCGGCCCTCAGCAACACTCCATTGGCCCAATCTGACCGACCTGTCACCACGTTGACGCAGTGGTGAATGCCATAGCTCACATACACATAAAACCGCCCAGGCTCCCCAAACAGGGTTTCGTTGCTGGGGGTGCGGCGCCGATGCCCGTGGCAGGCGGGCTCCTCCTGGGAATACGCCTCCGTTTCCACAATCACGCCCCATAGCAAATCTCCTGAGGGCTGGCGTTTCACCAGCAGGCAGCCAATCAGCTCAGGTGCCACCTCTTCTGCGGGGCGGCAGAAGAACGTTCTTGGCAGGCCTGGGAGGGCTTGGATGGGCCCAGTGGCTATGGGAGTGGCTATGGGAGAGCTATGGGGGATTGATTCAGAATGGTCGAGGAATCCTTTCAGGAGCCCTGGGTGGCGGTATGAAGGGAAGCGAGAACACCGTTCTGGGCAATGTCAAAAGAGCAACTGCAAGCCCTGCTTGCCAAAGTGGATGACGATGTGGACTTACAGGAAAAATTCAAAGCCGCGCCCGACCTGGATGCCGCTGTAGCAGTTGCCAAGGAGGTTGGCTTTGATGTC
>Ga0208864_1000447_pt1 | contig 13577 bp, 8 predicted proteins | sample CryBogmetaGMA05M_FD_184542 | JGI IMG/M metagenome (GOLD analysis project Ga0208864, IMG submission 184542) | Freshwater microbial communities from Crystal Bog, Wisconsin, USA - MA0.5M (SPAdes) | ecosystem: Environmental > Aquatic > Freshwater > Lake | place: Crystal Bog, Wisconsin, USA...
CTCGACGGTGGCGGATGCGGCGGACGGAGTCGACCACGCGGCCATCCGCGCGGCGCTCGACGCGGCCGGCTACGCGGGCGACTACTGCTGCGAGGTGAGTGCTCAGGTGTCACAAGCCCCGGGCTACGACCCGCTCACCGCCGCCCGCACCTGCTTCGCGAACCTGTCCGGAGTCTTCGGCTGAAGGTGCGTCGACACGCACCCGAGAAGGCGTCCCTGCCGCTGGCTGGTCGTCATCGTGAACTGACGGCGTTCACGGCTCCGCCAGGCCGCCATGACGCGGCGTCATGTAGAACCATTCCATAATGCAGGAACGGTGCTCGGCGAGCAGCGTTTTTCGCTGTGCCAGCGTGTAGCTACGAAGTTCTTCGTACGCATACCCGCGGGCTTTCTCGATGTCATCGACGCTTTTGATGCTCGTGATATGGTGCGTGCCGGCAAATCGGTCGCGCAGGGTCGTCGTCGTCTCAATGTCGAAGCAGTCGTGAGTCTCGATGAGCAGGTCATGCCCGGCGAGGACGGGAACGAGATCCTCGCTGAACAGTTGCTTTTCGTAACCTTCGCAGTCCGAGATGATCAACGCCTTGGTCGTCATCGGGATCGATCGCAACACGTCGGAGTCGCAGAACGCTCCGGTCACGCAGCGGTCGGCCACGTCGTTCAACTCCGCCATCGCGCGACACAGCGCCACGGCGTCGGCGTTCGTGTCGAAGGCGTACACCCTGGCCGTCGGGACACGCAGCGCCATGCCGACCGCGTAGTATCCCTCGGCGCAGCCGATATCGACGATCTCGGAATACCGGTTTTGGCAGAGTCGCTCGATCACGGGATGCAACTCCCGCTCGTACGATCCGAGAAGTTTCGGCGCGATCGTACTCCCGATCGACGTCGCCTCGGGGTAACGCATACCCGCGAACGGCCCGTGCCGCACGGCGAGGTTTGGCGAGATTCTCCGGATCTCGTCGACTTGGCTGCAGTGCCGTTCCCGCAGGCGGGCGACGTGCTGCCGCCTTTGCTGGGCGGCGTACTCGGCGGGGCGGATCCACGTCGCGTTGATGACCGCCCAGAACGGGTCCACCTGCACCGCCTTCTGGATGAGCCCCTTCATCAGCTGCCTCACGTGTCGCATCGTGGTCTCCATAGCCGGTCTCGCTTCGCCGCGATCTCTCGCAGAAATCGGAAGTGTAGGATGGCCGGCGAAACTCGGTCAATTGAGCAGTTGCGGTGAACGCTCGCGCGGCAGCGCATCGCCTGCAACGACTTCTTCAGTTGACGGTCGGTATGATGTGGATGGAGAGAGCGTTGGGTGCGGAGATCGCGGGGGCATTGGCCATGCACCCGCGGACAGCGGAGGCTTGCATGCCTGCGACAGATCCCGAAGGACGTCCGCCACTGCGCGCAGGTCCGGAGCCGCCGGAGCAACGCGACATCCCGAGTCTCGGGCTTCCGGTTCCCGACGTTATTTCCGCACGAGCACCGGCACCGGCCGGCCTCCCCGGAGGAACGCGACCAGGTCGGCGAAGTCGCCCGGCGGCACCTGCCGCCCGAAGCCCTCCGGCATCAGCGACCGTCCGCCGGCGCGCAATGCTTCGATGTCTTCCCTGGGCACCGTGATCCGGTCGCCCCCCGCACGCACGAGCACCACCGACTCGCGGCCCGAGGCCACGAGAATCCCTTCGAGCGGATCACCGGTGGTCGTGACGATGAGCGTGGCCTCCCAGCGCGGCTCGACGGAGCGATTCGGATCGACGATGTCGGAGACGAGCCGCTCGATCGGCCGGTCGGCGGCCTCGGCGAGGTCGGGCCCGACCTGCCGGCCGGCCCCCGCCACCTGATGGCAGGCCGCGCAGTGCCGGGTGAAGACTTCACGGCCGCGGTCCACGCTCCCCCCGCGGCGGACGGCCGCCACGAGCGATTCAAGTTCCGCGGCCGACAGGCCCGCGGTACCCGCCGGCCAGATCCGTGCCGCCGCCGCGCGGATCGCCTCGGCGGACGATTTCTCGAGCGCTGCCCGCCGCTCCAGCGGCACGATCGCCGGCGAAACCTCGCGACGTTCGATCGCGGCCAGCAGCGCGGGCGTGGCGTCGCGCCGGTCGAGCAGGGCCGTCACCGCGGCCGCCCGCACGGCGGGCTCGAGCGACGAGAGCGCGGCGACCACGCCCGCGATCGACTCGGCGACGCCGCTGCGCACGACCGCCGCCACGGCCTCCGCCTGCAGCTCGGCAGGCTCGTGCGCGCCGATGAAGGCGTCGAGCACCGCGCGGGCCGCGCCGCCGCCGGCCCCGGTGCCGCGGGCAGCCTGGCCGAGCAGCCGCACCGCAAGCCGGCGATCGGCGAGGGGCTGGTCGCGGTCGACGGCGATCTTCCCCGCGGCCGCCCGCGCCGCGTCGCAGGCGGCGGCCGCATCGTGCCCCGCCGCCGCGATCGCATCGAGCGGCCGGCGCGCGGCGAGCCCCACGAGCAGGGCGACGTCGAACCAGTCGGTCACGCCGTCGCGGGCCCGCGCCGAAACCGCCGCCAGCGCGGCCGCGGCGTCGGCCGCGAGCGGAGCCGCGTCGCCCGGCGTGCCCGCGGCGTTCGTGGTCGTCGCGCCGCCGGCCGCCGTGGTCCCCAGTCGCTCGACAAAGGCGATGCGCTCGGCGTGGAGCGCGGCCACATCGGCGTCGGGCTCACGGAGAGCAGGGTCGGCTTGGAGCGGGGGCGTGGCTGCGGCCGCCGCGACCGCGGCGAGCACCGGCGCGGCCCGGCCTCGGGCGCCCGCGACGATCGCCCGGCCGATCCAGGGATCGAACGGCGCGGCGGCCGCCGCCGTGGCGAGCACGTCGCCCGCGGCAGCGCCGTCGCGCATGGCGGCGGCGACCGTCGCCGCCAGCCGTACGAACGGATCGGTGTCGTCCACGAGCCGATCGGCGATCTCGACGGCGAGCGCGGCCACGCTCGCGGAGGTGCCGCCCGTCGGATCGCCCTCCGCCGGATGGTCGTCGGCGGCCCCCTCCGGCCAGGTCGCGGCGATCCGCGCGGCGGCCTCGCGCACCGCCGCATGGGGCGACGCCGCCGCGCGGCGCACGTCGTCGTCGCGGAGACGGTCGAGACCGTGGAGCGTCCACAGGGCGTGAACGGCAGGAATCGCGGTGGCGTCGGTGTCGAGCACGCGACGCACCGTCGTCTCGGCGTCGGCGAAGCGGCCTTCGACGAGGAGCCGCTGCGCGGTCGTGCGGCGCCAGCCGTTCGAGTCGTCGAAGAGCGCGACGGCCTCTGCCGCGGTGGCTGGGGCCGTCCAGGGGCGTGGCGCGAGATCCCGCCGCCGCACTCGCCAGATCCGCCCCGCGCGGTCGCCGGCCCGCAGGTCGAGCGTCACCGCGAGGCCGGGGGGCATGTAGTCGGGATGCTCGACCGTGCCGCGGCACATGTCCACCACCCAGAGGCCGCCGTCGGGGCCGGTGGCCGTGAACACCGGGCGGAACCACTCGTCCCGCGACGCGAGGAAGTCGACGCCGTCGGGCTCGACCCGCCGGCTCGTGAAGCCCGCGCCGATGCGCTCGATCCGCCGCCGCGTCACGAGGTGCGACACCGGCTCGCAGACGAAGGCGTCGCCCCGGCTCTCGGGCCCGAGCAGGTCGCCGCGAAACACCGTCAGGCCGCAGGCGGAGGTGTGGGTGCCCGTGTGGGAGGCGGCGGTGGCCCGCGTCGCGGCGATCGGGAAGACGCGGCTCGCGGCCCCCGACGGGGCGGCGTCCTCGAAGCCGTTGCCGGGATCGACGAGCGTGTTGCGGGCGAGCAGGGGGGCGGGGAGACGGATGGCGATCAGCGGATTGCGGTTGCTCGTCGTGAACCGGTGGCCGAGGTCGTCGAAGGCGTTGCCGAACTGGCCGAAGCCCGTCGCGGCCGCGATCGTGCCGCGGGCCAGGTCGATCCGCAGGTCGCGGCGGGCGATCGACACGCCCTCTTCCGCTGGCCGGCCCGGTCGCACGACCACGCCGCCGGAGAGTCCGCCGGTGATCGACACCGAGTTGTCGATGTCGAGCTGCGGGCATGCCGCGCGGAGCTGCGGGTTGCCGACGGCGAAGCCGGTGGCCACCACCTCGCGCCGGTCGGCCCGGCCGTCGCCGTCGTCGTCGGCCAGGAAGAGGAGGTCGGGCGCGGCGGTGACGAGCAGCCCGCCGCGGACGGCGAGCAGTCCTTGCGCGAACGGGATCCGATCGGCCACGACGGTCGAGCCCTCGAAGAACCCGTCGCCGTCCCGGTCGTCGAGCCGCACGATCCGCGAGCGGGCCGGCTCGCCGGCGGGCGGTCCCTGCGGATAGTCGCGGTACTCGGCGACGTACGGGCGGCCGCGTTCGTCGAACGTGATCGCCACCGGATCGACGACGGCCGGCTCCGCGGCCGCAAGCTCGAGGACGTACCCCGGCGGCAGCAGCGTGGCCGCCCTCACTTTCTCCGGCGACGGGGGCTCGGCGGGCGCGGCCGCGGGGACGAGCTCGCGCGAGAGGCTCACGAGCGCGTCGAGCAGCAGGTCCGACGCGGCGGGCTCGAGCTGGCAGGTGCCCATCCACGTCTCGTAGCCGCCGAGCCGGTGCTGCCGCGCGGTCGGCAGGTAGCCGAGGTAGCCGTGCGCCAGCGACACGAACACGGCCGGCCGGCCGCCGGACCGTGCCACGAACTCGTCGCCGATCTCACAGAACACCTCGCAGGGCATCGTGCCGATCACCCCCGTGCCGATCCGCAGCACCTGCACGGGCACGCGGACGCGCGGCGGCCGTCCCGCCATCCCCTGCACGCGCCGCGCGTAGATCCGCGGCAGGTCGGCCTTGCCCGGCGGCGGCTCGGGGCCCTCGAGCGTCTTCGCGGCCCAGGCGAGCTGCGCCTCGGTCGGCACCCGGTAGCCGACCTCCACCTCGCGATACCGGCCGCCGAGGTCGAGCTGCCCCGAGTGCACGACTCCGGGCACCGCGCCGGCCACGCGGCGGGCGACGTCCTCGCCCACGACCCGCATCTGCTCATAGGGGGGCTGTGCCGGCCGCGGCGTGCGGAAGTTGATGTTGTTGATGTCGCCGCTCGCGCCGTTGGCCAGCATCGCGACCGGCGCCGGCCCATCCCCCGCCGTGCCGAGGAGCCGCACGATCTCGGACGAGAAGACGGCGAAGTAGTCGGCCGAGACGTCGCCCCCCGGCACGCCGCCGATGTAGTGCAGCCCGTAGGACGCGACCAAGGCGATCGGCCGGCCGCCCGGCTCGCGGACCGAGAGGAACGACACCGTCGGGTTCACCGGGCCGGCCGGCTCGAGGAGGTCGGCGCTGCCGGCGGGCGGATTCATCTTCACCATGTCGATCTCGCCGAACGGGTTCGGCGGCATCGTGCCGGGCTTCATCGACCAGCGGCGGTTGAAGACGTGTTCGGGCGCGGCGACCGCGCCGAACCCGGCCTCCGCGGGCCGCAGCATGCCCGCCGCCGCGGCGACGCCCTCCACGATGCCCGCCACCACGCGCTCCTGGTAGGCGTCGAGTCGGCCGGCCGGCGTCGGGCCGTCCGCGGTGGCGGGGCCGGCGCCGCCGTCGGCCAGGGCGCTCGTGGCCGAGTGGGTGTGCGTGGCCGAGACGAGCACGTTCGCCGCCGGGATGCCCAGCCGCGCCTCGATCCGCCGGCGGGCCTCGTCGCTCACCGAGCGGTGGATGCCGAGCAGGTCGCAGACCACGATCGCCAGCCTCGTCGCGCCGTCGTCGAGCACGAGGCAGCGGGCATGCAGCGGGTCGTGGATCTGCTTCGCCTCGATCGGCAGGAAGCCGCCGACGATGCCGCCGCCGAGTTCGGGCGTGATGTCGGCCACGGCGGCGCCGGCCCGGAGGCGTCCCGCCGGGTCGGCGGCGGTCGCCGGGGCCGCGGTCCCGGCGGCGAGCATGACGGGGAGCGCGGCGAGGACGATCAGTCTCGCCGTCGACCGGATGCATGAGCCCATGAGCGACCTCCCGCGGAAGGAACCCGGGCCACGGCACCGCCGGATCGGCGGCGTCGTCCGCGTCGTCCGGCCGCCGTCACTCGGGCAGCGGACGGCCGCGGGTCTCCGGGATCAGCCAGACGAGCACGAAGCCGAGAAGATAGATCGTCGAGAGCGTGAGGCCGGCCCGCGGGAAGGCGTCGAGCTCGGCGCGGGCGGGATCGAGGCCGCGGGCGAAGTAGGCGATCAGCGGCGCCGTCTGCAGCGAGCCCACCGCCGCGAGCACGCGACCGAAGTTGAAGGCGAAGCCCTGGGCCGTCGTGCGGACGACCGTGGGAAAGAGCTCCGGCAGCGCGAGCGGGAACCAGCCGTAAAAGCCCGCCGTGGTGGTGGCGGCGAGGAACGACGCCCCGAGGAAGCCCCAGTCGTAGCCCGTGGTGCCGCGGTAGAGCAGGGCGATCGTGGCCATCGAGGCCAGGCAGAGCGCCGCGTAGACGATCCGCCGGCCGAAGCGGCCGGCGAGGAGCGCGACCGCGAGCGTGCCGACGATCGCGCCGGTGCTCGTGGCCATCTGCGTCATCTCCTTCACCTGCCAGCCCGGCTGGCCGCCGGCGGCGACCGCGGCCTTGTCGAGGCCGATCGCCCAGCGCGGCAGCCACTGTGTCGAACCCCACGTGCCCATGAGGGCGACGCCGGACAGGCAGGCGGCCACGAGCATCGTGCGGACGATGCGGCCGCGGGCATCGGGAGCGATCGAGCCGGCGGCCTGGGCCCGCCGCAGGTAGCCGAGCACCGGCAGGAGAAATCCGCCGAGCGCCACGAGGAACGCGGCGAGCGTCAGCCCGCCGCCGAGCGCCGCGCCGACGCGCGACGCCAGCCCGCCGGGCATCCACACCCCCACGATGCCGAGCACCGCGACGCTGCCGACGAGCACGCCGAGCAGGTCGCGGGTGGCCCAGTGCGACGTGCCGCCGTGGGCCCGCGACTCCTCCCAGCGGGCCGATTCCGGCACGGCCATGCGGATGAAGAAGACGAGCAGGCCCGGCACGGCGCCGGCCATCATGAGCAGCCGCCAGGCGTCGCCGCGGGTGAGCCAGTCGACCGTCTCCGCGGAGAGGCCCGCCTGCACGAGGCCGTCGTGCGCCGCGCCCGTGATCCGGGTGAGCATGATGCTCACGAGCGCCACGAGCAGGTAGCCGGCGTTGGCCGCGGCGCCGATGAGGCCGGCGAGCAGCGGCCGCGACGCGTCGGGCCACAACTCGCTCACGAGCGCGACGCCGAGCGCCCACTCGCCCCCCATGCCGAGGCTGGCGATGAACCGGGCCGCGGCGATCTCGAGCGGCGTCCGCGCCAGGCCGCAGAGGCCGGTGAAGATGGCGTAGGTGAGGATGCTCAGGCTCATCGCGCGGACCCGGCCGATCCGGTCGCCGAGCCAGCCGAAGAACACGCCGCCGCAGGCCGCGCCGACGAGGAACACGGCCATGATCGAGCCGAACCAGGCGGTCGCCGCCTCCTTGCCGGCGGCGCCGGCGAGCAGGTCCTCGAGCGCCCGCGGCCCCACGAGCGGGAAGAGCCCCATCTCGAAGCCGTCGAAGAGCCAGCCCAAGAGCGCCGCGACGAGGGCCGCCGTGCGGCCGCGCCCGGCGGCGGCGGCCGCGTGCCCGACCCTGTCCGTGCGCGCGACCATGGCTCGTGAGGACCCCCGCGTGGCTCGATCCCGGGACGTCGGCCGGCGTCGTGCCGGCCGATCCACGACGTAAAAGACTACCCGCGCCGGCGGCTGGCCCGCCAGCCGAGCGGGAAATCGACGCGGCCTCGTCGGCACCCCCCCCGGTGCCTCGCCGGTGCACCTGGCCTCCGGTCCGCACAGTGAATCCGGGCCTCCGGCCCGCAAAAAGAAACCGGGCCTCAGGCCTTCACCTCGAAGCCGGCCCGTTGCGGCCGGGCGAGCAGGCCGTCGGCCTCCGCGTCGGAGACGAACCGCTCGGCGGCCGGGTCCCACGTGAGCGTCCGGCCGAGCCGGCAGGCGATGGTGCCCAAGTGGCAGGTGGAGACGCTGCGGTGCTGGCTTTCGACGTCGGAGATCGGCCGCCGCCGGGCGGCGATGCAGTCGAAGAAGTTGCCCATGTGGTTGACGATCGCGTCGAGCTTGCCCGCCCGCTCCGGCCGGGAGGTGTTGTCGAAGTCGTAGACCTTGAACGTCTCGCGGGGCAGCGGATTCGCGGCGAGGTCTTCGACCGGCTTGCCGGAGAGGTTCTCGCGGTTGACGAAGATCCGCCCGTCGCTGCCGGTGAACATGATCCCGCTGCGGCCGTTGTCCGCCACCGTCATCTCCACGCCGTTGGCGAAGCGGTAGGCCACGTGGAAGTCGATCGGCACGTTGTAGCCGTTCGGCGTCGACGGGTAGCGGGCGGTGGCGGTGATCGCCACCGGGAGCGAGTCGATGCCCCACTGCGCGATGTCGACGTTGTGCGCGCCCCAGTCGGTGAGCTGGCCCCCCGAGTATTCCTGCCACCAGCGGAACGTGTAGTGGCACCGCTCCGGGATGTAGGGCACGGCGGGCGTCTGCCCCTGCCAGAGGTTCCAGTTGATGTTCGAGGGCGCGGGGCCGGGCGCGAACGGCCCGCCGACGACGTTCTTGCCGAGCACCACCTCCACCGACTGGAGCTTGCCGATGCGGCCCTGGCGGACCATCTCGACGGCGGTGCGGAAGCGGTGGTCGCTCCGCTGCCAGGAGCCCACCTGGACGATCCGCCCCGAGGCGGCCACCGCCTTGCGGATCTCCTTGCCCTCGTCGATCGTGAGCGTGAGGGGCTTCTCGCAGTAGACGTCCTTGCCCGCCTTGACCGCGTCGATGAGCATCTTCGCATGCCAGTGGTCGGGCGTGCCGATGAGCACCACCTCCACCCGCTTGTCGTCGAGGAGCTTGCGGTAGTCCTCGTGGATCTGCGGCGTGCTCCCGAAGCTCGCGCGGGCCTGCTCGCGGACGTGCCGGTCGACGTCTGCGATGGCGACGATGTCGCCGTACTCCCGGGCCTTGTCGGCGATCACGGTGCCCTGGTAGCGCATGCCGATCGCGCCGATGCCGGGCCGCGAGTTCTTCGCGACCGGGGCCTTGGCGGGCGTCGTCTCGGCGGCCGATCCGGCCCGCACGACGGCGAGGCTCGAGGCGGCGGCCGTGGCGGCGGCCGTGGCGGCGAGGAAATGTCGGCGTTGCATGGGGTGTCTCCGGAAGGGGGCGTGCGAGTCGATGCCGGGGGGCGGTCGGTGATCCGGCCGTCCGTCATGCGACGCGACGGACGGCCACCACACTCTTCCCCGCGACGAGGGTCCGTGTCATTCAGATCGAACCGGCGCGGCATGCAGATTTTGCGTCACGGCGAATGTACCGCGCCGGCGGGCCCTTGCGGATCGGCCCGCCGGCGGGCGCCCGATCCCCGCGCCATCCCGTCGGCGGGCCCTGCGCCCACGGGCGCACGCCCCGACGCTCGGGAACGCGGCGGCGGTGCGGCCGCGGTCGGCCCGGGGGCGACGCCCTGCTATCCTGCGACGCTGCGCAGGCGATCCGGGCGCCCGGGGCCCGGTCCGCCGCGGTTCAGACGAGGAGGGGACGATGATGGTCGCGTGCATGAGGCGGCGGGGCGGATGGACCGCCGCGTGCGGCCGGCTCGTGGTGCTGGCGGCCGCCGCGATGCTGGCGGGCGGGGTCGCGTCGGCGGGCGCCGCGGCCGCCGCCGACCCGCCCCGGCCCAACGTGCTCGTCATCATCACCGACGACCACGGCCACGGCGACGTGTCGTGCTACGGCGCAAAGGACGTGCGCACGCCGCACATCGACGGCCTCGCCGCGGAGGGCATGCGGTTCACGACCATGCGGGCCAACGCCACGGTCTGCTCGCCGTCGCGTGCCGCGCTCCTCACCGGCCGTCATGCCGACCGGGTCGGCGTGCCCGGCGTGATCCGCACCGATCCCGCCGCCAGCTGGGGCTTCCTCGCGCCCGGCGTGCCGACGCTCGCGGACGAACTGCGGGCCGCCGGCTACCACACGGCGATCGTCGGCAAGTGGCACCTCGGCCTCGAGCCGCCAAGCACGCCCAACGACCGCGGCTTCGACCGCTTCGAGGGCTTCCTCGGCGACATGATGGACAGCTACACGACCCACCTCCGGGACGGGCGGAACCTCATGCGCCGCGACCGCGAGCCGATCGAGCCCGAGGGGCACGCCACCGACCTGTTCACCGACTGGGCGGTGCGGCATCTCCGCGCGCGGGCCGCCGCGCCGGACCGGCCGTTCTTCCTCTACCTCGCCTACAACGCGCCCCACTTTCCGATGGAGCCTCCCGCGGAGTGGCTCGAGCGGGTGCGCCGGCGGTCCCCCGGCATGGACGAGCGGCGGGGGAAGGCGGTGGCGTTCGTCGAGCATCTCGACGACGGGATCGGCCGCGTGCTTGCGGCGCTCCGCGAGACCGGGCTCGATCGCTCCACGCTCGTCGCCTTCACCGCCGACAACGGCGGCTCGCTGCCCCACGGGCAGAGCAACGCGCCGTGGCGGGACGGCAAGCAGAGCCACTACGACGGCGGGCTGCGGGTGCCCTTCATCCTGCGCTGGCCCGGCCGGATCCTGCCCGGCTCGCAGTGCGACCACGCCGGCCAGTCGTTCGACCTCTTTCCGACCTGCCTCGAACTCGCCGGCCGGCCGCGGGCCGGGGATCTCGACGCGGTGAGCCTCGTGCCCCTCTTCGACGGCGGCGGGCCGCCGGCCGGGCGGGAGCTCTACTTCACGCGGCGGGAAGGGGGGCGGCGGTATGACGGCAAGAGCTACGAGTGCCTGATCCGGGGCCGGTGGAAGCTCATGCAGAACGACCCTTACTCGCCGCTCGAGCTCTACGATCTCGAGGCCGATCCCCAGGAGACGACCGACCTCGCGGCCGCCCGGAAGCCGCTCGTCGCCGAACTTGCCGCGGCGCTCCAGCGGCACGTCCAGCGGGGAGGCGGGGTGCCTTGGCAGCCGGCCGCCACGGCCGCCGCCCCCGCGTCGCCGCCGTGATCTCCCCGCGCGCCACGCAGCGCGGCCGCGCGCGGCGGACGGGGCTTGCGTCGCCGGCGCCTCCCGCGGATACCGGATGCCATGAAACACCCGCCCGCGAGCAGCCCGAGGAGAAAATCCTCCGGACGTCTCGCCCCGGATGAAAACCCGGGGTTGTCGCGGCAGCTGCGCTCCCGTGATCCCATCCCTGCGATCACGCAGGCTGTGCGTCCGCAGCCTGCGAGGCACGTGGCGCTCCTCGTCGAGACCTCCCGCAGCTACGGCCGGGACCTGCTCCGCGGCGTCGACCGCTTCATGGCCGAAAACGGGCCCTGGTCGCTCTACCTCGAGCTGCGGGCCCTCGACTCGCGGGTGCCGCGGTGGCTCTCGTCGTGGCGGGGCGACGGCATCATCGCGCGGACGGGCACGCCGGCGATGGCGCGGGCGATCGCCCGCACCGGACTGCCGGCGGTGGAACTGCGGGCCTCGAAACTGCCCCATCGGCTGCCCTTCGTGGGCATCGACAACCGGCGGCTCGGCCAGCTCGTCGCCGACCATCTCGCCGACAACGGCTTCCGCACCTTCGCCGTCTTCGATCTCGACACCGAGCGCTACTTCGAGGAGCGGCGCGACGACTTCCGCGCGAGCGTCGCGGCGCGGGGCTTCGCCTGCCACGAGTATCGGGCGTCGGGGCGGGGCGAGCTGCCGGCCGACTGGGAACGGCACCAGGCGCGGGTGGCCGAGTGGGTGGCGTCGCTGCCGAAGCCGGTGGGGATCCTCGCCTGCACCGACCAGCTGGGCTTCTGGCTGCTCGACGCCTGCCGGCGGGCGGGTGTCGGCGTGCCGGAGGAGGCCGCCGTCGTCGGCGTCGAAAACGACGAGACGCTCTGCACGCTCGCCGCGCCGCGGCTCTCGAGCGTGGCCTTCGACGGCGAGCGGGTGGGCTACGAGGCGGCGGCGCTCCTCGCGCGGCTCATGGCCGGCGGGCGGCCGCCGGAGGCGCCGATCGTCGTGCCGCCCCGCGGGCTCGTCGTGCGGCAGTCGAGCGACATCGTCGCGCTCGACGATCCGGCGGTCGCCGCCGCAGTCCGCTACGTCCGCGAGCACGCCTGCCACGGCGTGACGGTGTCGGACGTGGTGCGGGCCTGCGGGCTTTCGCGCAGCGTGCTCGAGCGGCGGATGCGGGGGGCGCTCGGCCGCACACCGGGCGAGGAGATCGTGCGGGCGCGGTTCGCCGAGGTGAAGCGGCTGCTCGTGGATACCGACCTGCCGCTCGCGGCGATCGCCGACCGCTGCGGCATCGAGCACCCGCAGTACATGGCCGAGGCCTTCAAGCGTCTCTTCGGCCTGACGCCGGGCCGGTTCCGGGCCGGCCGGCGGGGCTGACGCCCCCCGCCGCAAAACCTGCATGCGGCGGCGGCCGGATCTGCATGGCGACGCGGCTCCGAGGGGGTACAGTCATGGATCGAGACGGTGCGCGCGGCGACGCGGTTTGAAAAAGCCGCCGCCCGGCCGCACAATCCCCGCGTCCGCGACCGATCCCCGCCCAACGCCGCGAGCACTCCCGGCACGAAATCCATGCACGAGCACAGCCCCCCCCGCGTTCTGATCGTCGTCGGCGACGCCACCGAGACGGTGGACACGCTCTATCCCATCTACCGGCTCCAGGAGGCGGGCATGGTGCCCGTCGTGATCGCGCCGGAGCGGCGGATCTACCAGATGGTGCTCCACGAGGTGCGTCCCGGCTGGACGATCACGCGGGAGTGGGAGGGCTACCAGATCAAGGCCGACTTCGCGTTTTCGGAGGTCGTGGCGGAGGACTACGCCGGCATCTTCTATAGCGGCGGCCGGGCCCCGGAGTACATCCGCTACGACGAGCACCTCGTGCGGATCACGCGGCACTTCTTCGCTTCCGGCAAGCCGGTGGCGAGCGTCTGCCACGGCGTCGAGGTGCCGGCCTACGCGGGCTGCGTGAAGGGGCGGCGGATGGCGACGGTGCCGAAGTGCCGCTTCGACCTCGAGGTGGCCGGCGGGATCTTCGTCGACGCCCCGTGCGTCGTCGACGGCAACCTCGTCAGCGGCCGCACGTTCCACGACCATGGCCACTACGTCGGCCCGTGGATCAGGCTGCTCGAGGCGGCCACGCGGGGTGCCGTGGCGGGGTGACGGCGCGTCGACATCATCGCGCCCTTGGCCTGTCAGTGCCCCCGCGCCGTGCCGTAGCGGTCGGCGAGGAAGCTGACGATCGGCTCGGGGCCGGACACGAAGGCCCGCCCGTTGGCCACCGGCACCCCGGCCGGCAGGTCGCCCGGCGGAAGCACGAGCACGGGGCACGACTGGTGCTCTTCGCCGACGAGCGCCACCACCTCGGGCCGCGGCCGGGGCGCGTCGACGAGCCGCACGTCGAGCGCCTCGACGAGCTTTGGATAGTAGTAGAGGAGGCCCGCGACGGTGGCGCACTCCGGGCAATAAAATCCCCCCGGGCCGTGTTTGGGATCGGGGAATCCGGCCCGCAGCAGGAAAAGGATCGGCTTGGCGGTCGCGGTCATGGGGCGATGCTCCACAGGGGATGGGGGGCGGGACGACGGCCCGACGTCGGCGGCGGGCCGGGTGTTTGCT
>Ga0208864_1000452_pt1 | contig 13454 bp, 8 predicted proteins | sample CryBogmetaGMA05M_FD_184542 | JGI IMG/M metagenome (GOLD analysis project Ga0208864, IMG submission 184542) | Freshwater microbial communities from Crystal Bog, Wisconsin, USA - MA0.5M (SPAdes) | ecosystem: Environmental > Aquatic > Freshwater > Lake | place: Crystal Bog, Wisconsin, USA...
CGTCTCCAGCACCGCGGCGAAGATCTCCCGGCCGCGGCTCGTGTCGAAGTCGCCCTTCTGCACGCGGCCGATGATGTCGGCCACCTGCACCGTCGTGACCGGGAATTCGGCGATCGTGCCCGCCCGCTCGTTGAGCGTGCGGAGCACGTCCTGCTGCATCCAGTTGCTTGCCACCTTGCCCTCGCCCACGCGGGTGGCGAGATCCTCGTACCAGGCCACGAGGTCGCGACCCTGGTTGACGAGCACGTCGGCGTCGTACGCGGAGATCTTCCACTTGTCGGCGAGAGCCGCCCGCAGGACCGTGGGGGGATCGCCCATCGCCGCCTTCGCGGCGTCGATCTCGGCTTCCGACACGGTCACCGGCACGAGGTCGGGCTCGGGGAAGTAGCGGTAGTCGCTCGACTCCTCCTTCTGCCGCTGCGGCCGCGTGATGCCGGCCGGATCGTCCCAGCCGCGGGTCTGCTTGGGCATCTTGCCCATCTCGACCTTCGTGGCCTGCCACTCCTCCCACTGCCGGGCCGCCTCGTAGGCGAGCGCCCGCTCCACCGAGCGGAAGGAGTTCATGTTTTTGATCTCCACGATCGGCGTCTTGGCCGTGCGGCCATCTGCTCCGCCCTCGCCAGGCAGCGGAATGTGGAGGTTGACGTTGGCGTCCACGCGGAGGCTGCCCTCCTGCATGTTGCAGTCGCTCACGCCCAGGTAGACCAAGAGCAGCTTGAGTTCGTTGAGCCAGGCCCGAGCCTCCTGCGGGGAGCGGAGGTCGGGCTCGGAGACGATCTCGCAGAGCGGCGTGCCGGCGCGGTTGAGGTCGATGCGGGTGTCGGCCGTGCCCGCCGCCTCGTCGTGCATGCTCTTGCCCGCGTCCTCCTCGAGGTGCACGCGGATGATGCCGACGTTTCGCGAGAACGCCCCCTTGGGATCGACCACCTCCAGGTGCCCGTCGCTGGAAAACGGCAGGTCGTACTGGCTGATCTGATAGCCCTTGGGCAGATCGGGGTAGAAGTAGTTCTTGCGGTCCCACTTCGTAAACGGGGCGATTTTGCACTCGAGAGCGAGCGCGGCCCGCACGGCGAGCTCGAAGGCGCGGCGGTTCATCACCGGCAGCGAGCCCGGGAGGCCGAGGCACGTGGGACAGACCTGCGTGTTGGGCGGCGAGCCGAACTTCGTCGAGCAGCCGCAGAAGAGCTTCGTCTGCGTGAGCAGCTGGACGTGGACCTCGAGCCCGATCACGGTCGTGTAGGGCTCGGCGGCGGCGGTGGCGGGCTGCGGCGACATGGCGGTGGTGTCAGGCGGGCAGTTTCGGGCGGCGGGTGTGCCAGTCGGTGAGCTGCTGGTAACGGTCGGCGGCCCGCAGGAGGAGCGGCTCGGAGAGGGCCGGACCCTGGAGCTGGAAGCCGATCGGCAGGCCCCCCTTCGTGAAGCCGCAGGGGAACGAGATCCCGCCGATGCCGGCGAGGTTCGTGCCCACCGTGTACATGTCCACGAGATACATCGCCAGCGGATCGTTCGTCTTCTCGCCGAGCGGGAAGGCAGGCGTGGGCGAGACCGGGCCGCCGATCAGGTCCACGTGGGCGAAGGCGTCGAGGTAGTCCTGGCGGATCAGCCGGCGGACCCGGAGAGCCTTGGCGTAGAAGGCGTCGTAGTAGCCGGCCGAGAGGGCGTAGGTGCCGAGCATGATCCGCCGCTTCACTTCCGGGCCGAAGCCCTCGGCGCGGCTGCGGCAATACATCTCGACGAGCGGCGACTCGAACTCGCCGGTTGGATGTGCTGAACTTCGGTGGCCCCTCCCGGGCTCGGCCCGGTGTCCATAGTGTGCTCCGTCGTAGCGAGCGAGATTGCTCGACGCCTCGCACGGCGCCACGAGGTAGTAGGTGGTGATGCCGTACTTGGCGTGCGGGAGTTCCACGTCGTGAATCGTGGCCCCAGCGGCCTTGAACGCGGCGAAGGCCTCCTCCACGCCATGGGCTACCTCGGGATCGAGGCCGGGGCCGAAGTGCGCCGCGACCCGGCCGATCCGCAGCCCCGTGAGCGGCTTCTCGAGCATCTCCGTGTACCGTGGCACGTCGTCGGCGAGGCTGGTGGCGTCGCCCGCATCGTGGCCGGCGATCGTCTCCATCACGAGCGCACAGTCGGCCGCCGAGCGGGTCATCGGGCCGATCTGGTCGAGGCTCGACGCGAACGCCACGAGGCCGCGGCGGCTGACGCGGCCGTAGGTCGGCTTCAGGCCGGTGATGCCGCAGAGCCCGGCCGGCTGGCGGATCGAGCCGCCCGTGTCGGAGCCGATCGCCACGGGCGCCATGTCGGCGGCCACGCAGGCGGCCGAGCCCCCCGAGGAGCCGCCCGGGGCTCGCGTGAGGTCCCAGGGGTTGTGGACCGCGCCGAAGGCGGAGTTCTCGTTGGAGCCCCCCATCGCGAACTCGTCCATGTTCGTCTTGCCGACGAGCACGGCGTCGGCCTGGCGAAGCCGCGCCACCACGTGGGCGTCATACGGCGGCCGGTAGCCGGCGAGCATCTTCGAGGCGCAGGTGGTCGGCTGGTCGTGTGTGCAGAGGGCGTCTTTGACGGCCACGGGGAGGCCGGCGAGGGCCCCGAGCGGCTTGCCGGCCTTGCGGCGGGCGTCCACGTCGGCGGCACGGGCGAGGGCCCCCTCGCGATCGATGTGCAGGAAGGCGTTGATGGCTCCGTTGGCCTTCTCGATCCGGGCGAGGAAGGCCTCGGCGACCTGCACCGCCGAGACGTCACCCCGGCGGATCGCGGCCACGAGATCGACGGCGGAGAGTTCGAGTGGCTGCATGAGGAGGCGGGAAGGCGGGCGGACGCCGCGCGGAAGGCAGGGGCGGGATCAGGCGGCGCCCGACTCTCCGAGCACGGCCGGGACGAGGAAGCAGGAGCCGTCGTGGCGGGGTGACGACTGGAGCGCCTGGGCCGTGGTCAGCGACGGCTTCGGCTCGTCGGCCCGGAAGACGTTTTGCGTGTCGAGCGGGTGGGCCAGAGGGGCCACGTCGTTCGTGTCGAGCTCCTCGAGCTGCGACACGAAGCCGACGATCTTCGAGAGTTCGCCCGTCATCCGGTCGAGGTCATCGCCGGAAAGCGCCAGCCGGGCCAGTAGCCCGACCTTCGCGACATCCTGCCGGGTGAGTGCCATGGACGCGAACCCCGGTCAGCGCGGATCAGGGACGGGCCCGCGGACCCGACGGCACCGCTTCTTCGGCCACCGGCTTGGCGGCCTTTTCCACCTTCGGCAGGCGGAACGGCTGCTGCTTCACGAGCTTCGTGACCTTGCCGCTCTTGATGCACTGGGTGCAAACGAGCAGGGTCGTGTTCGTGCCGCGGCCGATCGTCACGCGGAGCCGCTGCAGGTTGGGCTTGAACTTCCGCTTGGTGATGCCGGTGACCTTGGTGCCGACGCCGCCGAGGTACTTGGCCTTACCACGGATCGTGACCTGGTTGCCGACCGAAAAACCCTTGCTGCAGACCTGACAGGAGCGTGCCACGGGAAACTCGCGAAAGACGGGGAAAGTTGAGCCCTGTATGGTACCGGGCGGCCGATTTTCCGCAACCCCGATCGGCCGAGGCCGTCGGCCGGCCTACAATCCCCTCAAGATGCCCGTTTTCGATTATTCCTTCGTCGTCGATGCCCCGGTGGAAGCCGTGCGGGATTTCCACCGCGACACGTCGGCCCTCAAGATCCTGACGCCGCCTCCGACGATCGTGCGGATTCACGAAGTGGAACCGCTCGCCGAGGGATCGGTGTCGAGATTCACGCTCTGGGTGGGTCCCCTGCCCCTCCGCTGGAAGGCGGTGCACCGCGGGGTGACCAACCGGGGCTTCACCGACGTGCAGGCCTCGGGGCCGGCGGCGAAATGGGAGCACACCCATTCCTTCGTGCCACTCGCCGATGGGCGGACCGAGATTCGCGAGCACATCGAGTATGAGCACAAGCGCGGGCCGTGGGGCCTCGTCACTCGGCTGCTGTTCTCGTGGCCGAACCTCCAGATGATGTTCGCCTACCGGGCGTGGATCACCCGCCGCTGCCTTCGCAAGGCCGGTTTCGGTACACGTGCAGGTTAAAAACCTGCACCCACTCTCAAAGCCTGCACCCACTTCGGAAGGCCGTGTCCGCCGGCTCACTTCTTCCGCGGGTCGGGGCCGGTGATCTCGAAGTTCTTGGTCATCGCACCGGGCGTGACCGTGATCTTTTCCTGCGACGCCCGGCCCCACGACGGGGGCATGAGTTCCTCGGCGATCTGCGCGACGTTGCCGTAGTCGTCCTTGTGGGTGCCGGCCACGACCGGAGCGGAGAGCTGCACGGTCTTCTCGCCCGGAGCCACCCCGGTGACCACGTACCGACCGTTCTCGATGATGCCGCCCGCCGGAACGCCCTTGCCGTCGGTCGGAAACAGGCTGATCGACCCGCGGGCCACCGCCTCGCCGTTGAATGACACGCTGCCGCTGACCGTCGAGGTCGGGGCGCCGCAGCCGGCAGTCACCAGCCCGATCAAGCCGGCCGCCACGCACGCTGGAACTCCCCGCAGCATGTCGTCCCCTCGCCGCTTCCAAGACGCGATCATCAGAAGTCACCCACGGTGTCGCCCTTGCGAGCCGACCCGAGAGCCCGCCAGATGGAGAGGTCGATGTTGTCGGCGACGGATCGGATCGACGAGTCGCCCATCATGATCGCCACCGTGCCGGGATGCTTGCTGCGGGCGGCACTGATCGATCCGCTCTGTTGGGTCGCGGGCGTGCACGGGCGATCGGGTGTTGAGACGCACTCCGCATTTTCGCAGTAATCGGGCACCGAGGTGTTGGGCGTGGTCGTGGTGTGAAATCCCCAGCGACCATCCTTGGTGTTGAAGGCGTCGCCGCGGGCGTCGAGCATGCCGGTCTGGCCGGCGATCGCCGGCAGCAGCACCTCCGACATCGCCAGTGTCTTGCTCAAGCCGTCGGGGATGTCCTTCGCTCGGAACGGCTTATTGGAGAGCGGATAGCGGTTGGTCCCGTTGCCGTAGTGCACTCGGAACATGCCGCCGTACTTGTTCATTCGCGCCTGATCGAGGGCGGCGCCGGTGAGTCCCGTCAGCGGCGGCGGCTCCGACGAATCGGGGTCGCTCGTGCTCTCAGGAAAGCGGCCGTCGGAGACCATGTAGTTGAGACGGCAGCGGGTGTTGCCGCCGTTGGCCTCGCTGTACATCTTGCCGGGGCCCGAGGAGTTGGGATCGGATGGGCAGTAGTACATCGGCACGACGGCGGCCACGTACGGCAGGTTGGACGTGCTGGTGAATGCCAGTTTGAACGAGAAGTTGTCGGCTAGCGTCTGCTGCTCGATGAACGGCCACAGCTCGGGCACCCAGGTGTGGTAGAAGCCGAGGTTCTGGGCCCCGTGGGGGAAGTACCCCTTCGCGCTGTAGAACGTGTGCATGCCGATGCCCCACTGCCGCATGTTGTTCTTACAGGCGGAACCACGGGCTGCCTCGCGGGCGCTCTGCACGGCCGGCAGCAGCAGGCCGATGAGCGTGGCGATGATCGCGATCACGACGAGGAGTTCAACCAGCGTGAAGCCACTCACGTCGCGCACTCCCGCGCGCAACGAACGGCGATGAACGTTTCGGGATGGCAGGCGGATCATGATCTCCTCGGATGCTCCTGGAATGGTCGGTCGGGCGGCGTTTGTGAATCCCGAACCCCTCACTGAAGAATACTCATAGCACGCCGCGAAGGACAGAAACGATTCTGCGCAACTACTTGCCTAGCGCCAGGCTGCGGGCAGCCAAATCGTCATCTCGCTATCGCCGCGATTTCCCCATGCGAAATAGGGGATGAACGTGAGTTGCGCGGGCTTTGCGCTCGACGCCTCGGCCTCACGGTAGAGGGCGTCGGCGTCCCACGCCGTCCGCTGCCGAACGAGGCCAGAGGCGACGACGGCCTGCACCTGCGTGCCAGCGACGGTGGCCACCTGCGTGGTCAGGCGGCCTTCGTTCGCGGTGGCTGAGAGCACCACATCGGAGAGTCGCACATCTTCCGGGAGATCGTTCGATTCGAGGCAGTAGACGAGCGGGCCGCTGCGGACGGCGACCTGACCGAACGTCTCCTCCACGAGCGGACTCGCTTCGATGAGCACGGGCGAGTGCGGCAGCGACAGTTCGATCCGGTCGCCGGCGCGGTAGTGGCGCCGGAGCGTCGCGTAGGATCCGGGCGTCGGCAGCTCGGTCACGGGCTCGCCGTTCACGCGGATCGTCGCCTGTCCCCGGCGCACCCAGCCGGGGATCCGGACCTTTACGGCGAGTTCGCCCTCCGGTGCTTCGTCGATGACCAGGGTGACCATGCCCGACCACGGATAGTCGGTCTCCTGATGGAGGCGGACGCGGCCGCCGGCCGGTAGTCGTGTGTCGAGCGTGGACGCGCCGTAGAGGTGCACCCAGAGCGTGTCCGGCGAGACCGCATAGAGGTAGTTGTGCGCCTCGGCGATGGTGCGGACCACGTTCGGCGGGCAGCAGAATGACGACGGGATCGTCGCCATCCGCGTTCGCGACCACCGCAGCGGCACCGTGAAGTCGTTCAGCTTCCGCAGCGGATTGACGTAGAAGTAGGTCCGGCCATCGAGACTCACACCGGGCAGAATCCCGTTGTAGAGCGTCTCCTCGAAGAGGTCGGCGTAGCGGGCCTCGCCGGTGACGAGCAGCATCCGCCAGAGCCACATGCCGTAGCCGATCGTGGCACAGGTCTCGTTGTAGGCGGTGAGGTTCGGCAGCTGGTAGTCGCGGCCGTAAGCCTGATGGACCGTCTTGATCGCGGGATGCAGTTTCGCCGGGGCGCCGTCGGGCGAGGCGCCGTCGTAAAGGGCGCCCGTCATGCCGGTCACATAGCGCTTGCGGGTCTCCACGTTGCGGTCGATCGCCAGGAGCGGCTCGAGGAGCGATCGGTCGCCGTCCTCGGCGTGGACGTCTGCCACCCCGGCGTAGAGATAGTTGGCCCGCACCGCATGGCCGACGGCCTCGCGCGACTCGCGAAACGGAATCCGATCCTGGTTCTGATCGCCGCCGACCTCGGGGGTCACGAGCGCACGGATCTCGATCAGCCGTCGGGCGAGCTCCCGGTAGCGTGGCTCCTGCGTCTGGCGGTAGAGCTCCACCACGCCCATGTAATGGCTCGGGCAGATCGCGTTGCGGGCCAGCTCTTCGGGCCGCTCACGGGCGAGGCGGTCGAGGTAGTCGGCCGCCTTGCGGGCGCAGTCGAGGAGCGACGTCTTGCCCGTGGCCCGGTGGTGGACGCAGGCCGTCGTCATCAGGTGGCCCATGTTGTAGGTCTCGAAGTGCTCGCGGTCGGCGAACTCCTTCGCATCGGCGGCGGACCGCCGCTGGCGGACGATCGTGGGCGTGTGCAGGTAGCCGTCGTCCCGCTGGGCCTCCGCGATCACCGCGATGATCTCGTCCACGGCCGGCACCTGCACCGCGGCGGTCGCGGCCGCGGTTTCGACGGGGGCGACGGCCTCGGCCTGGATCAGCGCCTCGAGCCACTTGAGAAAGTCGCCGTCGTTGAAGGGAGGCCCATGCGGACGGCCGTCGCCGCGGCCCTCACCCCGGCCTGCGGCCATCAGGAAGTTGTCCCAGGCGTGGCTCTCCTTGGGATCGCGCAGCACCGTCCAGAGATACGGGATCATCGAGTCGCGGCAGGCGCCGAACCGCTCGCCGAGCAGGCCGCCGGTCCAGCGGACGGCGTCGAGATCGACCATCTGCATGGTCGCGTGCGGGGATCGGGTGGTGTCGATGATCGCCCGGTCGCCCGCGGTGGCGGGGCCGGTCGCGAATACCGCGGCGGTCGCGATCGCCGCGGCGATGCCCACGAACGAGACGTGCCGCCGCGCCTCGGGGCGCGACGGCACGTTGGTCGTCATCGGAAGGCTCGCAGCCACGCCGATCACCGCCGGCGCCGGCGAAGGCCGGCCAGCGCGACGCCCGTGGCCGTCGCCAGCAGCGCCCACGAGCTCGGCTCGGGCACGGCGGCGATCGCCCCCGCCTGGCCGGCCGCGTTGTAGGGACCGGCGTCGAACAGGCCGTTGGAGAGGAAGCTGGCGGCGTCGAGGATGTCCACCACGCCGTCGTAGGTGAAGTCACCCTCGTTCCACGAGGCAGGGGTGCCGCTGTCGAACTTGCCGCCGGCGAGGAAGTTGGCGGCGTCGATGATGTCCACCTGCCAGTCGAGGTTGGTGTCACCGGCCGCCGCGAAGGCGAAGGTCACCGATCCGTCGCCGTTGTCGAGCCAGCCCACGGTGCGGTCGCCGCCGCTCGAGGCGGCCACGCTCGACGTGATCCCGCTCGTACCGTTCCACGTGCCGTCGCCCATGCCGGTGACGATCGCCGTCACCATGTCGGCCGCCGAGAGGCCGGCCGCCACGGTCACCATGCCGTTGCCCACGTCCACCAGACCGCCGGCGTTCGGAGCCAGGCCGCCCACCGTCGTCTGCAGGGCCGGCGTGAGCGTGATCGTGCCGCCAGCGAGCGGCACCACCTTGCTCGAGCCGAGCGCCGCCCCGTCGGCCAACTGGAGCCGACCCCCCTGCACCGTCGTCGAACCGGTGAGGGTGTTGGCCTGATTGACCACCAGCGTGCCGGCACCCGTCTTCAGCACGGGCGTGGTGCCCGAGAGGAGCGGATAGCCGGCCTGGGTCTGCGTCTGCGTGCCGGTCGCCACGTTGATCGTGATCACCGACGGCGCCGCGCCGTGGGTGAACACCAGGTTCAGGTTGTTGCCGCTCTGGGCGATGCTGAACGTGCCCGAACCGTAGGTGTTGGAGAATCCGCCCGTGCCGTTGGTGGCCGAGGTCACGATCCGAAACTTCGTCGCGTCGAACCCGGAGATGCCACCCGCGGCGGTCGCGATCCTCCACGTGTAGTCCTGCGCGGAGTTGAAGTTGGCGGCGTTGCCGCTGGTCTCGGGCGACGTGCCCGAGAGCGTCCAGAGGTTGATGTTGAAGGGGTCGGCGGAGGTCGCGTCGATCGACATCGACCCGGTCACCGCGAGGAGATCCCACGCGTTCGCGGCGCCGGCGGTGCCCGTGGCGCTCAGCATCTGCCAGTTGTAGTTGCCCCCGGTCACCAGCGAGAGCGGCTGGCCGAGCGTGAGCGTGCCCGGGCCGGAGCCGGGGGAGAGCGTGGCGCCGGAGGCAAGACTCACCTGGCCGCCGATCGTGCCGCTGCCGCCGAGCGTGGCTCCCGCGGCCACCGTCACGGTGCCTGTCGCGAGCGACTGGTTGCCGTTGATGAACAGCGAACCGGCGGTCACCGACGTGGACCCGGTGTAGGTGTTGTTCGCCGTCAGCACCCAGGTGCCTGTGCCTGCCTTGGTGAGCGAGAGCACGTCGTTGACGACGTCGGTGCCATTCGTCAGTTGGCTCGCGACCGTGTTCTTCGCGGTGCCGGCGCCACCCACGGTGAGCGTCCGCGCGCCGGTGCCGGAGAGCACGTTGGCCCCGCCAGCACTGCCGAACGTCACAGCCCCGGCGCCCGTCGATTCGAGCGTGGCCCCGCCGGCGCCGATCGTGAACAGACGGTCGGTCGAGGAACTGCTCGCGCCCGTGTAGCGGAGCACGCCGCGATCGAGCACGAGGTTCGCGGCGGCGGACGAAGACGATCCGAGCGTGCTGCTCGAGCCCGCGTTCGACACCTGGCTTACCGAGAGCGTGCTCGCGAACGTCACCGCGGAGGTGCCGGTGTACGAGTTGCCGGTCTTGGTCGTGATGCCGTCCTGGGCGGTGAGCATCGTGGCGCCCTGGATCGTGGTCACGCCGCTATACGACTGCGATCCGGCGAGCACCACGGTGCCGCCGTTTTTGTAGGTGACGTTGTTGGCTCCCACGCTCGCGTTGGCGTTGAGCGTGAGCGTGCCGGAGAGGCCGCCCCAGTTGTAGCCCGCCGCACCGGGCGTCACGACGCCCGTGTAGGTCATGTTGCCATCACCGACGACGCTCAGGCCCGGGGCGGTGGCGAGGGCGCCGGTGCCGCTGAAGTTGAGGTTCGCCGAAGCGTTCGACTGCGGCAGGGCGAGGAAGCCCGCGGACGACCCCGAGAGCTTCGCGGCGAACGTCGCGAAGCCGGCGCCGGCGACTCCCGGGGCGTAGGAGACACCACCCGCCTCGGTGACCAGGATGCCGGACGCCGTGCCGAAGGAGCCGTTGGTGCCGAACACGAGCAGGCCGCCCGCGGCACTGATGCTGCCGGAGATGGTGTTGAGCGCGTTGTTGAGTTCGAGCCGGCCGGTGCCACGCTTGATGAAGCTGCTCGTCGTGGTCGCGTCGAACGCCGGATCGATGGCGTTGACGACCGATCCCGACACGATCGTGGTGCCGGGGCCGTCGATCGTGAAGATCCGGCCGACGTTGTCGCTGGCCGAGGTGATCGCGATCGCCGGGGAGGCCGTGCCGCCGGCGAGCGTGAGCCTCTTGCCGGTGGGCAGAGCGTTGCCGAAGGCGCGATTGTTGTTGGACTGGGTCAGGGTCGAGTTGATCGTGAGCGAGTTGGAACCCGTCACCGCGATCGGATTGCCCATCTGGAGCCGGACGTTGTTGAGCACGCGGGCGTCGTTGTCGGAGCGGAGCTCGGCGCCCCAGGTTGTCTGGTTGTTGTTGGCCATCGTGACCGTGCCGAGGCCGAGCGCGTTGTCGGCCGCGAGCAGGTAGGCCTGCCGGTTGGTCGTGACGCCGGCGGTGCTGGTCTGCGACTGCATCAGGATGTACGTCGCCGCCGGGTTCTGCTGGTTGTTGCCGCCGAACACCAGGCTGCCGCCGTTCGTCCAGCGGGCGTTGATCGCCGTGGTGACGGGGCTGAGGCCCGCGTTGTCCTTGAAGGGATTGATTGACAGGATGCGCGTGGTCGCCGGCGCGAGGGCGTCGTAGAGCATGATCGTGCTCGCGGAACCCGAGCCGATCGTCAGCGTCTGCCCGCCGGTCATGTTGTTGTTGAGCGTCTGGTTGGCGTTGATCTGGCCGAGGTTGCCGGCGATCGTGAAATCACGGGTGCTAGCGGCGGCGACGTCCACGGTGTCGTTGAGGAGCACTGGGGCCGTGATCCGGTTGACCGAGCCCGCCACACCGCCGCTGGTGATGGTGGCATTGGAGCCGTTGCTGATCAGGATCAGGTTGCCACCGCTGCTCGAGACGTTGGTGGTCACGGCCGCGGTCGTGCCGCCGAAGCCGATGCCGGCAACACTGATGTCACTGGCGCCGATGTCGGTGGTGAGATTGCCCGAGAGACCGACGCCGAGGTTGGCCGTGTCGTCGGCGGTCGTGGGAGCGCCGGTGTTGGGCAGCCAGTTCGACGACGTCGTCCACGACTGAGTGCCGCCGCTGAGGACGTTCCACGAGTAGTCGACGGCGAAGGCCTGCCAAGGCGCCGAGAGGGCGAGGCTCGCGAGAGCGACGACGACGACACGGGACGAACGGATGACCATTGATTTCAACCCCCGCGAAAAGACGAACAACGAACGACTCTTCGATGATAGTCGTCACGCACGTGATCCCGCAACGATTCACGCGGTTCGAAAACCGCGAATTCTGGCGGAACTAACGCGATCCTGTTGCGCGAAGGCCGCCGGGAGCGATGACGCTCTCGGCGGCCTTCGATGAACCGCACGCATGCCCTGAGTGAGGGGCCTGCCTTCAATCGCGCTGGCGCCGGCGCAGCAGGACCGCCATCAAGCCGAGTCCTGAGATCGCCGCAGCGATGCTGGTCGGCTCGGGCACGACCACGAGGCTCAGGCCGCTCGGACTGAGCGCCTGGAAGTAGGCCGTCTTGCCGCTTCCGAGGTCGTAAGCATTGCCCACGCCGAAGTTGGCGAGGCCGGAGAGGTTCACGTTGCCCGCGATCAGCGGGTAGGTGGCGTCGGGCGTGCTGCTCGAGAGACCCGTGAGGCTCGCGACGCCGAACGTACCGGGGGAGGCGAAGGTCACCGACCCGCTCACCGTGAGGGGGGCGGCGGCGTTGAACGCGAACAGGGCGCCACTGCCGAAGGCCACGTTGGCCCCCATCGTGCCGCTGCCGCCGAGCGCCGCGGCGGTGGCGACCGACACCGCCCCGGTGGCTGCCGACTGGTTGCCGTTCACGAGCAGCGTGCCGGCGAGCACGGCGGTGGTGCCCGTGTAGGTGTTGGCACCGCCCAGCACCCAGGTGCCGGTGTCGGTCTTCACCAGCGACAGGAGGTCGGAGCCCGTCGCCCCGTTGGCGAGGATGCTCGTCACCGTGTTCGCCGCGGTGCTGGCTCCGCCGAGCGTGAGCACGCGGGCTCCCGAGCCGGCGGTCACGTTGGCCCCGCCGCCGCTACCGAAGGTGACGGCCCCGGCCCCGGTCGATTCCAGCGTCGCGCCGTTCGCACCGATCGTGAACAGACGGTCGGTGGACGAGCTGCTCGCTCCGGTGTGGCGGAGCGTGGCCCGGTCGAGCACGAGGTTGGCCGCGGCATTCGACGATGCCCCGAGCGTGCTGGCCGAGCCCGCGTTGGCGACCGACGCCACCGAGAGCGTGCTCGGGAAGGCGATCGTGGCCGCCGCGGTGTAGCTTCCCGTGCCCGACGTGATGCCGTTCTGCGACGTGGTCATCAGCACGCCCTGCACCGTCGTGGCCCCGGTGTAGCTCTGGGAGCCCGCCACCACGACCGTGCCGCCGTTGGTGACCTTCACCGTGTTGGAGCCGACGCTTGCGTTCGCGGGGAGCGTGAGCACGCCGGAGAGGCCGCCCCAGTTGTAGCCCGCCACCCCGGGCGTCACGACGCCCGTGTAGGTCATGTCGCCGTCACCGACCACGCTCAGATTGGGAGCACCGGCGAGCGTGGTCGTGAAGTCGAGGTTCGCGGCGGAGTCGGCCGCCGGAAGGGCTAGGTAGCCGTAGTTCGTGCCCGACCCGGTCAACTTCGAGGCAAACGTCGCCCAGCCCGCGTCCGCGGTGCCGGGGGCGTAGCTGACGCCACCGGACGAGCCGGTCTGGATCACGGCGGTGCCGTACGAGCCGGCCGTGCCGAAGACCAGCAGCCCACCCTGCGACGACCAGGTGCCCGACAGGGTGTTGGTGGCGTTCGTGAGCTCCACCCGGCCGGTGCCGCGCTTGATGAGGGTGCCCTGCACGGAGTCGGTGAACGCGTTGATCACGCGGCCGTTCATCACGGTCTTGCCCGACCCCTCGACGAGCATGGTGCGGGCGGTCGAGGTGTTGTCCATCGCGATCGTGCCGTTCAGGTTGAGCTGCTTCCCGGCGGCAAGGTTGTTGCCGAACCCGCGGCTGTTGGACTGATAGAACGTGCCGCTGATCGTCAGCGAGTTGCTTCCCGTGAAGGCAACGAGGTTGGAAATCCGGAAACTGGCGTTGCCCAACACGCGGGCATCGTTGGTCGATTCGATCGTGCCGCCCCAGTTCGTGGTGCTGCTGTTGTTCGCGGTGACTTCGCCGACGCCGAGCGCGTTGTCGGCGGAG